>LKMJ01005213.1_pt1 | contig 12253 bp, 11 predicted proteins | sample 643391 | NCBI WGS metagenome assembly LKMJ01 (sample SAMN04112250, study PRJNA286221) | soda lake metagenome | biome: soda lake; feature: Kulunda Steppe; material: water; isolation source: sample PL-Br10 brine of Picturesque Lake | place: Russia: Kulunda steppe | collected 2010-07
CATCGGTGTCGTAGAGCTCGCCCCAGTTGGTGATCTCGCGGGTGAAGATCCCTTCGAGCTGTTCGCGGGAGAGCCCGTGTTCCTGGATCTCGTCGAGGACGGGGTTGTTCTCGTTGACCGTTCCGACAACCGTGTCGATGAGCATGGGTACCGCGAACAGCCCCTCCTCGACCTCCGCCTCGTCGGGCTGACGGCCCATCATCGCGATGTCGACCTGCTCGTTGAGAACGTCCGAGACGCCGACGCCGGTGCCGCCACCGCTGATGTCGAAGGAGACATCGTGCTCATCCTCGTAAAGGTCCGCCCAGACTTCGACCATCGGCAGCGGGCCGACACCGCCGGAGATCCGAACCGCGGAGTCGGAGGTGCCGAAACAGCCCGCAAGTCCGAGAGTAGCGCCAGTACCGAGAAGTCCCAGTGCGTCACGACGAGAGTAGTCTCGTGTCATCGTTGAGAGCGCGTACAGGCCACACTCATGTATCCCCTCTCACTCCAGCAAATACCGGCCGTTCAACGTGGAACCGGAAAGGATTGCGAGTCCTGTGAGAAAGCCACACCCATACTCCGAAACATAGAGTCTGTCGCCCATAACAGACCAATACGCGACTAAATCCACGTTAGAGCAGGTGAGAGTCGGGAGAGAGCCGAGTGAAACATAGCAACGTCAGTTCGTGGAGAGCTGAAACATACGATACCGCAGTTTTGAGGCCTATTAAGTAAGATTGGCAGATATTTCCGGAGAGCCGTTCGCAAGATACCGCCAGAGACCGCGTTTGGAGCGGCAGTATCGGACGACCAGCGGTTTCAGTCGACTCAGCAAGTCAGTAAAAGAAGACATATTCTCCGGTTTTCAGTACGTGAGAACCGGACGTTCCATGCGAACAACCGACAATATTTGCGAATATTGCCGTAACTGACAGTTATAGGAGTGTGGGGAGATATGCACAGTACACATGACCAACCGGGATCTCTCGAAGTTTCGGACGCGGAGCCTCCACGCGGGGCAGTCGCCGGATCCGGCGACCCGCTCGCGCGCGCCGCCGCTGTATCAGACGACCTCCTACGTCTTCGACGACGCCGACCACGCCGCGGAGCTGTACGCGCTCGATCGCGAGGAGGATATCTACTCGCGGATCAGCAACCCCACTGTTTCGATGCTAGAAGATCGGCTCGCGTCGCTGGAAGGCGGGGCGGGGGCGGTCGCGACGGGCAGCGGCATGGCCGCACTCGACGCCGCAACACTCGTACTCGCCGAAGTCGGCGACAACGTCGTCTGCTCGACGGATACGTATGGGGGGACCTCGGCATATCTCTCACACACTGCGAAACGCCGCGGTATCGAAGCCCGGTACGTCCCAACACTCGACATCGACGCCTACGAGGAGGCCATCGACGAGGACACGGCGTACGTCCACGTCGAGACAGTCGGGAACCCCTCGCTGGTGACGCCTGACTTCGAGGCGGTCGCCGAGGTGGCCCACGCTCACGACGTCCCGCTGGTCGTCGACAACACGTTTGGGACGCCTGCGCTCTGTCGGCCCCTCGAACACGGGGCGGACGTGGTCTGGGAGTCCACGACGAAGTGGATCCACGGCTCCGGAACGACTGTCGGCGGCGTGCTCGTCGAGGACGGCGAGTTCGACTGGGCCGCGGGCGGCTACGAGGAGATTGCCGGGCAGAACGCGGCGTATCACGACACCGACTTCACGCGGGACTTCCCCGAGGCACCCTTTACAGCAGCAGTTCGATACCGCTCGCTGCGCAGTCTCGGCAACCAGCAGAAACCGTTCGACGCCTGGGAAACGCTCCAGGGCGTCGAGACGCTGCCGATCCGGATGGAGAAACACTGCGAGAACGCAGCCATCGTCGCGGAGTATCTCGCAGAGCACGACGACGTGGCGTGGGTGTCGTATCCCGGCCTGGAGCGCCACGAGACCCACGAGAACGCCGCGAAGTATCTGGACGGCGGGTACGGCGGGATGGTCGCCTTTGGCCTCGAAAACGGCTACGAGGGGGGACGGCGCTTCTGCGAGGCGACCGAACTCGCGAGCTTCCTCGCGAACATCGGCGATGCGAAGACCCTCGTGATCCACCCGGCGAGCACGACTCACGGCCAGCTGACGCCCGAGGAACAGGAGGAGGCAGGTGTAACACCCGATCTCGTTCGCCTGTCAGTCGGCATCGAGGACCCCGCGGACATCCTCGTGGATATCGAGGCGGCGATCGAGGAGGCGACGGCACAATGAATGAGAGAGCGCGGACACAGAGGGAGGGGTGTCGATGAACGCAGACGCCGGCGTCCTCTCGCTCGGCGAGTTCGAGTTCGAGTGTGGCGAGTCGATCCCCCAGCTGGAGGTCGCCTACGAGGCCTACGGCGAGTTCGACGGGGACAACGCCGTGCTTGTCTGTCACGCGCTGACGGGGAGCGCCCACGTCGGCCACCGGCGACTGGACGAGGAACCGGCGGACGCCCAGCCCACGGGCGGGCAGGCCCACGCCTGGTGGTCGAACATCGTCGGCCCCGGGAAGGCTATCGACACGAAAGAGTACTACGTCGTCTGCGTGAACGTCCCCGGCTCCTGTTACGGAACGACCGGTCCGGCAAGCACGAATCCCGAGACGGGCGAGCCCTACGGACCGGAGTTCCCGCCGGTGACCGTCGGCGACTGGACGCGCGCACAGCGGGAGGCACTGGACGCGCTCGGCGTCGGCCGACTCCACGCCGTCGTCGGCGGCAGCGTCGGCGGCATGAACGTGCTGGACTGGGCGAAGCAGTATCCCGACGACGTGCGGCGGGTGATCCCCATCGCGACCGCGGGGCGGGTCGACCCGCAGTGTCTCGCGCTCGACGCCATCGCCCGGCGGGCGATCCGCGCCGACCCGAACTGGAACGGGGGATACTACTACAGCGAAGATCAGGACCCGCCCTCGGACGGCCTCGCGCTCGCCCGGCAGATCGGCCACGTCATGTACCTCTCGAAGGCCTCGATGAGCCAGAAGTTCGGCCGTCGTGCGGCGGGCCGCGATGCGGGTGGCGAGCCGTTCCCCACCGACGCCGCGGCCGCCTTCTTCCCCTACCGGGACGTCGAGTCGTATCTCGACTATCAGGCCGACAAGTTCGTCGACCGCTTCGACGCCAACAGCTACCTCTACCTGACGCGGGCGATGGACAACTACGATCTCGCGTCTGGCTACGAGAACGACGCCGACGCGCTCGCGGCCTACACCGGCGAAGCGCTCGTGATGAGCTTTACCGGCGACTGGCACTTCACGACCGAGCAGTCCGAGGCGCTGGCAGAGAGCTTCCGCGACGCCGACGTCGACGTTGCCCACCACGTCGTCGAGTCGGATCACGGCCACGACGCCTTCCTCGTCGAGCCGGACAGCGTCGGCCCGCCGGTCGCAGACTTCCTACAGGCGGGCGTCGAGGGGAAGGCGATCACCGACACCGACGACGAGGATCCACGCGAGGACAGCGAGTTCGCGCCGGTCCACACCAGCCTCTTCTCGGACTGACCTCGTTTCCCGGAGGCGGTCCCGAACCAGTTTTCACGCCGGATAGCCTGGTGTCGATATGAGCGTTCGCGAGGAGTTTGACGACTGGGCGACCGAGGGACGGGATCGAGGGATGGAAGAACGACACTGGCACACGGCGAGACACGTGCTCTCCCGGATGCCCGTCGAGGACGGTGACACCGTCCTCGATCTGGGCTGCGGGAGCGGCTACGCCGCCCGCGCCCTGCGTGATGCTGGCGGGGCGGGACGGGCCTACGGGCTCGACGGCTCGCCCGAGATGGCCTACAACGCCCGCGAGTACACCGACGACGACAACGTGGGCTTCCTGATCGGCGACTTCGGCGACCTGCCCTTCGCCACGGATAGCGTGGATCACGTCTTCTCGATGGAGGCCTTCTACTACGCTGCCGAGCCGGTCGAGACGCTCCGGGAGATCCGGCGAATCCTCACGCCCGGTGGCACGTTCTACTGTGCAGTCAACTACTACGAGGAGAACGTCCACTCTCACGAGTGGCAGGAGTTCATCGAGATCGAGATGACCCGCTGGAATCGCGAGGAGTACCGCGAGGCCTTCCGTGAGGCCGGGCTGTACGTCGCCGCACAGGATAACATTCCGGATCGAGAGACCGAAATCCCGGCCGCAAGCGAGTTCCCGACCGAGGAGTGGGACACGCGCGAGGCAATGGTCGAACGGTATCGCGAGTTCGGCACGCTGTTGACGGTCGGCGTCGCGCCGTAGAAACGAGACGTCGGTCAGTGAACGTCTCCCGTACTCACTCGACAGTGTTCAGGTAGACGCCGCTTCTCATTCAGACGTCGACCTAACGATATTCCGAGTGACAAAGATCAAGCAATTAGAGTGTATCGAAGCCAGTACGGAATGATAACGGACCCAGGTATCAAAGAAGCGAAAAATCCACTCGGTGCAGGTCGATGATTGAAGTGACCATCTTGACGGCGGTTGCTCTCGTATTCTGGATGACGCTGCTGTTGTATGGCTTCTCGTCGTTCTGGTGGCTGCTCGAGGTGACGGTGCTCGCACGGGGCTGGCGGGCCGAGGACGAGACCGAAATCGGGCTCGACAGTATCCAGGTCCGAATTCTGACCTACAACTCACCGTCGACGGTGCAGGTGACAGCCAACTCCGTACCGGACGGGATCGCCGAGACGAAAGTGATTGCCGAGGCCGAGATGGACATCAACGGCGCGGACGTCCACGTCGTTCCCGACGACTTCGAGAGCGAGGCCCAGAAGAAAGGCCGCGCAATCGAGTGGGCCCGCCAGTACGTCGACTGCGACGAGGAGTACATCCTCTACCTCGATGAGGACAGCATCATGGTCAACTTCGAGGGATTGCCGGCGGCGGACCTGATCCAGATATCGGAACACCCACTCCAAACCGGCTCGTGGCTGGTGTACCTCTGTGAGGTGTTTCGGGTCGGCTACCAGCGCGAGCAGCGCGCCTTCCACCGGATGGCCTATCCGCTGTACGCGTGGGGTGGCGCAGTCGCCGTTCGCCACGAACTCGAAAACGAGGTGACGTGGGACGTACCGACGATCACTGAGGATACGACCTACATCTGGCGGGCAGCCAGGCACGTCGACCAGCAGGGAGGCCGCTTCGAGTACCGACTACTGAACGGGCGGTTTCGGAATCAGGCCCCGCCGACGATACGGGAGATGTTCAATCAGCGGCGACGCTGGATGTCGGGGACGCTGCGGGATATGTACCGGCTCCCGCGTCGGTATCTCCCGCTGCAGTTTGCACGGATCATCACGTGGACGCTCTCGCCGGTTATCCCGTTGCTGGCCGTGCTGTCGTTTCTCTATCCGCCGGCTGTACCACAACACGGACTCTACCAGATCGTCTCTGTCGCCCTGTTTAGCATGCTGTTCGTCTTCATGATCGCAGGGTTAGTCGAGTATCGGAAGTACCCCGAGACGTGGCCGGCGTATCTCCTGTTGACGCCCCTGGTCGTCACGCTTCATGCTGTCGGCGCGTTCTGGGGGCTGCTTCGTCCGGCGACGGATTTCAAGATCACCCAGAAAACACCGGGGCGCGTCAATCTGGAAACCCTCGAAGCGCTAAACCCCGAGCTGGAAGATGAAGTCGAGTTACACCAGGATAGCTCGGATGCAACGAGGAAAGTAGAAACGGACTGAACAGTCAGTTATCCCCATCTGTTGCCGCCGGCGAATTCGGGCTCGCAACTACACGTATCGAACCCGAGAGCAGCGTAGACGCCACAGGTGCCCGTAACGGCACCGGAGACGAGAACAAGCGCAATAACGAGCAGGCCACCAATAATTGCCAGTGCAAACGGCTCACCGGGGGCGAGATAGTAGAGCCAGACCGCAGCCGCCAGCACAACGGGTGTCAGAATACCACGTGCGATCCTGTCGTGGCGACCGACGTTCTGTGTTCTTCCAGTCACACAACTCTAGCAGCGACGAACGCAAATAAAATATACGGGTAACAATACATAACCGAGTGAGTAGGGCCGATGGCGCGGACAGACGCGCCTACTCGGTCCACCTGATCTCGTACTCCAGTTCGTAGCGTTGCTCGCCGGTCTCCGAACTCGTGAACCGTTCGAGTTCGACCTCGAACGTCGCCTCGTCGGGGACGGTGACGCGCTGGGTGTCCCTGGGACCCCCCAGCGCGACGTCACCGGTCCGGATCTGGTCGGCGGTCGACGAGCACGTTGGCTTCCTGATCGGCGACTTCGGCGACCTGCCCTTCGCCACGGATAGCGTGGATCACGTCTTTTCCATGGAGGCCTTCTACTACGCTGCCGACCCGGTCGAGACGCTCCGGGAGATCCGGCGAATCCTCACGCCCGGTGGTACGTTCTACTGTGCAGTCAACTACTACGAGGAGAACGTCCACTCTCACGAGTGGCAGGAGTTCATCGAGATCGAGATGACCCGCTGGAATCGCGAGGAGTACCGCGAGGCCAGGTTCCACGTCGCCACACAGGACAACATTCCGGATCGAGAGACCGAGATCCCGGCCGCAAGCGAGTGCCCGACTGAGGAGCGGGACACGCGCGAGGCGATGGTCGAACGGTATCGGGAGTTCGGCACGCTGTTGACTGTCGGCGTCGCTCCGTGACGGTGAACGAGTAATTGCCGGACGCTGCCGAGAGCGTATCACGCCCGTCAGTTGCGGATCACTTCGTTCAAACACTCGGCGCACACTTCCAGATCCGCCCGGGTATCCGTGTTCGCGTTGTCGCTGTCCATCGAATCGATGAGATCCGTTGAAATCATATCGGGTTCGACGAAGTGGAGAGTGTCGACGTTGTGGCCACACCGAGGGCATTCGGTCATGGTACCAAATAACAACTAAAACTGTAAGTCCGTATGTGCCAGATCCCAGCCGATACCGTCGGTTGGGACCGGCTCGACCAAGTCTTGGTGGCCAGATATGTACCGGTATCTGACATCGGCGCGTACGAGACCACGGTGGTTCCTCGCGGGGATCCCGGCACCGTCATCGACCCCGACCGACGCTTTCGAGCGGACGCTATCGCGACTTCTCGCCCGCCGGGATCACGACATCCAGCCAGTTCTCCTCGGGCGGGAGCGGACAGGCAAAGGTCTCGCTGTAGGCACAGAACGGGGAGTACGCCAGGTTGAGATCGAGGACGATCTCGTCGCCCGTCTCCAGGTCGCGGTCACTCTCGAACTCGATGTAGCGTCCGCCCTCGTAGGTCTGCTGGCCGGTCGTCTTGTCGCGGAACGGGACGAAGTAGCCCTCGTCACCCTCCTGCTGGTAGGCGTGGAGATGCTGTTCGACGCCGTTGACCAGAAAGGCGAGCGTCAGGGTGCGGAGGTATCTGACCTCGGTCCCCGCGCTGGTGTCCATCGTCACGGGAGCGGGATCCTCGTGGACGGTCACCGCGGCGTCGACGCGGTACTCGGGGTCGGGATCGAAGTACTCGAGGCCATCGAAGTCGTCACGCTCCTCGGGGGGAATCGGTGACTGGCGGTGCTCGGCAAGAAAACGGTCCTTCTCGGCGCGTTGTGATTTGAGCTCCTCCTCCCAGGCGTCGACGTCGAACTCGGTGTCGCTCATACCCGGCGTACTCGGCGGACGCTCAAAGGGACGTTGGCTCCGGGACGGTCCACAGCCTTTTACCCGAGCGCGCGCCGAGAGAGTACCAAGTGACAGACGACGACTGGCGGCAGGTGTTCGGACACGCCGAGCCATACGACGAGCAGGTCGACGGCGTCGAGACGGCCATCGGGGCCGCCGAGGACGGCGGCTTTCTCGCGCTGGAGGGAGCCTGCGGGACTGGCAAGACCATGCTCGCGCTCACCGCGGGTATCCATCTGGTTCGCGACCCGGACTCGACCTTCGAGCGCGTGGTCGTCCTGACGAGCGTCAAGCAACAGCTCCGGCAGTTCGAGGAGGATCTGGAGCGGATCAACGCGAACCTGCCGGAGGACTGGCGCGACGTCTCGGGGCTGACCCTCGTGGGGAAGGCGGACGTCTGCCCGTACAGCCGCGAGCGCAAAGCTGGCATCGACGATACGAACGTCTACGACCGGTGTGAGGACCTGCGGGAGACGACGCGCTCGCTGACCGGTGACGGCCCGACGACCGCGGCAGCCCTGACGAGCGACGCCCGGAGCCAGCAGGTCGGACTGGCGGATTCGGGTAGCGACGGCGGCGCGGAGTTCCTCGAAACCGCTGGCGAGCCCTCGCCGTATCCTACCGGGCTCCCCGAGTACGAGGGGGCAGAGTACTGCCCATTCTACGCGCAGTATCTGGAGGACCGCCCGGACGATAGCGATGGCGACCCGGCGGAAGCAGTCCCCTTCGACTTCACCGACGCCGGGCTGATGAGCCCCGACGAACTGGTCGCCGAGTCGACCGCAGCGGGCACCTGCCCGCACTCGATGATGGGCGCACTACTGGGACACGTCGAGGTCGTGATCGGCAACTACTACCACGCGTTCGACCCGGCCACCACTGGTTCGTTTACCGGCGCGCTGCTCGACGACTCGACCTTCGTGATCTGCGACGAGGCACACATGCTCGAACCGCGGGTGCGGGATCTGGTCAGCGACTTGATGGCCGACCGTTCGCTCAGGGATGCCGAACACGAGCTGACCCGAGTGCTCCAGGCCGTCGAGTTCGAGGGCCGGGAGGGCGAGACGAGCGCGGACGCCGATCTGGTGCGGGCCGAACTACAGGAGGCGGAGGTCGGCATCGACGAGGTCGAGGGGCTGCGCTCGTTCGTCCGGGACCTCCGTGAGGAGCTGGACAGACAGATCACTGCCCATCTGGAGCGCGAGCATCGGGGCTGGAAGAGCCAGTTGAACGACCTGCCCGACGACGAGATCCCGCTGCGTGATCCCGAAACGCCGCAGGTCGACGAGATCACGGAATGGGCCGAGCGCGCGGGCTACGGCGACCGGGTGTGGAGCCGCGCGGAGACCGTCGGTGCGGTGGTAAAGCGAATTCTGGATGAGGACGAAGACGACACCAAACAGCGCGCCGCGCCGGGCGTCGGGCGCGTGCTCGGGCGGTGGTATCGAGCGGACCACGAACGCCACTTCCGGGAGATCGAACTCGACCGGACCTGGGACGACACCGAGCCAGCCGGCTCGTGGCGGCGGGCGTACAACGCCGCGCTGACGATCCACAACTGCGTGCCCGGCGACGTGATCGGCGACCGGCTCGCGGACTTTGGCGGCGGCGTCCTGATGAGCGCAACGCTCGAACCCGTCGACGTCTTCGCCGAGGTCACGGGACTCGAACACCTCCGGAGCGAGGAGGAACGCCCGGTCGTCGAGCGGACCTACGGACTCGCCTTCCCCGCGGAGAACCGTGAGAGCCTCGCGGTCGACCTCCCGAAGTTCACCTACGACAACCGCGGGCGTCCGGGCGAGAAGAACCCGACGCGGCGATCGTATGCCGACGCCATCGAGACCGTCGCGGAGAGCCCCGGCAACGTGCTCGTCGGGATGCCGAGTTACTCGGAGGCCGAATGGGCCGCCGACCGACTCCGCGAGCGGATCGACAAGCCCGTCCTGATCGACGAGTCGAGCGGGGACGATGCGACCGAGGAGCTGAAAGCCGACTTCTTCGACGGCGAGGGGAAGGTGCTTGTAACCAGCCTGCGCGGGACGTTGACCGAGGGCGTGGACTATCGCGGCGACCGCCTCGCCGCGGCGATCATCTGTGGCGTCCCGATCGTCGACACCACCTCGCCACGAACCCTGGCGATCCGAACCGCGTACGACGACGCCTTCGGTGAGGGGTTCGAGTACGCGCTGACGGTTCCGGCGGTCCGGAAGGCCAGACAGGCGATCGGCCGCGTGATCCGCAACCCCGAAGAGGTCGGCGTCCGTGTACTCGCTGACGCACGGTACGCCCGGGATAGCTGGGACAGCGTCCGCGAGTACATGCCCGCCGACGAGTTCCAGCCCGTCAGCCCCGACATGCTCGAATTCGGACTGGAACGGTTCTGGGATCGGCACTGACAGCACTCGCCGGCGAAGAGCGAAACCAAAGCAATTATATCCTATCTCTATAGAGTAGGTAATCCGCAGTTATCCGATAGCGCCGCCAGAACCCCTTCATTTCAACTGGAGATTCAGCAGACAGCAGCGCGGTTAGGATTTACATGCCGTACTCAGTCAGTCGTTACGACCGGGCCGCCCGCGGCAGTCCACTCGGTGAGACTCCCCTCGTAGAAGTCGACGCCCTCGTAGCCGAGATGCGTGAGGACAGCGTACGTGTGGCTGATCCGGCGTGCGGTGTTACAGTAGAGGACGATCCGGCGATCCGGCGTGATCCCGTGCTCGTCGAGCACGGCACGGAGTTCGGCCTCGGGCCTGAGCCCGCGGCTCTCGTCGTCGACGAGGTCTTTCCAGTTGAGCAGGACGGCTCCCGGAATGTGACCGTCGTCGAACTCGCTCTCATCGCGCGTATCGACCAGCACGGCGTCGGGGTCGTCGATGGCGGCGTCCACGGTATCGAAATCAACCAGCGGCGTCGTTTCGGGCGGCCTGACTTCGTACGTGGTCGGCTCGACGGCTGGTGCGTCGGTCGTCGTCTCGTGGTCGCGGTTCCACGCGCTGTAGTCGCCGTCGAGCAGGTAGAGCGGTTCGTGGCCGTAACACAGCGCCGTGACGAGAAACCGTGCGGCAAAGACGCCGTGCGTATCGTCGTAGGCGACGAGCGGGTCACCGGGCTCGATTCCGGCCTCCGAAAGCAGGCTCGCGAAGACATCCGCACCCGGTAACATCCCCTCGTCGCCGTCCTCCGCGCGGAAGCGGTCGAACGGGATCGAGACCGCGCCGGGGATGTGGCCGATCCCGGAGTACTCCCAGTCGTCACGGACGTCGACGACCCGCACGTCGTCGCGTCGGGCGAGCCACTCCGCCGAAACGAATTCGATCATGACCGTCGGTACACCAGCGGACGGTATTAACTCGTGGAAACCGCCAGCAGTGACCGGCACTCGTCGGCTGCGGACAGTACTGCCGGTGTTAGAGTCGACCATCCCCGTCGTATGACGGGTGTCGGGGCCGGAGCATCGTACACGAGCAGCTCCGCTCCGAGGTGACGGCAATCGTTGCCCGGACGCGCCACGAGGGGCGGTTGCTGCCGGGGGTAGAGGGCCTTTAACCGTGGCTATCGTACGAATGGGTGTATGACGGACACTGATTACGCAAACGACGTACTGGTCTCGGCCGACTGGGTCGAGGACAACCTTGAGGAGTTCGAGAGCGACGACCCCGCCCACCGACTGGTCGAGGTCGACGTCGACACCGAAGCCTACGAGGAGTCCCACGCGCCCGGCGCGATCGGGTTCAACTGGGAGAGCCAGCTCCAGGATCAGACGACCCGTGACATCCTGACCAAGGAGGACTTCGAGGACCTGCTCGGTAGTCACGGCATCACCGAGGACTCGACGGTCGTCCTCTACGGCGACAACGCCAACTGGTTCGCCGCCTACACCTACTGGCAGTTCAAGTACTACGGCCACGACGACGTGCGCCTGCTCGATGGCGGTCGCGAGTACTGGATCGAGAACGACTATCCGACGACCGACGAGGTCCCCGAGTTCTCCGCCGTCGAGTACAACGCCTCCGGCCCGCGCGAGTCCATTCGCGCGTACCGCGACGACGTCGAGAACGCCATCGACCGCGGCCTGCCCCTCGTGGACGTCCGCTCGCCCGAGGAGTACTCCGGCGAGATCCTCGCGCCCCCGGGACTACAGGAGACCGCCCAGCGCGGCGGCCACATCCCCGGCGCGGAGAACATCTCCTGGGCGGCCGTCACCAACGACGACGGGACGTTCAAGGACTTCGACGAACTGCAGGAACTCTACGCCGACTACGACATCGAGGGCGACTCGACGACCGTCGCGTACTGCCGGATCGGCGAGCGCTCTTCCGTTGCATGGTTCGCGCTCCACGAACTGCTCGGTTACGATGACACGATCAACTACGACGGCTCCTGGACCGAATGGGGCAATCTCGTCGGTGCGCCGATCGAGAAGGGCGCGGGCGACGACTGAGCGTAGCGACGGAGTCGACCGCGAATCGGAGCGGGGAGGAACGACCCGCGGAGAAAGGCGAATAGCGAGATTCGGAGCGACCGACGGGAGCGAGAATCTCGAAGCGAAACGGCGAGTGTGGGTGCGAGCCGTGAAGCAAGACGACTGAGCGTAGCGACGGAGTCGACCGCGAATCGGAGCGGGGAGGAACGACC
>LKMJ01005214.1_pt1 | contig 12250 bp, 10 predicted proteins | sample 643391 | NCBI WGS metagenome assembly LKMJ01 (sample SAMN04112250, study PRJNA286221) | soda lake metagenome | biome: soda lake; feature: Kulunda Steppe; material: water; isolation source: sample PL-Br10 brine of Picturesque Lake | place: Russia: Kulunda steppe | collected 2010-07
AGTCGCCGAACGGATCGACGTACTCCCAGGGATTATTCAGACCAGCCTGAGTTTTCCCGATCAACCCACCGCCATCGTTGACGAAATCAGCGATATCACCGCCCTCCGCAACGCGGGCGACCTCGCCAGCCTCGCCGCCGACAAAGGCTACGATTGGATGGAGTTACGGGAAAAACTCCGCGAAGAAGGCGTAAGACCGCTGATCAAACATCGGGAGTTCCGGCCCATCGATCACGCGCACAACGCGCGAATCGATGGGCTTCGCTACCGTCAACGAGCGATGTGTGAGACCGTCTTCTCGACGATCAAGCGCACGCTCGGCGACGCCGTGCGTGCGCGAACCTGGTACGGTGAATTTCGTGAACTCGTCCTGATGTGTGCGGTTCACAACATCAAGCAGGCTGTGAAGTAGCAAAATCAAGCTACGTCTGGCGATTCACCACGGCCCATCGGAAACTATGGATGTTCGGTACTCCCATTGAGTGAAGCCATCTGTTCAGTTCGTAGAGTCTCACCTGCTAACGTCCCATCTTCAAGGGATACAATATATCCAAGCAGCTGTTCAGCAGCAAGAGTGTCATCGACACAGACGTACAGTACTCCTTGTTCAAGTAGTTCGGTGGCGTATGAAATGTCATCGGTTCGCAGAACTAGATCAGTTTCATTCTTAAATCGCAATAGATACTCAGAAACAGGGTCCGAATTGACCGTCGAAACGATGATTTGCGCATCACCAACGGTCGCTTTCTTCCATGTATATGCTTCGTTCGCATCGCTGAAAATGTACGCCTCACAGTCTGATTCTAGGGCGCTGAAACGGATTGGATCATTTTCAATAACAACGTAGGGGAGCCCGAGTCGTTTACAGGTCTCCACAAGTTGTTTTCCCTGACGACCGTAACCAACGATGATGACGTAGTCTGAAAGACTATCAGGAACTGAACTCCGTTCATCAATCTTTCCGTGTTGGTTCTCAAAGAGTTTTTTATCCGCCAAAAATCGATAAATGTGTTCGTCATATGCACGACTTAGACTCGACGTGATCATCGTTGCGGCTGCTGCAAGAATAATTGCATCGAACACCGATTGAAGTAACAATCCGAGCAACAATGCTTCGATCGCAATTATTAACGCAAACTCGCTAACTTGATCAAGACTGAGGCTGGTTAATGTCGCCGATCGTGTCTCGTATCCACTATACACCAATAAGAGGCCCGTTATAACTGGTTTGACCACCGCCGTAAGCAACCCAAGTACAACCGCGAAGATGAATACATCCGCACTCGGAACCGACACAAGCGCACCGATCGTGACAAAAAAGATTGCGACGAAAAAATCCCTGATCGAACCCAATCCGTCAAAGACTGTGAAGTACGTCTCCGCATCGTACCGAACCGCAATCCCAGCGGCGAACGCACCGACAACAATCGATACACCGAGAACCTGAGCAGTTCCAAGAAATACTACGAGTAGTGCGATGATACTGACAATCATTTGCTCCGAAGATCCCTGTGAGAGATGCTCTATAACATCGAACAAAAGACGGTTAACGAACACAGCAGCCAATAACAAAAACACACCATACCCAACTTGCATGGCGATCGCGTCACCAGTGAGTGTCTCAGCACTCAACACGAGAATAACGAGGATCGCCAGAAGGTCTTGTACGAAGTTGATCGACTCTGCCAGACGGCCTCGAACGAGGTTCTTTTGGATGTCGGTTTGGAGTAGTGACGTGCCCACAATTGTCGATGAAAAGGCGGCTGCGACACCGAAATAAAGTGCCTGATCGGGTGACAGACCAAACAGAGCTCCAGTGCCGAAGCCGAGGCCACCAACCAACAGTACCTGTCCGATCGCAACCTTCTCACCATCACCTAAAACCATGCGAACAGCATCGAACTGAATCTGTACTCCGAAGAAAAACACTAACAGCGCTATCCCCCACTGGGCTAACTCGAAGGTGAGCTGTTCTTCGATCCCGAATCCGGCGACGATTCCGGCAAGGATGAGAAACGGAATGGCCGGAGTTTCAATCCGGTTAGCTATCAGGAGAAACGGACCTGCGATGATGAAAATGATCGCAACTGCGGTCAAAAGTTCAGTCATCGGCGCTCCCCCCGGTTTGATCAGGTGAGTTAAGCCCGTCGAAGCTCTGTAAACGCTGTATATCTGTCCGATGGATCATCTCGAATCGGTCTTTATCCATGAAATATGCCTCAAGGAATTCCGAGAGGCGATCGCCAGCGAGGTGTGTACTCAACACGACATACTCTGCGCCATGGTCATAGAGGTCACGAGCGTCCGAAACCCGCTCTGCTTCTACAATGACAGTTGCATCATCATGTGCTTCAGTGAGAAGCATCTTATTTACTGCCGGTTGCACCGAAGAGGACAGAACGAAATCTGCATACTGTAATCTTGAATCCTTTCGAACCGTGTTCTGATTAATATCTCCAAAGATGACATCAAACCCCTCGGCTTCAAGCGTCTCAATGTGCTCCGGTTTTCGATCGACAACAACAACATCGTCATAATAGTCTGAAAGTCGTGACAAGACGGGTTTTGTTATGTTGTCGCATCCAATGACGAGCGCGTGATTTCGGTAGTCTTCCTTTCTTACAGTCCGTTTTTCTCCCGCTTCGAAACGACTGAGGTACGGGGAGAGTCGTTCGTACAACTGTCGGTTATACTTGATAACGTAGACCGAGACACTCATCGTTAAGAGGGCCACCAGCGTCAGAAAGCCGAGGATCGGTTCGCCAATAAACCCGCTGACAACCGCAACGGATCCAACGACCAACCCGAACTCACTCACCTGTATCATGTTGACACTCCCGAGAAACGTCGTTTCGAGATCGAAGTTTCGCCAATCGATAAGCACAAAGAAGATCAAAAATTTCGCCGGGATCAGTACGAGGGACGCGATGATAGCTTCCTGCCAGAAGGCAAAGAGATCAGGGGCTTCTAATTGCAGACCAACAGAGACAAAGAACACGAGGATAAACAGATCCGTGAGAGGATTTATTCGATCCTGCAGTTCCTTGCTGTAGGGGAGCTGGGCAATTGAGATTCCTGCTAGAAACGCGCCCATCTCAATCGAGAGGTTAAATTCCTCTGCGAGAAATACGAATAAGAAACCCCAAGAAATTGCGATTAAGAAAAATATCTCTCTGTTTCCTGCGATTCGACGGAAGACAACGGGTAAGAGATAACGAGAGGCAGCTATCGCAGCGAGTCCGATCCCTGCGACGAGTACGAGGATAGTAGCCAAAGTAGTAGCGACCTCAGTCACGTTGTCAGGCTGTCCAGCCGCCAGCACAGCGAGAATGATAACGACGACAATATCCTGAACGAGTAATACGCCCACGTCGATCTTTCCGTGGAGCGAAGTCGCCGTATCCTTGTCCTTGAGCATCTTGATAACGACTGCAGTGGAACTGTACATCACCGCAAGTCCAATCAGCAGAGATTCGATTGGGGTAAATCCCAAAATTAGCGCAGTCCCGAACCCTGTCAACGCTACGAGAGTCATCTGTGGGAGAGAGATTTCAACGATTGGTCGGATGACGTGTTGAATGTCCTCAAACCGCATTTTAATCCCAAGGAGAAACAGAAGAAACGCGAGACCGAGTTCAGCCATCGTTTCGGTAAGCTCGCCGACTCCTACAATTCCGAGCGCTGCTGGTCCCAAAAGAAGTCCTGTGAGGATATAAGCGACAATTGTCGGCTGTCCTGTCTGTTTCGCTATGAGACTCACAACTGCGGCTACAACGAGAATGATACCGATGTCCGCCGCCAGTGTTACCTCAACACTCATCTAAACGTGGATAATTCTGTTTAATGATTTGCTCATAGGAGTCTCGAAACCGTGAGATCGACCACCATCATTCCGTATTCAATTCGTTGTGTTGAAATGTGTCGATAACAGGCGCAGATTTATCCGGTGATGGTATTAGTTGAACGGGGACTGTGGATCGGCGTGCGACGTTTTCTGCGACACTCCCCAGGACAACTCGTTTGATACCCGTTTTTCCTTGTGACCCCATTATGACGAGATCTGGCTGTTGTGCAACTATATATGCCAAGATCTGTTTGTCGGGTCGACCAGTCAATGTCTTTCGCTCGATCGGGATTGTAGGCTTATTGATCGGAGCGAGTGTCTCATCAATTATTTGCTCACCTATTTTTCGAAGTTCTTGGTACAAATGTCCTTGTTCGATCAATTGTACGTCGATATTGCGTGACTCATTAAGGCTTACAACGTTTAGAAGATGTACTGTGGCATCTGTTATTTCGGCGAGGGAAAGTGCGTGTTTGGTAGCGTGTTGGCTAGCCTCACTCCCATCGACGGGTACCACGATCAAATCGTACATGGGTATGTTGATGTCAATATATTATAGCTGCCCTATAAATGTTCAGGATAACGAGTCAAGAATTAGAAGGCGTAACACGCAATCTGTTGTGAGCCACATATGGGACACTTATCCGTCTGTAATGAGACGGTTTTCCCACAGTCTCGGTACTCGTAGTAGCCATCACTCTCACTACTCGCTTGCCCGTAAATAACATCGAGTAGCCTTCCCATCCATTTAACAGATACTTGCCTTCACAATTAACGTTTCTCCCGGTATCATCCCCGGGTATAAATGGATATGTCGTTTAAAAAGAGCATGGATGAGTTACCCACATCGACTGATTCGATAAGCTACCCATGTTGAAATAGAATAATGACCGACTCAGCGATTTTCTTTTTGCTGTCCCGTCAAGATCAGAGGGTAGAGACTGTATATGGAGCGCTCTTCGATCCAGATGTGGCTGGAAAAAATACTGTCAACTTCGGTTGCTGTTTTTGTCATTACCATCGTACCCTCTTTCGTGTATCTTCTCGCTCAGAGTATCGTTTCTATTCTTGCGGGAGATAGTCTGCGCGCTGTTCTATTTTCCACTGAACCATCACCGATTGTCGGCATACTCATGATGATCGCTGGATTCACGCTAATTTCGGGGAGCATTGCGTACTTTGCACATGAATATGTCTCACCAACTGCTCAAGACTTACATCTGAAATACTTCTTTTCGGTTATTGCTTTTGCATGCGGGGCGACTACCATGAGGATTTCCTTCCATTTACTCACTTAAATATATTGACTAATCTGTGAGACATCTTCCTTGAGCGATTTCCATACAGCAATACATGGTTCTGATATAATCTGTAATAACTCACTTTCGGAACAACCGACCAAGAATTACGAACGAACGCTTATACAATATAATCTGACAATATTACAGGCAAGTCTGAAACGATGGGCTACTCTGCATTCAGATCAGAGACATGAACTCATACGAGACAATGGTGGGTCAGTTAACTTCATGGGTGTGTTTACCACTCTTGTCAGTTGGGAAGTTTTACAGAGTAGTTTCAATGAGCGCGCGTCTCAATATACTCCCGAAACCTCTCATGCGCAGTGTGAGTTCCCGCAACGATTAGGATGTCCCCATCGAGAATTCTATCATCCCCCATCAGATCTGTGACTAATTCCTCATCTCGTTCGATGGCAACCACCGTGCATCCAGTTTGCGCTCGCAAATCGAGATCGGCCAACCTCTGATCAGAGACTGACGGTAACGTTACCCGCTTAAATTCGTACTCAATATCTGGGGTAATGATTTCTTCATCTTCTATTAATAACCCTGCGAGCGTTTCGCCGGTGACAGTCACTAAGGAGAGGACGAAATCCGCACCAGCACTATAGAGCTTCCAGACATTGCTGGGATTTTTCGCCCGCGCGATAATCTCGACATCCGGTGCCATTTGATTAATAACAAGCGTGGCGAAAATCGAGGGCGTATCTCTATCGAGGGCCAAGACCACCGCTCTCGCCTCACCGACCTTGGCACGTTCTAAGGTGGCTGGATCCGTGACATCTCCTACGACATCGACTCCGTCTTTGCTGGAATCTTTATCCACTACTGTTACGTCGATTCCTTCATTTTCGAGCGCTTGATGAGCTGACCATCCCACAGTCCCATATCCACATAAGACCACATGCCGTGGTTCTGAGCCAGAATGACGAATAGACCGCGCCTTGATGTTTGTAAAGTCAGTTCGATCACCAGCCACCAGCAAGATCGCATTCGCAGTTATTTTCATGTCTGGTGGTGGTGAAACAACGAACTTACCACCCATCCAGGCACCAATCACCGTCACGCCTTTGTCCCGAAAGATTGGCGAGTCTCTAAGAGTTTTTCCGACGAGATCGCTTCCCTGTTCAACGAGTAGCTCGGTGAATTCAAGCGTACTTTCCGCTTCAATAACCGCTTGTAGCTTTTCCGCCCACGTCGCAGAAGCACGCATTCCAATGCTTTTACCCAGATGATGACGTGATAGAACGACATCATCCGCCCCAGCATACCGGTGATAGTCTTCTACGGTATGTCTCCGAATAACACTAATTGCACGAATATCTGGGTTGATTTGTTTTGCTGAAAGGATGATGATTGGATTTTCTTCGTCGCTAATATCTGCGACAATCGCGCGCGCTTCTGTAACATTGGCTGCCTTCAACGTATTCAGTTCTTCGGGATTGCCATGGATTGCGTTGATTCCTTGTGCTGTCAAGTCGGTAACGAGGTCAGCATCATCATCAACATACAGATACGGGATCCCACGTGGTTCAAGTTCTCCCCGTAGCACTTCGTCTTGTGCTGAGTAGCCGCAGATAATCACGTGATCGGTAAGCGTGCTCGCCGTTGGTGGCGGATCTTGAATCGCGTGGCGAAGCATTGGAAGTGCAAACAATGGAACTGCGACAAAAATGAGCACCACAGCCGTGATGTTCATTGCGATGACGATTAGATGAACTGGCGTGCTTTGCCAAAGATCGGTATCACCACCAAATCCAGCAGTCGTAAGAACTTCAATGACGATCCGAAGTGAATGAATGTATGAGATTTCGACGCCCTCGTACACCCCCAGTGCCCACCGGTAGATCACAGTATATACCAGGACAATCGCAAGGAGTATGAGAACGCCAAGTCCGATGCGGACGCGCCACTGAGGCTCGTCAGGAGTGCTACGCTTGCTACTCATACGTTTGGTTACTGGATTTCGGTTTAGAATCCCATACTTTTGAGAAGGAAAAATTGAGAGAGCGTGGTAATGTTCTCACGATTGACTTCACCGGAGTACGTCGAGGTTATCGCTAACGCTTGTTTGATGAGCTGTTTTGGCGTTCATTTTTGACACGATATTATCCTTTCCTTTGTAAAGGACGGAGTTCGCCCCCACGAGCGAATCCTCAGTTGTTCGCTATTCGATGTTCATTGTGAGTTCTCGGGTGGTGATTGCACCGTCTGTAATCCGATTGTTAGCATTGCCTCTTCGTTCGTTCCTTTTTAGAATTTTTACAGCTACTATATAACACCTTTCCAAGCCGAGTGAAAGTTGCAAGTGCCGACCCGCCTTGGTATTCGTCACGCTCCTCGGCAATTTCGAGTTCTGCAAGGATATTCGAATACTTGTAGGAAGTGCTCTTCGAAAGGTTTTGCCGCTCACGGACAGCAATGATTGTCGTAGATGGATTGATGAGTAGTCCCGTGTAGAATCGGACGGGTTTGAGAGATCCGAGTGACTTTTTCACGACAAAAAACCGGCGTGCTGCGTCTCCTGCATCCTGTGAGTGCGACGATGCAGGAGCGTCCGACATAGTCCATAGTACGCGAAATATAGTCTAATGGTCGGGAAGAGATGATTAGATTTCAACGACTTCAAAGAACGCGTTGAAGTCTTGTATTCAGCACTGTTCCAGAAATCCAGAGACGTGGTTTTTAGTTATAGATCATCAAGATACTCCCGCCGCTGCTCCATCTTTTCTTCCTCAGTACGCGAATCGTAGTGCATAGAAAGTACCTTTTCACTGACATTAGCTCGATCCCCTACTGCTTGCATCGGCCAACCTTCCTGCAGTGCGTGCGTAATCCCCCCTCGTCGAAGGGCATGGGGATTCACCGACGAGGGGCATTCAGAGGCTGAGTCATACGAAGCTGCCTCACACTCTTCGAGAACCCGACCGTGAGGACATTCCCGCGTGACCACACACGGTCTAGTATAGCGGTAGCAGTCACCGCGCAACGTCGTCGTGTGTGCCCGTCCTTCCGGGGTTGAGATCAGGGCGTTTCGTCCATTCGCATCAGACACAGCTGGACGGGTGTTTTCCATCCAGTCGTCGAGTATCTCACAGACTTCGTCCGACAGCGCCACGAATCGTTCGCCCTTCTTTTGGTTTTTCAGTGTCGTTCCGGATTCCGGACGATGCACCACTTGTAGAGATTGGTTGACTGAGTCGTAGTCATCACAGTCTAACGCGTGAATTTCACCGACACGCATCATCGTGTGCCACATCAGGGTGAGCACGACGTGCGGCCGCGAGGCGTATTCGTACTTTTCGAGGTATGTAAGGATCTGATCTGCTCGGTCGGAGTCCAGCATCTCATCACGGATGTTATCGTCACCACTCAGCGTTGGCGACAGAACCTTTGTATGGAGATCCTGCTCGACAGCATCGATTGATTCTAGCCATTTGACAAATACTCGAAGTGTATCCATCTGAGTCTTCTCAGTTGCCGGGGAGAGATCACCTTCCATCCGTCGCCAGATCCTGAACTCGTGCAATTGCCGTCCGGACAGGTCGTTCAGGTTCGTGATTTCAGCTTCGTCGTTGCACCACCGGATGAAATGCCCAAGTCGTGACCGGTGGGAGTAGATCGTCGCTTGGGAGACGTTGTTTTTTCGGTCAGCGATGTACAGTTCGAGTGCGCGTTCGGGTTCGATGGGTTCCAAACTCATTTGTTGTTCCCACGCGAACCCCCGTCAGCGCACCTGTTCTGAGACGGCCGATTTCAGCCGCCTCACGCCTCAAAGGTCGATTCGTTCGATAGTCGAACCGGAGCCTGCAGCGCCCATCATTCTGCATGACGGGCAACATTTGGCAGACGGCAGTACGACGCTTATAAAGGAACCCCTCCTTGGCCGATTTGATTTCATCACGTTTCGTGATGGGGGTCGCCGGTGTCATGCGATTCGCCAACATTTGAATGACAGTGGAGGAATATAATACTAGGGAAAGCACCCTCTTGTGCAGAGCAAAAGAACGTCCAATAATAGTTCACTCCCGGTCCACGGACGGCCCGACGCGAGAGGCGCGCCGCTCGTCACGTGTGCCTTGCTTCCGGTAGTGTGTTCGCGTCGCCGAACGTATTGTCGAGGCATACGACCTTTTATCGTTCGCGTGCCAGTTACTCTGGGCAGGTCCGGATTCGTCTTACTGGTGAAGATATCCATAGCGAAGACATTTTGCCATCTTATTGGAGTGTTCCCACCAACGAGGCAGACAGACGTGAAGAGGAAATTCCTGAAAGAAGATACCGACTGGGACGAACTCAACGAAGGCCAAACAGAGATAGCCAAAACAGCAATCGAACACCCCGAATTAACTCACAGAGAAATCGGGGATATGACCGGCTGGTCGTCAAGCTACGTATCCACCGTCCACCAGGACTACCTCGAAGAGAGATACATCCCTGACGAAGTAACTCCCAACAACCTAACAGACGATATCTACGAAATCATCGTAGCCGGAATGGAAGCGATGGAGGAGGTCGATCGAGTTGAAAGACATTACGACCTTGATCTCAACCGAGGGGATACTAAGGAAGTAGACGTAGCGGTCTGGATCTCCCAAGGGGGACATGACTTCTTGGTCATCATTGAGTGCAAATTTCACAGTGAACCCATTGAACAGGATATTCCAGCTGCTATGGCATACTACCAAGAAAACTCAGCAGCCAACCAAGCAATGATCATCTCCAGTAGCGGTTTTCAATCTGGAGCAAAATCACTGGCAAGAGACGCTGAAGTCGGCCTCTACAGGCTTGATGAGCTCACTCAAGACGTGGGAAAAAGCCAAGTAATGCGCTTTGAAGGAACTCTCACTTCCATTTTTCGAGAAAGAGAAGTCCTCGACATGGATGTTGAACCAATCGAAAAAGACGCAGAAAATGGTGAAGAAATAACGATCACTGTCACCAGCCGTAATGCCCTCTTTGACGAGAACAAAAGACCGATCAGGAAAAACCTCCATGAGATGGTATCAGAAATCTCTGCAGACAAACCCCCAGGAACATATACCGAAGAAATTGACAGCCTGCTAATCCACGAAAAAGATCGTTTCTTCCATCTCAGAACGATTACATACAAGGTTGAAGAACTTGACCCAGTCAACTTCGGATTCGAATTTGACGCCTACGAAGAATATGACCTCTACATGAAAGACGTGCTGAAAGAGGAAGAAGAAGGAGAAGCCGGTCTGGATCTGATCTCAATCGAAGACGCAATAAGAACTTTTGAGGAAAGTGTCCGCTAAAACAAGTCGTCCACACAAACGGATACTTGTCCGGATACAGGCGGTATGTTGCTCCAGACGAGGGGGCTGACCCTCAGAACCTACAGCTTAGTCTTTGGTGACAGACCGAAACACGTGATCTATGATCTGCGACCCTCCACCTGTCACTAGACGCTCGAACAAGTCCCGTGCCCTCACAACACCCACGTACTCGTTCGGGTATAAGAACACGGCTCTGTAGTTCCGCTAGACGCAACGGCGACGACTGCGTTATTGCCGTAGAAAGCGAAGAGACAGATTGGTTTGACATCCGAAATCCGTCTCTTCACGCGTGTTACGGTGACTAAGGCTAAATCAGTTGTCGCTAATCCCGACGAGCCCGCCGACCCCGAAGGGGGAGGCGGGTTCGCCGAATGGGCGATGCTCACCGTGCATGCACTCCGCATCGAGCTGGGCAAATCCTACCGCGTCGCCGTGGATTTGCTCTCGGAAATGCCCGGCGTCCTTGAAGAGATCGGCCTCACCAGACTTCCACACTACACGGTGCTTCGCACGTGGTTTGAGCGGATTCCCACCGCGACGTGGCGTGCGTTTCTCGGCGCGTCAGCCGAGAAACGCACCGGTCACGCTGCTATCGATTCGACTGGCTTCGACCGCGACCAGCCTAGCCGTCACTACGCCACCCGCACGAACTACCGCGTTCGAGCGCTGAAAGTCACCGCTCTCGTGGATGTCGAAACGCTGTACATCACCGACATCCACTCGACGACCTCCAAGAAACACGATGCGAAGATCGGCCCGCAGGTCGCCCGGCGCAACGCCGGCGACCTGCGGAGCCTCGCCGCTGATCGCGGCTATGACGCCAAAGCCTTCCGCGACGAACTCCGCAAAAATGGCATCCGACCGCTGATCAAACACCGGATCATGAATCCGCTTGATCACGCCCACAACGCCCGAATAGACGGTGATCGGTATCATCAGCGCTCCATGTCAGAAACCGTCTTCTCGTCGATTAAGCGCACGCTCGGCTCCGCCGTGCGTGCGCGAAGCTGGTGGTTAGAGTTCCGCGAAATGCTGCTGAAAGCCACCGTCTACAACCTTCGTCGGAGCGTCCGATACCCGTGAAATCCGCCGCCGTGTACCGAAACTACAGAGCCCTTTATTCATAACCGTAATTCTCTGGAGACGTGTATCAGTGTATCGTGCATATTCATCCTAATTCATTCAACGTGATCGGTATGCACGCCTGGAGGATCAATTCGCCAACTTCTCTATCGGGGCGACCAAAAGGTATGAAAACGGGTTCGGTTACTGACGTCGGGTTTTTCAGCGATATCGAGACGAGGAGTTTATCGAGCCAAACGGCTTCGACGTACACCGGGCTGACGAATTCCCGCCGTTTCAAGAGATCGCATTGGACAGCGAAGACGTCCTCGCAATCCTGGTTGAGAGGAAAAGTGAAGTCCTCCATCAACCCGTGTAGAGTGAGGAATGTCGCTTATTGGCTCTTAGCCGTGCTGATACGCACCCGACAGCCCAGGAAGTAAGAATAGCATCCCGAAGAGTGATATACTCATGTCTCGTACGTTGATTCGATGCCAGAATCTGCCCCGGCGTTCGAGGATGTGAACGAGCGCGCCAAAGAGGACTGGAAGCGTGAGACCAGCCCGTTCGACCGTGTGCGGTCAGTAATGCGCACGGCGTACGAACCCATGAGCGCGGCGACCGTTGCCGAGAACGCCCTTACGTCGGAGCAGACAGCCCGCAAGCATCTTCGCTCGCTTGTCGAACACGGCTACGTGGCAGAGACCGCGTCGCCAGACTCGACGGGGACGCTGTATCAGCGG
>LKMJ01005215.1_pt1 | contig 12249 bp, 18 predicted proteins | sample 643391 | NCBI WGS metagenome assembly LKMJ01 (sample SAMN04112250, study PRJNA286221) | soda lake metagenome | biome: soda lake; feature: Kulunda Steppe; material: water; isolation source: sample PL-Br10 brine of Picturesque Lake | place: Russia: Kulunda steppe | collected 2010-07
GAACATATGGCTCTTTTCAGAACCCTCCCGACCCCCACTAATGACCTTCTTCCTCGTTTGATGGTGGAGGTTTGCCTGGTGCTTGCACCAGATGTAAACTTCTTCCTTAATTCACGCAAACAGGGGTAACCTTGTTAGCGCAGTCTTTTCTTTTCTTTTGTCTAGAGCAGGCTACCTTCTGACTAGGATTACAGCCACTTGGAGTCACCCAGAATGCGGCATACATTCTCTTCTGTGGACAGGCCCCACGCTCAGCTTCACTACATGTATCTTTGGATTATGGAGATCCGCCTGGAGCTTTCTGAGAGCATTGAGTCACTGGAAGCACACCTTTCCCATAACATGCCCTCAGGGCTATCCCTAAGGGTGCAGTCTCTATGTCTTGCTTGCCTGACATATCTTGCTGGGTTAAGATCCAAAAAAAAGGGGTTTAGATCCAACTTATATCATCCACGTACTGAGCTGCGTCCGCAATACAAGAGCTGGTTTGTTGAAGTCTTTCACAGACTTTTTTCATGATTTTTATAGCTTACAATGGATCATCCATCGCTGACATGTACCAAAAAGTATCAAATATCCGTTTGAAACATGTCATGTGCACAACAAAACAACACAATCATTGACAAGCAAGGCAATTGCGAATGCCTTGGGATCTCAACTCTTCTGGACCAGTAAAGAATATAGCATGAGCTGTAATCAAGCTCATTTGGTCAAACCCAGCCCTAGTAGCTTCATTGTAAGCAAATTCTCATTCGACATTGAATAAGCTTCCCATTTTAATCGTAGTATGCATCAATCAGCTTGCATGAATATTCTTTGCGCAAAAGTCGTTCACTCACTTTTGAGCCTCAACCTTTTATGCACACCACATGCCAAAGAAGATCTTGCAAAACCATCTTATGAGCAAAACATAAAGAATTTATTTCTGTGTTGTGCATTCTGTTTGCTCAAACATGCCAAGCGCCTATTTCTGGCTTGAAAGAGAAAGCAATACCTCCCTCATGCGACTCACATCTTTGACAGCCGCCCCATCACCTGCTTTATCTCCCCCATTTCTTAGAGCCAGAGCGGGCTGTCCTGGCAGACCCTTTGTGCTCTTTGCAGGTCCCTCAATGCCCATAACTTGGCGAATGGTGCCAGTGGCGGGGTCCTGTAAAAGGTTTGTCACCTGGAGTTGCACAGATTGGACAAGCATACGCCTGTGGGCTGGCTCGCATCCTGCGCCCATGAATTTGGCTTGGGCCGTCATGCAAACACAGTCTAAACACTTCATATCTGACAAAAAAACGAGAGACGCTTGCCCCCTGTTGGCTTCAGGTTTTAGGGTTGGGGTTATGGGTATTGGGTTTAGGGTTCGGGTTAGCAAACCCCTGGTTAATCTCGTCATGCGGGCCAATTCAGTCCCCGCACACATGCTCCCCACACCCAAACCGCCGACCCTTTGTTTGCGCGTGTGCGCACAATTGACCCCTTGGTACAGCTTACCAAGTAGTGCAATGGCAGGCAATTAAGCTCAGAGCAGAGCCGCACCAGTGTTCAGCTCAAGCACCACTGCATGCGCTTGTCCTTGATTAAGCCTCACAACATGTCCTTGATTAAGCAGCAAGACATGCGCTTCTCCGTGATCAAGCAGGAAAAAATGCAGCAAGGGACAGCTGGGTTTCAGTAAGGGCAAGAGCCTTACAGAGAGACTTTACAACCTGCAAAAGGACAACAGGAGGGCCAGCAGGTATACACATGAATATTGATTAATCAAAGTTGCAAGTGTAGGCTTTTACTGTAGAAAACAGCTCATGCTCTTCTGTTAGTATAACTAGCCTACTAGCACACTCTCTTGTCAGCAATTACGCCCAGCAAGCTTGCAGCCAACATATGGGTCCCAAGCTGGGCTGATGATGGACATATGAGCAAGGAGTCACGTACCTAGACACGACCCATGGCACTTACTACCGCTATGCAAGCCCGCATCATGTGCATGCGCACAGCATAGATCTCCTTAAACCAGCACGGCTCACCTAAAACCAGCACGGCTCATGTCAAAGCAGCACGGCTCACCTTAAACCAGCCCTCCGGCCCTCCATTCCCGGACATTCCCTGGCTTGCCCTCAGCATGTCCATGCCTGCATGCGCCCCACGGATGATCTCCTCGTGGCGCGCCTCCTTTTTTGCCTCACGTGCCTGCACACATAAAAGGTGCATATGGGTACAGTGCAGGAAGTACTTCTGCTGCGTGCATGCAATCAAAGAAATGGAGCTGAGCCTCTACCCCAAGAGTGATGAAACTATACATCTCACACCATATACACATGCACATACACACACATTAACACACACACGAGAAATACCTGGACACGCTGTACGGAAACAGAGCAAGCCCAGCATGCAGGAGCAGCAGCATACAGAGAACAGAAGTGTTTGCAACACGGTTAAAAGTGCGCAGCAGCCAGCAAAGCCTGCATTGTAATCAGGAGGAACTACTGCATGATCCTTCTATGTGCCCTGCTTCATGCTCCTTAAATACATCCTTTATAACGGTGGTGAACCCCTCTGGCGTTTGCAAGTCGCCCTTCTCCCAAGCTGCAATTGCGCTGCAAATTCCCAGACTCCATCCCTCTCCACATGAATGCACTAGTATCATTGGCGCACTCCACAGAACAGCCACGAAAATGCACTGGCTTCACTGGTGCACTGCACAGACCAGCCCAGCCCGTTGCACAATGCAACGCATCATTGCTCTTAAGCACAGCCTGAACTCATGCTCTTTGCGTACTCCAGCGCAACCCACTCCTTTTAGCCAACCCCCTCCCACCTGTGCCCTGTCCAGCAGTACCCGCGCTGCCTGCTCCCTCATCTGCTGCCTCACGTCCTGCTCTGCCTGCTGCTTGCTGGCAAGGCGAGCTCGGTTCTGAGCACGCCACTCCTCCCGCGCATCATGTGGGGCGCCTTGTTCGCCAGCACCTGAGGCACAGTGCGCAGGCCATGGGCCACGGCCATCGGTGAACATGACGTTGATGTGAAAAGGCATACAGGCACACTACAAGTTGTCTGTTTCTGGGGATGCATTTGTTGGTGGTGATAGCACTTGAATGGGAGGACGCATGGGAGGGACAGGGCGCTCCGGCACGCTGGCTGGGGCGAGCACTTCAAGGGCAGACTCCATGGCAAGCCTCACTGCAGGAAAAGTGGACACTTCAGCACCTGCAAGGGCGTCAGGGCGTACTGTCGGCCACAGGTGCGCGGACACCAAAACGCTGCCCAGCACTCTGCTACCGGTCCCAAACCCACTCTCAGGAGCTCGGCATCAGGAACACAGGTCTAGCGCACCTTCAGCACCAGTAGCACGTGCTGGTGAGGTCCCTGAGGCTGAGCCATTGAGCCGCGGGGGCTGGAAGGGCTCTGATGACGCAGCTGTGGGCACAGGTGCTTGCGCGGGGTTTGTGGACGGTGCTGAGGGCTCCAGGTCCTGTGCACCTGTCACACCTGGCGCTTGCTGCGGGAGCACTGGCAGGCCAGCCGTTGGAGCTGCCGCTGCCCCGGTAGACAGGGTGGGGGTGGCACTAGCAGGGGCTAAGGCGTGCGCATCCTGCGCAGCAGGACCAGGCCGCGCATTCGCATTTGCGCGCGCGCGCGCGTGTGTGTGTGTTTGTCTGTGTGTGTGTGCGCATGCATGCACATGCGCTCTAAATTTAAGACAGTTGCTTGGGGGATGAGCATTTGGATGCACCTTCAACAGGCACAAACTGGTGGGGGGTTGCCACCCAGCTGCCAGATGACAATTGCGCACGATTGAGGGTGAGGACAGGGGGTTCTATGGATTGCATGAGTGCACAGTTGGGGTCGCTCGCAGAGCTTGTCTGTAGGCATTACCGAGAGTGATGACAGCCGTGCCAGGGCATGCCTTCCTCAGCAAATGGCAGATATGAGGCTTGCGCACCCCTTGCACGCAACCTTGGCACAGCGTTGCGCATTCAGTAAGGCATGCTCCTTAACTCTGCCAAAACAGCAGGCTCTCTAGCAGACTGTAACAAAGTTAGCGGCTGCAGTAGGATTGCCTGCCGCGCTTGCCGCCTCTTGCGTGTGTGCTGGGCTGTTTCCCATCTACCTCAACACCCGGCCCCCTCTCCTCCAAATTCCGCGAGTAACGGGGCTGCAAGGTATAGACGCGCACCAAGGGTGGTGCTGTCCACTGCGGGTGAGGGCTGCGGTCAAGCCTCCAATGCTGTGTGTCCCCCTCAAGGAATTCATGTGCTGAGAAGTCATACACCTGTACACACATACAAGCATACAGTGGTGGCCACACATCCTGTGTTAGATGACGGTCCAAGGCTCGCCTCCTGGCCCATGATTGAGCCAATGCCTAGGGCCGCGGCTCACTCCACCGAGGTGTGGTGGCCAAAGGTCAGCAAGTGTCGCTGCCTGCTTGGCGCGCCTGCTGAGCGTGGACGATCCCCATCTACCCGCCTGCCTGCATGCCCTCATAACCCACATTCCCGGAAGTCTCTCACACCAGCAGTCGCGTGCTTGCAGTTGGCACCACACCTGGTCCCATGTGTTCTCTGCAGGGTCCAGCCTTGCCGCACGCATGTGCTCCTCAAACTGTGGGTAGGATCCCCTCCATTTGGAGATAACGACACCTGTGCTCGTCTCCAGACTGGGCTGCGTCGCACAGTGCAAAGCTAGCACAGGCACAAAACAAAGCGCGGAGGCAGAGCTTTGGAAGAGTATCTTGGCCATGGCCTTGCACAGGGGATGTTGAAGTTGGAGGTCAGCTATGCACGTGAGCGTATGCGTGTGTATTTGCGGCGCGCACTACAGTGTCATAACGCATGCTTTGCGCAAAGCTAGAGAGGCTGTGTACCTGCAATGAGGATTTTGGTGTGAGCACTTACACAAATCCAAATTCTTGCAGTCACGTGTTCGCAGCTGCCGGCAGCAGATACACCTGTAAGGGCACAACTCAACACCCGACCATCAAACATTCGTCCATGAGGGGCGCTTTTTGCAGAGCTCTTTAAGCTAAACAAGCAGGAACAGAGTTGTTTTGGAGTGATGATCAGCGTCTCTGCTGTGCATAGAGCGGGATGCTCAACGAGAGCAAAGGCCATGTATGCTACCTAGGATTTTGGAGGGCCAATGAATCTGCAATGGAGGTGGAAATTTGCAAATAATAATACTGGCCACTTCAAAAGTAATAGGCCACTTCAACGATTTTAGGTATCAACTGGGGTCGCAGTGTGCCTTCATGACAAGGCACTTGATAGCACTTTCATTCTCTGGGGACTTTCTGCATTTGCGTAATCATTGCCAGTTGATGGCCAATGCTGATGATGAGCGCATGCAAGTGCTTCATCACCCACAGTTCACAGTCGGTGGAATCACGGATGAAGACAGAGCCATCGCATGGCCCTGCACAATTACGAATGAGAGGAAGCGTCCAAATATGCGACAAGTAAGAGAAAACGTCCACATGTGCAAACAGCATTGTAAGCTCCCAAACTCTGACTTGCGCGCAGCATTTCACGATGTGATCCACACTCTGTGGCACTTGATGTCCAGATCAGGGGATAGGATGGAGAGGGGGCCCAGATCAGGGAGGATGTACGCTTACCTATAAAGATCTTGCAGTTGATGCAGTCATCTATCTGCACTTGTGAGGTGTGATCTAGGATAAACACCTGCATGCAGGTCCACGTGTTGAAACTGATGTGCCATACAAGCTGGGGTAGGTGTTGAGCAAAGAAAGGCGATTGGTCAAGCCTAGTGGTCAAGCACTGAGTGCGCTCTGCTAGCGTTTGCTGGGACCTGGTGGGCTAATTTGACTGCCTTCGAGAGGCTTTCCTGACACCAAGTAGACCTCACCTCACAATTCTCAACTCTGTCCAGTAGAAATCCATTCCTGCACAAGCATAAACATGTACGCAAATCTGCTCAGGCAACGCACTCAAGGTGCCTTCAACTCGCTCATATGTGTAACAGTCACTAGGCTCATAGTGCTAAGAGTTTACCACCCCTAGAATTTATACATAGTGAGTACACCCTTACCCTGATAAAGAGCCTGGTGGCTTGACGAGAGTCTGAGGCCCTCTCATCTTCCTGAACATGTAATCATTGGGATCCTTCTTTTGAGGCATCTTTACCATTTTTTTGCAATGGTATGTGGATCGAGGTGATTTTGTAGACTAGGGTTCAAACATTGTCCGCGCTCTGCATCCCGTTTCATTATCTGTTACCGCCCCTACATGAATTCTTTTTTCAATCATGGTTAAAAAGAAGAAGTGGATTGATAAGTCGAAGGCGCAGACCTTCACCCTCACTCGCAAGTATGTGGACTCAGATGATGAGGAAGGAAATAGAGATGAACAGCAGCAGCAGCAGCGAGGAAATGGGTATGGAGGAGTGGAGGACTATGACATGGACCCAGACCTGGCAGAGCTGCTGGGCATGGCCAGGTGGGGCAGGAAAGGCTATGCATGCAGGCTTGGCAAGTGATTTCATTATTTTCAGCAGCAGCACATGTTCCAAGGCTGGCGGTGTGATCACCGGCCACCACCGGGAGCGCAGCCGGCGCACACACTTAAAAACCGCGTGGCGCTTGTGAAGTTTAAGGCCCTCGTCTCAGAGCAAAAGCACTGCTGTCATGTGCCTACTTTCAATTGCCTGCAGTATCTACGATGATGCCAGCTATGAGCTGTCCGAGGAGCGGCGCAAGGCAATCCTAGAGCTTGGTCTGCCGGATGATGGCTATGACTACCTGCGCCACCTTCGCGCAGCAGGACCTCAGCGCGCAGGAAGCCTCAAGCCCCTCACTGTGTGTGTTTGTTTACGAGCGCATGTGCTTGCTTGTGCACATTCACGTGTATGTGCTTGTGTGTGCATGTACCGAGCAAACATTCGTGCATGAGTGTATGTGAGTGTGAGCCTGCATATTTGTGTAATTTTGGGTACGTATGAGCTTGTGTGTGTACGTTTCAATTTTTGCGCTTGAACACATGTGAAGCTAACCCCCCTAACACATGCGTATGCAGATGCATGCATATCCATATGTTTGTCTGGCCTCCCAATTGCATGGGAGTGTGCAAGCACAAGAGTTTGAACATGACTGCTACAAAAAGTGCATTTGCATTTTTTACCTACAACACACGATCCACAACATGTAAAGCATATGCTTTCTCTAATTATTCTGTCGATTGCAAACTAAGCTTGTGACACATGGACAACAGACCGCTCGCCTGTATTGTCGCTCTGTCCCCCAAGTTGCACTCAGACGCTGAGCGTTACTTTCGCTAAGCAACCTGCATATGGGCTTTTGGTGGTTGCCGTGACACCAACCTCAGCCACAGACGTGCGCACGCACTTGTCACATGAGCTGTGTCCTGCACCGCATGTGCCTGGCCGCATCTTTGACCCACGGGGTAGGGGGTAGGCAGCGCTCGCATGCGCTGTACGCTGCCCTCACCCTTACCTTACTGCCCTGTGATTGTGCGCGCTTGCGCAGCAGTCAGGCGATGCCAGCCAGCCCAGTGGCAGTGGCAGTGCCGCTGCCGCAGCTGGCCGTCCCGTAGTGGCTGCTGCAGCAGCCTCAGCTCCGTCCTCCTCCGCCGCCACCGCGGCCGCTACTCTCATCCCACGCACAGCGGCCGACATCGCAGCAGAGGTGCTGGCGTCTGCACCGGAAGGCCCCTCGGTCCACATCGATGCACCGCGCTGGGTCGCACCTGCGCCCGACGTGCGGCTGGTGGACGCACGCGCGCTGAGCCTTGCGGAGCAGCACGCTAAGTGCCAGGACGAGCTGAGCGCGCTGGAGGCAGCGGTGAGTTCGGGCAAGCACGTTGCTGACAGCGCCTCAGGCTGTCGTGCACACGCGTGTATCATTTGAGTGGAAGTCTGCCCTGGTATCCGCCCTGCAGGCGCGCGCTTGTAGGGCCTGCGTGCGGCCCGGGCCCAGGAGCTGAGTGCTGATGTGCACCCTTGCGGTGCTGTGCACGCGCAGTGCAATGACATCCACATGCGTCTGCCGGAATCCCACATGTTTGGACAGATGTGTGTTGTACAGATTTAAGGAATGGTGTGTAAAGGCGTGCTGATTTCCAGCTGCTGGTGCGTCGCTGCACATGCAGGCCACTGTGTCGGCGTTCTCGCGGGCCGCAGACGCCAAGCTGGCGGCGCGCGGACGACTGGCTGCAGAGCTTGCTGAGCTGGAGGCGGCGATGCGGGCCATGGAGGAGGACGAGGAGCGGGTGCGGTACCAGCACAGGCAGTCCCAGCAGCAGCAGCAGCAGCAGCCGCCCCAGCAGCCCCAGCAGCAGCAGCAGCAGCAGCGCAGCAAGGAGGAGGAGGGAGAGGAGGCAGAAGAGGGTGACTGGGATGAGTGGATGGACCAGTTTGTGGTGGCCGCCACTGCGGCGCCACCTGCGGCCGCGCATGACTTCTCTGCCACGCGGGCGCTGCAGCAGCCGCACCTCCAGGGGGCAGCGAGGCATAGGCAACAGGGCAAGGGTGCGCACAGTGGGGATGAGGGCGAGCAGGATGTGGGCAGCGAGTGGGAGGACAGTTTTGAGGGCGGGGCAGAGGAGAGCGAGGAGGATGGCGTGGGGCCGCTGGGGGGGCACCTGCAGGGCACAGGCCGGGCCGGCAGGACAAGCACCGCCGGCGTTGCCAAGGGCGCGGGGAGTAGCAGCCGGGGCAGCGTGGTGGGGGGCGCGCGGGAGGGCTCCATCGCGTCCAGCTACTGGCGCGACGAGCGCGCAGACCGTCGGGACACGCTGGACGTGATTGACCAGCGGTTTGAGCACATTGCCCTGCAGTACGAGGTGCGCGCACACATGCAGCCGCACAGTACATGTGAGCGTGTGGGGGGAAGAGAAGGGGGGTGGGTTGCCGTGCAAGTGCGTATATGTGTGTGTGTGTACGAGGGCATGTACAACAGCATGTACATGCTGTGTGAGCATATGATGGTGTGTGTGTGTGTGTCTGTGTGTGCGTGCGTGCACGTGGGTCAAGGGTCCCAGCACATCTGTGGGGCGCACAGCTGCCTCATGTGGATTGGGGCTTTTGGTCTATCGCGCTGCTAAGCCTGAGAGAGGCCCTGCTTGCCTGGCCTGCGTGAGCCGCCCAAAGCTGCGCGTCAGGAGCTGCTTTGAGAAGGAACAACAAATGGCTTGTGGGGTGGATAAGGCGTGGCCCTGGATCCTGCTTTGAAGGTCCCCGGTAGGGGCTCATGTCAGCTGATGCGCAATAGAGCCTCTGTGGCCATATGGTCCACGCACTGCGCCCAAAGCATGTATGTATGCACTCCCCCATGCTGTGGGGGCGCACGTGCAATGCGCATGCATTTGTTTTGTACTGTGGCTTCTGCAAGCAATTGGGCAACTGGCACAGGTAATTCTGCCGCTTCTGAACCAGCCAAATTAATGTAAAAGCATGCCATTGGAGCATAAGGCAATGTTGGCTGGGGAGAGCAGCTTGAGGGGGCTCCGCCGGTGGTCGCGGCTTGCTGAACGGTGCACTTGGGCAGAGTGCTCCAGCGAGTGCCGCGCTGCGCCTCTTCTTGCGCCCCACGCGCGTGATTTGGTAGTACCAAATTGGTACCTGGATTGTCTGTGTTGGCGGTCTAATGACAAGGGCGAGCGCGAGAGGGGGGGCGTGGTGCTCCGACCTCAACGAGCGTGCTTGCAAATGACGCCGGCAAGTCAGTCCGCCCCTCTTGCGCAACCGCCCCTCACAGCACAGCGCGCGCCCCGCATTGCGCGCAACAAGCATCAATATCAGCAATGGTTTGCGGGGGAGGGGTGGTGGGGCAGCGGCGCTGGCGGCTGAGGGCGTGGTCGATTGGGGACCATGTGCACGTATGCAAGCATAGAAGCATGTCCTGCAATACCGTGCCGTGATTGCATTTTGGGCAAGGGGTGCGCGCGCTCCTTTCCCTCCTCCCCACGGCGTGCGTCTCTTTTTGAATCCGCGCCTGGATGGATGCGCCCGCCTGCCTTGCTGCCCTCCTCCTGCCCGCCTTATACTCAAGATCTGCCCCTACGTCTCAGCCACTCTCACACCGTCTCTGCCTCTCTCCCACCCTCCCGTTAGCAACGATGCTTCTATCAGCCCAGAACAGTCCACTTGTTGCTGGACTCTGGCGTATGCGTACTGGGGCTCACACAGGCGCACACACAGGCGCACGCCCACACACAGGCGCACACACAGACACACAGTCGCGCGCGCGCACACGCACACACACACACGCACACACACACAGGCACACACAGGCTCACACACACAAATACATGCACACTCAAACAGAGACATGCACGCACGCATGTACGCACGCACCACACACACGCACACACGCGCGCACACACATACATGCACACTTAAACAGACACATATGCACGTACGCACGCTCACACCACACACACGCACATACACACCACACACACCACACACGTACGCATGTAAGTAAACGCATACACATTCTGGCCATCTGGCAAAGATGTGCATGCAAGATCGCGCACGCATACGCCGCGGTTCACGGATACGCGCAGGATGGAGACATGGGGGAGCTGGATGACGAGGTGGCTGAGCGCGCGCGCGGCACCGCGGACATCTCTGCGTTTGACCACGTGCTGCAGGAGTTCCTGGATGAGCAGGTGCGCGTGTTGCTCATGCAGGTCTACAGCGTTGCTCATGCAAATCCGCTGCGTTGCTCATGCAGATCTGCGCGTATCTGATCTTGCTGCTGGGTAGCGCAAGAAGCTGGTGGGCCGCCCAGTGGGAAATTGTGCCTGCTTGTGGGTGGTGCACTTGTGTGGTTGTGGCTCGCGCGTGCACTGGGCGGCGCATGCATGTAACCTTGCAAGAGGTGCACCCAGGGGCGCAGCACATGCAGAAGGTGCTCATGACAGAAGTGGTGTGACAGGGACTGTGCGCTCATGCTCTTGCCCCAGGGAGTGGGAGAAGGAGTGGGAGAAGGAGAGGGAGAGGGAGGGAGTGAGTGAGGGAGGGAGAGAGGCATGCCTGGAAGGAGTCCACCCGGCAGCAGCCTGTGCATGGCCTGCAAATGGATCACACATGGGCCCTCATGTGCTGGAAGCACATGAATACGTGTGTTTGCATGTGCCACGAATGATGTGTGTGTGTGTGTGTGTGTGTGTGTGTGTGTGTGTGTGTGTGCGCGTGTGCGTGCGCGCGCGCGCATGCGCATGCACGTGTGTCTCTGCCCAAGATCTGCTTCCTTGCCAGTCATTTGGTGGCTGTCTGCAATCTGAAGTGTGTGTTGTGTCACACGGCCCATGCGCGTGGTGCGCTTGCAGGCGCAGCTAGAGTCTGAGCAGGACGGGGCGTCCGCAGCAGACCGGTTTGAGGGCGTGGACGCTGGCACGGTGCCTGGGCTGGCTGACATGGATGCGCAGCAGTTTGAGGCGTGGATGCAGCGGAAGCGGGCCAATGGCAACGTAGCAGGTGGGCTGTGACTGGGGAAGAGAGGGCGTGCATGTGATGAGTTGTGAGCGGTCATATGTCGTGCTGTGTGCGTGTGCGTGCGTGTGTGCCATGGCCTCGTCAAGCTGGGCCACACAGCCATGGCCTGGCACTGTGCTGGATGAGGTGCATCCTTGTGCCACAGGCAGCGTGTGGGTCTTCTATCGCTCAGAATGCGCCCCACCCAGGCATCATGCCCCCTCCTTGCCAGCCCCTCATCCGCACCACACCTGCTGTCTCACATAAGAGCGTCTGATGTCAGCCATACCACACCTGCCGTCTCACATAAAAGCGTCACACCACACCTGCCGTCTCACATAAGAGCGTCTCACATAAGAGCGTCTGATTCCAGCCCCTCACAGATGCATCCCTGCCTCTTGGGGAACTGTTGCAGGTACAGGGGCTGGCCGCAAGGTGGAAGCGCTTGAGGATCAGGACCCGGCTGTCATCGAGGCTGTCAAGGCGCGCATCGCTGCCATAGGCAAGTCCTTCCGGGCTCAAGGCGCGGCTTGGGTTTGCGATGCTGGGGCTGGTGGCTTTTGGTGCAGCTGAGGGGCAAGTGGCCTGGAGCAAAACTGCAAGGGTACAGAGGGTGGTAACACTAGGTGAGACCAAGGCTTGCAGTGGAGCAGGGGACTGCGGCTGCTGCACAGGCTGGCATGCCTGGGCAGTGCGTGGCTTGCTAGGTCCATGTGCTGGGCAGTGCTCCCTCCCTTCCACTCTCTCTCTCTCCCTCTCTCTCTCTCTCTCTCTCTCTCTCTCTCTCTCTCTCTCTCTCTC
>LKMJ01005216.1_pt1 | contig 12248 bp, 10 predicted proteins | sample 643391 | NCBI WGS metagenome assembly LKMJ01 (sample SAMN04112250, study PRJNA286221) | soda lake metagenome | biome: soda lake; feature: Kulunda Steppe; material: water; isolation source: sample PL-Br10 brine of Picturesque Lake | place: Russia: Kulunda steppe | collected 2010-07
CTACGCAGTCTAGCCGACGAATTTAATCATGCGGTACTCGAGGAGGCACTCAGGGCCGCAGACATATCTCCGATGAATTTTGAGGTCACTGGAACGTATGAAGCACTCAAGAATGGCTCCGGATCTGAGAGGACTCGTGCGGAACGACGTTTGGAGCGTGAGGGAATTGATCCTGATAATCTCACGAATAGCTTTGTCTCTCACCAGGCTATCCATACATATCTCAAAAAGGACCGTGAGGCTAGTCTTCCGGAAAATGAAAATGACCCGGTTGACGGGAAAGTTCAAGTTATCGAGAAACTTCAAGGTAGAGTTACAGCAGTGGCGGAATCTGCAATATCCTCATTAGAATCAAGTGATCATCTAAATCATGACGAGTATGATGTACTCGTAGATGTACGTACTGTTTGTCCCAATTGCGGATCTGATTACTCCTTCAGGGAATTACTTCGTAATGGAGGATGCCAATGTTCAGATTAACTGTGTATCTAGTTTCGCTTGACATCCTCACCGTCTAAAGGTGGGGTCAATGCCAAGCGTTGGGATATTAGGGTTTGCAAACTGCCTGTTCTTGTAGGTGGAACGCACCCGTTGTCGTGTCGAACAGGTAGACTCCTGGCTGTGCAAACCAGCCGTTACCCATATACCCGATCGGGGGAGTTTGAGTTATTCCTTCTGTTATCGAAGCCTTATATTAGATAATGGCTTCATGGTTTGGAATTATAAAAGTATTGAATTAAATGTTTAGTGAATTTATAAAAGTAATGTTTAAAAATATTACCTATTCAAACTACTTTAATCGGATTAGATCCATTACTTACTGTAATTATCAATCCATTCCCTCAAGACAAGCCTCCGGTAATCATCCAGTGTTATATAGAATTCAGACAAGAATTCATGGTCTAATTTCGAATGATAGAGCTATCTAGACCGTTGCTTTTATAAAATACCGAATTAAAAATTATACTAGTGCTTCCGCACGAACATTTCATTGTCGCTCTAATATTAGTGGTAATGTATATTTTTGCACGAGAACGCAAGTTACCCTCCCGTTCACTCATAGCTATAACATTTGTTGGAAGTCAGTATCCAGACCTTATTGACAAACCACTCGCTCTTCAGCTAGGAGTTATTCCAACAGGTCGTGTTTTCATGCATTCGTTACCGTTTGCGATTCCGGTATCGATTGCTGTACTTGCCTATGCATGGAAGACAGACAGATTTCAGGCTGGAATTGTTTTCGTGATCGCGTATGCATCACACCTCGTCACAGACAATTACGCCGCGCTTGCAGCTGGAGAAATACCCAACGATCTACTGTGGCCTTTCCGGCCACCAATTCCTCGACCAGATATTCCTCATTGGTCAAGCCCGAGCCTTATTGAAGTCCATTTATTCACGGCTTTTTCCATTGTCGTGCTCTCAATCACGGCTTATTATCTAGTATTAGACATTCGTAAACATCTTTTTACCAGTGACGAACAAGCCGATTCTAATTAGGACTAAGCTTAGCTGTCTCCTTTTTGAGCACATATATTGAATTAAGACATATATCGAATAACGGTGCAACACTCACATTTATAATATTACGAACTGTATTAAACGTAAATAAACACTATTTAAACGTGATCTTTTCTCTTTGACCCAAGCCGAAGTTACATACTTGCGAATGTCATTCTATACTCTGATGAAAGTTGCGAGGCAATATCGATTCATTTCAATTATGCTTGCCTGGATGCTCACTGGGCTTTTTGTCCTTGTTGCAACTGGGTGGTTCACATATGAATTACTTTTCGTCATTTCATTTGCAGGCTTGCTCGTCGTTGCTGAACTGACAGCTCCAATCCATGTACGTCCACCATGGCGTCGACGACTTCGTTGGATTGTGTTCGTTAGTCTCATCGGATTTATTGGTTTGCTTGCTCAGCGTACTTACGCTATCCTGGAGGTGGCTTGAAATTGCAAATCCGAGGTTTCGAATTAACATATCCGCGTATCTTGTTTGGTACAGTGCTACTAATCACTGTGATTGGCATCGGTATCGGACTCGTAACTTCATCGGCCGCTTATGGGCCCTACAATCATGATTGGGATGGGACAAGCGATCTCAGAACACTAGCTGGTGGAGCCGGCGCGGATGTGGAAATCGTCGGGTTGAGTATAGAATATCAGGAAGCTAACGCCGAAAAGGCTACAGCGTTCATCCTCGAACCAAGTGAGCCCTATTCTGACTCAGAGACCCAGGAAATTGAATCGTTTTTAAATCGCGGTGGCACGGTCGTTGTAGCGTCGGGTAGTGGTGGGAGTGCCAATCAATTACTTACTGAGCTCGATATTGAATCTCGATTCGACGGCCATCGTCTTCGGGATGAACAACGGTACTATCGTAGTCCAGCATTCCCAGTCGCTGCCCCTACTCAAGACACATGGGTGACTGAGAATGTATCCCAGCTGACTCTCAACCATGGAACTGCGGTCACCCCCTCTGACGATGGCCTAGTGTTGATCAATAGCTCGGAATTTTCATACCTAGATGTGAATGAGAATCATCAACTCGACGAGGATGAACCTATCCGTGAACATCCCGTTGTCGTTCAGGAAGACGTAGGATCCGGTAGTGTGATCATAGTTAGTGATTCTAGTATATTTATTAATGGGATGCTTGAGCGAACGGGCAATAACCAGTTCGCGAAAAATATTGTAACTGATTCTGAAACAGTTCTCTTCGATATTCAAGACGAAGATGTAGTACCGTCAGTCATCGAATTTAGCATGAATACGGTTGGGTTATCATATATGTTGATTCTTTTTGCCGTTATTTTCGTCTTAACATTTATCCAAATTTGGAGGTGTTCAATCCAGGGACGACGGTCTAGCGGAGAGAGTCGGACAGAGCCGCATGATAATGTACCGCAAGAATTTATTATAGATAGATTAGCCGAAAAGCACCCTGATTGGGATGATGAACGGATCCATCGCGTTGCTGAGTATCTATCTATGAATAACGAAAGCTGACAATCGATGAACCGATTAATGCCGCTATTGAATGTACAAAAACTGCAGACGGGGATTTCAATTCCCGCTTGAAGCTGCTGTCTCCTACTAAGCTGGAGGCCGTGCTAAGACTGGAGAGGTTGTTCGTGGCTATGTGGTGTGTGATCGGCTTATCTCACGACCAAACAGGTCGAACGCCTCTACCGGAAACGGTCGGCGATTGAGACCTGCTATCATGTGTTCCGCCAAGCACGAGTGATAATGACGACTCAAGAGCCAATCTCCCGCTTTCTATTCGTTCTGATCGGATTCTTACTGGAGAATCTTTACCTGTGTTATGTCCTTTCGTTTGGATGAAGCTAACTGTGATACACCGGAAATCGGACTCTGTCGGAATAAAAATTCTTAAATATCAAAAACCCAACTATGGCCATATGGATGTCGTAAAATTTGATAGTGCCGAATCGTACCAACCAGAGGAGGGGTGGCAGCGCGTGTCGATGGCTGGCAGCGAGGAGTTTTCCTTCGAGTGGTTCGAGAAGCCTCCAGGACACGCGTCACCAATGCATGATCACAAAAACGAACAGGTGTGTATCGTGTTACAGGGTGAGCTTACCCTTCACACCGAAGACGGTGAATCTGTGACGCTCGAACAGTACGATTCGGCGTGGTTGGAAGCTTGGGAGAAACACTCAGTTGAGAATGAAGGGGATGACATTGCGGTCGGACTTGATGTGTTTGCACCTGGCCGCTCATTCGATTTCTGGACCGACCGAGACTAAATAAAAACTTGTCTTTCGAGACGCTTCGTTGCGGCGCGAGCCACCTCCGCACCAACGACGCGTGGCCCTCTCACGTATTGACGTGTTTCTCGTCGTCGTATTCACAATCACCGAGGACAACGCATTTGACCGCAAATACGTCGTCCTCGTCCAGTGATCTGTACACTCGAAAGCCGTTCTTATAGACGGCAAGCGATTCATCTTTGTAGTCAGATAACAGGAGTCATCTCGTCGATTCGTCTGCGGCGTTCGATGGTATCACGTACCGCTGTCCAGTACTACGATTTGATAGAATAAACACTAATTGCTTGCTACTGTACTTATTTGACCACGCCCGCGAGTGGACACAGGCCACGCGAGCGCGACGGGCTGTCGCGCTCGAGGCTTTTCTTGGCGGCAGATACGTACACCTCGTCGATTTCGACTGAGTCATCGAGATCGAGGGAAGGCGCATCGAGTGCTCTGGTAGCACTCGTTGCGGCGGTGGTTGTCTTGTGTGTTACATCGATTACGCCCTGTAACTGTTTGAGACTCGTGCTAAACAGAAGAATGGCGCATTTCGGGAACAGTCACCGACGAAGTGCAATCTTCGACCGTTCGAACATCGTGCCTGTCTTGTCGTTGCATGTGCGGTCGTAATCTTTCCAGAGACATCGTTGATACTCCTGATAGCTGCTTTACAGTGCGATCAGAACGGCAGCAAGAACAGCAAACGCCATCACACCAGCGAACCTTCTACAACAGATTTGCTGCGATCGATTCGGATCCGAACACATCTGGTAGGCACATTCGTCTCAGGCGCTACTGATACGGTGCCCTTGTCCTCTTTAACTTTTAAGCAACTGTTCAACAATATCCACAATCTCTTAAGCATGAGCGTGTCAAGAAAGTACGTGATGAGTACTTATCTATGGGAATCGGCAGCAAATACTGACCATCGATCCGAATTCTACTTCACGAAAGATTTAATTAGTCTGTCCAGTACGTGATAGCTGTGCAAGCAAAACGAATGATGGATATCCCGTTTTCAGGGATAAGAGAGATTTTCGAAGAGAGTAATCGTCTCGATGACGAGGGCCGGGATATCGTCCACTTCGAGATCGGCCGGCCCGACTTTGATACGCCAGCGCCTATTAAGAAAGGCGCGAAGCAGGCGATTGACGACGGCCACGTGCACTACACATCGAATTACGGTCTATCTGAACTCCGGGAAGGTATTGCTCAAAAGTTTACAAACGAGAACGGTCTGGAATATGATCCGGCTAACGAGATTGTCGTCACCTCGGGAGCGACGGAAGCCGTCTTCATTACGATTTTGTCACTGGTTGATCCCGGCGACGAAGTACTCGTCCCCGACCTCCACTGGACCTACGAACCGGCGATCAGCGCAGCCGGTGGCGTAATGGTCCCATACCGCCTTAACCCCGAGGAAGAGTTCCAACCCGAAAAAAAATCGATTCACAAGGCAGTGAGTGACGACACGAAGCTTTTGATTGTCAATACACCGCATAATCCAACGGGCGGCGTACTGAGCGAGGCGAGTGCGAAGACCGTCCGCGACATCGCCGTTGAGCACGACTTGATTGTCCTGTCTGACGAAATATACGAAAAGATAATTTATGATGTCACCCATCAAAGCGTTGCCGCGATGGATGGTATGTTCGAACGTACGGTGACGGTAAACGGATTCTCCAAAGCCTACTCGATGACTGGATGGCGACTCGGTTACTTGGCTGCACCGGCCGATCTAGTTGACCCAATCATTAGGCTTCGCCAATACACGTCGACGTGTGCATCGTCAATTTCACAACACGCTGGTATCCACGCGTTGGAAGGTGACTTGCACGAACCGCTCGTCGATGCCTTCACCAAACGACGGGAGGTCCTCCTTGATCGAATCGACTCTGTCCCGGGGATGTCTTGTCCAAAGCCACAGGGAGCATTCTACGCTATGCCGACCATCCCAGATGGTGCGACGGATGCGGAATCTTTCGTCTGGTCGCTCCTTCGTGACAAAGGTGTCGCCACGGTTCCCGGAACAGTGTTTGGATCTGCCGGCGAGGGGCGGATCAGGCTGGCTTATTCCATCTCAACCGAACAGATTGAGGAAGCGTTCGACAGAATTGAAGCCTGGGTCAAAGAGCAATAACGGCATCGTCGATGGTCCGGGATGAAGCCACCATCTGCGGAACTTTCTTTGCCACTCTTCATTCACTTATAATGCAAACTGTTACCGAATCATATCAAAAACCAATGAGTATCGATGATTGGTTCCCATGATGAACTGGAGGTGATGAGAATAATTGCAAATGAATCAAATTATATATTCAAAAACCCCACGACCGATAGATATAAATTGACATCAAAATGACGAAGATAATAGAATGACTACCAACGCCGATGGCATAGATATCGCCGTCCTTCGTCGGGGGACTGAAGGTCTTTCGACGGATGACTACGCCACACAGATTAGCAACCGTCTGTCAGATTACACTGTTCGATTAGCACGGACGCCACGAGAAGAACGGCAAATTATAACGAACGCTCGGGTCGTTACCGGCGTCTCATTGGATGAAAAACAGGTTCGAAGCGCCGATCAACTTGAGATGTTCGCCTGCATCTTTTCGGGGGTCGACCATCTCCCATTGAAGACCCTACAGGAACAGGGTGTGATTGTGACGAACGCGTCGGGTATTCACGCTCCAGGTATTTCCGAACAGGTTCTTGCAAACATTCTCATTTTTGCGAGAAACGTACATGAAGGTTGGAATCGAAAACAAAATCATGAGTGGCGCCACTACCAGGCCCGCGAACTCTGCGGGAGTACGGTTACAATCATTGGGCTTGGTTCTATTGGACAAGAAATTGCTAAGCGACTTCACGGGTTCGATGTCCACACAATCGGCGTGAGGTACACTCCTGAAAAGGGTGGGCCGACCGATGAAGTACTCGGCCTCGACCCTGATGCGCTCCACGACGCGCTCGCTCGGACGGAGTATCTCGTCCTCGCTTGTCCGCTGACAGACGAGACTAAAGAGCTCATTTCGCGCGAGGAGTTAATCACGCTTCCCCCGGAGGCAGTAGTGATCAATGTAGCTCGGGGCGGTATCGTCGACACCGACGCCTTGATTTGGGCGCTTCGCGATGAAAGCATCCGCGGTGCGGCAATGGACGTCACCGAACCAGAGCCTCTGCCGCCTGACCATCCTCTCTGGTACCTTGATAATGTTTTTATTACGCCTCACATGGCTGGGCACACGCCGAAACACTGGGATCGACTCGCCGGTATTCTCAAACACAATGTACGCACACTTGATCAAGGAGAGTACGATTCTATGCGGAACGTTGTGCTGTCGAAAACCGACGGCGTGAAACAATATGTCAGAGACAAAACGGAGCGTTAACACTGTCTGTAGATCGGAAAATTGCCATTCAAAGTATAAGCACAGCACAAAATCTGCCGGTGCAGTCATTATTTCGATGCACCGCCAATACTTTATTCATCTAAAAGTTTAACAAAGAGTAGTATTGGTTGTTGGTCTTATACCCGAGCTTGCGGAACAACATCTGCAGCATCCCCCTGAACCAGGGCCCCGCCACGCAAATTCAGACGGTTTGCTCGCCAAGAACGGATTGGTAAAACGGCAAGTACAATTTAACGCTTTTGTATGGGATTGTTGACTAGTTCTCACCAGTCGCTGGAAGTCATAGCGTGCAAGGGTGACACATTCGTGTCGCCCGACAAACAATGTATCCAATCTAGACGTTTGTCTCGGAGTGTTGAGCCGCGAACCTGTAGGCACAGGTTCGCTGGCTTGACGGCGTCTATTGTCATGCTGCCGGTATCACATCAAGTAAAACTTCTTTGGATAGAATTATTCAATTGCAGTTCAGCCACCTTTCCGGTTCAACTCTGGCATGTCAATATACATCATAGGAAGTCTTTTTATTGTGTGCTCATATTTACTTTTCATATGGATTTGCAAATTAGCGGTAACACAGCGCTGGTAACTGCATCATCAAGTGGACTCGGCAAAGCATCGGCGAAGGCTCTCGCCCGTGAAGGAGCAAACGTATTGATCAACGGCCGTGATGAGGGTCGACTCGCGGACGCGAAAGCCGAAATTGACGAGGTTGCAAAAGGTGAAGTCTTTATTCAATCAGGCGACCTGACGGACAAAGACGACATCGAGGCGATGGTTGAGACGACGGTCGACGAGTTCGGTGGGCTTGACCATCTTGTCACCAGCGCCGGTGGCCCACCGTCGGGGCCCTTCCTTGAGACTGGTGACGATGACTGGTACCAAGCCTACGACCTGCTCGTAATGAGCGTCGTCCGCCTTGCCCGCAAAGCTGAACCCCACCTCAAGGAGAGCGACTACGGGACCATCGTCAACATCACATCTCGGAGCGTAAAGGAGGCAATCGATAGCCTCGTGTTGTCGAACTCGGTTCGCATGAGTGTTATCGGGCTTGAGAAGACGCTATCTCAAGAGTTCGCCCCTGAGGTCCGGGCGAACGCTGTGTTACCCGGTTCCCACGAGACCGCACGCATTGAGAATCTCGTTGAGCAGGCCGTCGAGCGTGGTGAGTACGATTCCTACGAGGAGGGGCTCGCCAACTGGGCGAGCAACCCGCTTGACCGCATTGGTGACCCGATGGAACTGGGCAATACTGTCGCGTTCCTCTCCTCGCCGGCTTCCGGATTCATCAATGGCGAAAGCATCCTGATCGATGGTGGTTCCACGGGAGCAAACCTGTAATTGTGTCCATGAGGAATCGTCACAGCATAATAGAGTTGCTTAGGGTTCATTCGATGAAACCGAACTGATCGAGTACTCCAAATCGAAAGAGGTCAGTCAGACAGCCGTAGACATAAGCGAGAAACACTTTGTCACCGAAATAGTGTATTTCACTTAATTGATGAAGGAATGCAACGGTCGGCTCGGCGCCTTCTCGTCCGAACACTGTGACAGCAACAGCTGGCCGTGAGCCTAGTACTATTGTAAATGCACATAGCATTGTAATCCACTAGAGGAAAGTATTAGTAAGTCGGCTTCCACACTATCACGATGGAGAATGCCGGTAAAAAACCTTTAGCGCGTCTGCTTAGTACAGGGGGTACAATCGCAAGTACAGAGGAGGCAGCTGAGGGAGCGAGTTACACACTTTCGAAAAAGGCGGATGAGATTATCGATTCTGTTCCACATTTGGACTATTTCATCGATATTGAGGTAGAAGAAGTAGCACACAAATTAAGTCCTCGTCTATTAATAGAAGACTATGTTGCAGTTGCAAACGCGGCGAAAAAAGCTGAAGCCGATGGTGTTGACGGAGTGATTGTTACTCATGGGACAAGCTCGATCGAAGAAAATGCGTTTTTTAATGATTTGGTACTGGACCTTGATATACCGGTGGCGTTCGTCGGTGCGATGCGACCGAATGATGCTGCCATGGCTGACGGTCCATCAAATCTATTAACTGCGGTACGAATGATCGCCTCAGACCAATTTCACCTGGGTAACAACGGAGTCTACGTTGTACTCAATGATACAATCCACGCTGCTCGTGATGTTGAGAAATCTGACACATGGGCTCCTGAAACGTTTGATTCAGGATTAGCAGGACCGATAGCTCGGTTCACAAATTCGGAACTCCAGTTGTATCGTGAACCGAAAAGTTATTGTCCTAATCTGTCTGACTGCGATCTCGAAGGTATCCATGAACTGACAGTCCCGATTGTAACGACGGCAGCAGGGGCTGAAGCACCGTTGATTGAGCAAGCAATTGCCGGCAGATATGCTGCTGATGGCTTTGCAATACAGACTACCGGACGTGGTAAGACATCACCTGCAATCTCCAGAGCGGTCGAAAGTGCAGTCGAGGCTGGTTTTCCGGTTGTTAGTAGTTCACGATGTTACTACGGGCCAATTGAACCACAACGCAATCCGGGAAGCGTTATTACAATGGGTAACCTCCCCGTATGGAAGGCACGACTCTACTTGCTCGTTTTATTGACCAAGACATCTGACATCGAAATAATTCGAGAAGCCGTTGTTGAGAGTGGATACGGTAAGACGGTTACTGCACCCTCTGTTCTGTGACTTTCTGCCATTATTGTTTTGCTTAGACTTAGCGGTCGGTAGAATAATCGTAGCGAACCACTCTTGAAGAATCGGTTGTTGTATGTGAAGCTTTGAGAATCACTCGTCAATCAACAGTGATAACGGCGATTAGGAGATGTATTCTTTTACTTTGTGGAGTATCACGTGCCCGCCTACTGATGCAAGCAAAAAGGGCGCTACAAGCACGGCGGCTCACTATGAATATAACCACATCTCATGGATTCGGGCTCAAGACCCACTTCGACAAGAAAACTGTCAGCGAACACGTTCCTATACCGCCCAATCTGTGGGTTCGACATCTTAAACGAACTTGATCAGATTCTCTATTAGGCCATCGAGACAGCCAAGTCGCTGGTTGAGGCTTAGAATGGAAACTCGACTTCCAGAGGGAAGTTAAGGCAAAATTCAGATCACCGAATCTATGCGCCAAATTAGTATTTTATCAAGACGATATATTAAATATATACCAAGAAGATAGAAATAAACGCTGTTTAGTAAAAATCGTGTTGAGCTATGTTCTATTTACCATTTTGATTCTCAACTATGGTTTCTCAGCAATTATTTTTGGAAAGCAAATAGTTATATATTGACGCAATGTGACATTATATACTAATTACTTGATCATCTTTGGATATTTTTAGTAAAGAATTTGTCATTTATGGTAAATAACAAAAGAAAATCGCTGGTCGCCATTGCGTTAGCTTGGGGACTGCTAATGGGGACACGTATGATCTATCCACCCTTGTTGCCTTATTTCAGCGATGAATTTGGACTTACACTTACAACTGCAGGATTACTCGTAACTATTATTTGGCTTTTCTATGCTATCGGGCAAGTGCCAGGTGGTATACTTGCTGATAAGTATGGAGAGCGGATTATACTGATAGTAAGCGTGTTGTTCGCGGTTTCCGGGCTGACCCTCGTGATTGTTGCATCGTCGGCGCCCATGTTATTTGGTGCAACAGCGTTGTTTGGACTCGGGATGTCACAGTACCCTGTCGCACGTATCACAGCACTATCAGACCTCTATTCAGATCGACTCGGTCGCGCATTAGGTATTACGATGGCATCCGGCGATATCGGTCAAACATTGCTTCCTCCCATTGCAAGTGTTCTTGCAGTCGTTGTTGGTTGGCAACTCGGCCTTGGTTATGTCCTTCCATTTCTATGTCTCTCTGCATTTGTCCTCTGGTGTACATTACCCCAATCTGAAACAGAGGACAATGATGCTATGGAATCTAATGGAAGCTTTCAAGAGGTTGTTCTAACTCTTAGCTCACCAACCCTCGCAATCATGAGTGTTATTTTGTTTTTGTATTTATTTGTCTGGCAAACCTTTTCAGCGTTTTATCCAACATATCTAGTAAATGAAAAGGGACTTTCGACGACAGAGGCTGGGACTCTATTTGGACTTTATTTTGCCGTCGGTATCGTAATAAAACCCCTCGCTGGCACTGCCTATGATCGGGTAGGTCCTCGTCGTTCGCTCCCTCTAGTCATGGGTGGTTCGATAATTGGGTTTGTCTTACTCCCGTTTGTCGGCGGGTTTACAGTTATTGGTGGGATTACCATCCTTATGGGTACGATGCTTGGATCAGGTGCAATCACCCAGTCGTATATAGCCGAAATGATTCCCAATGAGGTCCAGGGCACAGGACTTGGATTAGTTCGATCGAGTACTGCGATGCTTGCCGCTTCGGGGCCAGTATTGTTTGGCACGGTGGCCGAGGGTGGTTATTTCGACGAGGGATATATAGGATTGGCTATTATCGTTGCCGTTGTTACTATTCTCTCGCTGTGGCTCCCGGATGATTGATTGACTGCGTGTGAAAACCCCTGACTGCTCGTTAGCAAGACCTGACTTATTGAGGCAGGGACACCCTACTTTGACGACGTAACTTGCAGACGCCGTAATTGAGTCTACGGTTGTCGTAGTCTCTATCAGAATTTATCGACTACGCAAACTACGGTATAATAAGTGGTAATTACGGCTAAGCTTTGTGTAGCACTTTGTTGATTTCACAACGTAGCTTGGATAGCGTGTTTGTGAGATTCTCTCCATAGTTTCAGTAAGTATCTTCCAAGGTGGAACACTAGAAGATACTGTGTGAGTTTGTCTTTGTAGAGAGGGTGTCATACAATTCATCTCACACCACCAACTTCGTCCGCCCTGGATTTTCACCCTGTTCATAGTTCGTAATTGCAACTATTACTCGAAGGCACAGTCCAAGGAATGCTTGTACCCGAGCATGGACGTGGCCTCGGGCGCGCAGCGTCCCGAGGCCGCAGTCTGAACACGCTCCAAAGGTTCGCTCAACCTGTGTTCGTTGCTTGTAGGTCTCAGCAA
>LKMJ01005218.1_pt1 | contig 12246 bp, 18 predicted proteins | sample 643391 | NCBI WGS metagenome assembly LKMJ01 (sample SAMN04112250, study PRJNA286221) | soda lake metagenome | biome: soda lake; feature: Kulunda Steppe; material: water; isolation source: sample PL-Br10 brine of Picturesque Lake | place: Russia: Kulunda steppe | collected 2010-07
ATATGGCGGAGTTCCTGGATGCCGTGTTACCTCTCCATCATACAAACCACTCTCATCGATAGTATAGTCATATGCGTCCTCAATATCAACTGGATATCTATCAATCGGCAATACTTTCAATCCATTATTCTTTAATACATATGCCCAGTATCCATTTCCTGCCCCGATTTCCACAATTTCAGTATATCGATTCGTGAGGCATTCCAAAGCCTGTGGAGTTGGAAGGAACTCAGGGTATTGTCGGAGGATGGCGGTTTCATCAATCGGTGTCCAACCATCATCCCAATTTAATCGAGAGAAGTATTCATCTACAGCAGGATTTCCAGTAGAAGTATCATTTTTCGGGTGGGGTGGAGTAGTGAGATAGTCATCGAAATCTAAGACTGCTTCTACTCGCTCATATGCTTCCTTCGTTGAAATAGTTGAAATACTATCTTCGATTAACCGATTTAACTGTTTTTCAACGAAATCTAAAGCCATACCGTATATTCTATGTTCCTACTACTTTAACCGTTCGATATTCGATGGATTTATATGACTCTGAATGCTATTATAGATATGGTCAATCCCGTCACACTATCGGATGTTGAAGCAGTTATGGAAGACAGTACATGGGTGAGTGAAAATCAGGTGTCTGAAGTAGACCCTGCTAAATTATTTGAGATTATCGCTGAGTTAGTTGTAGAGAAAAACCCTGAGTTAGCAGCAAAATCTCTCGTTGATGAATGGGTGGAGGGAAATGTAGAAGAATATACACTTCACGAATTCGTCATTAATCGTATCGTTGAACCGGCATTTACTGAGGAACTCCGTGAAGTATTCCCACGAGAAGAACAAGAGATGTATATTGAATATACAGTAAAAGGAATTCGAGAGTATAGTTCCATTCAATAAATACTATCTATCGTCGCTTGATTCTTCAGAGTGGTATTCGATGTCAGTAACATACCCAAATTTTGGCTTGTTATGAACTTCTTGGAGTCCAGTATATGAATCATATTCAGAGCGGTCATTTTCAAGGACAACTACTACCTGTAGGGCTGAATCATTCTCAAAATATAGTTTAATCGCATCGTTTTCAGTTTCGATATCTGTACAAACGCCTGTAAATGTATTTCCAAGGTCTGTAGACAAGGTTACTTCATCACCAATTTCAACAGAATGTAACGCAGGAGTATTTGAAGACATTAAGTACTATCGTATTCGATAAGGAGAGTTTTAATGGTTTCGATATCCCATATATGTGCCTACGGAAATCGACATATTAATAAATCAGGAACGCCTATATATGATAAGAATGATTGAACCTCCAGTCACTATCCGACGAGAAATCGAAGATATCACTTATGAAGAATCGACGCTCGAAGAAGTGAAAGAACGAGTACGCCATGACATGGTTGATGAAGGATTCACAAACCTAGACGGACCTGAATTTGAAAACCGAGTCCAAGAAGAATTGCTAGAAATGGCAGTCAATAGCACAATGTATAGTCAAGGCGACAATCGTCTACACAACGACATCACTCATGAGTTCGATGACTGACCAATCCGACTTTGAGACAGTCTGCTCACAACTAGCAAGAGAAGTCTTAGCTGGAGAGATAAAGATTCATTAGAATCTCGGAAGATGGAACTCTGTGGTGAATATGGATTGGCAAAAATGCCGAAGAACTCAGAGATTATGAATGCTTCACCAGAGGGGAAGCGCCGAGATGTCGCAAAAGTCATCCGTCGAAAGCCAACCCGAACCGCATCAGGAGTTGCTCCCGTCGCCATTATGACATCGCCAAAAATGTGCCCACACGGGAAATGCCTCTACTGTCCTGGTGGACCAGCATCTGACTTCTCATCTTCACAAGCATATACAGGACACGAACCAGCCGCCGCTAGAGGGCAACAAAATGATTATGACCCATATGGACAAGTAACACTCCGATTAGAACAACTTCGGAATATCGGACACCCTGTTGATAAAGTTGATTTAATCCTGATGGGTGGAACGATGACGGCTCGTTCACACGATTATCAGGAGTGGTTCGTCAAGAGAGCGTTACAAGCAATGAATGAATACGATATCACCAAGACTCCTGACCCATCCCAAACTGAGTCATTTGTTCAGGAGAACTATGAATGGGAGTATATTGAGGATGTTATCGCTGAGAATGAATACAACTCAGATGTAAAATGTATCGGAATCACTTTCGAGACGAAGCCAGACTGGTGCGATATTGAGCAAATTGACCGAATGCTGGCTCTCGGAGCGACTAAAGTGGAGATTGGTGTACAAACAACATATGAACGCATTAATCGGGAAATGCACCGAGGTCACGGAACTAACGCATCCATCACCGCAAACAAAACACTCCGTGATTCTGGGTTCAAAGTCGGTTTCCATATGATGCCTGGACAGCCAGGAATGACAAAAGAAATGTGCCGACAAGACTTTCGTGAAATTTTCTCAAACGAGTCATGGCTTCCTGATTACCTCAAGATATATCCAACACTTGTTGTTGAAGGAACACGAATCTATGACTGGTGGCATAATGATGAATTCGACCCACTCACCACAGATGAAGCCGCTGAATTAATCGCAGACGCCCTCCCCGAAGTCCCTCGATACACCCGTGTCCAACGAGTCCAGCGAGATATTCCCGCTGACTTTATCGATGGTGGAGTTCAAAAATCGAATCTCCGTGAAGTAGTTCACGAAAAACTTGCGGAAAACGGAGATACTTGTAACTGTATCCGATGCCGAGAAGCAGGACTTCAGGAAAACACACCAGAAAACATCGAGCTTGATGTGTTAGAATATACTGCCTGTGGTGGACAGGAATTCTTCATCAGTATTGAAGACTTCGAACAGGATATACTTGTTGGCTTTTGCCGACTCCGCTTCCCTGATGAACCGCACCGAGCAGAACTACAGAACGCCGCAATCGTTCGAGAACTCCATGTCTATGGAAATCAATTAGAGATTAGCGAATCAGCGAGCGACTCCACATTCCAACATGAAGGATTCGGAACGCAACTGTTACAGAAAGCCGAAGAAATTGCCCAGCGTAATGGATATCCGAAGATAAGTGTCATTAGTGGTATTGGCGCAAGAGGGTATTATAAACAAAAGCACGGGTACCATCAAGACGGCCCGTATGTCTCGAAGCAACTATAACTCAGTTATTCTTCGTGGACTTTGAATCCTCCACGAGGAATATTAATTTCACTGCTCTTTTCATCTCGAACTTCTCTGGCTTCATCCTCGGTGTCAAACAGCCCTGCAACTTGAATTTTCTTTCCACCTTCGTGTCTGTATACTGAATAGGACATACTGCTGTGTACCACTCAGATGATAAAAAGTGTTGGTTTTATACAGTTACGCCATCTGATGTGCCGCTGTCCCGAGTCCACCACTCACAACCCCAAACACAAGCGCAAGTGGGATTGTCAACCCAAATGGAAGACTTACAAACAGTAACGCAGCAATCAGCCCAGCGATACCTGTTCCGACCATAACAGAGAACACAGACTCATCATCCGAATCTAAGGCTCCAAACAGTAATCCCGACAAACCAACAGCCGCAAGTAATGGGACGATTACTGTTGGGATGACTGTAACTGCGATAAACGCTAACAGGAAAGTAACTCCTGCCGCAAATCCAATATCCTTAATCGATGCGTGTTTCGAGATAGCAGAGCTTAATCGCCCAAGCAATCCTTTGTTTGAAGTCCGACTTGAAGTAGAGAGCATATCATCTGATACTTGCCCTGCCACTTTCTTTGACTGTGAAACCGTCGATGAAGATGACTCCCGTTCAATTTCTTTTTGAGACATAAATAGGTATTTGACCTCCTAATCCATTAAACTGTCGATATCCTCGTCAAGTTCCGACTCTAAAAACCGCTGAGTTTCCTCATCCAACACAAAAATATCCTCAGCAGACTCCATTAAATCCAACCCTGTATCTTCATAGGCAGCTAACGCATCTGCTAACATTAGTAATGACTCAACACGAGTCTGTGCCTGTGTTGTCACCCCTGTCTTTGTATCTGTAATAATCCACATCCCGTCAGGAGTCTGATACTGTGTAATTGTATTAATAGACCCAACAAACTCAATTGGCGGCTCATTATCCATACTATACACAGCCATCTTCGTGATTATAAATCTTTGTGAATCCCCTCAATAACAACAATCAAAACCTATTTACATCTCTCACCCAATACTATACATATGCACCCAATTATTGAATTTGCGAAGAAAGTAGAACAGCGACTCCCTCATGACTGGAATGTAGATGAACTCCACGCACGAAAAACAGATGGACGCCAAATTGGACTCCGACGAGATGACCATCTCGCTATCATCCTTGAAGTACCTCATAATGAAGAATGGGAACCACAGGAAATCGGAATCCATATCCCAAAAACCGTTGGAGGAATCCCTGATAGACCAAACCAACCATTCCATCATGTCCCCTGTACCGTTCGATATGTCGTGAACTGTGTGAATGACAACGCCCCTGAATACAATAACTGACCAGAACTCAATATCATAATATTTATTTGAGTTCAGCATAATTGTGTATATGTGAACCCAAAACAACGGGTCGGATTAGTCATAATCGGGCTTACTTCCGTGTTAGTTGTTGGGAAAGTGACAGTCTGGTTGATAACAGATAGTATTGCTGTTCAAAGTGAAGCCTTCAATAGTTCTGTAGACCTAATCTATTCAATTATTATTATCACAGGATTCCTTCTCTCACAACGAGAGAAAACCAGTGAATATCCTGAAGGCTTAATCAGATTGGAACCGCTTGTCTCTCTTATTGTCTCTGGAGTAATTATTACAACAGGATTGATTGTTGCGTATACAGGCATTCAACAGCTAATCCATGGACAATCACCAACACAACAACCATATATCGCTGTCGGTATTCTTCTGTTCAGCGCACTTGTCAAATTTGCTCTATACAAATATGTCTCACAAAAGGCTGAACAATATCAATCTGTGTCTCTTGCGGCAACTGCTGTAGACACACGAAATGACATACTTACCTCAGGTCTTGCACTACTGGGAGTAGTGGCATTCATACTCGGATATCCCGTAATCGAACCAATAATTGCAATATGTATCTCATTATATATTATCTACTCAGGAATACGGGTAGCCGAAGAAAACTTCAAATACGCTCTGGGTCGCTCTGTAAGCCCAGAAACAAAAACTGCTATCTGTGATGCTGCTATGTCACATCCAGAAGTCAGAGGACTCCACGATGTTGAAATTCATTACACAGGGCCGCTCCTTGATGTGTCTCTCCACGCTGAAATAGACGGTGGAATTAGTATAGAACAGGGACATACAATAGAATATGCTGTCGCAGATGAAATTAGGGGTCAAACTGAAGCAGAAGTCAACGAAATCAATATCCACTTAGACCCTGAATCATTAGATGAATGGAAAACTACCGATAGTTACTAACTTATTGAAGAGTTATGAGGTTAAAACCTCGCACTTCAGGGCAGGGAGGATGTCAAGATTGAAAATGAAACACCGAAATAACTTAAAAAGATAATCTATAACTCACCAAGTATGGATAAAGGCGATATCAAGACCGAATCAGAAAAATAGGTTGAACACGATATGATATCCAAGACCCAACAACAGGAAATTCTCGATTTCTATCCTGATAAATACACTACAAGTAGACTCTCACAAGCAAAACAATATGCTTCAAACAACACAATCAAACTAATTGGGTTGACTGGTGGTTTATTCATCACATTAGGAGTTATATCATTCCTCACACTTCTTATTAGTACATTCAACCTCGGATTGCTTGGACAAGCCATATTCGTGTATCCACTCTACCTACTGACTGCTATCGTTCCAAGTTCAGCTCTATCCATACCACTATCTACACACCCTATGTCTAAAACTCTACTGTTCCAGAAAGCATAAATCGTTGACACCAAGTTATTTAACCAGAAGACTCATACATAATTGTATGGACGCAGCAGAAAGACTACACTTAAACGATATCACAGAGGACGAGGAAGATGACCAAGAAGATGAAGAAGACGAAGAAGAATAACTCAGAAGACGAAGAAGAATAACTCAGAAGACGAAGAAGAATAACTCAGAAGACTTTAGTATTTCTAACCCGTATTATACTGTATGACAAAATGCTACAACTGTAATGTTCAAGTCGAACCCAAATCATATCCTGAGGGGAAATGTCCTGTTTGTGGATTGACTTATACCCTCTCGGACGATGAATGGGACTGGTATGAATGCTCTGACTGTGGTGAAGAAAACCCATCACAATACTGTGCGGACTGTCAAACCGTCTCCAAAACAAGCGTCTAAGCGTCTAAACTTGTCAAAACTGTTCCATCAGAAAGTTTGACAGATGACTCACCCTCTTGTTGTGTGGATTCCGAGACAATCACCTCACAGGTACTCTCATCTTCTAATTCATTAAACCCAATATCTGAAAGAAACGCAATAGATTTTCGTGTCAACAATCCATTCTCTTTTGGAAGCGTCCAAACAACCTCTGAGTCAACTGGACTCAACTGAACATTCTCACCAACAGTATCAACAGAAACCGTTTCAACAACACTTTGTGACTCAGTTTCCACATGGGAAGTCTGACTTACATGCTTACTCACCTCTGATGCCCGTTTTCCAGAATACAGCGTTGAAGAATATTCATCTCTCTCAGACTGTACCATAGCCCACATCATCCCCGTAAGACACAGCACACTAATACTAAATGGAATATATATAGACAGAGGGCCTAACACCAAACTCAACAAAACCGATATCATTGAAATCGCCATTATTAGTAACCCTGAAGTCTGATTATCTTGTCCTGTTACACGCCGAATCCAAGCAAGAAGAGTTCCAGTTAAATCCTCCGTAACTGATATCGAATCAGACTCATCCGAATCCCAGATATGTACCGCATCAGTAAGCGCAAATAACCCAGAAGTAAGAAACTTATCTGACGACTCAAACTCAGGTACTGAAATAGACTCCTTTAACTCAACAGGATACAAAACTGGTTCAAGAAAGGAATCTGAATCGACCTCAACGAAAATAACAGGATTCACAGACCTAAAAGCATATTTATCCGTCCCTTCAACAGGAACAACAACAGACATCTCTGGAGATAACGAATCAAACCCTGAATTAATAAAATACTCTGAATTAGAACAAGTCGCAAAATCAGTAACTGGACCGTCATACACAAACCCACCCTCAGTATACTTCAAGAACGCACCTGTCTCACTATCTTTAAACCCAACTCGATGTGATATAACCTCTCCAACTGTGTCACCACCCTGTAACACACTATATGACTGGTGAGCAACAGCGGACACCGAATCCGTTTTTGATACAACTTTCTCCTTCTCTACACTCATACCCAAAATAATTCAAACCAACACATTTAAAAATATCGGTTTATGGTAACTCCCACGGGTAATGTGACGGCTCAAAATCCTCTGAACTGAATTCATCCGTGAACTCACTCCACGCTTCAATTAATGAACACGCAACTTCCCAATCCGAATCAAACTTGAACCCATACCCACTCATATGATTCCACACATACACATAATTACATCCACCACCCCACCCACAACGGAAAAATACCCATTCATCCGTCCTCGTCAACTCATCGATATACTTCTCATGAAACGCATCAACACTCTCAACCATATCACCCTCAGAAACCAACCCACCAAACTCTTGCTCTAACGACTCTTCCTGCATTCGCATAATCTCATCCCTATCAAACGGAATCGGATATGAATCAATCGGGACAATCTCAGACATACAACACACTACCACACCCAGACACTTATACTAACCGATTTCACACGATATACACAAAACTCTAACACTCAATACATATACTTACTGTTTAAGAGAAACCTCTAACAAATACCTAATTTTTAGATACCAATTTAACTTTCATTGTCTTCCCTGAATGATGGATGAGAACCCGACGCATGTGTTGGTTTATCCGATTAATTTTATAAGGGGTCACTTCCTTTAATGATACCCATGCTAGAAGTTCTAATTTCAATCTATCATCTACTCGCAAACGCACTCCATCCGGAGCTGTTCTTAGCGGCAGGTGGATTCATGTTTAACTTAATCGCATTGCCTACTCTACTGAATCCAAACGCAGGGATTCCACGAATACAGAGTGTACTATCAGTAGCTGCGTTACTATTCTGCTTCACCCTTCCATACATATGGATGGGTTTTTACTGGTCAGCAGGAGCAAACGCTATCGGTGCTGTTGTGTGGACAATAATCGCCATCTACCGAACACCAACACCAAATCCAACTCCAACAACATCTCAAACACAAACCGTACAACCCGCTGACTAATCCGTATCGACTGATAAAGAACCAGTCGAAGAAGGAACGAAGTTTTCAACAACTGTACAGCATTCTTGTTCATAATTTTACAAGTTGTCGTATTCGTAACTCACAATACACCTCCAACTGAAGAGTACCCTAAAATGAACTCCTACCTACCAATTTGGAAGATACCCGTTCTTCCCCTGTGCGTCATAAATATCACCCCGACGCTTTAGTTTTTCAAATTGTTTTTCGATTGTATCTACATTTATATCTTCATTTTCTTCTTCTATACGAGTCATAAGTTGTTCCTCTGTGACTGTAACATCGTCCTTATTCAAATTCTTATTTTCTTCAACCATGTCATTAAGTGTAGTTTCTACAGTATTTCTCTGATTTCGAGTTGACTTTGAAATACCTGCTTTTATAACATCTTCACTAAATGTATTTACAGAATCAACCGTAGATAGTTGACCCATTTCGACAAGTAACAAAACAAGAGATGTTACAAGATTCTTTGCCACAGGTTCTCGAAGCCCTGTTATGTAGCCTTGAAGACCATCTGACTCAAAATCAGTAGAACGACCAACATCGGGATGGTTAGAAGACCTAAATGCCAATTCTTCAGGTGTTCGGTTTAAACAAGATAACATGAATGAATCAACCTCACCAACCAACTCAGCACCCTCTAAATTATAATATACTGTGACATATTTTTCAGTATAAAAACACAAAATATATGGTTTTATACCAAACTTCGACCGAATCTCTGATTCTTTAGTATCAGCAGAGTCGAATGCGACCTGTCCAAATACCCACTCCTCAAAAGACTTAGAACGGGGAATGGAAAAAGACCGATTGACAGATTCAGTATTATAAGTCACTTCAGACTCATATTCAGTTATTTCCCAAGAAATACATTCTAAAATAGTCCAGCAATCTTGAGGTATCACTTTTCTACGGTCTAAATATGAACCAGATTCTAAAAATTGTGATAAAACCAAACTCAAATTCTCATACTCATCTTTACCGAACTCAGCTCCATCGATAATATACCTGTATAATATCTCATTCTCTGGTAAGTCAACTTGCATACAGATGATTAACTCCTGAACTGAAATAAACTTACCGATTTCGCTTAACTCAATTGACCGCACAGTAACACGAAACAAATATAAGTAAAACCCACCTACATACACACAAGAAATGGTCACAGAAAACGAACTCCACCAAATCGCAACACAAGTCCGAGCAAACTACCCAGACACACACGGACAATGCTACCCCGCATCAAAAGAACTCAAGAAAACACTCGAACGAGAACTCGATGTTACAGGACTCAAAATCGAAGAAGTCCTTATGGGTCCACACGCAACACGCCGACATTATGTCGTCGCATTCCCTGCCAACAAAGTCGAAGATATCAACACTCACGGACGAATCATCATCGATATCACATTAGACCAATACTGTACCGAATACGAAGACGCAGGAAAAGTTGAAACAAGCATCGGACCACAATCCTCCATCCCAGAAGTCAATATCTACCCAACGAAATCACACGCCCCATACACAGGGTAACTACCCTGCCGCAAACCCAACCACTTCATACACAGACGGATGCGACTCAAGTGAATCAACACCACCTGTGAAATCAAGCGTCAACGAATATAACACGCCCGCTATCGACGCATCTAACTCTTCTTCCTGCTCAACAGTCAATACACACCCAGTCTCCACACCTGGTTCGTCCATCAACACATACTCAATACCCGACTCAATATGACAAGTCCCATCAACACCCGACCGATGAAACACCGCTGCGTCAACAATAACAATATCCCCTAACCCAACACTCTCACTATCCATACAACAGTTTCTCTCACCAAGTCTTAAAAACTATTCGAACCGAAACTCATCAAGATGACGAAGCAATCTCAGCATCAGGAATCTCCGCAAACCCCTCCTCAAACAAAACAGTCTCCTCTGGAGTCCCAGTCACTTCCACCCGATACAAAGTATCAAACCCATCTGGCTCCTCTGAAGTAATCTCCGCTGAGAAATCCTCATCATAGTTTGACTTATCAACATGGTATTTCAACCCTGAAGTCCCATCAAGAGAATCCACTCGGACAATATACACACTTAGTTCTTGTTCCATACATCAATACATGATAGGAAGTCCTATAAATACTCTGATTTGAACTCACGCCACCTCTTCAAAGAAGGACTCAACCTTACTCTCTGAAGTCTCCTCTAATCTAAACACATCACCACCAGTATGTGATTCGGCTAACTCTCGGCTTTCCTCAACACACCGACGATACCGATTGATGATTCCAGAGACTCGAATCTCATACAACATATTATACCCAGACCCATCATACTGGTCTAAATACACTTTCGAACTCTCAGAACGAACCCGAAAGAGCGTATCCGACTCCACACACCGAAACAACGCCAATGTCCGTGTCATATTACCTTACTACACACTCCAGAAATATAAACACACCGAATACCAATCATAACATAAAATATAACTACCCGCAAAACATATACTCAACTATGAACAAAGACGCCATCCGATATCACCTTGAAGAAAACACAAACTTCTCATTTGTTGAACACGAAGACTCATTTCTAGTCCACACAAACCAATTACCGAAAGAGACACTTAGAGAAATCAGCGCCTGTAAAGCAGGAATCCGTAATCAAGATGGTGATATACTCATTTTCGATGACTCAGATTCCTATCTCTAACTCCAATCAGTTGTAAGCACAAAATCTCTGCCAAACTGAGACCCATGTTCAAACGCACCAACAGTACACAATTCAATATACTCTGGAACAGGGTTTGGGTTTTCTAACTCCATCTCTCCAATCGGCACCACAATCTCCTCAAATTCACCCAAATCAATACCATACTCCTCGTAAAAACTAATATCCGACCCATCCACCCGCTCAATCGAATACCCTGACTCACGGTCTAAATACGCCTCAAACTCACCATCACTAAATCCAGTAATCAACAACCCATTAAACCACGACTCTTCATCAGGTTCCACAGTCAACACAGCATCATACTCATCTGTCTTCCGAAAAGTAGACTCCTGCCCACAATGACGACGGAACCCATACACACGCACCTTAAAAACCTCAAAATTATCATACAACCCCTCCAACTCATCTAAATTCAATAAACTTCCATAAGTGATGATTCCGTTCATACACTACAGCCATATGCAGATATCACTAAATATTTATACAAACCAATAAACACCACACTATTCAAACAACCGAATACTCAAAACAATCCTCACCAACATCTACTTCAGGACCGCCATAATTCGTCTTCCGTGCCCACGAATACTCCTCACCATTCCAATACCCCCACTTAAACAACAACACATCATCAGGTTCAATCGGAACCTCCATATACACCGCATCATCCGACTCATCCTCATACCGCTCCACATCCCTAACGGAACCCTCCGCAACAACTTCACCACTATCAGTATTTACAACCCGAACAGTATCACCAACCGAAGGAACCTCATTATCAAAACTCATATGCTACTATTACCCACAAATAAACATAAAACTTCCTATTTCATCCGCCATCCATCAGCTACATTTTTATGTTATCCCTGCGTAAGACCACTATAATGATGGGTAGAGAGATACCGTGGGACAATGAATTCGGATACTCTGGTCAAGTCGGAGGAAAACCAGAACCACTCACTAACGAACCAATAGTATTCGTCCACGGAAACGGACGAGACGCAACTGACTGGGAACTACACTTCGAATACTTCACTAAACACGGAATCCAACCCAACCGACTTTGGGCTATCAGTTTCAATAATACC
>LKMJ01005219.1_pt1 | contig 12245 bp, 18 predicted proteins | sample 643391 | NCBI WGS metagenome assembly LKMJ01 (sample SAMN04112250, study PRJNA286221) | soda lake metagenome | biome: soda lake; feature: Kulunda Steppe; material: water; isolation source: sample PL-Br10 brine of Picturesque Lake | place: Russia: Kulunda steppe | collected 2010-07
GGGGCGGCAAGCCAGCGCATTCCGCGTTCTTATCCTCTGTGGCAAACTATTCAAGGGACAAAAAATCCCAGCAATGCTTTGGATAGGGGACTGGCACTTAGGCAATAAGTGCAACTGCACAGCTTGTTAAGCGGTCTAGGCCGTACAACTTCATCGGCCACTTCCTCAAGTGGTGCTCTCTCAGACGAGTTGCCACAACACTGGAGGTGGTTCGGACTTTGTTGCTTCAAAGACCTAGCACCAAGAACCTTCTTAGCGCTGTCAGCTCATGTCCAACCCATTCACTACAGCTTCTGAGCACAGCCAATGGCCTCCAGCTCAATGGAAGGCCGGCCATGCCTGGCTTCCCCTCAGCTCAATGACTGTCTTGTTGTTGGCATGGTTGCTGGCCTTCTGCCAGCTCAATCAATAGCCAATGGCCAGCTCAACCGCTGTCTTGTTGCCAGCCCAGCAGCTTGCATGATGTATGCACGGCAGTGGCATTGCCGCTGGGTCAATAGCTGGCTTTTTGCATTGTCGCCACAGGTAGCACAACTCACCTAGCGACCCCCCTGAACTCAGGCAACCCTTTGCAGCAGCTTGAGCCTGTTGTGAATTTGTGTCCAGGGTGGCAAGGGCCAGCTGTCCAAATTCACCGCGACCAGCGGCCACATACCCTTTCAGCATCGGCAACAACACAATCCTTCAGTGGCTCTCCCTCAGCACTGACAGCAGCACAACCCTCCAGTGGCGCACCGCACTCCTCCAGCATTGGCAGCAGCACAACCCTGCTGCTTAACTGGGCTTTGTGGGAGACGCATCCCACCTGCAAATTTGCCGTGCATGAGCGGCATGACGTCCAGTGTGGGCAGCATTGGTGGTGGAGCCTCCCACTTCTCTGCCAGCGCCTGCAGCAGCATTGCACTGGCGTGCGTTAGGATAGCATGAAGCGCACAAGGACAGATGGGGAGTGCAACAGAGCAGAAAGAGAGAGTCTGTGCCTGCAGTACCAACGCACGGGCAGATATCAGGGCAGAAGGAGAGGAGCTGGAAGTGAGATCACAGTTGCTGGGGCAATTCAGCGGCAGTATTGACGGAGGGGCCTCTCTTGCCTCAGGCAGCCCACGAATAATAGCAGCCGCAGCGCAGTCATCAGAGACTGCTGATGCATGCAGCGGACAGAGTAGGAAAAAGTGGGGTGCCACAGCTTCCTCGAAAAAAATGATCGCAAGCGGTTCAACCCAGATGCAGCTACACCTGCTAGGGGCTGCCACTGCAAGGCACCACATGCCAGTGGGTCACATGCAAGGCACCACATGCCAGTGGGTCACATGCAAGGCACCACGTGCAAGGCACCACATGCAAGGCACCACATGCAAGGCACCACATGCCAGTGGGTCACATCCTCACAGCTGGCATGGCATACTTGACAGTTTTTTGAATGGCATACTTGACAGTTTTTTTAATGGCATACTTGGCAGAACACCCTCGACTACTGATGGCCTGGCTGCACCTCTGAGCCAGCCTGCGGCTTTTCTTGACACCTTCAACAGGATTCAGGAAAGAGCCTAGGTGCAGCAAGTCAATAGAGGTACCCTTGAGACTTGTGGGTACTCTAATCATGCGTGCACACACAGGCACACACACACATGCGCGCACGCACACACAGACAAGCATGCGCGCACACAGCGCAATGGGGCGCCCTAGCAGCCCATTGGCCCACCTTGAGCTGTTCCAGCGTGCGCCCATGCACATTCCGCCGCGCGCACTGCACGCACCTTGAGCTGTTCCAGCGTGCGCCCGTGTACATTCCGCTGCGCGCACTGCACAGGGTCTGTCTCCAGAGGCTGCAGCACGTACGCCTCGTAGCGGTTCTTCTGCAGGGGTGTGGTGGCACGTGGGATGCAGGCGGCGTGGGTGTGAGCATCGTGCGCCGCTGGCGTGGAGGCAGCCCAGCACAGGCAAGGCACAGTGCGCCTTTGGCTTGGAGACGGCCATGCACAAGCAGTGCACATGCACAGTGTTGCTGGTAGGCATGTCCTAGCCTTCATACAGTGGGCCGGGTGGCTGGAGTGTAGGATGGAGCAGGAGAAGCGGCACAGACTTCTGATGAATGGCATGTGGCAGCACAGGTGCCAGCACAGGTGAACAGCGTAAGGCAGCACGGAGGCACTTCTGTCAATTTTCTACCTGTTCCCACCAATTAACATGGCAGCACAGAGGCACTTCCCAAAGCATGACACAAAGTCACGCGTCTGCGCACACAAGCAGACAGGCGCCTTGAATAGCGCGGCCTGTCTGCTTGCTTGTTTGCGGTATATGCACGCAGCATAATTGCCAAATTGCGGGCTAATATTGCAACATATGCGGGGTATGTGTACAGTATTCAGCAACCCTATGTAAAAGCGCTCTTCGTTCCAGGGCATGCTTTCCCTAGCTCTCCCCCTCTTTTCCCAAGTATGCTCCTCTTTCAAACTAGCGAGCGCTGAGCTTGTTTAAGGAGCGCTTCGCCGCAGCAGGCGCCTTGCGGGCAAGCGCAAGTCACATGTCTCTACAAATCCGAGTGCGGGCAAGCGCAAGTCACATGTCTCTACAAATCCGAGTGCGGGCAAGCGCAAGTCACATGTCTCTACAAATCCGAGTGCGGGCAAGCGCAAGTTACATGTCTCCACAAATCCGAGAATAAACCGTGCCCATCGACGCTAGGCCTAAAAGGAGTGTTGCACACAAAAGCCAAGGCAAAAGTCTGTGCAAACCAGGTCACTGGTGATGCACGACGAAGAAATAAAGCCCTTCCACAGGGTCTGCATGGGGTCTGCATGGACAGGCGAGCATGCACTAACCTGGGCGGCTGCAAGCACATCACGAAACTCATCCAACCTAATGTTGGGCGCATCCATTATGGCGAAGGTGTAGCGGCCCTCATCCATTGTGCGGGTCAGGGCTTTGATAAGGCTCTTTTGGTACGCAGCTGCACACCCAAAGTAAGAGGCATCAGTAGCACATGTCACCATATGCGCTCAAGTCAGTGCGCAGCCATTTTGTCAAGCCTTGCAAGTTCTGTCAAGGAAATTGGGGCATGCTGCTTGGGCGTAGGGTTGGTACCTTTTTTAGCCTTATTTTCATGCTGTTTTTCTAAGCCCATCAGTCAGTGTGTGGCTGTGTGGCACAAGTCAGGGTCCCACCAAAGGCAAAAATCTGGCTTGGAATGCATGCAACCATTGCACAGCCCCACCTCACACACTTGCCCACTCATGCCTACCAAGGATGTGCGTCATGGATGTACTTACCCATCCACAAAAAATGTGCGTAAATCCAAGATCACACTCACATGGCTTGGTCCAGCTGCTATAAACATCGCCAAGAGGAATCGCCCCCTACCAGTTTTTGCATCCAACCTGCCCTGCCCATTCATCCATCCATCCATCCATCCATCCATCCATCCATCCATCCATCCATCCATCCATCTATCTACCACACTCTTACCAAGTTCTGTCAGTAGACAAATTATGCGTCCCCTGAATCAAAGCACTCTGCCTTGCCCTTTGCACCACAACATCTGCCACACAAGCTGTGCCTGCACTTACGCAAGCACTTCCTACGCTCAGGCCTGCCAGCCTGAAGTCCATCTTAATAATCCGACACTTTTTGCCTACACTCATGTCCCTCATCCATGTCACACCAACAATCCATCTCATAGAATAAGCACCTGTTCCTGACACTCACGTTCCATGTCTGGGTCGTACTGGTACTCCATCTCATAGACCTTGCGCTTCCGGCCTTTGCCAGTCTTAGCTGTGGGGTCCTCCACCTCCTTCTCCACTTCCTGCATGCGGAGCAGCAGGACATCACTCTGTGCTGCCAGCACAATCAAACACATGTGAATGCCTACACGAAGGTGTGCATGCGCACACAGCTCACAGCTAAAACAACTCGGATGCACGTTGGGGTGCACACAGCTCACAGCTAAAACAACTCGGATGCACGCTGGGGTGCACACAGCTCACAGCTAAAACAACTCGGATGCACGCTGGGGTGCACACAGCTCACAGCTAAAACAACTCAGCTGCACGCTGGGGTGCACACAGCTCACAGCTAAAACAACTCAGCTGCACGCTGGGGTGCACACAGCTCACAGCAAAAACAACTCAGATGCACACTGGGGTGCACACAGCTTATTATGCATGCTTAAGCTGTCATGGTTAGGACAGATGCACAGTTAATGCCGCTCCTGTGCCTGCACAAAAACACACAAATGCATAGCACTCCACGCAATGGAGCTTCAGTAAACAGTGTTCTATATGCTGCTTGCTCCAACAAATTGACTCACCACAGGAAAGTAGCCGTCAAGTACGAGCACATACCTCAACGAAGCAGCTGCCCACGAGAACTCACCGCAACAAAGTAGTCGTCAATTGCATGCACACGAGGAGGCTCCCCACCCTCCTCCACCTCTGTATCCCGCAGCTTCTTGGCAAGATAAGACTTGCCACTGCCCGGCAGGCCACGCAAAATCACCAAGATGCGCTTGGGCCGAGAAGCTCGATGGGGAGGGCGAAGCAACGTCAGCACATCTACCACCTGGCATGTTACATGGTGAAGTCGAAAAGGAGGACACACCAGTCAGAAGTGTCACTTATGGTAGTTGGGATGCGGGGAGGGTGCAGGAAGGTAAACAGAATCAGATCCAGGACAAATTACGTGCAGCGCAATAAGGTGTTTGCGACAAATCATCTGCAGAGCACAGACCTGGCGCAGAGCTTGGATGCGCTGCTTTGCTGCTGCCACCGATTCTTCAATTACTGTTGAGCCTGCAGGCACAGATGAAACAGGGAGTGATGGTAAACAATAGAAGCAGCAGCAGCAGCAGCAGCAGCAGCAGCAGCAGCAACAGCAATAACAACGACAACAGCAGCAGCAGCAGCAACAACAACAGCATAACAACAACAGCAGCAACAACAACAACAGCAACAACAGCAGCAGCAACAAGAACAGCAACAACAAACAAGCAAGCAGCAGCAGCAGCAGCAGCAGCAGCAGCAGCAGCAGCAATATGATGATGATGATGATGATGATGATGATGATGGCGATGATAAAGACATTCGCACTTACTTTGTGGAGTGGGCGGTCTAGTTCCAGCAGCACCAAGTGTCTCAAAGGAGGGGGATGTGAGGGGCGGCACAGAAGCGGGCATAGGTTGCAGTGGGGCCACAGGCATGGCAGAGGACATGGCCATTGACCAGGCAGCAGCTGTTGCAGCTGCCTGCTCCTGTTGCTGACGCACCAATGCTTGCTGCTGGTACTGGGCCTGCGCATACAATCATGCAAGTGGACAGGGCATACAAGCACGAACGTGGACAGGGCATAGGTTGCTACCAACAATAGAATACAGGGCGCTCCTTCAATTCATTTGTATACACTTGTAATGTTCAGGACAATGCATGAGCATGCGCATCACAGGGAATAGGCAGGCTACTGCAGTGCCTGACCATGCAGGTCCGCAAGAGGTGGTCGGTGCTGCTGGTAGAATAATTGCAACAGGGCGCACAGGAGTCTTATTATGTGCGAGTCCCAGGTGCAAGCAAGGGTGCTGTGCGGTAGTCAGGGCAAGACCTCTGCCAAAACTTACTGCCCCTCCTTACAAGGAGTGAGGCATGATCCATCACTTGTACAAGCAATGCATCGTGCTTGAGAGTGTAAGCACCGAGAATCGCATGCAACGACAAATAAAAGCCCAATCCTGCCAAGACTGAAAAGGTCCCTGCTGGCCTCCCAAGTCCACCTTTCACATGCTCAATTACAACCCTCAAACATGCAGGTGCACGCACATACACACATGCACACCTGCATCTGGGCATGGGCGTGTGCTTGCGCCTGCGCCTGCTGCGCCTGCGCCTGCTGCATCTGTTGCTGCTGCTGCTGCTGCTGCTGCATGTACGCAGCATACTGCTGCTGCTGCTGCTGCTGTTGCATTGCCAGCGCCTGCTGCGCTGCTGCCTCCTCACGCATCATCTGCGCTTCCAGCTCAGCCTCCTGTTCCTCTTTGTACCGCCGCTGCTCCTCCTGCATCCGCTGTTCCTCCTGTTCGCGCTCCCGTTGTTGCTGCAGCATGTGCTGCTGCTGGACCTGCAAGATCTGCTGAACACTGGAGGCCATACTTACCCCGCTCTGGCTGCCTTCATAGCCCATGCCCATGCTGGATTGCTGCTGCTGCTGCCAAGGGGGCACAACGGGCTGAAGAGGAGGCAAAGGGGGGGGCAAAGGGGGAGGCATGCCTGCCTCCTCAGGCGGGGGGAGAGGGGGCGGCAGGGTCTCAAGGGAGGGTGGTAAAGGAGGTAGCTCTTGCAGAGGCTGCTGCTTTTGCTGAGGTTGCTGCACTTGAGGTTGGTATGGGTGCAGCTGTTGCTGTTGCTGCACGTACTGCTCTTGCAGAGTCATGGTTCCGTAATGCTCCTGCTGTGGAAATACGTTGGTGAACTGCTGCTGCTGCTGCTGCTGCTGCTGCTGCTGCTGCTGCTGAGGCATGCTCGCATACTGCTGCAGCTGGGGAGTCATACTGGCATGTTGCTGCGGCTGCAGCTGAGCGCTCTGCTGCATGTACTGCTGCTGGGGAAGATAATGCTGTTGATACTGCTGCTGTGAGTACATGGAAGGCGCCATAGCTTGGCTGCAGCCAAGATTCAGAGCACAAATGCATGGATGGCCAAGGCACAAATGTACATATGCATGCACATGCACGCGAATACTCATGAGCATTTGAGCTGCGTGTTTATGCCTGTGTAATTGAATGTGTGCGTGCAAGAGAGTGTGTGAGAGGGAGAGGGGGGGGAGGGCGAGGGCGAGGGAGAGGAGGAGGTGGGGAGCAGTCAGGAGATGTGCCAACCTACCTCGCTTGCTGCTGCTGCTGCTGCTGCTGCTGCTGCTGCTGGTAGTACAGCTGCCATTGCTGCCATTGCTGCGACTGGTCCATGGCGATCGGCCAGGAGTGCAAACTCCCGCTCACGTCCTAATAATACATTTCAAATTTTCACGAATGTCCAATTTTTAAAAGATAGATTCTCAACATCTATTTTTCGAACGCAAAAAAAACGTCGGTGGAACACACCCTACTGGCAGGCAAGCACCACTTTGATGGCTTCCCTGTTATTGAACAACCGGTACCCTTCCACACCCTCACTCAATTGCAGTCTGTGGGTGATGATGCGCGTGTATGGTTGTCGTGCGACTGAGGGGCAGGCAGCAAGCTGGGGCATGAGCTTCTGCGCATGGGGAAGTTCAATGCATCATGAGTTAGAAAGGTTTGCATTGCATGTTCAAACCTGATGGCCTACGACCGTCAACATGTGCCCCTCACTCTGTTGCCCCACATGCGCCTTGAAAGGAACAAATGGACGTGCAATGCTCACATGCGGCAGGATTCAGAAAGTTGCGGCAATAAAAGACAGCAAACCCGCATCGTGTGCGTACATGGGACCTCTTGCGTGCATGCCACCCAGCAGCACACAATACCACTGAGCTGCCATACAACCTTCACCCCGGCACCCTGCAGCGCTGCCAAGCCTCCACTAAGACATTGCCTCTGCACTTCCATGATGCTACATTGTGCCGCCGCACCTCCATAAACATGCGTGCGGGGCATCGCCCACACTTAAATGTCAGCTGCTTCCCGTATGCTTCTTGAGGGGAGAACGGGAAGTTGGCGTCTGTGTTGACGCCAACCGAAGAAAGAGTGCCACCCGGACGGAGGCAGTCAAATGCAAGGCGCAGCGCTGGGGAGGCGCCCACCAGCTGAAGGCAAGATGTGTGTGCAAACCCGCATGTGTTTGCGCGCGTGTATGCGCATGTTTGTGTGCATGCTTGTGCGGACGTGAGCATTTGTGTGTATCTGTGCTTGTCTGTGTGTGTGCGAGTGTATGTGCAAGCGCACACGTGTGCAAATAAACAAATGTGCACCGTTCCTCCGCCTTACCCCGTCCATAGCAGACAAGACACAGACCTGAGCAATCCCTCGTGCACTGAACTATCAACAAGCCATCAACCTTAAGCAGGTTGCAAAAGTGCCGCCAGTCACCATATACAAACAAGCGCTGACACTCAAGAGGGCCCCACTATCAGACTCTACCACAATTCGATTTTTTACCACAATCAGATTGTTTACCACGATCCAATTGTTTTGTCAGGGGCTGTACCTCAAGAGCAACATCCGCCCCTCTGCCCTCTGTCCCCTTCCGCACAGCGGCCAGCACATCGCAAGCAGTGAAGTCAAGCGTGGCGGCCCCAAAAGAGGCTGCCATCGCCAAGCGGTTGGGCACGCTGTCCACAGCCCAGACCTGCGAAAACAACACATGTGCAAGAACCTCACAGCCCATGGCCATGCCACGAAATTGGCCCTCCACATGTGCAGGCTGTCTCACACAGCACTGGCCATGTCTGGGTTTTGTTCCCTTGTGGCGTGATTTGGGAGGGTGAGGTCCTTAATCCATACTGAAATTGCAGCAGCCAGGAGCTGCAAGAGCTCAGCTGCTCAGGCTGTTGCTGCCCCTCAGGTGTGATTAGGGTTGACCACCAGCCAGCTTGTTTTTCACACTGGCAGCCTTAAGGGTTCAAGGCTGTATCTGAACGAGGGCAACTAAGCCGGTTGATGGCCTCCAGTGAGGTTCGAACCCCAAACCCACAGGTTGCGAGGGTGGATAAATGACTTTCCATCTCAGGTGCCCCGCCGCCTGCTCGAGTATCCGGAGCTGGAAAAAGAAATGTACTGGCAGCCAAAGAGCAATGCACAATGTCCAAAACATCTCTCATGAGGGAGTGTGCAGGCACCTTGTAGCCCAACCTGCGCACTGAGCGTGGCAGGAGAGCAGTCGGCAGGATCTTCTCATCTTGACCGTCACGCATGCAGGACAATCCTTGGATGCAGGAGAGTGCAGAAACCACCTTCTTGCCCAACTTGCCCCTCTCTGCATGCTCACTTCGTTGGCAGGGCATTGACAGGATCCTCATCACTGTATGCTAGATCGGGCGTCTCTGTATCACTCCATGCAAGCAGGCCAGGGCTTGTGACATGCACACTCGTTAACTTCAAATATCAGTACCAACAGTGCACGTCCTTGGTGGCTTCAGTGACAAATGGCCGGCTGTGCATGCCGAGGCTACGCCTGTGTAGTGAGGGCCTTGCCTGCACATGGCTGTGTAGTGTGTGCCTTGCCTGCACATGGCTGTGTAGTGCGTGCCTTGCCTGAACATGGCTGTGTAGTGCGTGCCTTGCCTGCACATGGCTGTGTAGTGAGTGCCTAGGCTGCACATGGCACACGCTCAAAGCATGAAGCAAGCATGGACGGAGCGCACCTTTGATGCCCCGAGCTGCTGTGCTGCTAAAATGGCCAGCAAGCCCACAGGCCCACAGCCCACGACAATAACAGATGTGTCAGGACCAACCCCACCATTCTCAGCAGCGAAGAAAGCTGTGCTGCAAAGGCATTTGTAGCACGTCTGCCTGTCAGTTTGCAGTGCTACCCTTCAAATTCAAAGGTACGCAGAGAGGAGGGTGTAAAACACACCTGCAAACAATTTGCTTTTCACTTCATCAACACAAAAGCCATGCAGTCCGGCCTCTTTTCTCTTGCTCATGGCGGGCACAATTTCAGCTCGACACAATTCTTCCTGTTTAGTACTAGTTCTCCAGTCATTGTATTCGTGCCCTGTGTCTGTTTCCATTACATGGCTTTGAATTTTAACTCCAAAGAAGGAGGCATAAGGCTGGAAGCTACACCCTACTTCAACACCTATGTCCTCAAACCTCCACATACCTCAAAATGTCCCCCAACAAAATAGCCTCCTCATCTGTCACACTTTCAGGCACCTGAGGTCCCACAGCAGTAGTGGCATTGTAGGAATTTAAGTCTTGCAGCGCATCATGGCAATCACCCCAGAAACTGCAGTAAGCCTTGCAAGCACTGCCCTTCTTAACGGCACGCCCTCTTTTTTCATGGCTGATTGTTTTGCATTTAGCTTAGACCATGGTGACATGCTTGAGTGTTTTGACAGACTCGCGCACGTGGGATCATACAGAGGGGCCATCATGCACACTACCTGGGAGAAGAATCCAGCCGAATACGCACCAGACACATCATGCACACTTCCTGGGAGAAGAATTAAGCCGGATACGCACCACAGACACATCATACTTACTTTTGTGCAAGCAGTTTCCACTGGGACATGGGTACATTTCCACTGGGACATGGGTGCATTTTCTTGTAAGTGGCATGCACCAGGGCAGATGCTTGCACTGCGCATACCTTCAAGCATGTTGCCTCGGCCAAAGGCACCCGCACAAACTCGGCGTGGGCACCTTGCAAAGCGCTTGGCATGCGCTCATGCTCAGGCAGCCGCATCTGATCATCATCAACCCAACCAAAGCCGCCCGCCTGGGAGGCGCAGGGAGAATGTCTGGAAAATGCTTTGATATTGTAACTTGGCTGCGTTGTTGCTTGTGCATGCTCCTCCTCGCGGCTGTACACCCAACATCTCACCCATAAGCTCACCTACCCTGCCTGCCCACACACGAATTTCAAATCCCTCTCAGTGCAACCGCCGACCTGCTGTTTCTTTCAAGTTGAACTGAACCCGCAGAAACAAATTATGCTTGAATCAGTGACAGCGCAACACACTGTGCAACACTTATCCAACATATTTATTCAGCCGACTGTGCCAGGTGTAGTCAAAACTGCTTCTACCAAGGCGCCACTTACCTGCTCATGGCTACATCTGCAAGTTGCCCCAGCCTTGCAATAAAAGCAGCCCCCACAGTTGGCAGTAAAGGGCGAAGCAACACGGTCACCTATTTGGAGCCGCTTCACCTGCACAAAAGGTTGCTACTGTAATATGTATGCAAGATAAAGGTTGTGCCGCAAGGTTAGTGCATCATATGCCGAATGCTGCAAGCAAATCTGGTGAACCCTAGGATGCAAAAGCAGAAATTTGAAAGAGTGCTCTGCCGATCATGAATGCACTACAAGAATGATGGATTCTCATAAGAGGGACATGGGTGTTGCCTTGCTTATCCTTTGCTGTGGAAGGCATCTTGGTGTGTCCCATGTTTCAAGCAACCAACTAATATATAGTACCAATAGAATAGTCTGACACAATATATTATATTTATTATACTCCAATATTATATTAAATTATATATACAAGCTTACAAATGAAGGCCCTTAATCTTTGGGCCAAGGCTGGGCACATGAAGGCTCAGCCAGGCACCACGTCTTTCATTTTGGCACAATCATAACACCAAAAGTCGAGCTCTAAGGCAGCCAGGGTCTTGCATGGTCCAAAACGAGTCTGACTTTCTTTAGGGCGGGGTGAGCATTGACTTTCTTTGGGCATCCATGACAAGGTGAGGCTGATTTGTTTCCTTAGGCATGGCATCTCATTTTTCATGCAATAAATTGTTATGAACTCCAATAAGTTTGCTCACTTTGAGGTTGCTGCTAAGCATCATTGCCCAGTGCAACATGAAATGAACTAACATTTGAACAAACTGAATCTCCACAGTGCGACTTACAAACCCTGAGGGACGACCCTCCCACAATTGCAACCAACGCCATGAATGGCTCATGGCTGCTAGGACGTAAAGCGGCTCAACTGATACTATCTACCAGCCAAGACTGCAGAAGATTTAAATCAGAAAAAAGTTTATTGGGAGTAGGTTTGCCTAACCTTTCCACACACCTCTGGTGCCCTGCCCCCAGCAGTCGCAAATGCCACACAGGCAAGCAGGCCTTCGGAAGCCTTATTCCCCAAACACGCCCCCACCCCACCCTCAAAGCAGGGTAATCAAGGCAGTGGAATGCTCTGAAAAAAAGAACCTTAACTTACATTGTCTCCTAATGCAGCAACAGTCCCCACAAACTCATGGCCCGTTGTGCAGCCAGTACCAATGCCCTTCTCGCGACCATGGAAGGGATGCAGATCGCTGCGTGAGCAATGCATGACAAAAATTGTGACCCCTGTTCATGAACGGCTATGACTATTTTGGTGCAAAGATCATAGGTTTGTCTTAGATGTACCAATAGGCGCAAAGAAGAACAGACGAATGAGGAGAAATAGCCCTCATCTTAAGACATGTGCATGTGTGCCTAGATGAACATGCATGCTCAGGCTCGATCTTGCTCACGCGCAAGCATATGTGCAGAGCACGCATGAGCATATGCACACACAAATGCGCACGCACGAAGGCACACATCAAGGCACACACACACACACACACA
>LKMJ01005220.1_pt1 | contig 12243 bp, 16 predicted proteins | sample 643391 | NCBI WGS metagenome assembly LKMJ01 (sample SAMN04112250, study PRJNA286221) | soda lake metagenome | biome: soda lake; feature: Kulunda Steppe; material: water; isolation source: sample PL-Br10 brine of Picturesque Lake | place: Russia: Kulunda steppe | collected 2010-07
CCATGGTGAAGGTGGGTGCACCTGGCGCTCCATGGTGAAGGTGGGTGCACCTGGCGCTCCATGGTGACGGTGGGTGCACCTGGCGCTCCATGGTGAAGGTGGGTGCACCTGGCGCTCCATGGTGAAGGTGGGTGCACCTGGCGCTCCATGGTGACGGTGGGTGCACCTGGCGCTCCATGGTGTGACGGTGGGTGCACCTGGCGGCCATGTGCAGAGGGAAAAGGGGTGTTTGGGGGATGAGGTATCCAGTTGTCGGGAGCTCAAGGCTGGGCAAGCTTGCTTTAACCAATAAAACGGCACAGATAGACAAGGTGAAGACGCTGAGAACAGCGTGCGTCCACGACACCTTCAATTCGGAAGCTCAGTTTTGCCTTGGCTGTAGCACCACAACGCACGCACGCCTGTCGCTGCTGCTGCTGCTGAGGCTGCTGCTTGCGAGCCTGCATGCCTTGCTGTGTGCTCAGGGGCTGCTTTGCAGCCGCTGCCTGGTTGCTGTGTCTACCTTGCTGTGAGCGCTGCCTTGCGTCGGCAACCATAAGGCAAAACAGCTCTCTCCCCCCTCGGGACGTCGGAGCCCGGTGTGGGCTCATGATCCCGCCCCACCTATCTTGACCCGCTCACCCTCCCTCGCTTCCCGCCTGCGCACTCCACTGCACCTGCAGGAGAGCACGCTGCAGCGGCCCTTCAGCGCCGCCCCTGACTTCATGGCCAGCTCAAGGCGCGGCAGCTCCCGCGCTGGCCGGGGCCCTGAGGGCCTCAGCCTGCCCAACATGAGCACCCTGGACACAGACAAGACACACGAACAGCTCAAGAACCCCGAAGCAAGGTCGGGTGTGGGTGGGTGTGGGGGGCCTGGGTGCACGCAGAGGCCGGGCTGCCCGCCAGGAGCCAAGGTGCTCACGCGCCTGAGCTGCACCTCCTCTGCCTGCGCGCAGGACCAACTCAATCAAAGACTTTTGGGCAAGGCAATCTGGGTCGGAGTTCAACCTGCAAATCAAGGTGCGTGGCAACAACTTGCAGAGGGGGTGAAGAGGGGGTAGCATGCGTGGCCTGCGCCAGCAGCAACAGCATGAAAGTGACGACAACAGCACTAAGGAGATTCAGCAACAGCCACTAGGAGCTGCAGCTTGGATGGCGCTGCTGCGCTCAGGTATGTGCTCATCGTGAATAAGGCTAACTTTGCCTGATTTTGAGGGTCTGGATATGCCTCTGCAGGACTTGCAGCGCTTGGAGCGGCTGGGGAAGAATGTTGGGCCCGGGAGCGCCAACTGCCGTTTAGTTGGCAGCAGGTAAGAGGGTTCCTTGTAGTGTTGAGCTTGCCCATGGGACAACGGTTAGAGGCAGCATTGCCGCTAAGAATCATGAGCAGATACTTTGGAAGTGCTGCTGAGGTTTCAAGTGTTGGCCTGCAAGAATCAATTTGCCCCTGAAAGGCCCTAGGGCCAAAGAGTCGGTTGGCCCGCAAGAACCTTCTAGGACGAGTGAGGCAATGTTAATGCATGGAGGTGTGCATCGGGAAAGAGGTAGCTGTGGACAGCAATTCTTGCGGCCTCTGTATGCACGGAATGGGTAAAGAAAAAGAATTGTGATGAGTTTGGAGGGTGCAGGTGCTGTGTTTGAGGACGTTGTGTGTTTGACATGCGCAGGTGGTGCTACATCCAGCGTCCTGTTGACGGAGACGTCATTTATACAGACTACTACGGGCGGTAGGTCCCTGGCTCTGGAAATGAAGGGCAGACAGACAGACAGGCCCCGCTGCAAAAGAGCTGCTTTTTTAGCGCAAGGTGCTTGGGGTTCGTGTGCTGGAGCTCTAGGAGAGCTGCCTAAAAAGTTGCAGAAACAGCCTTACGGGTCAGTTAGCCACTGAGTTGCCTGGGCACCTGAGGTGCACAAGGCTTGCTTGCACACAGAGGAGGCTCTTCGACTCTGGAAGTTTGAGCCAGACTGCTGTGCTTTGTCCTGCACATGCACAGGTGCGGGAGTAAGCTGAACGATTACTATGGTGAGTGCTTCGGTTCTTGCAGAGGTCTCCTTTTTCCTTCTTTTATGTGGATAAACAAGCCCACAGGCTTTGTTCGGTGCAGCTGCCCCTCTTCAGTAGTGCCTATACATTGAATCTTGCTATGCATAACATCTCGAGGATTTGGCCCCCTCACGCCTAGTATCCCCATACCTTAGCTCCTTGAGGCAACCCCATTTGTGCCCGCCCTGTGAATGGCTGCACGCCAGGCCGTGCCTACAACAGCAGCAATCTGAGACAGTTCAATGCCAACCGGGTCGTTGGCGACAATGACTACATGAAGGTAAGGGTTGGAAGACCTTTGAGTCGCACTGAGCTGCGCTGAGCTCCTTGGAGTGCTCGACGCACTCAGGCTGCACGCTCAAACACGGCAAGTCTCCTCGCGGCCACGGCAGTCAGGCCGCACGATCATTACACCACACAAGTGCCTGTGTGGTGGCCAATTGAGGGATGGTGCAGTCCCCAAAGGCAAGGCCCTTCTCTGCTGTGCCATGCAGGTCCAGGCGAGCATGCCAGGCATCAACACCCTGCGCACAAGGCCGGGCCTGTCCCTCGATACCACCATCCTGACTGGACCGGCTGACCGCTTGGACGGACTGACTGTGGAGCAGGCCCACAACGCACGCGGCCTCCACAGGCACAGGGAGTTTGTGCGCATGCAGCCAGGGGGCGAGGCCCAAGCCCGGGAGGCATGGGTCAGCTGAGCCCCTGCTTTCATACCTGGCTGAAGGGCGAGCGAGCAAAGCACCATGTTGACAACAATGGCGTTCGAACCTGTTGATGTGGCAGGCCTGCCCCTGTGAAACGGAAGGCACCTGGCGCTGATACGCATGCAGGATGGTGTGCTTGGGTAGTGGTGTGCAATCAAGGGCGTGTGATGCATGGCGTTCATGGATTGATGCTGTGCGCTTGCTGCGGGGCCGCATCTTAGCAACGAAATAGCCTCGTGATGGGTGATGTGTTGCCTTCTTGAAAGATCAGCTAGCTAAGACTTCTACAAGATTACAAGATTAGGGTCAACCGCCAGCCAGGCCGTTAGGCTGATTGGTTCGTTGCTGGTCTTCGCCAGCCAAAAATAGTCCATAAGGTCCGAAATGAAATGGCAGAGTCTATTGTGCCATTGAGAAAGAAAATCAAAGACAGTCTGACTAGGCAAGGCATGTGGAATATAAGGGGCCTCCCTAGAAAAGGATTGGCAGAAAGGGAAGAAAAGGAATGAGTACTTTCTTCTGAGAGAGCACACAAACAAGTCTTGACAGTGAAGAAGAACATGCACCTCATTTTGAACAGCAGCACAGGAACACTTGTCACAGTGGCCATTTCCACCGTGCCAGATGGAGGATTCCACCGCGAGAGTATGAGCTCGCAAGCGAAACCTGCTCACATTCCTCACAACATGCTTAGGGAGATCAAGGTGCAGATAGCGAGGAGGCATCAGGGGGGCACCCCCATTCCGCGCCCGTGTGCGTGAATTGGCTTGAAGATCTAAGAGGGGGCAGGCAAACCAAGGTTAGGTTAAGGTTTTTGGGCTGTTTCCGCCGAACGAGGGCAGCTTAGCCATTTGTGCGCCCCCAGTGAGGTTCGAACTCCGAACCCACAGGTTGCGGGGGTGCTCAGTCGACTTCTCAGCACAGGTGCCCCACCGCCTGCTCGAGTGTCCGGAGCAGGGGGATGACTAGCAGGCAACCCAAGAATGATAAGTCACCAGTTTGTTGTCGCTTTCCAGAGGGTTCATGTCAGCAATGTCCCTCCACATTTTCTCATCCTAAACCTCAGGTCAGCAGTGATCCGAGTAACAAATAGGGAGCCCCTGCAGGAAAGCTTGTGTATAAGTGTCACAGCCTCGCAATCCCTCAAAGGTGCATAAAATATCCGAAGCCCAAGATGTTTTAGCCCGAGGCACCAGCTTCAGGTCTGCATGAAGGGGCTGCTTAAGAGTGGCACTATTGGAGGACAACATAAGACCTTTAGGATTGGTAAGAGCAACTTCTACTTGCCTACCTCCATCATAGGAGCTTTTCCTCGAATTCAAATTGTCACAGACTTCGTAACATCACACCTTTTTTCTTAAGGGCTTCGCTTTTTCTTTAAGCTGGTCTGACTCTCACTCACACTGACCCCAGAATGCAAAATGATTGTTGAGTTTGTTGCTAGCAGGGCTGGACCCGTTGCTGGCAAAGGCAGCTGGTTGGTCCATGCTTGTCACTTCAGCTTGTGCCAGCAGTTGACAGATCCCTCCTAGCAATAGTTCCAGCCTCAAAGCGCTGCTGGAGGGCATATGTCATAAGCCAAGGGTGGCAAAAGTATATCTGCTGAACCATGAATTATTGTGCTTTGTCCTCAAGCCAGTCTAGTCTGGTCCGAGTATCATAGATGATGTGATCGATGATCTGAACGAGCAGATTCCTGTCGTCACAGAACGCTCAATTTTAAAAACCATTGACATAAAATCAGGTGGGATCATGGCAGCACAAGCTCCCTTCGGCGGCCTCATGGAAGAAGTACCGGACGAGAGGAGAGTGGCCTTCATTCCCGAGGTACACACTCCTCAATAGCTATGTGTCTGCCCATTGCATAAATTAATGTGCGTTCCATGTGCAAATTGGCTCCAGTAGCTGCCAGCAATAAAAGCCGCTGATGTACATGTGCACATGCCAATGGCGCGCTCCAAGTCCTGTGGTCACCTAACGGCAGGTCCCTGTCACTGTCTCCCGGCTTCCTCCACGCCCCTCTGAGGTGGAGGCTGTCATTCCTGCCGCCGGTATGCCAAGGGCCAACAGGGCTGTCAGCATGGAAAAGCCTGAGGGCACAGTGACAAGCCCCCCCAATGCAACAGTCCTTCAGCAGCACTGCCTCTGGTTTGACAGGCAAGAGTGAACTGGAGTGGGTGAGAAAAAGATCAGGTTGATGGGGGATCTGGATCCAGATCCAGGATGGCTCGTGTCCCAAGGCTATATATCCCACAAGGCACAGTGAGAAACAAATAAATCAGACACACATGTGAGCTGATCAGCATCATGATGCTTGCCAAGCACCCCCTGTCCTCAAAGTTCCCTAGCTTGCACCTCAAATCCTCCGTGCAAATGCAATCCCTCCCTGCTCATTGTGCACTGTATCACGAGCCATGCACCAGCCCAGGCAGGGAGACATACATACCTGCACCTCACGCACAGAAAGAGATTGCAGGTGCCTGCTTGCAGCAATTTGCAATCAATGACCAACCCATAACTTTGCTGTGCACCTGCCTAGGGATGGTGACGGGGTGATCTACCCATGGGACACTTATGCTTCTTTCCGAGCCCTCGGATTTAATCTGCTTCTCTCGACTATCGCGGCAACTGGGTTGCATCTAGGGCTGTCTTGGCTCACCCTGGTAGGGAGGCCTACTAGACCCTCTCCAGTAGAGGATGCAGCTTGTCGGTCCTCTCCCATGCTCTTGGCATTGCTAATGATTTGGGTTATTAGAGATATTATATCTCAGATATATTGGCAAGTTAGCACACAGATTGTCAAATATACTGCGTACAAGCATTGTTTTCGTACCTCTCCAATGGGCTGCTGAAATGGCAGGATACATGGATCCCAAGCCCCCTTTTCCCCATCCATTTAGACAACATCCACAGAGCAAAGCATGGCTCTGATACCCAGGTACAAATTATGCAGCCTGAAGAGCATCCACGGGATGTAAGAGAGTGCTGTCTTTACATTACAAGCTTAATCAGCATGACAATCATGATGGAGTAATCCTTTCTTTTCCATATCATTGTTGTACTACAACTAGTAGTGTTGGTGAATGAGATACGCATCACCCGTTTGGCATGCAGGTTTATGACCATGAAGGAAGATACATACCCCAAAAATTTGAGGTGAATTTTCCCAACATAGACACGTCCCACTCTCACTTAAAAGGATCTTGGAAGCAGTGCGTAAATGCTGGGTTTCCTCTATGAGTAGAGTTCAAGATGTGAACAATCTCAAAGCAGGTCAATGTATCTCCGTTGCGCATTTGCAGGAAATCTTCTCAAAATTTGATCTTGAGAACAAAAAGGGCTTGAACCTGAAGGATTTTGGAAACATGCTGTACTCCAACATTAATGCTTTTGATCCCCTAGGATGGTGAGAGGCTGATGCTGAGCTTCCATGCGTTGCCCTTCTCACCCAATCAATTCGTTGTCAATCAAGGCGCACGTCCCCGGAAACTGCCTGGGAGTTGCAAGTCATCATCATATTCTTTGCCTATTGCTTTCAGGCTAGCCAACAGCGGAGAGTGGATTGCCTTTTGGTGAGTTGATATGACCCAAAGGCACAAAGCAGCTAATCAATTTCACACCTTGCACATAACAATTAGACGCTCTCGATGGTTGATGGTGAACTCAGCCAATCTTATCTTGTTATTACGCTCACTGCAGGTGGGTGGCCAAGGACGAGCATGGCATTGTCAGTAAAGAGAAGATCAGGGCGCAGTACGATGGATCAGTGTGGGTAAGCAAGGAAGCTGCGCTTAAGGGGCATTGCACACACCACTCTTTAATTGCTAAGAATTCAAATCTGTGTGGATGTCAAAACCGTCTTGTGACGGTTAGTTTGGGCACAGGTCTGTGGCCATGCTGTCCGAGTGTACCGCTGTCATGGGCTGCGTATTGCCATGCTTTTTTGTGATTAGAAGAGATGGGAGAGGTAATCAGTGCCTATCAGCGAGCGAGTGTGTCTGGCTTGATCTGCCTCATTCTTGCCCAAACACCTCAGGAATTGATTGCTGCTGAAGTGGAGGCAAAGCGGCGCATCAAAGGAAGCCTCTTGCAAAGGATCTGGACTGCCATCTCGCCGCCTGTTTCGGTTAAAGACTGACTTTCTTTCCCCCCCCCTTTTACCGATTTAAGTTATGGAGATCATTGCCTGGATTCATCCATGTCACCATGCTCAGCTTAATCTTGGTTTTTCAACAGCTGCAATGAGGACCCGTGGTGGTTCCAGGTGCATACTTCATACTGATATGCTTGCCTGGTACGTGCATTCAATGCCCAGTTGGTAAGTCACAAAAACTCTCTTCAGACAACAAGATATTCACGCCCGTTGAGTTTAGACCTATCTTGCTTCATTTGAAACAAGTTGCCACCATTTTCCCTGCAAGAATTATGTATCTGATTGTTTGTCAACTTGACAGCCTTCCCTCGAGCCTTTTCAGGGAAAATTTTGCCAGCTAGGTCACCTTAGCACGGTGCTAAGACGTCCAAACATCTGGTGCAGTGGCTGAGAACACTTTGCCAATCTGCTTGGTGGGAATAAACCTGTCCAGTGCTTCATATTATTTACTGAGAGCCCAGGAGGTGGCAAATCTCCGAAAAGGCATCAGCAAGAAGGACAGCACATGGGAAAGTAACCGGCAAGAAGGCTGTCTCAGACAGATGCAAGAAAAGTAGGGCGTCAAAGCAATTCAAACAGACTTATTGTTTTAATAAGACCCGAATCGCCAACCACTCCTCATTTGAACCAGGTGTCACAACCAAGACAACCCAGCACAGATGTGCGCAGAGTTCACGAGCTCAATGTCAACATGAGGGAGACACACCTTGTCGAGGTTAAATACTGTCAAGATACACGGCCTGGACACCAACTATTGAATAGAGGCCTCTAGAAAACAACACAAGGTTCTTTGTAAGCGCTTGAAGGCCAAGAAATCTCTTCCTTTTCAGTAATCCTTCACACCATTCTCCTTGGTGTGGGAGGCTCTACCTATACCTCACACACTTTGAATCACCTTAAAGAGCTCAGTCTTGATGCACAAAAAGCCCATAAGACTGCCCTAAAGTTTTATGCTCATTCTGTGCTCTATGCACACAAACTGACAACTACTAGGCGCGCTCTTGAAAAATGTAGTTGCTCTAAAGATCTTGGTCTGAAGCAGGGGGCGGCTTGTCACCCTCCGGATCCTCACTAGCTCTTCCTTCTCCCTGGTGGAGGAGACTCACAGCTCTTCGGGCTGATGTGTCTCCTTTTTTTGGAACTGAAGTAGGGAGTGGTTTTACTGCCTACTTAGTTTTATTTTCAGGCGACTGGCAAGCCCGTCTCTGACAGATGAGCGAGCATATGCTTGGTAATTCGATGATCAAAAAGCCATCTGGGTGTTGTCCTATTATTAGTATATTCAGGAATCTTAAATTCAAGTTGAAGGGCAGCCTGAGGCCCACACACAGCCACGTTTTACAACCCAACATTTGCAACACCATACATGATCCTTAGTCATTCCACCAAAATTATACACGAGGGGCAGAATCAAATAGAATAATGAGTCTAGTCTATAGTAAAGAGTCACTCTTTTGTTTGTGCTAGAGACCAGGAGGTCGGTTGAGCCGGCTAGCGGAGTAATTGCCTTTGTTTCATTTCAGATCATCTCTAAGATACAGCTGTGTTTGAGCGGTATCATTGTCATGCCATGAGTCCGATTTGATACAGCAACATTGTCTCATCCTGCTCTTTCAGCAAATTGTGATGCTATGCAATGTTCTCCTTGTCCAAAAAAGAGCCACACTATGGTCTCGAAATAACTAGGTGAGGAATCAGTGAAACATGGACTAAAAAGCACGCCATAATTGACAAACCACATGCTGAGCAGCAGAGGGCGTGACCTACAGAGCAAATAAAACCTTATAAAGTGTCGCTAAACCTGCAACCCTATGCTGCAAGATTCCATGCACATCCGTTGACACAAGTACAACAGTGCTCACCTTGGACACAAGTCTTCAAAGCGCTTGTTTCTGCCCTCTTCCCCTGCCCCTGCCTCGCCCCCCGCCAGCTCCTCTGACCTCAAGTCTCCTCCTCTTGCTTGCCCCGTCTTGCATTTCTCCCCCAGGGTGCTGCTGTGTGCTTGAGTCCTCTACGGGTACAAGCTCATCTCCAGCATCTATCTCAGGCCAGCCCTCCTGCGCAACATCCTCAGACCCAATCCCCTGCACAAGCTCTGATCCCTCCTCGTCCCTCTCTTCCACCTCTATCTGCCTCTGCCTTCGCTTCTTCGCGCCTGCTTCTCTTCTTGGTGCCCTCCACTGCTCCTGCCCCCGACCCTGTTTTCCCCCTCGCTGGTCCTGCAGGACAGGGATGGCGTGGAAAAGCGGTGTGATGCAGGCTGGTAACAGATAGCTCAGCTGCTCATGACTCCTAGCGACGAGTAGACCCTGCCTGTCACACCATATCACCGCCCATGTCGAGCCAGCACTTTAGAAACACAAGCCACATGACCATGTGAAGCACAAGCACCCTGTGTGCACAAACATACGCGTACACACACAACACACGCGTACACACACACAAACACACTAATACACACACAAACACACACAGGGTGCAAGAGTGCAAAGACAGACGCAAGAGCTGCGCACCTTGCCCTCTTCCTCCCCGCTTGGCCTGCCTCGCTTCTGCTTGCTGGAAGAGGCGGGCTTCTCTTGAATGAGATCCGAGCAGAGCGCAGCCATCGAATTCAGAGTTGTGGTGTAGTCGGCGTTGGTGAGGGCCAGGCGCTGCCGCAGCTTGGCAGCATCCACTTTTACCTGCACCGCGCCAGAGGGCACCAGAGCCGAGCTCACAGCTTTGTTGATGTGGGCAACAGACTTGGTGCACGCAACATCAAGACACCCGGAGGCAGCAACGTGCCCGCACTGTGACGTGCCCTACAGCCGTGCTGTGCTCGTGATGTGCCCGTGATGTGCCCTACACCGTGATGTGCCCTACACCGTGATGTGCCCGCACCGTGATGTGCCCTATACAGCCGTGTGGTGCTCGTACAAATGGAGGCGGCTGCAGATGAGGGTCGCAGGTACTGGCAACGTGCTGCACACGGCTCCGCGCAGCGCACACGCACACACGCACGTACATACAAACGCGCGCAAGTGCGCTTTAAGCATGAGCACAAAGATTAAAGCCCGCGCGTGAACAAGGACGCAGCCATGTGGCCCGCAGCATGGCAGCGCGTGGAACATGAGCACAGGCAGGCGCACTGGGCCAGCCATCCATTTACCTTGCGTGCCTTGCCCAGCAGTGCAAAGGCAGCCGCTGCAAAGACAGGGCGGTTGAAGTCTGCGCTGTCCAGTGCCCGCTCATCCATGCCATGCTGCCTCCTCTGCCGTGGCACCTGCGCAGGCCCTGCTTGCTCGGCTGCCTTGGCTTGCGCCGCAACGTCGGCGGCATTGGTGACGGCGCCCGTGGCCAGGCGCTCAAGGAAGCGCTGCTCGTACGCGCGCAGCAGGTTGCGCACAGGCTGCAGGTCAGCGCGCGAGAGGGCAGTGTCTGTGGTGTGAGCATGGGTATTTGAGCAGTGGGTGGTGCTGGGGTAGAATGCCCTGTGCCCTTGCCAAATCCGCCGCGGGTACTCAGAAGTAGAAAACCAGCTGGCTGCACGCCAGCATGACCTACGGCACCAGCCAGACCTAGCAGGCATTGGGACCGGCACTTGCCGTGGCATCAGCTGGCACAAGCCGCAGCACGAGGGCTGGCTCTAGCCATGGCAACAACTGACGCAAGCCGCAGCACAAGCTGGCGCAGGGAGGATGCAGCCCCACTGCTGGGCTGGCTAGGCTGGGCAGTGACTTGGTCATGGCTGCGGCCATGGGTATGAGCAGCGCAGCGCAGCCTTTGCGGCCGCGGCCATATGCCCTTGTGCCTGCTGGATTGGCGGGGGATGGGCATGCGCACGGTGCTCGGTTTGTCCCCACCCATGACCTATCACTGCCGCGCGCCGTGCACTGCAGGATGCGGAGCCCACAACCAGGCTTTGATCAGATGGAGGACACGCAAGGCTGCGTGCACAAATGCATGCGTGTGTCCATGTTCATGAAAGCGTATGCATTGGTGTGACTCTGGGGCAGGCGGGCCTACACGGGCCACCCCGCCAGCAAGCGACGCGACCAGGGCAACCGAGGTGCAGAGCAGGCAGAGCATGATGCAGCAAGCAGGTCGAGCAACCAAACGAGGAGCAACCAGGGAAAGGGAGATGGTGGAGTGGAAAGGTGCGAGCAGCTCGAGCAACCAAAGGGGCAGGAGACTCGGAGTTGGGGATACGCAGGGGCAGCGAGGCGTTGAGCGGCCAGCAGCAGTGGTGCGCGCACAGTGGCATGAGGTGGGTTCGTTAGCATGCCATCCTGGACGAGCGGCCTATCTGCTTTTGCCTGCAAGCCACCCTGTGTACACCTGCACGCTGCTGTGGCAACCCTCCCCCAGGCCCCAGTTGACACACCAGCACAACACACGTTACACAGACTGGACAGCCATGCAAAGACCGGTAGACACGCATATTTGCCCGAAGCCCCCCCACGACCCACAACCACTCCCACACCCACACGCCGCCGATGGAAGGACAAAGCAGTCCTTGGCAATGCAGGCGGGCCACAACCTGCCACACCACACATGCGCGCATCACACGCGCGCAACACACACATACATACGCACACAGCAAGTCCTGGGGCATGCTGGCCACAGTCGGGAGGCAGCTCACCTCAATGAGGTGAGTGGCCTCAAGGTACAGTGCAATGTCGTGCAGGTCTGAGGCCGGCGCTACTTGCAGGGCACGCTGCAGCAGCAAGTAGGCTGTCTGGTACACCTGCGGAAGGGGAGGGAATACACCTGTGGAAGTGGGGGGCTGTTCTTTGCTTTCGTGCCCACCAACACAGGATACGAGGGTGCTAGTTTTGCAAGCATGGGCGTGGGTGCTGAGCAGCAGGTAGGCTGTCTAGTGGCGGCGAGCTGGAGCAGCAAGTGGACTGTTTGGAAGCCCTGGGGGAGGGATGGGGCAACAGGCAGAGGGAAGTTCTGGAAATCCCGGCCCAACTGTCAATGCAGGCGAGACAAGGCCAGGCACCAGGCGCAGCTTATTAAGTTCAGGGTGGGGTGGGAGCAGGGGCGCGGAAGAGATGGCCATAAGCTTGCCCAGGCCAATAGGAGCATGCTTTGAGGTCACCCATGCACCCCCCACTCGCTTGTCCCTCCGAGAGTCCAGGCACAGGATGCTTTCAACTGAAAGGGACTCTAGGTGGCACATCTGTTGCACGTGTGACTTGAGGTGGCACATCTGTTGCACGTGTGACTTGAGGTGGCACATCTGTTGCACGTGTGACTCAAGGTGGCACATCTGTTGCACGTGTGACTTGAGGTGGCACATCTGTTGCACGTGTGACTTGAGGTGGCACATCTGTTGCACGTGTGACTCAAGGTGGCACATCTGTTGCACGTGTGAC
>LKMJ01005221.1_pt1 | contig 12243 bp, 12 predicted proteins | sample 643391 | NCBI WGS metagenome assembly LKMJ01 (sample SAMN04112250, study PRJNA286221) | soda lake metagenome | biome: soda lake; feature: Kulunda Steppe; material: water; isolation source: sample PL-Br10 brine of Picturesque Lake | place: Russia: Kulunda steppe | collected 2010-07
GAGTTTCTGATCGCGCTGGGCGAACAGCTCCGCGATGGCGACGAGCTCACGCTGTCGGACGACGAGTGGGAACTCCCCTTTTCGTTCGGCGAGCCACTCGAACTGGAGGTCGACTTCGAGGGAATGGACGACCCCGAGTTGGAGATCGAACTCGAAATTCCGGGCCGAACGGACGAGACGGCCCCCCGAGTCGAGTAACCTAGGCGGCTTGTGGAAACGCTTATGCGCGCGCCTCGGCAAGCCGACACCGTACAATGACGGTTCGACTCACAGACTTCTACGCAGACTGGTGTGGCCCGTGTAAAACCCAAGATCCGATTATCGAAGAGCTCGAAGCCGACTACGACGACGTCGAGTTCGCCAAAGTCGATGTCGACGAAGACCAAGAGCTCGCCAACCAGTATCAGGTTCGCTCGCTGCCGACGCTGGTTGTCGAGAACGATGACGGCATCGTCGACCGATTCGTTGGTGTCACCCAGCGGGCTGATCTCGAAGCTGCGCTCGACGAAGCCGGCGCCTAACGACTGTTTTCGTGGCTATCGCTGCAGCCTCTCGCAACGCTTAAACAGCGACGCCAACAAGCCAGCGTATGCCAAGCAACGAGAACGCCACCGAACGCACCCTCAACAAACAGATCTGCATGCGGTGTAACGCCCGCAACTCCCCGCGCGCCAACAGCTGCCGCAAATGCGGCTACTCGCGGCTCCGCCCGAAAGCCAAAGAACGCCGCGCAGCCTAATTCTCGACTGTTTTCTGCTATCGACGCTTCGTCCGTAGCTCTCGCTTTGGTAGCGCGTCGAGCACGTCTTTTTATGGTAGTCTGTGGCTACTCGGCGATTGCTACTCAGGATATTTCGGCTCGCGTCGCTCGGCGCGTTCGAGCGCGCGCTCGATGACTGCCCGTACCGTCTCGCCGCCCGTCTCGCTCTCGAAGACGTTGCCGTGGCCTGGATACATCGCCGAAACGGAGTCGGGCAGTCGACGGAGAATCGTCTGGAGGCTCTCGATCAGTCGCTCGCGGGATTGGCCCGGTCGGTCAGTGCGGCCGAAACTGCCGTTGTCGAACGCGCCGTCGTTGTAGACAACCACATCGCCGCTGAACAGTGCCGACTCGCCGATCAGCGAGATGTGATCGTCGGCGTGGCCGGGCGTGTAGACGACTTCGCATTTCTCGTCGCCGAGCTGAATCTTATCGCCGTCTGCGAGACTGTGGGTTCGGTGTGGATGCTCAGCGTAGGCGTACACGTCGGCGTCGAACGCCGACAGCACAGCGTCGATTTCGGCGACATGATCGCCGTGCTGGTGGGTGAGAACGACTTGGTCGAGCTCCTCGACGTGGGCAGCTACTATGTGCTCGACGCCCGGCATGGCTCCGGCATCGACCAGCGTCGTCGTCTCGCCGGCGACGAGATACACGTTACAGGTAAACACATCGGCGTCTTCGGTGACGGTGATCGGCTCCATACCGGCTCGACGAGGACAAGGGTAAAAAAACCGGGCTGTGAGTGGATTTTTGTGTGCGGCCCGAGTAGTGTGATGTGTATGGGCTTTGGAAGTTACGATGAGTCTGAACAGGCTACTCAGGACCTCGATACCGACTTCGAAGACGGCGAGGCCCACGACACCGAAGCAAACGCCCACTCGGGATCGGTCGAGTTCGATATCGGCGCATCGAACGACGAGCTACTGGACAGACTCCAAGAGATGAAAGACTCCGAAGACGCTGAGACCGAGCCGTAGTCGAGTCGCTGGCGTATGCACCCAAAAGCTGGCTCCCGTGTGTTGGGCATTGCGGCCTCCGACGGCCCCGACCGGAGTCAACTCGCCGGAGCCGTTGTCCGGGCGAATCGCGTTGTCGACGATCTCGTTTTTGCGCAGTGTACCACCGGTGGCAGCGATTCGACCGTCGCCTGCTGTCGGCTCTGGGATCGCCTCGACCGCGCCGACATCCAGTGGCTGATGCTCGCGGGAATCGCGCCGGCGTGGTTCAACATTATCGATCTCTCCGCGCTTGCCGAGCATACCGACCGGCCAGCCATCGCCGTCTCGTTTGAACAAAGCGAGGGCCTCGAAGCCCCACTTCGGGCACAGTTTGAGGGCGAGACACTCGACCGCAGGCTTGCGATCTACAGCCGGCTTCCCGACCGGCAGCCAGTCGAGTGTGAGGGTCGGACGGTGTACGTCCGCGCGGTCGGGATCTCTGACAGCGAGGCTGGCGATCTCCTGAGGGCGTTCACGCCTGAGGGCCACAGCCGGCCCGAACCGCTCCGTGTTGCCCGCGTGGCGGCACGGGCAGGCCGCCAGCAGTCTCTCGACGCTGAAAACAGCGAGAATTAAGCCGCCCGCCCGCCCCGATTTTGCATGGAACCGTCTGATGGTCTCTGCGTGAACGACTGTACGCGATGCCCTGCGCTTGTCGAGTCTCGAAGCCGGATCGTCAACGGTGTCGGCCCCGAAACGGCTAATCTCCTGTTTGTCGGTGAAGCCCCCGGCCAAACCGAAGACGAACAGGGCGAGCCCTTTGTCGGCCGGTCGGGAAGCGTACTTGATGAGGCACTTGGCGAGGCTGGCCTGCTGCGCGAGGAAATCCGAATCACCAACTGCGTGCGGTGTCGGCCACCCGAGAACCGCGATCCGACAACCGCCGAACTCGCCAACTGTCGAGGCTACTTACACAGCGAGATCGACGCAGTCGATCCAACGATCGTCATCACGCTTGGAAAAGTACCGAGCCAACACCTTCTCGACCGATCAGTTGCGATCACGAAAGAGGCGGGCGACATCGTCGAAACACGGTTTGGCGACCGCGCCCAGCGCCTGCTGTTGTCGGTTCACCCTGCGGCGACGCTGTACGACCGGAGCCAGCGTGAGACGTTTTTCGAGACGATTGCCAAAGCTGTCGATATCGCCGGCGGTGGCGATACTGCGGGCGGCAACGGCCAGTCGAGACTCGGTGAGTTTTAGCAGACGACAGACGAAAAAGCAAAGCCGTTGGCCTGTCGTCTGTGGTGTATGCCAACAAACACCGAGCAGACGGTCGGGGCGTTGATGTCGGAACCAATCATTACTGTGTCACCTGATCTCAGCGTCAGAGAGGCGGCCACAAAAATGCGAACCCAAAATATCAACGCACTATTCGTTCCCGGTGCTGAAGCCGGCATCGTCACCAGCTCCGATATCGTCGCCGCGGTTGCCGAAGCTGCTGATACAACCGAGATCACCGTCGGCGAGGTGATGACCTCGCCAGTCGAGCGCGTCACGAAGTCACTCCCACTCGGGGAGGCTGCAGCGATGATGACCACTTTCGGCATCAAACACCTGCCGGTAGTCGACGATGACAACGATTACGTCGGGATTATCTCCTCGACTGATATCACAATGGCACTCGCCTGAGCCCGAGCGGTTAGTCACTGCCTACTGCGGTGGTAGCCCGTAGGTATCCCGCACTGTCTGGGCGAGCATTCCGTCCTTTTTAAACACAATGTAGATCAGGACGAACTCCTCGTCGACCGGGTTCAGCACGAACACGGCTCGATTCTCGTTGTCCTCGCGTTCGGACTCGACGCGCTGAATAAGGGGTTCGATGGGTGTCGCGCCGGTTCGAAACTCCTCGAACAGATCCCGTGGCGGTCGCTGTTTGGCAAAGGTGTAGACAACGCCGTTGGGTTCGTTACCGGTCGAGTAGGTCGTCCGGGAGTTTATCGCATCGCCGGCACGCTGGGCGTCATACCAGGTCTGTTGGGCAACCTCGAACAGTCCGCTGACGCCGTCGGCGTACTGAATCCACGTCTCGTTTTCGACCGAGCAATCGACGAATCGGGCCTTGCTTTCGTCCCACGCGAGGCTGGCCGAAATAACGTAGCCCGGTTTCAGCGCACGAATCTCGTCGGCGATCTCACCGTCGGCGGCTGGCTCGACCGCCAATGGCTGTAAATCAGCCGCATGGTCGCCCTCGACGGCCTTGCTGGCTTCGTCGAGATCGACCAACAGCATCTGGCCGTCCGGGCGGCGGTCGAGCACCCGAAACCGGCCGGTCGTCGTCGGTTCCATACGCCGAGTAGTGGCCGTCCGCCTAAAAAGAGACCCGATCAGGCCGTATCGCTGTCGTCGACCGCAGCAGCCGTCTCACGGAACAGCCCGTCGAGAATCTCGGGCAGCGTCGGGTGGTAGGCTCGATCCGGAAGCTCGCGCACGTCGAGTCCCAGTTCGATTATTACCTGCAGGGTTTTGGCCATTGAATCCGCATGGGCGTGGAGTCCCTGATAGCCCAGTACAGTGCCCGTCTCACGGTCGACAGTCAGCCGGGCCAGCCCGTGGGCAACGTCTTTTACCTTAAATACGCCGTCGTCCGCCGCCGACCGCGTGGCGCTGACCGTCTCGTAGCCCGCCGCCTCAGCGCTTTTGGGGGTGTGGCCCACCCGCGCGAACGGGAACACGCTCGCCCCCGAGAAGATGACGTGATGGTGAACGTTGTGGTACTCGACCAATTCTTCGCCTGCGTGATGCGCTAGGATGTTGTCGGCTGCGAGATAGCCCTGTTCTTTGGCGACGTGTAGAATGGGTTCTTTCTGGTTGACATCGCCCACGACAAATACTCGCTTATCCTCGACCGAAGCCATTGTCTCGGCGACCCATCCGTGGCGAGGTTCGATTCCAGTGTTCTCGATCTCAAGCGGGTCGAGGGTGGGCCGACGGCCAGTAAACAAAAACAACGCCTCGGCATCAATGGCCTGCTCGCTGCCGTCCTGCTCGACGTAGAGCCGAACACCCTCGTCGGTCGGTTCGAGCCGCTTTTCATCCGTCTTAGTGAGGATGTCTATTCCAAACTCCTCGCGGTACAACTCCAGCAGCGAATCGCCGAAATCGGGATCAGCCTCATCGATCGGTCGTTCGTCGTGTTCGATCACGGTGAGATCGACGCCAGCCTCGGCGAGATACGGCACCAACTCGATGCCGATGTAGCCAAAGCCCATCACGACGCCTGAGTCGGGGAGTTCGGTGGCGTCGAGCACGTCTTTGCTCGTCAGATACTCGACGTCGTCCATTCCCGGCAGATCAGGGATGTTCGGCGACGAGCCGGTCGCGACGACGATGTAATCGGGCTCGTAGCGCTGGCCGTCGACTTCGACGACGCGATCATCGACAAACCGGGCCGTCTCGTGGATGAACTCGACGCCCTCCCGGTCGCTCATCCCGGCGATTGCTCCCCGGCGGTGGGCCGCAAAGCTCTCGATGTGGCCGTTTTTCCGCTCGACGACTCGCTGAAGATCGATCTCCGGTGGCTCGCCGTCGAGCCGGTCGTCCGCGCGCATTTGAAAGCGGTGGGCTGCCGCCGACAGCACCTCTTTCGAGGGCATACAGCCGTTGAGAATACAGAGGCCCCCACCCGGCTCGCCATCGTCGACGAGTGTCAGTTGATCTACTGTCTTGCCGACGTGTTCGACGAGTCCCTCGGCAACTGCCGACCCCGCACTCCCGTAGGCACCGACTACCATAACGTGCATGTACGGGCCAATGAGTCGGATGCCTAAAGCAGTGTGTGCCTGCGTACCTCACCGCGAGATACCGTCACCCGACTCGTCGAGCACAGCCTCGACTTCCTCTCGTGTTGTCACCAACACGTCTCCCTCGACAGTGCGCTTGAGCGAGGCGGTAGCCGCCCCATACTCAAGTGCTTGGTCGATATCGCTGCCTGCGAGCAGTTCAGCAAGTACGCCACCCACGAAGGCATCGCCCGTCCCAATCGCATCGAGAGTCTCTGATTCGAGCACGCCCTGCTCGACGATCGTTTGGTCAGTGTAGGCCAGCGAGCCGGTCGCACCACGAGTGACAACGACTGTTTCGATGCCGTAGTCGCCGGCTAACTGATAGGCGACCGATTCGGCATCGTCGTCGTAGCCCAGTACGTTTCGGGCGTCTCGAATCGGTGCAAACAGTAGGTCGATCTCGTCGAGTAACGACTCGTAGCACTCGCAGGCTTCGGCAGGCGACCAGAGCTTCGAGCGGTAGTTGAGATCGAACGACCGGGTGACGCCGGCATCGCCGGCGACGGCCAGTAGTTCGACTGTTGTCTCGCGGGCAGCCTCTGAGAGTGCGGGGGTAATCCCGGTTGTATGAAAGATCGAGGCGGACTCGACGATGTCGAGAGCCAACTCCTCGGGGTTGACTGTTGTCACCGACGAGCCGGCACGGTCGTAGACAACGCTCGTCTCGCGTGGGTCGGCTCCGCGTTCGAGATAGTACGTTCCCAACCGCGCGCTGGGGCTGTCGTCCCAAACCACTGCAGGCGTGACGCCGTGGCCCCTAACTGACCGAATAACCCGCCGACCCAGTGGGCTGTCGGGAAGCTTCGAGAGCCACGTTGCCTTGGTGCCGAGAGCTGTTGCCGCCGCGGCGACGTTACTTTCGGCACCGCCGACTTGGGCGTCGAGCGATCCCTCGGTTTCGAGTCGTTGACCTCGTGGCGGCGACAGCCGGAGCATCGTCTCGCCAAACGTTACTAGCTCGCTCACCGTCGACCACCGTTCATACTGTGAGATCTAACGGACTGCCTCTTAAGTCCAATTCTCTCGGAACCTGCTTTGGAGGCCAAACGCGCTCATCGTGTTGCTCAGTTTATAAGTAGGTGGTTCCTACCGGCTTACTCGGCGCGCCGACCGCTGTGGCCCGGGTAATCCCGCTCGAAGCGGTTTTCGATCTCTTCGCGGCTGAGCTCGATAATCACCGGCCGGCCATGGGGACAGGCATACGGGTTCGCACAGTCGTCGAGCGCAGCCAACAGCTCGACAACCGAGCCCTCAGTCAGCGAGGTGTTGCCGGTAACCGACGGATAACAGGCCAGATCCGCCAGCAGGTCGTCAACCGCCTCCTCGACGGTTTCGGCCCCACTGTCGGTTGATTCGACGAAGCTCACCACTGCCTCTCGGAGTAGCTCAGGAGCAAGCGTCGTGCTGAACACTGCCGGAACAGCCGTTACCTCGACAGTCCGCGTCTCGTGGTGATCTACCTCAAAGCCAATCGAGTTGAGGCGTTCGTGGTACTCTTCGAACAGCGCAGCCTCCCGGGCAGTGAGTTCGAGTTCAACCGGCTCGGCGAGTCGCTGGCTCGACGGCGACTCTGCGAACGCCCGCTGGAGTCGCTCGTAATTAACCCGCTCGTCGGCTGCGTGTTGGTCGATCAACACCAGTCCGCTGTCGCTTTCGGCAAGCAGATAGGTGTCGTACAGCTGGCCCAACACGCTGAGCGTGGGCAGTGTATCGTACTTTCGTCTGTCGGTTGTCTCATCGCCACTGAGCGTCTGTTGGGTTGTCGGCCCTGCTGACCGCGAACTGGCTTGGGCAGCGACGAGATCGAACTCGGTTTGGGCTGTCTCGACTGGCTTTGCCTCGCCCATCTCGATCGTTGTCAGTTCGTTCGATGTGTCGGCTGCTGCTGACTGATCAGTTGCTGATACTGGCTGTTCGGTCGCCGTCGAGTTGTGTGTGTGTCTCGTGGTGCTGTCAGTGCCGACTGCATCGTCGGCTTCGGGCTGGGCTGATGGCTCGGTTGGCGATGAGGTACCGCCGAGTCCGTCGACCGTCCAACTGTCCTCATCGGCTGGATCGAGCGGTTCGGCAACCATCTGATCCGGATGGCTGTTTTTAGTAGTCGCTGCCTTCGACGACTCGTCCAGACTGGTAGCCTCTTCTTTCGGGGATGCGGTCGGCTGTTCTGCGTTCGTCGCTGCGTTTTGTTCTGCTGGCTCGCCCGACTGCTCGTGTCGCCCACTTGAGCCGGGTACCACCGGTGTTTCGGCTGGTGCTGACCGCCCGCGCGGTGCGCTCGATCGAATCAGTCCGTCTTCGATCAGTGTCGTCTCGACTGCCTCGCTAATCGCCGACAGCACCGCCTCGTCGTTGTCGAACCGAACCTCGGTTTTCCGGGGGTGAACGTTGACATCGACCGACTCGGCTGGCACCTCGACGAACAGCACCGCAAACGGATAGCGGTCGGCGGCGAGTTGGCCGCCGTAGCCGTCGACGACTGCCCCGCGGAGTGCGGGATCGGTTACATACCGTCCGTTGACGAACGTCGCCAGATACTCGCGGGTGCTGCGGGTGGTTTCGGGATGACTGAGTAGTCCCGAGATCGACTGGAGCGGTTCGTCGGCCGAGCACTCAATGTTGATCATCGCCTCGGCAACGTCTCGACCGTACACCGACAGCACAGCCGACCGGAGTGAGCCACCGCCCTCCGTGTTGAACAGCTGTCTGTTGTTGTGCGAAAGTGAGATCGATACCGCTGGGTTAGCCAGTGCATACTGGCTGACCACCGTGTTGATATGGTCGAACTCGGTACTATCGCGCTTGAGGAACTTCTTTCGTGCAGGGGTATTGAAAAACAGCTCCTGTATTTCGACGGTTGTGCCCTCGGGACAGCCCGCCGGCTGGATCTCGCCGCGGTCGCCCCCCTCGACGGTGAGTTCGGCTCCCCTGTCTTGTCCCTGTGGTCGAGACCGAATTGTCAGCCGCGAGACCGCCCCAATCGTCGCCAGCGCCTCGCCGCGAAACCCAAGGCTGGCGACGCCGCTGTCGAGATCGTCGATGTCGGTAATTTTGCTTGTTGCATGTTCGTCGAGCGCGTGCGGGAGTTGCTCGCGGGGAATCCCGTGGCCGTTGTCGCTGACGCGGATGGCGTCTTTGCCCCCACGCTCGACGGCAACCTCGATTCGGGTTGCCCCGGCGTCGAGGCTGTTTTCGACCAGCTCTTTGACCACGGAGGCAGGGCGTTCGACCACCTCGCCGGCAGCGATCCGCTGGATTGTATCGGGATCGAGCGACAGGATCCGGTGGGGCTCAGTCATCGTCCGCGAGGCCAGCGAGTGTTGGTCTGGCTGCCAGTAGTTCGTTGATCGCCCGCTGGTGGATGCTGACGGTCAGAAATTCGTCTCTGGCTGTCTGGGGGCTGACCCACTCGTAATCGATATGTTCGTGGCTCAACTCGACGGCTGTCGAGTCGGTTTCACACCAGTAGACGACGCTAAAGCGTCCGCGGCCCACATCGTTTCGCCACGCTGCGGTATGAACTGGCTCGTGGACCTCGACCGAGAGTCCGGTCTCTTCGTGGACCTCACGTTTGAGTCCGACCACCGGCTCTTCGTAGGCACCCATCCGACCGCCGGGCAGCTCCCATGTCGAGGGGTTCATCTGCATCACCAGCAACTCGTCGTCCGGCGAGAGGACGATCGCCTTCTGGCTGACTTCCGCAATGAGTGGTTGCTCTGTCATCGGTCGCCTCCTGCTTTCGGCTCTCGTGGTCGCGTCTGTTGTTGGCCCACCGGTGACAACAGACTCCGATTCGGGCTCATTGTCCCTACAACGTGGCTACTGCCTATCAATCCACTGCTGAAAAACAAGAAAATCCGACCCGATAGCTGTGTGTTAGTCGTCGTCTTCGTCGCCCTCGACGGGATCGCCATCGACGACGTCTTCGGTCACAACGACATCGAACTCCTCGTCGGAGTCGGCGGCCTCGGCGTCGAGATAGCCAACCGCAAAGGCCGTCGAGACCGAGTTCTGTTCGGTTGTCGCACTGAAGCTGAACACCGGCTCGTCGTCTTCTGGTTCGTCTTCTTCTTCCGCTTCAGGTGCAGGTTCGTCTTCTTCTGGTTCGTCTTCTTCTTCCGCTTCAGGCGCAGGTTCGTCGTCTTCTTCTGGTTCGTCTTCCTCTGGTTCTTCTTCCTGAAGAAGGCTTACCTCGCTGCCGCCATCGGAGGCAATCGACAGAATCCCGTTGTCGTCTTCCTCGTCTTCTTCGGGTTCTTCTTCAGTTTCGTCTGCGGGCTCGCCGTTCGCAGCGAAGATCTCGAACTCGTAGTCGCCAGCCGGTAGATCGAAGTACTCGCCCTCGCCGAAGCCGACGTTTTCGAACACGGTGGTCTCGCCAACGCGCACGTCGACAGCCGGGGCGTCGAGTGCGGTGTGGATCAGCCGGAGCCGCGAGTCGTTAATCGACTCTTCGGGTGGGGTGTTGTCGTCTTCGAACAACTCAAGCTGGAAGCCGATATCCGCCCCGTTTGCCTCGTCTTGACCGTCGGCCGGCTCGTCTTCTTCTGGCTCACCAAGCGCGACAGCGGTCGTGTTGCCTGCCGGTACGTCTACTTGCTCATCGAAGACGACAAGCGAGCGACCCTCCGCAGCAGTCACACGAATCTGCGCCTCGCCAGCTGGCAGATCGACGTAGTCGGTGGTGTTGGTGTAGCCCAATCCTTCGAACACCGGCTCTTCCATATCGTCGACATAGACATCGACGTTCGGGAAATCCGGTATCATGTGGGCCACGCGGAGCAGATCGTCTCCCTCGACTTCCTCTTGTTCGTCTTCTTCTTCCTCGGGTTCGTCTTCAGGTTCGTCTTCGGGTTCGTCTGGAGCTTCCTCTTCGTCTTCGGGTTCTTCGTCCTCTTCTTGTGCTTCACCCGCACACCCTGCAAGAGCTCCAACGACCGCAACGCCGCCGGTTACCTTGAGAAAATCTCTTCGTCGTGAGTCATTCATAACAACAGGCTACGCTTGTGTGTACATACATGTTAATGTTTTTTCAGATCTGGAGATAGTCAGCTAGTTGCCTAATGAATGACTGACTAATACCGTCAACACAACAGTACACCGACAGCAAACATTGGCTATACTGCCGAATAACCAGCTAAAACAGCGTATTGAGTTTGTCTCTCGATTTATGTATCTGGCACTTGCTGTCACTAACTGCTATACAATACTGTACTGCCTACCGTTATTTCACCGATATGTTGTCAGTACGTAGGCACCGTTTACTTATGAGTTAGCGACTGGCTGTGTGGTCGGTGCTGTCGAGTTGTTCTTGCCACTGTTGGACTTTCGCCATCAGCTCGACGGGCGGCGTTTCGGCAATATCAGTGTCGGCGAGCGCCGCTAGGACCTCCTCGACGGCGGGGTCGGTGATCTGTTGGCTGCCAGCGTCTGCTGCGGCTTCTGGCTCAGCAGCCGCCGACTGCGTGGCAGCCGCTTCGTCTGCCGACTGACTGCCGTTGGTCTGGGGTCGGAACTCGCCCGCCGAGAGGTCAAAAACAGCCTGTGTAGACTCGCCGCCGCTTCCTTTGGCTTCGATGGCTTTCTCCTCTCGAAGTTTGTTGAGGACGTTCCGCGCGCGGTCGACAACCGGCAGCGGCACGCCGGCCAGATCAGCAACGTGAATCCCATACGAGCGATCCGTCGGCCCCTCCTGGATCGTTCGCAGGAACGTGATCTCGTCGTCGCCCTCCTCGTCGCCGGCAACCGCCACGTGGACGTTCGCCACCCGGTCGAGATGCGCCGCCAGCGTCGTGAGCTCGTGGTAGTGGGTCGCAAACAGACAGTGAGCACCAATCTGGTTGTGGATGTACTCGGTGGCCGCCCACGCAATCGAGATCCCGTCGTAAGTGGCGGTTCCACGGCCCACCTCGTCGAGAATCACCAGCGAGTCCTCAGTTGCCGAATGCAGAATGTTTGAGAGCTCCTGCATCTCGACCATGAACGTCGAGCGACCCTGCGCCAACTCGTCTAGTGCGCCCACGCGCGTGTAGATCCCGTCGACGATTCCCACGGTCGCCGACCGAGCAGGCACAAAGCTGCCGACTTGGGCCAACAGCGTGATGAGTGCGGCCTGCCGCATGTACGTCGATTTTCCGCTCATGTTCGGCCCCGTCACCAGCAGAAAGTTTTGCTTGGCGTCCAGTCGCAGATCGTTCGGGACGAACTCGGTTGTTTGCTCGACGACGGGGTGTCGGCCTGCCTCGATGTCGAGCGTCCGCTCGGTCGAGAGCGTGGGTCGGCTCCAGTTGTTGGCCGCAGCATGTGTTGCCAGCGAGCACAACACGTCGACTTCGGCAATCGCTCGACCCACATCCTGCAACAGCCGCGCCTGCTCGGCGACCTGCTCGCGCAGCTGTTGGAACCGTTCGTACTCCAACTCGCCGCGCGTCTCTTCGAGCCGGAGCAGCTCGCGTTCTTTTTCGGCCAGCTCGTCGGTGACGAACCGTTTGGAGTTTTTAAGCGTCTTGATGTGCGAGAACGATTCCGGGACGTTGTCGGCCTGGGATTTACCAACCTGAATGTAGTAGCCGTCCGTTTTGTTCCGGTCGACGCTGACGTGCGAAAGGCCATAGTTGTGCTTCATCCGGTCGGCCAGCCCACCCAGCCACTCATCAAGCTCGCGGTGGCGTTCGATCAGCTCGTCGAGCTCGTCGTCGAA
>LKMJ01005222.1_pt1 | contig 12242 bp, 10 predicted proteins | sample 643391 | NCBI WGS metagenome assembly LKMJ01 (sample SAMN04112250, study PRJNA286221) | soda lake metagenome | biome: soda lake; feature: Kulunda Steppe; material: water; isolation source: sample PL-Br10 brine of Picturesque Lake | place: Russia: Kulunda steppe | collected 2010-07
AGGAAACGGACCTTGCCCCGGGGCAGATCCTGCGGCAGCCGCACGGGCCCGTAGCGCACGCGAATCAGCCGGCTCACGGTAACGCCCTGGGACTCCCACAGCCGCCGCACCTCGCGTTGCCGCCCCTCGCGGACGACCACGTGGTACCAGACGTTTTCGCCGGCGCCGCCCACCGCCTCCACGGAGTCGAACCGGGCTTCACCGTCCTCCAGGGTCACGCCGGCCAGCAGCCGGTCGATCACCGCCTGGTCCACGCTGCCGTAAAGCCGGCAGGCGTATTCCCGCTCCAGTTCCCATTTCGGGTGCATGAGCCGGTTGGCCAGTTCGCCGTCATTGGTGAACAGCAGCAGCCCCAGGGTGTTCAGATCCAGCCGGCCGATATTGATCCAGCGCCCCTGCCCCAGTCGGGGTAGATTCTCGAACACCGTGGGCCGGCCCTCCGGGTCGTTCCGGCTGGTCACCTCCCCCACGGGTTTGTGGTACATGATGACCTTGCGCCGCAGGCCCGTGAGGCGCTCGCGGGGGACGCGCTGTCCGTCCACGGCGATATGCTCGGTGCCGGTGACGCGATCGCCGAGGCCGGCAACATTGCCGTTCACGCGCACGCGGCCGTCGCTGATCCAGCCCTCGATCTCCCGCCGCGACCCCAGGCCCGCCCGCGCGAGCACTTTCTGCAATTTCTCGTCCTGCGTGTCGTCATTCATCGCGTCGCTCCGCGTCCGGTGTTGCGGCGGACGCGTCCGCCTCTTCCGGGAACTTGAGGTCCAGTTCCGGGTGAATGTCGTCCAGGTCGCGCAGCTCCAGCAGCGAGGGCAGTTCGTCCAGACTGGCCAGGTTGAAATAGTCCAGGAATTGCCGCGTGGTGCCATACATGGCCGGCCGGCCGGGCACATCCCGGTGACCCACGCTGCGCACCCAACCACGCTCCTGCAGCGTGCGCATGATATTGGTGTTCACCGAGACGCCGCGGATCTCCTCGATCTCGCCCCGGGTCACGGGCTGGCGGTAGGCGATAATGGCCAGCGTTTCCAGCAGGGCGCGGGAGTAGCGCTGGGGCTTCTCCTCCCAGAGCCGCGACAGCCAGGGCGCAAGCTCGGTACGCACCTGGATCTGGTAGCCACTGGCCAGGGCCTTGAGTTCGATGCCGCGACCTTCGTACTCCTTGTCAAGCTCCGCCAGAGCCGCCCGCAGACCGGCCTTGTCCGGCACATTGTTCTGGTCGAACAGGGTCTGCAGGTGATCCAGTGACAACGGTCCGCCCGCGGCAAGAAGCGCCGCCTCGACAATGTGCTTGAGCGGTGGTGCTGCCATTCCCTAGTGTCCTGCCCCGAAGTTTGGCGTGCTTTCACCAGTGTCCTGGACACTAGCCTCTGGCACGTATGTGGATCGGCGCCAGCGGCTCCGACTGCACGACTTCCACCATGGCCGCCTTGATCAGCTCCAGCAGCGCCAGAAAACTCACCACCACGCCGGCGCGCCCCTCCTCCGGGTTGAGCAGCTCGGCAAAGGCGGTGAAGTGCTCGGCATCCAGCCGCGCCAGTGTCTCGGTCATGCGCTCGCGCACGGATAATGCCTCTTTCTGCACGTGATGGTGGGTGAACATTTCGGCACGGGTCATGACGTCCGCCAGTGCCGCCAGCAGCTCGCGCATGTCGACTCCCGGCTCCCGCCGCTGCGGCTCCGCGTCCGGCGCTTCGGCGGCCGCGGGGAAGAAGTCGCGCCCCTGGCGCGGCAGGGCGTCCAGTTCCTCGCCGGCGACCTTGTAGCGCTCGTATTCCTGCAGACGACGCACCAGCTCGGCGCGCGGATCCTCTTCCTCGTTCTCCTGCGTCGGCGGGCGGGGAAGCAGCGTGCGCGACTTGATCTCCGCCAGCACAGCGGCCATGACCAGATACTCGGCGGCCAGTTCCAGGCGCAGTTCCTTCATGAGATCGACGTATTCCATGTACTGCCGGGTGATGGCGGCAATGGGCACGTCGAGGATATTCAGGTTCTGCTTGCGGATCAGGTACAGGAGCAGGTCCAGGGGGCCCTCAAAGGCCTCCAGGAACACCTCGAGGGCGTCCGGCGGAATGTAGAGATCCCGCGGCAGCTCCTGCACCGGTTCGCCGCGCACGCGGGCACTGGGCACCGCACCCGGCTGTTCCTCCAGCAACCCGTCACTGTCCGCCGTATCCGTCAACGTCGCCCCGCTCCTTCAGGCTCTACCAGTACCGCAGGCCCATGAACCGGCGCACGTCATCCAGGGTGTCCCGGGCCGAGTCCCGCGCCTCTTCGACACCGGAGGCGATGATGCTGCGCACTGTGTCCGGGTCCTCTTCGTATTCCCTGCCGCGCTCGCGGATGGGCCGCAGTTCCGCCTGCACCGCCTCGATCACCGGCTTCTTACAGTCCAGACAGCCGATGCCCGCACTGCGACAGCCGGTCTGCACCCACTCCCTGGTGTCGTCGTCGGAGTAGATCTTGTGGAAATCCCACACCGGGCATTTCTCCGGCTCGCCGGGATCGGAGCGGCGCACCCGGGCGGGGTCCGTGGGCATGGTGCGAATCTTCTGCTCCACTTCCCCGGGCTCGTCGCGCAGGGAGATGGTGTTGTGGTAGGACTTGGACATCTTGCGCCCGTCCAGCCCCGGCATGCGCGGGGAGGGCGTGAGCATGGCCCGGGGCTCGGGCAGTATGACCACGCCGCTGCCGTCCAGGTACCCGTACAGGCGTTCGCGGTCGGCCAGAGTGATGTTCTGCTGGTTGTCCAGTAGCGCCCGGGCCACTTCCAGGGATTCGGTGTCGCCACCCTCCTGATACTTGCGCCGGAGATCGAGGTAGAGCTTGTTGTTCTTCTTGCCCATTTTCTTTGCCGCCGCCAGCGCTTTGTCCTCGAACCCCGGTTCGCGGCCGAACTGGTGGTTGAAGCGCCGTGCGATCTCGCGGGTAAGCTCCACGTGCGCGACCTGATCCTCGCCCACGGGCACCCCGGTGGCCCGATAGATGAGGATGTCGGCGGACTGCAGCAGCGGATACCCCAGGAAGCCGTAGGTGGCCAGATCGCGGTCGCGGAGCTGTTCCTGCTGGTCCTTGTACGTGGGTACGCGCTCGAGCCAGCCCAGGGGCGTGATCATGGACAGCAGCAGATGCAGCTCGGCATGCTCCGGCACCCGGGACTGGATGAATACCCGCGCCAGACTGGGGTTGACCCCGCAGGCAAGCCAGTCGATGAGCATCTCCCAGACGTTGTCGGCGAGGATTTCGCGCTCTTCGTAATGGGTGGTCAGGGCGTGCCAGTCGGCGACGAAGAAGAAGCACTCGTGCTCCTGCTGCAGTTGCAGCCAGTTCTTCAGTACGCCGTGGTAGTGCCCGAGATGCAGACGGCCGGTGGGCCGCATGCCGGAGAGGACGCGACTCTGCCGTGTGGGAAGCGAACTCAACGCTGACTCCTTTCCTACGCCACAATGGCCGGCCATGATACCCGGTCGTCCGGCGGGGGCACAGGGCACACTTTCGGAGGCTGGCGGGAGCGGGGCTGGCCGAGGGATTCCTGGCACTCCGGACCACCCGCATGAGTCTCCGGCCGAATGGGCCAAAACTACCCCTCCTCGAACACGCTGGCATCGCCCACACCGCGCCGCAGTACCTTCGGCACGCCGTCGTGGAGGTCCACCACCGTGGAGGGCTCCAGCTCGCAGGGACCGCCGTCGATGATCAGATCCACCTGCTTGCCGATGGCCTGAGCGATCTCCGGGGCCTCGGGGAACGGGTCGCTCTGGCCCGGCAGCAGCAGGCTGGTGGTCATGATCGGCTCGCCCACGTACTCAGCGAGCGCCCTGGCAATGGCATGGTCCGGCACGCGGATGCCAATGGTCTTGCGCTTGGGATGCTGCAAACGCCGGGGAACTTCACTGGTTGCGCGGAGCACGAATGTATACGGACCCGGCGTGAACGCCTTCAGTAGCCGGTAGGCGCTGTTCTCCACCTTTGCATAGGTGCCGATGTCCGACAGATCCCGGCACATCAGCGTGAAGTTGTGATCATCGGCAAGCTGGCGGATCTGACGGATACGGTCGATGGCTGCCTTCTCGCCCATGCCGCAACCCAGCGCGTAGGTGGAATCGGTGGGATAGACCACCACCCCGCCCTTGCGGATGATCTCCGCCGCCTGGGTCATCAGGCGGGGTTGCGGGGTCTGCGGGTGGACATCGAAATACTGGCTCATGAAGGGGATCGCTTATGGTTGCGTCGAACGGATGGCGCGCGGCAGTGTCAATTGTAACGGGACAGGCAAGCTGCGCCACCGAGTGCCAAGCCGCCGGAAGGCTATGCTAACCTCGCGCCTTGTTGCCGGTTACCGACACAGGCGGAGAAAAAAGAATGTACTACGCGATCATCAGCGAAGACGTGGAAGAGAGTCTGGAGTTACGCAAGGGCGCCCGTGCGGCCCACCTGGAGCGACTGGAGACGCTGAAGGCCGAAGGCCGTGTCCTTGTTGCCGGACCCCATCCAGCCGTTGACAGTGACGATCCGGGCCCCGCCGGTTTCACCGGCAGCCTGATCATCGCCGAGTTTCCGAGCCTGGAGGATGCCCGTGCCTGGGCCGAGGCGGATCCGTACGTGACCGCGGGGGTGTATCGCTCCGTGACCGTCAAGCCGTTCAAGAAGGTACTGCCATGACGCAGGAACGTGACGCCATGATCCGGGAGCGCCTGCAGCAGGCGCTGCCGATTCAGCACCTGGACGTCGAGGACGAAAGCCATCTGCATGTCGGCCACGCCGGGGCAAAGGACGGTGGCGGCCATTTCCGGGTACTGGTGGTCAGCGACGCGTTCGACGGGCTGGCGCCGCTGAAACGCCATCGCCTGGTCTACGACGCCATGGGGGACGCCATGCGCCGGGACACCATTCACGCGTTGAGCATCCGCGCACTGACGCCCGCAGAGTACGAGAGAGAGACCGCATGAGGGCGCCCGCGCGAATCCGTCTTGGCGCACTGCTGCTTGCCCCCGCACTTCTGCTGCTGACCGCCTGCGGCAGCGACGACGGCACCACGGAACAGAAGGACGGGGATATCCGCATCGTTGCCAAGGTCAATGGCGAGCCCATCAGCGAGACCATGCTGGATCTGCACGTGATGCGTCGCACGGGCCAGAACCCCGCCAGCATCGACCCGGACGAGCGGGAGACCCTGCTGCTGGAACTGGTGGAAATGGCGCTGATCGCCCAGGACGCGCGGGACCACGGCCTCCACAATGACCCCATGGTCAACGCCCGGATGCGGAACATGCACCATGCGGTGCTTGCCCAGGCCATGCTGGAGAGCCTCAAGAGCGAGCCCATTCCCGAAGACGAGATGCTGGCGCGCTTTGACGACGTAATAACCAGCGAGGAACACACCCGGGAATATCATGCCCGGCACATTCTGCTGGACAGTGAAGATGAGGCCGAAGAGGTGATCCGGCACCTGGAGGAAGGGGCCGACTTTGCCGAACTGGCACAGGAGTATTCACGTGGCCCCACCGCATCGCTGGGTGGCGACCTGGGCTGGTTTGTCCCGGGCGAGATGGTGGAGCCCTTCGGTCGCGCGTCCATGGACCTCGACATCGGCGAACACACCCGTGAGCCGGTACGCACCCGCTACGGCTACCACGTGATCCGTCTGGAGGACCGGCGCGACCGGGAGCCGCCGCGGTTCGAGGATGTCGCCGACCACCTGGAGCGCAAGCTGACCCAGGAGCGCATCGAGGGCTACGTCAAGGATCTGCGGCAGGAGGGAGACGTGGAACTCTACCGCCCCTCTGGCAACGACTGAGCGCCCCCGTCGTTGGACGCGAGGACGACTACCCCGCGGCCTTCTCCAGCAGTTCCAGCAAGGCTGGCTCGTCGAGTATGGTCACCCCCAGCTCCTCGGCCCGACGCCGCTTGGAACCCGCCGCCTCGCCAGCCACCACGTAGTCCGTCCTGCCGGACACACTGCCCGTGACTTTTCCCCCTGCGGCTTCGATGCGCTCCTTGGCCTCGTCCCGGGTCATGCCTTCCAGTGTTCCAGTGAGCACGAACGTCCTGCCGGCCAGGGGGCTGCCTCCACCGCTACCGCCGTGAACAGCCGCGCGTGAGCGGTCGCTGGTCCAGTGCAGCTGCTTCTCCTCCAGCAGCGCGTCGATGCCCTGGAGGCGCGGTTCGAGGGTCTCCAGCGCATCCCGCAGGCGGTCACCATCGGCCCCGCTCACGGGCAGGCGCTGCAGCGGCAGCGAGGCCAACTCCCTTAGCCGTTCCACCTTGCCGGCCAGGGTGGCCGCCCGGGTCGGGCCAACCTTGGGTAGCCCGAGTCCGGCGATCAGGGCATCGGGGCAGATGGCATTCACGTACTCGGGGGCAAAGCCGTCCTCGCCCTGGACCTCGACCAGCTCCAGCAACCGGTCGAGCCCGCCGACATTGCTGCTGTCGGCGAAGAAGGCGCTGATCTCCTCGCCCATGGTCAAGCCGATGCCGGGAATCAGGGCGAACAACATCGGGTCGGCGCGACGGATGAAGTCGAGATCGCCCAGTTGCGCGGCCAGCAGCCGCGCCGTATCAGCGCCGACGCCGGGGATGCCGACACCGTAGAGCAGCCGCTCCAGAGGCACCTGCCGCCGCGCATCGATAGCGGCCACCAGGTTGCCGGCGGAGACCTCGGCAAATCCCTCCAGACCCAGCAACCGCTCCCTGTCCAGGCGGAACACGTCGGCCAGCTCCTGCACCAGCCCCGTATCCACCAGCTGCTCGGCCACCTTGTCGCCCAGCCCTTCGATGTCCAGGGCGCGGCGGGAGGCGAAGTGGCGAATGGATTCCTTGAGCTGTGCCGGGCATTGCAGGCGACCGATGCACCGGTAGTCCACCTCCCCCTCCGGGCGGATCACCTCGGAGTCGCACACCGGGCAGCGGTCGGGCATCTGCCAGGGTTCGGCACCGGTGGGCCGGGCTTCCGCGTTCACGCTGACGATCTCGGGAATGACGTCACCCGCGCGGCGCACCATGACGGTATCGCCCTCGCGGACGTCCTTGCGGCGAAGCTCGTCGAGGTTGTGCAACGTTGCCCGGGAGACAGTGACACCACCGACCTCCACGGGCTCCAGCTCCGCCACCGGCGTTATGGCACCGGTGCGGCCCACCGAGGGCAGAATCCGGCGCACCCGGGTGGTGGCCTCCCGGGCCGGCAGTTTCGAGGCAATGGCCCATCGCGGGGCCCGGGCGGTGAAGCCCAGGACCTGCCGCTGGGCAAGATCGTCCACCTTGAACACCACGCCGTCGATCTCGTAGTCCAGCGAATCACGCCGCTCCAGCAGCTCGTTGTAGTAGTCGAGGCACGCCTCCAGGCCGTCCAGGCGCCGAATCTCTCGGTTCACCCGGAGTCCCCAGGCGCTCAGTTGCTCCAGGACGTCCCAGTGCGCGTCACCCAGGGTTTCGCTGCACTCGCCGACGCCGAAGGCGAACAGCGTCAGCGGCCGACGGGCGGCGATCTGCGGATCCAGTTGCCGCAGGCTCCCGGCGGCGGCGTTGCGCGGGTTCGCGAAAAGCCGCTCGCCCCTCTCCAGGCGCAGCGCGTTGAGCCGCTCGAAGTCCTGCCGCCGGATCACCATCTCGCCTCGCACTTCCAGCCGCGCCGGGATGCGCGCGCCGCGCAGGCGCAGGGGCACGCTGCGCACGGTGCGCACGTTGTTGGTAATGTCCTCGCCCACACGCCCGTCGCCGCGTGTCCCGGCCTGCGCCAGCAGGCCGTCCTCGTAGCGCAGGCTCAGGGACAGCCCGTCCAGCTTGGGTTCACCAACGTAGCGCACGGATGCCACGCGCAGGCGCTCGCGCACGCGGCGGTCGAACTCGCGCAGTTCGTCGGTATCGAAGGCGTTGTCCAGGGAGAGCATGGGTTGCCCGTGGGTCACCTCGCCGAACCCTTCGGCGGGGGCCGCGCCCACCCGCTGGGTCGGTGAATCCGGCGTCACCAGTTCGGGATGCTCCCGTTCCAGGTCCTGGAGCTCCCGCAGCAGCGCATCGTACTCGGCATCCGAGAGCACGGGCTCGTCGAGGACGTAGTAGCGGTGGTTGTGTTCCTCGATCTCTTCGCGGAGCCGCGCAATGCGGTCCGCCGCGTTGTCCGCGGACGGCGATGTGGTCATGGTGTCTCCAATCCGGCCACCGACTCCAGAAACTGCGCGTAGTGTACCCAGCCCCCGCAGCGCCGTGCACGTCATGAAAAATCTGCAAACCAGTACGCGAAAAACAGGCAGCAAAGCACCGTCTACAGGGCCATACTCAGGGTGAAGCACCACGCCATCCGGAACTAACAGGCGCTTTGCCCGATCCAATCAGATGAGCGTGGGCCATGGTGGCCGGCCACCGGGCACGGACAATTCAGGGTCAGTAGCCGGCCATCAGGGTGTCTTGCGTTGTCAGCATTCCGCAGAGGGCCGGTTATGGTGAAAAAAGACCAGCATCACGACGCACAGGGACAGAACCGTTTCGTCGACTCCCTGGTTGACTACACCAAAGAACACAAGGCGAAGCACTGGGAAGGAACCTTCGGTGAGTTCCTGAGGGAAGTGCTTCCCACGGCGCCGCAGGCGCTGGCCCGGACCAGTCACCAGTACCTCTGGGACATGATCCGGTGGCACGGCAGCGAGCGTTCGGATGAGGGTGAGCACATCACCCGTTACGAACTCTTCGCCAACGACCTGTTCGGCATGGATGAATCTCTCGAACGGGTCGCCAACTACTTCAAGGCCGCCAGCGAAGGCTCCGAGGTGGGCCGGCGACTGCTTCTGCTGCTGGGTCCGCCCTCCGGCGGCAAATCCAGCCTGGTGACGCTGCTCAAGCGTGGCCTGGAGGAGTACAGCCTCACCGATGAAGGCGCCATGTACGCCATCAAGGGCTCGCCCATCCACGAAAACCCGCTGCTGCTGATCCCCCACAGCAAACGGGCCGAGTTCCGCGATACCTACGGCGTGAACATCGACGGTGAGCTGTCGCCGTACACCCGCGCCATGCTCGATGAAGAGTATGAGGGCGATTTCACCAAGGTGCCCGTGGAGCGTGTGTTCATCAACGAGGCCGGCCGCGTCGGTGTGGGCACTTACGCGCCCCACGACCCCACCACCGCCGACATTGCCGATCTGGTGGGCTCCGTGGATCTGTCCAAGGTGGCCGAGTACGGCGACGAGGGGAATCCGCGCGCCTGGTCCTGGTCCGGCGCCGTGTATGCCGCCAACCGCGGCATGCTGGAGATGATCGAGATCCTCAAGGTCAAGCGGGAGTTCCTGTATCTGCTGCTGACGCTGACCCAGGAGAAGAACATCAAGGTCTCGCGCTTTCCGCTGATCCACATGGACCAGACCATCGTCGCCCACACCAACCTGGCGGAGTTCCGCAAGTTCCTGCAGGAAAAGGAGAACGAGGCGCTGCTTGACCGCATGGTCATCATCCAGGTGCCCTACACCCTGCGCTACCAGGATGAGGCGCGGATCTACGAGAAGCTCACCTCGTCCACCCCGACATTCAAGGAAGTCCACCTGGATCCCCACGCCCTGAAGGCAGCGGCGGTCTTCGCGGTGCTGACCCGGCTCAAGCCCTCGGAGCGGGCCGACCTGGATCTCACCAAGAAGCTCCGACTCCACGCCGGGGAGGATGTGGAAGGGGTCTCCCATTCGGAGATCGAGAAAATCCGCAACGAGAACCCGGACGAGGGCATGGACGGTGTCAGCCCGCGCTTCATCGTCAACACCCTGGCGGGCGCCATCAGCCGTAGCGAGAACAAGAGTCTGACCACCCTGGACGTGCTCATCGCGCTGAAGGACGCCATCGAGTCGGACGCCCGCATGGACGCCAAGGAGAAGAAGACCTGGATCGATCTGCTGGTGACCACCCGCAAGGACTTCTACAACCGCTGGGTCAAGGAGGACGTGCACAAGGCGCTGTTCGTCTCCTTCGAGCAGGAAGCCCAGGACCTGCTGGAGAAGTACCTGGACGAGGTGGAAGCGGTGCTGGACAGCCGCAAGGTCCAGGACCCCATCACCGGCGAGGAGCGCGAGGCCGACGAGCGCTTCCTGCGCGGCGTGGAGGAGAAGATCAGCATCTCCGACGCCGGCAAGCACTCCTTCCGTCAGGAGGTGGTGCGCAAGGCCATGGGCGCTTACAAGCGCGGCGAGAAATTCACCCTGGGCAGCCACGCCCGGCTGCGCGAGGCGGTGGAGCAGTATCTGTTCCAGGAGCGCCGGGATGTCCTGCGGCTGGTGACCTCCAGCGCCCGGCCCGATGACGAGACGCAGAAGAAGGTCTCGGCCGTCGAGGACCGCCTGGTCAGCGACTACGGGTATGACGCACACAGCGCCCGCGAGGCCCTGAACTACGTCACGACCCTGCTCTCCCAGGAATGACCGGCCGGCCCCGGGCGTTTCCCCGGGGGCCGGTTTCAACGGAGGCAGTATGCGCGACGACGACCGAGAACCTGTATCCCGCATGGCAGTCCAGCACCGCTGGTACGACCTGTTCTCCCGGGGCGCCAGGGACTGGCTGCGCCACAACCAGAAGGTGCGCGAGGCGGTGCGGGAACACCTTCCCGACATGGCCACCGGCTCGGACATTCTCAGCCGGCCCGGCGATCGCACCGTGCAGGTCCCGGTGCGGTTCATGGAGCACTACCGCTTCCGCCTGCGGGACCCCCACGAGAACGACGGTGTTGGCCAGGGCAGCGGCGAGCCCGGGGACATCTACCGCACCGGTGGTCAGCCCAAGCGGGGCAAGGGCAGCGGTGAGGGCGGCAGTGGCGAAGGGGAGATGCAGTTCGTGCTGGAGTTCCAGGTGGACGACATCGTCGACTGGATCTGGCAGGAGCTGGAGCTCCCGGATCTCAAGCCCAAGACCGCCGACGCCCTGCAGGATGACGAACTCACCCCGGAAGGCTGGGACCGGCGCGGCCCCCGGGCTCGGCTGGATCGCCGTCGCACCGTCAAGGAAGCGGTGAAACGGCGGGCAGTCCAGAAGAACCCGGTGCCATTCACCGACGACGACTTGCGCTATCGTCAGCTCTCCCGGCGCCGGCGGCCAGCCATGAACGCGGTGGTGGCGTTCATCCTGGACGTCTCCGCCAGCATGGACGCCAACCGGCGCAAGCTGGCCAAGGCCTTCTTCTTCTGGGCCAGTCAGGGCCTGCGGCGCCAGTACGGCAACATCGAGACGGTGTTCGTGGCCCACACCAATGAAGCGTGGGAGTTCACCGAAGAGGAGTTCTTCCAGATCAGTGCCACCGGCGGCACCGTGGCTTCCAGCGGCTTCCGCAAGGTCCAGGAGATCTTCACGGAGCGCTACGAGCCCAGCCATTACAACCAGTACGTTTTCTACGCCTCCGACGGCGACAACTTTGCTGACGACCGGGACGCCGCCGAGGCCCTGGCCGTGGAGCTCGGCAACCAGGTGAACTTCATGGGCTTCGTGGAGACGCCGCAGAACCGCTTCGAGGCGTCCCGCTCCGAGACCGGACGGCTGTTCAAGTCTCTGGAGGCGCGCAATTTCCCGGTGAGCAGCTACACGGTGCACGGCGACGAGGACATCTGGGAGGCCATTCGCGCCTTCTTCCGCCGCCAGGCCACCGCGGAATCGGACTGACTGACCGGATCAACGCTGGAGGTGACCGTGGAACATGTGCACGGACCGGAGATGAGTAACGAACAGCTGGCCGACTATGCGCCGCGCATCGAGGGATTGGCGCGGGATCACGGGCTGAGTTTCTACCCGGTGGACTTCGAGCTGGTGCCCAGCCAGTTCATGATGGAGGTGGCCGTCTACGGGCTGCCGGTGCGCATGCCCCACTGGTCCTTCGGCGTGCGCTACATCTACCAGTACGTACAGCACCGCATGGGCCATTCCAAGATCTTCGAGGTGGTTTTCCCGGGCAATCCCAACCGCGCCTATCTGGTGGACGACAACGCCCTGCCGGAGAACACCCTGGTCACCGCCCACGTGCTGGGCCACGCCGACTTCTCCTGCAACAATCAACTGTTCGCACGCATGCAGCATCAGGTGGGCTACCACATCGTCGAGCAGGCGGCGGAACGGGCCAACCGGATCCAGGCCGCCATCGAGAGCCATGGTGAGCGGCGCGTGGAAGCGGTACTCGACGCCGCGCTGGCGCTGGAGGCCAACGTCGACATCAATCAGCCCCTGAACCGCCCGAACTACCCGGAAACTGTTGAGAGGCAGGAGCGTGCACCACTGGAGGGCTTCCAGCG
>LKMJ01005223.1_pt1 | contig 12241 bp, 10 predicted proteins | sample 643391 | NCBI WGS metagenome assembly LKMJ01 (sample SAMN04112250, study PRJNA286221) | soda lake metagenome | biome: soda lake; feature: Kulunda Steppe; material: water; isolation source: sample PL-Br10 brine of Picturesque Lake | place: Russia: Kulunda steppe | collected 2010-07
GCTCATTGGCTGGAAGGAATATGAAACCGAGGTGGTGCGGGACAGGAACGACAACTGCATCATCGTCTGCAGCATTGAGAACTTTGATCCCATGGGGGTCCACACCGGGGATTCCATTACCGTTGCTCCGTCCCAGACGCTGACGGACAAGGAATGGCAGATCATGCGCGACGCCTCGCTGGCTGTGCTGCGCGAGATCGGGGTGGAGACCGGCGGCTCCAACGTCCAGTTCGGCATCAACCCCGACACCGGGCGCATGGTGGTCATCGAGATGAACCCCCGGGTGTCACGTTCTTCCGCCCTGGCCTCCAAGGCCACCGGCTTCCCCATTGCCAAGGTCGCGGCCAAGCTGGCGGTGGGTTTCACTCTGGATGAGCTCAGCAACGAGATCACCGGCGGTGTGACTCCGGCCTCCTTCGAGCCGTCCATCGACTACGTCGTCACCAAGATTCCGCGCTTCACCTTTGAGAAGTTCCCCCAGGCCGATGCCCGTCTGACTACCCAGATGAAGTCGGTGGGCGAGGTTATGGCCATTGGCCGTACCTTCCAGGAATCCATGCAGAAGGCGCTGCGTGGACTCGAAACCGGCGCCAGTGGGCTGGATCCGATTCTCGAAGAGGACGCTCAGGATCCCATGGACACTCTGGTCCAGGAACTGACCGTGCCGGGCGCCAGCCGCATGTGGTACATCGGTGATGCGTTTCGCCGTGGATTGACTCTGGACCAGGTCTTTGAGTACACCAATATCGACCGCTGGTATCTGATCCAGATCCAGGATCTGATTGAAGAGGAGAAGCGCCTGGCCTCGGTGGGCACGGCGGAGCTCGACTACGACTTCATCTACCGCCTCAAGCGCAAGGGCTTTTCCGATACACGCCTGGCCGAGCTGCTGGGCGTGTCCGAGCAGAGCTTCCGCAAGCTGCGTCATGACCTGAAGGTGCGCCCGGTCTACAAGCGGGTCGATACCTGTGCGGCGGAGTTCGCTTCCACAACCGCCTACATGTACTCCACCTATGAGGAGGAGTGCGAGGCGAACGTCAGTGACCGCAAGAAGATCGTGGTCATTGGTGGTGGTCCCAACCGCATCGGCCAGGGCATCGAGTTTGACTACTGCTGTGTCCACGCCGTGCTGGCCATGCGCGATGACGGCTATGAAACCGTCATGATCAACTGCAACCCGGAAACCGTCTCCACGGACTACGACACCTCCGATCGGCTCTACTTTGAGCCGGTGACACTGGAGGATGTGCTGGAAATCGTCTATTCCGAGAATCCGGATGGGGTCATCATTCAGTTCGGCGGTCAGACCCCGCTGAAGCTGGCGCGGGGCCTGGAGGCTGCGGGCGTGCCGATCATCGGTACGTCGCCGGATGCGATCGACCGGGCCGAGGATCGGGAACGCTTCCAGCAGATGATCAACCGCCTGGGTCTCAAGCAGCCACCGAACGCCACCGTGCGCAGTCTCGAAGAGGGCATTCTGGTGGCCCGGGACATCGGCTATCCGCTGGTGGTGCGTCCCTCCTACGTGCTGGGCGGGCGCGCCATGGAGATTGTCTACACCGAGGACGAGCTCAAGGAATACATGCGCAGCGCCGTGCTGGTCTCCAATGACAGCCCGGTTCTGCTGGATCACTTCCTGAACTCCGCCATCGAGATCGACATCGATGCGGTCTGTGACGGCGAGACGGCCATCATTGGCGGCATCATGCAGCACATTGAGCAGGCGGGCGTGCACTCCGGTGACTCGGCCTGTTCACTGCCGCCCTACACCCTGCCGGTGAACGTGCAGGATCAGATGCGCGAGATGGTCCGGCGCATGGCGCTGGAGCTCAACGTAGTGGGGCTGATGAACGTGCAGCTGGCATGGCAGGACGGTGAGATCTATGTAATTGAGGTTAACCCGCGTGCCTCGCGCACGGTACCCTTTGTCTCCAAGGCGGTGGGTCTGCCCCTGGCCAAGATCGCCGCCCGTTGCATGGCCGGGCGCAGCCTCGGGGACCAGGGTCTGACCCAGGAAGTGGTTCCGGCCTACTACTCGGTGAAGGAGTCGGTCTTCCCCTTCCCGAAATTCCCCGCCGTGGACCCGATCCTGGGCCCGGAAATGAAATCGACCGGCGAAGTCATGGGCATTGGCGACAGCTTCGACGAAGCCTTTGCCAAGGCCGCACTGGGTGCCGGCGAGACGCTGCCTGAAAGCGGCACAGCCTTCATCAGTGTGCGTGATGCCGACAAGGGTGAAGTGGTGCGTCTGGCCAATGACCTGGTCGATGTGGGTTTCAGTCTCATCGCCACCGGCGGTACCGCCAAAGTGTTGTCTGATGCCGGGATCAGCGTCGAAAAGATCAACAAGGTGCGCGAAGGGCGGCCCCATATCGTGGACGCGATCAAGAATGGCCAGGTGGATCTGATCGTCAATACCACAGAAGGGCGCAAAGCCATTGCCGACTCAGCCCAGATCCGCCAGTCCGCACTACAGAAGAAGGTGACCTACGCCACCACCCTGACCGGTGGTGAGGCGTTCTGCCGGGCCATCCGTTTCGGCTCCGAGCGTAAGGTGCGTCGCCTTCAGGACCTACATGCAGGATACACAAGCTATGAGTAACACACGGGTTCCCATGACCAAGCAGGGCGAAATCGCCCTGCGCGAAGAACTGAAAAAGCTCAAGGCGGAGGACCGTCCCCGCGTGATCCAGGCCATCGCGGAGGCCCGTGAACACGGCGACCTCAAGGAGAATGCCGAGTATCATGCGGCTCGGGAGCAGCAGAGTTTTGTGGAAGGGCGCATCCAGGAAATTGAGAGCAAGCTGGCCGCGGCTCAGGTGATTGATGTCACCACAATGGAAAACACCGGCAAGGTGCTTTTCGGCGTTACCGTACGGCTGCTCAATCTGGATACCGACGAAGTGGTGACCTACCAGATCGTGGGTGACGATGAGGCGGACATCAAGGCGGGTCGGTTATCCGTGTCTTCGCCCATTGCCCGGGCGCTGATTGGTAAGGAGGAAGGTGAAGAGGTCACTGTCCAGATTCCTTCGGGGACTGTCGACTATGAGATCGAGTCCGTCGAGCACCTGTGATGCACTGCGGAGCGCGGCCTCAGCCGTTGCTCCGCAGGTTGGACAGCTTCGGATTCGGATCCCTGGCGCGGCGCAGCAGAATGGCAATCTTGCCGATGGTCTGAACCAGCTCCGCGCCGGTCAGCTCACAGGCCTGCTCAATGGCTTCGCGTCGCTCCTCCCGGTCGCTGGCGCTGACCTTGACCTTGATCAGTTCGTGGTCGTCCAGTGCCCGCTCAAGCTCCTTCTGAAGCCCTTCTGACACGCCATTGTCGCCGATCATGACAACAGGTTTCAGCTCATGGGCCAGAGCACGATACTGGCGGCGTTGTTCGGAAGACAGCGACATATAGGGTCTCTTGATCAGGGGGATTGAGTGGGTTGGCTGCAAATGGCTGAGCCATTCCCTAGAATTGTAAGTATAACACCAGAGAGGATGGCGGTGCAGGGCTCCGCCGCTCGCTGTTGTGGACGGAGAGAAGGCGATTGGGACGTTCCAAAAGCAGTGATCGCTGGCTGCGTGAGCACCACAGCGACTTCTACGTGCAGCAGTCGAAAGAGGCCGGTTACCGGTCGCGGGCGAGCTTCAAACTGTTGGAGCTGCACGAGAAGGACAATATTTTCCGGAAGGGCCAGACCGTGGTGGATCTGGGTTCGGCACCCGGCGGCTGGTCGCAGATCGCGGTAGAGAAGGTTGGCGACAGCGGCCATGTGGTTGCCAGTGATATTCTGGAGATGGACCCGATTGCGGGCGTCACTTTCATTCAGGGTGACTTTACCGAGGAGGCGGTGCTCAACCGAATTCTCGACGCGCTGGGGGAACAGCCTGTGGATGTTGTCATCTCCGATATGGCCCCCAACATGAGTGGTATGCCTGCTGTGGATATACCGCGGGCCATGCACCTGATCGAGCTGGCGCTCGACATGTCGCAGCAGGTGCTGCGTCCAGGAGGGACGCTGGTCACGAAAGTGTTCCAGGGGGAAGGTTTTGACGGGATTCTCAAGAGCATGAAATCGGACTTCCGGCGGGTTGCCACGCGCAAGCCCGGCGCCTCCCGGGCGCGCTCAAGGGAGCAGTATCAGGTGTGCACTGGATTCCGTGGCTAGTGTGACAGGGCGTGGCTGGCCGGACGGTGGTCGCTGCCCTGGCAATTGGTGTATGGTTTCATTACGACCGTTCTGCGGGCGGCCCCCGCAGACGCAACAGACAGATGGGTGAATGACCTTGAATGATATGGCAAAAAATCTGGTTCTCTGGCTGATCATAGCGGCAGTGCTGCTGATGGTGTTCCAGAACTTCAGCCCCGAACCCCAGCAGGATCAGGTCAACTATTCACAGTTTGTGGAAATGGTCCAGAGCGGCCAGGTCCGGGAAGTGACCATCGACGGGCATACCATAACGGGTGTGCGTCAGGACAACTCCCAGTTCGAGACCATCCGCCCGGCCATTGAGGATCCGCAGCTGATGGACGATCTGTACAACAACGAAGTGCAGGTCGTCGGCAAGGAGCCTTCCCAGCAGAGCATCTGGACCCAATTGCTGGTGGCTTCCTTCCCGATACTGATCATCATAGCGCTGTTCATCTTCTTCATGCGGCAGATGCAGGGAGGTGCCGGCGGGGGCGGTAAGGGACCCATGTCCTTTGGCAAGAGTAAAGCCCGTCTGATGAGCGAGGATCAGGTCAAGACGACCTTCGCGGACGTGGCCGGTGTCGATGAGGCGAAAGAGGATGTGCGCGAACTGGTGGACTTCCTCCAGGATCCCAGCAAGTTCCAGCGTCTGGGCGGTCACATCCCCAAGGGCGTGCTCATGGTGGGGCCGCCCGGTACAGGTAAGACGCTGCTGGCCAAGGCGATTGCCGGTGAGGCGAAAGTACCCTTCTTCTCCATCTCCGGTTCGGACTTTGTGGAGATGTTTGTCGGTGTGGGTGCCTCCCGGGTACGGGACATGTTTGAGCAGGCCAAGAAGCAGAGCCCCTGCATCATCTTCATTGATGAGATCGACGCCGTCGGCCGCCAGCGTGGTGCTGGCATGGGCGGCGGTAACGACGAGCGCGAGCAGACGCTCAACCAGCTTCTGGTTGAGATGGATGGTTTTGAGGGCAACGAGGGCGTTATCGTCATCGCTGCCACCAACCGCTCCGATGTGCTGGATCCGGCCCTGCTGCGCCCCGGACGTTTTGACCGGCAGGTGCATGTGCCGCTGCCCGATATCCGTGGCCGCGAGCATGTGCTGAAGGTGCACCTGAGCAAGGTGCCGTTGGCCGACGGTGTGGTTCCCAGGGACATTGCCCGTGGCACGCCCGGCTTCTCCGGCGCGGACCTGGAGAACCTGGTGAACGAGGCGGCACTGTTTGCCGCGCGCCGGGACAAGCGTCTGGTCTCCATGGATGAGCTGGAGCTGGCCAAGGACAAGATCATGATGGGCTCGGAGCGAAAGTCCATGGTCATGTCCGAAAAGGAAAAGCTGAACACGGCCAATCACGAATCCGGCCATGCCATTGTGGGCCGCCTCATGCCCGAGCATGATCCGGTCTACAAGGTCAGCATCATTCCCCGTGGCGGTGCCCTGGGTGTGACCATGTTCCTGCCCGAAGAGGACAAGTACAGTCACAGCCGGCGTTACCTCATCAGCCAGATCTGCAGCCTGTTCGGTGGGCGCATTGCCGAGGAGCTGACCCTGGGCAAGGATGGAGTGACCACGGGCGCCCAGAACGACATCAAGCGCGCCACGCAGCTTGCACGGAACATGGTCACCAAGTGGGGTCTGTCCGACAAGCTTGGGCCGCTGATGTACGATGAGGACCGCAGTGAGCCCTTCGTCGGCTATGAGACCGGCAGCGGCGGTCAGGGCGTTTCCGGGCAGACCGCACAGATCATTGACGAAGAAGTGCGCCGGATCATTGATGAGTGCTACGAGACCGCCCGTGAGATTCTGGTGGACAACATGGACAAGCTGCAGCTGATGTCCGATGCACTCATGAAATACGAAACCATTGATGGCCCGCAGATCGACGACATCATGGAAGGGAAGGTGCCCCGGCCTCCGAGTGGCTGGGATGATGACGGACGCGGTGGTGGTCCTCAGGTTTCCACGGACATCAACGCCGAGTCCGAATCTGAGCAGTCCGGTCGCCGGGATGATGGCAGCGTGCCTGCCGGCGAACACTGAGCGCCTGAAACACCCTGCCAGACCAAACGCTCCCGGTGCGCTGCATCGGGAGCGTTTCAGGTTATAATCCCGCCAAACCGAATTCCCGGAGCGACTCCTATGCCGTACCCGTCCGCTTTCCTGAGTCAGGTCCCTGCCGTCATGGGTGTACTGAATGTGACGCCCGATTCCTTCTCCGATGGCGGCCGGTTCGACACCGTAGATGCCGCACTGCAGCAGGCCCGCCGTATGGTGGAGGCTGGCGTGGACATGCTGGATATTGGCGGCGAGTCCACCCGGCCGGGTGCTCAGCCGGTTTCCGGGCAGCAGGAGCTGGATCGTGTCGCGCCGGTGCTGGAGGCGCTGCGCGGGGAGTTCGACACGCCCGTCTCGGTGGACACCAGCACCCCCGCGGTCATCCGCGAAGCGGCCCGCCAGGGCGCCAGTCTGATCAATGACGTCCGGGCCCTGCGCCGGGAGGGTGCGCTGGAGGCCGCCGTGGAGGCCGGTCTGCCTGTGTGTCTGATGCACATGTCGGGCGAGCCCGGGACCATGCAGCAGAATCCGCGTTACCAGGAAGTTGTCACCGAGGTCCGGGAATTTCTGCTGGAGCGTGTTGAGGCGGTAACCGCAGCCGGTATCGCGCACGAGGCCATTATGCTGGATCCCGGCTTTGGTTTTGGCAAGACGCTGGAACACAATCTGGCTTTGCTTCATCATCTGGAAGATATTGTCTCGCTGGGGTACCCGGTGCTTGTGGGTATGTCTCGAAAATCCATGCTGGGCAGGATAACGGGGCGCGATGTGGCTGAGCGGATGCCGGCCAGTGTCGCGGCGGCGACCGTGGCCATGACAAAGGGTGCGGCCATTGCCCGGGTGCATGATGTGCCGGAGACACTGGATGCGGCACGGCTGGTGCGGGCGTTAAACAGTAGTGATTGAGGGAAGCTTAGACTATGACGGATCGAAAGTACTTCGGGACCGATGGCATTCGCGGGCGTGTCGGGGAGGCACCGATCACCCCTGAGTTCATGCTCAGGCTCGGCTGGGCTGCCGGCCGGGTGTTCCAGCGTGAAGGCCAGGCCAATACCATGCTCATTGGCAAGGACACACGCCTGTCCGGTTACATGTTTGAGTCGGCGCTCGAAGCAGGGCTGTCAGCGGCGGGCATGGACGTCCGGCTGCTCGGCCCCATGCCTACTCCGGCCATCGCCTATCTGACGCGCACCTTCCGCGCGGCGGCGGGCATTGTCATCAGTGCCTCCCATAACCCCCACTACGACAACGGCATCAAGTTTTTCTCGGCGGACGGTCTGAAGCTGGATGATCGCGTTGAGAACGAGATCGAAGCCCATCTTGATCGTGAGCTTGAGGTTGTGGAAGCGGCGCATCTGGGCAAGGCCACCAGGGTGGATGATGCCCCGGGGCGCTACATTGAGTTCTGCAAAAGCACCGTGCCCGGTCAGTTCACGCTGGAGGGGCTGCATGTGGTGCTGGACTGCGCCCATGGGGCCACCTATCACGTCGCACCGAGTGTCTTCCGTGAACTGGGCGCCCGGGTGACGGTGATCGGAGCCTCCCCCGACGGGCTGAACATCAACCTCGATGCCGGTTCCACCAAGGTTGGGAGTCTCCAGCACAAAGTGGTCGAACTGAAGGCCGATCTCGGGATCGCTTTTGATGGCGACGGAGACCGCGTCATCATGGTCGACCATCAGGGCAGCGTGGTCGATGGCGATGAGCTGCTGTACATCATCGCCCAGGAGCGCCAGCAATCCGGTCGCCTCCAGGGCGGAGGCGTGGTGGGCACGCTCATGACCAATCTGGGCGTTGAGCAGGCGTTGGAGCGTCTGGGTGTGCCCTTTGCCCGCGCCAGGGTCGGCGACCGCTACGTCATGGAGGAGCTGGTCCGTCGTGGCTGGCAGATTGGTGGCGAGGGCTCTGGGCATATTGTCTGTCGTGACTGCACCACCACCGGCGATGGCATTGTTTCCGCGCTTCAGGTGCTCACCGCCATGTCCGGCCAGCAGGCCTCACTGGCGCAAGTGCGCCACGCCGTGGTGAAGCTTCCTCAGGAGACGGTGAATGTGCGGGTCAGCAGGCAGTTTGATCCCATGAAGGTTGAGGCGATTGCCCGGGCCGTGCAGGTGGCGGAAGCGGATCTTGGCAGCGCCGGGCGGATTCTGCTTCGAGCCTCCGGGACCGAGCCCGTGGTCCGGGTCATGGCTGAAGGTGAGGACGCACAACGAATTGCACGGGTTGCCGCCGACCTGGCTGATACGGTGCAGCGTGAGTCGCCCTGACTTGTCAGTGCTGGGCAACTTGGGTATAGTGCCGCATCCCTGAGACAGGGGTTTTTATATGCGACGTCGCCTGGTGGCTGCGAACTGGAAAATGAACGGAAGTGGTGGCTTTGCGAATGATTTCGCGGCCGCCCTTGTGCCGGCTCTGGAAGGTCTGGATGCCGGCGTGGAAGTGGTGGTGGCACCGCCATCGATACTTGTGCCCGCCGTGCGGGATGCGCTCAGAGAACATCAGGGCCGGCGCATCAGTATTGGTGTGCAGAACGTGTCGGAATGGGACTCCGGTGCCTACACCGGAGAGGTTGCCGCCTCCATGGCAGTGGACCAGCAGTGCAGTTTTGCCATAATTGGGCATTCGGAGCGGCGCAGTCTGTTTTCAGAGGATGATGCGAGCATCAACCGCAAGCTCCATCAGGCGTTGTCTGCCGGGCTGGAGCCGATCCTCTGCGTCGGAGAAACCCTGGCCGAACGCGAAGCCGGAGAGGCTCTGGCGGTCGTCGAGCGTCAGGTGGCGCAGGCGCTTGCCGGTATGGAGTCGGGAGACTGGCGTCATCTGTGCATTGCCTACGAGCCGGTCTGGGCTATAGGGACTGGTCGTACGGCGTCTGCGGAGGACGCCCAGCAGGTACACGGCCATATCCGCCAGTGGCTTGAGCGCCAGGGTGGTGCGGCAGCGGATGTACCCATAATTTACGGCGGCAGCGTGAAACCGGAAAGCGCTGCCGACCTGTTTGCACAGCCGGATATTGATGGTGGACTGATCGGGGGTGCCTCGCTCAAGCCCTCTGATTTTGCCGCCATATGCCGGGCAGCCTGAGAGAAATACCGTTATGGATCTGATTGAAACAGCGATTCTGGCCGTACACGTGCTGATTGCCATAGCGCTGGTTGTTCTGGTGCTGTTGCAGCGCGGCAAGGGTGCTGATGCGGGTGCGGCATTCGGTGGTGGCTCATCGCAGACCGTCTTTGGCAGTTCCGGTGGGGCTGGTTTTCTGGTCAAGCTGACCGCGTTTCTGGCCGTTGTTTTCTTTGCCACCAGTTTTGCCCTGGCGGTCTATGCCAACCAGCGTGCGCAGGTGGCTCCGGAGTCAGGCATTCCGACCGTGGAAGAAACCATTCCCATGGAAGAAGAGGCGGGTGAGCGGGATCCGGAATCCGCACCTGAAGAGGACGACGAACTGCCGCCGCTGGAATAAAGGCGAAAATCGGGGTTCGGGTACTGGAAATTAAGCGGGTGGTTCGTTAGCATACGCGCCACCTGAAAAGCATTGCCGAAGTGGTGGAATTGGTAGACACGCTAGCTTGAGGGGTTAGTGGCGCAAGCCGTGCCGGTTCAAGTCCGGCCTTCGGCACCATATTGAGCGGTCTGGCACAGCATTGCCGGATCCTTCTGGTCAAATATTGACCAGTTTTGCGGCCCGCTCTATACTGCCGTGCATTCGGCGGGACAGTATAGGAAACGGCCGCGGCGGCCTGGGGCACTGGTTTGACGCTTCAGGTTCGCGGGGTGTGATGCACCAGCCCCGCCGCATCCTTCTCCGGAAGGTGCTGGACCATGCGCCGCAGGCGCGGGTCAGCTTTTCGTTCGGTGGCTCCGACATAGTGGGGCACGTTTTGAAAAGGGGCTGGAAACCAGGCCCTTTTTTTGTTTCTGCACTACGGGTTCCGGCGCGTCCGTCCCGGGTGACAGGTCAGGTTTCACAAACAGCGGGGGCAAATTGTCCGCAAAGGTCCAGAAACTGGAGGCATTGCTCAACCCGGTAATCGAGGGGTTGGGTTATGTCTGCTGGGGCATTGAATATCTTTCCCAGGGCAAGCACACGCTGATCCGGATCTACATCGATCATCCGGACGGCATCGGCGTGGACGACTGCGAAAAGGTCAGCCGCCAGGTTAGCGGCGTGCTTGATGTTGAGGATCCCATCAGGAACCAGTACACCCTGGAAGTCTCCTCACCCGGCATGGATCGGCCTCTTTTTTATCTGGATCAGTATCGAGAATTCATCGGCTCATGGGTCACGGTGCGTCTGCGCATGCCATTTGAGGGTAAGCGCAAGTACAAGGGGGTTCTCAACGGTGTGGAGGGAGATGAAGTCCTTCTGGTCGTTGATGAGCACGAACTCCAGTTGCCTTTCGAGGTGATTGAGAGTGCCCGGATCGTACCGGTTTTCGAGTGAGCACACACCGATTTCAGTCTTAGAAGGAAAGGCAGGGCTGTTCAATGAATAAAGAAATCCTGATGGTTGTCGACGCCGTTTCCAACGAAAAGGACGTTGAAAAAGACGTTATTTTCGAGGCGATCGAAATGGCCCTGGCAACCGCTGCCAAGAAGCGGTATGACGAAGAAGCGGATATCCGTGTCTCCATTGATCGCAAAACCGGTGAGTACGCCACCTACCGGCGCTGGCTGGTGGTCGACAATGAGGCCGTCCCCGCTCTGGGTACTGAGTTGACCATGCAGGAGGCCGAGGAGATCGACTCCAGCCTGCAGCCCGGTGACGTTCACGAGGAAGAGGTGGAATCCGTCTCTTTCGGGCGTATTGGCGCCCAGGCCGCCAAGCAGATCATCTTCCAGAAGGTGCGCGAGGCTGAGCGGGCGCGGATTGTCGACAGCTACCGTGACCGGGTAGGCGAGCTGGTTTCCGGCTCGGTCAAGAAAGTGACCCGCGACAACGTCATTGTCGATCTTGGTGGTAACGCCGAGGCGCTGCTGCCACGGGATCACCTGATCCCACGGGAAAGCTTCCGTATGGGCGACCGGGTACGCGCGCTGCTGCTGGAAATCCGCACGGATCATCGCGGCCCCCAGCTGATTCTCAGCCGGACCGCACCCCAGATGCTCATTGAGCTGTTCCGTATTGAGGTGCCCGAGATCGCCGAGGAGCTGATCAACATTAAAGGCGCCGCAAGGGATCCGGGTTCACGCGCGAAGATCGCCGTCAAGACCAACGATGGGCGCATCGACCCGGTTGGTGCCTGTGTCGGCATGCGCGGGTCTCGGGTGCAGGCCGTCTCCAATGAGCTCGGTGGTGAGCGGGTCGACATTGTCCTGTTCGACGACAACCCGGCACAGCTGGTGATCAACGCCATGGCGCCGGCGGAAGTGGTCTCGATTGTGATCGATGAAGACACCAACACCATGGAAGTGGCGGTGACCGAGGACAATCTCGCCCAGGCAATCGGCCGGGGCGGGCAGAACGTACGACTGGCCAGCGAGCTGACCGGCTGGGAGCTCAACGTAATGACCGAGAGCCAGGCCGAGGAGCGCCAGGAGCAGGAGGCGCAGCGACTGGTTGATCACTTCATCCGTTTCCTGGATGCCGATCAGGAGCTGGCTGAAGTGCTGGTTGAGGAAGGCTTCACCACACTGGAAGAGGTGGCCTATGTACCAATGGATGAGATGCTGGCCATAGAAGGTTTTGACGAGGATCTGGTCGAAGAGCTGCGCGAGCGCGCCAAGAACGGCATGCTCAACGAGGCGCTGGCCAGCGGTGAGGGTGCCGCAGGGGGCGGCGAGCCGCAGCAGGACCTGCTGGATATGGACGGCATGGATGAAGAGCTGGCGAAGACACTCGCCGGCATGGGGATAACCAGCATGGAGGATCTGGCGGAGCAGTCCGTCGATGACCTGCTGGATATTGATGGAATGAACGAAGAACGCGCGGGTCAGCTGATCATGACGGCACGAGCGCCGTGGTTCGAAGACCAGGAATGATCGGGAGAGGAGGACC
>LKMJ01005224.1_pt1 | contig 12237 bp, 9 predicted proteins | sample 643391 | NCBI WGS metagenome assembly LKMJ01 (sample SAMN04112250, study PRJNA286221) | soda lake metagenome | biome: soda lake; feature: Kulunda Steppe; material: water; isolation source: sample PL-Br10 brine of Picturesque Lake | place: Russia: Kulunda steppe | collected 2010-07
CGACGGCTACTTCGAAGGCTCCGTCTGGTACGACTTCACCGACTCCTTCGAAATCGACGGCCACGTCACCGACGTCGAACAGCTGAGCGAGGAAGCCACCCTCGAATACAACGGCCAGGTCGTCGACTCAGACGACTTCCCCATCGACGACGAAGATGGAAGTGACGGGGACGACGAAGATGGCAGCAGTAATTTACCCCATGCCATTCTGGTGGACGGAACGGTTACTGACGAGGTCACAAGCTACAGTATCGCTGTGACTGGTGAGTTAGAACCCAGCGAAGAACTCAGCGAGGGTCAAGACCGGACCGAGGAAGACGGACTCCCGGAGAGCGTCTCCGAGGGGACTGTCGACGGTGTCGTCAAAGAAGGAATCGACGGCTATCGGTTCTCTGGCGATATCACGCGGATGCATATCGATGGGAATGCCAGTGTAGACCTGGCGATCGAGTAGGATACCTTCAATCGCTTGCAGTTCTCGAACCACTCTTTCGAGGTAAGCACAATTTTTGCTCATCCTCGTATCGATGAATTCTCGCAGGTCTGGGTGCAATTGCCCAGTACTGGTATCTGTCGGGGGACCCTGACAGCGAACCAACGGTCGGCCGCTGATTCAACTCTCACAGAGATATCCCATTAAATCTAGCACATTATCCGGCGAGATCGAAGAAAAATAGACTGTAAGTCATCGGAGCCTATTGGTTTGTCACTCACCGACATAAGCATAATATAACAATTAGTACTCCCCCGGCAGTTTGATTCAACCCCATATGTACGACAGGAGCGAGGCGTGCAGTCGTTTCCGCCAGAGGTTCGAAAGCACAGCTCAGAAGAGTTGCGTTGAACAATCTGTCTCCCTCCACTGCGAGACATTCACTACCCCCTACCACAATGGTTATTGACAGAACAGACGGAATACACACCCACAACGCGACGTCTCCGAAGCAAAACGTCGACCACGGCATAGATAGCCTCGTGAAAAGCGGTCTGGACGGGGAGACGTATCTTCTGGAAGTCATGTTAGAGACGCTCGAATACTCACGTGTCCGTAACTACACGGGATACGACTATTTCGATGGGATGAGCAGTCAGATACTCAAGAATCTACCCATCGACAACAAATGGATCAATATTGCAGTCCAGGAAGGGATTAAACGCGCCCCCATTAACATTCGCCCGTATCTTCTCGTCGAACAGCGCCAAAATTTCAAGGGCAGTGCCCTGTTTTGCATGGCGAACGACACAGCGTTCGAGTTCACTGGGCAAACCGAGTACAGAGACCAGAGCGACCTGCTGGCCCAGTGGCTCGTCGAGAACCAGAGTGACGGATACAGTGGATTCTGTGGCGGCCATCGTCACGAGATGCAACAGCTGCGAGAACGCCGCCCTGCAGAGACGCCCAACGTTGTTCCTACCTCCTATGCAGTAAAGGCCCTCCTCCGTGTTGCGAAGCGGGACGGTTCGTTCGCTGAGACTGCCCGTACTGCGGTGGAGTTCCTCGACGAGGAACTCGATTACAGAGAGATCGAAGGAGGCACGAGAATCAGCTACCAGCCACACTTTTCCGGTGACTTCTACACACTGAACGGCGGCGCAGTGGGTGCGAGACTGCTCACCGATCTGTTCGCGTGGTTCGAACAGCCAGCGTATCGCCAGCGTGCAAAGAAGCTACTTGACTATCTCGGAACAAAACAGACGGCTGCAGGCGGATGGATGTACCGCGACCCTCCGTCTGCGTCTCACCTCTCGATGGACAACCACCACAACGGATTCATCATCGAGTCGTACCAGCGTTACCAGGAGGTCACCGACGAGGACAGGTACGATGACATCCTCGACTCCGCATTGGCGTTTTATCGGGAGCAACTCTTCGAGCGCTCTGGCGCGCCAAACTGGGACGAACGAAGCGCCTATCCGAAGGATATCCACGCAGCGACACAGGGTATCATCGTGTTTTCCAAGGCTGGGGCGTTCGAGTTTGTCCGACGGATTATCGACTGGACACTGGCGACACTCTATGCGGGTGAGGGCCAGTTCTACTACCAGAAGCGCCGGTTCTATACCAAGCAGTTCACCCTGATGCGGTGGTGCCAGGCGTGGATGGCATATGCCCTGTCGGTGTATCTACGTGAACGCTACGGAAAAGGGGGGTCGTAACTGTGGATATCTCTGTTGTCGAAACGAATATCCGAAAGCACTGGAACGACCCCGGATGGTGGCGCGACATTGCGTTGCCGTTTGCCGCCCGGACCCTGCTGGTCCAGCCGTATTTCGAATACATCTCGTCAATCGACGGCGTCGATATCATGAGCGAAGACTGGGACAACCTGGTTATTCTCGACGCCTGTCGGTACGACATGTTCGAGGAGCTACACCAGTTACCAGGAGAACTGGAGCACCGTCGTTCGAAGGGTTCGAACACGGCCGAGTTTCTGGAACGCAACTTCGCCGGTCGCACCTTTCCGGACACCGTTTACGTAACAGCGAACCCCCAGGTGACCGTCAACCTGGACTCACCGTTCCATGCAGTCGTCTCTGTCTGGAAAGATGGGTGGGACGAACAGGTCAGGACTGTCCGACCGGAGACGATGGCCGAGGCGACTCGGGATGCCCACGAACGCTATCCCAACAAACGCATCATCAGTCACTTCGTCCAGCCCCACTACCCCTTTATTGGGGAGCGTGGGCAGGAGCTCCTCGGAGAACAGGCTGGAATCGAGTTATCGAAGCGACAAGCGACGGGCGATACCGCAGAAAGCGACCACTTCAACGTCTGGGATTTACTCAAGCGAGGTGAGGTTGACGAGCAGAGCGTCTGGGCTGCATACAGGGAGAACCTTCTTGTGACTCTCCCTCACATCGAATCACTCCTCGGGGAACTGCAGGGCCGGACAGTCGTGACGTCCGACCACGGCAATCTCGTCGGGGAACGACCCGAACCATGCCCACTACCGTATCGGATGTACGGACATCCGCCCTCCGTCTACGCCGAAAGTCTGGTCAAAGTTCCGTGGCTCGCCTCGAGTAACGGAGATCGAAAAACCATAGTAGCTGGGGAACAGGAAAACAGGAACCAGTCCGAGAATGGGGAAGCGGACGTCTCGGAACGGCTCAGTGCACTCGGCTATTTAGAGTAATTCATGGTCCAGTATTACGGGAGTGAACGCACACGACGGCTGGCTCACAAAGGAGGGTTACTGCTCGGCTTTCTCGCTGTTCTCGTCGCCCTCACCAGCGCGTATTTCTCACCGGCTACTGGATACGAGACGTCGTTGTACACCGCCACACCACTCCTGTTCTGGATCGGAACGGGTACTGCGCTCATCATCTCCGCCATCATTTCCGTGCGCGCCTACCAGCACCACGTCGGCTCTGTCGCACTGTTGCTGGCCATCGCCGCGGCAACGAGTATATTTAGCCTCCCTCTCCTTCGTGGATACTACTTCTATGGACACGGTGACCCGTTGACCCATCTCGGTTGGGCAAGGAATCTCGACGGTGGGGCGATGGCTGTAACTGATCTGATCTATCCAGGTAATCATTTGATCGCAGTCTTTCTCAGTAACAGTATTGGGATTCACATCCGCCATTCGGTTCTTCTCGTTACGGTCCTTTTGAAGCTGGTGTACGTCCTCTTCATCCCCCTGAGTCTCTATACCCTCTACCGTAATCGAAAAGTGTTGTTCCTCGGAACGTACTCAGCTATTTTGCTGCTTCCACTCAACAGCGTGGCCACACACGAGCACTTCCACGTGTTCTCGTTGACGCTTCTGTTTATACCAGTGATCTTTTATATTCTTTTCAAACACATCACGTACGACTACAGATTTGGCAAACTTCCGTTTAACATCACCCCTCTCAGTTTTCTCTTTCCGATTCCGTTGGCTGCTGTTGTGTTCTTCCACCCACAGGTCGCAGCCAGTTTGTTGGCCCTACTTGGCGGGTTCGTTCTCCTTCACGGCACGTATCGAATTTACAATTCGAAACATTTCATGAGTCAGTTTCGCGGCGTCTATGGACAGTTCCTGTTTCTGGGTATCGTCTTGGTTCTATGGGTTGTGCAGTTCGACCATCCATTTCGTGTGTTCAACCTCATAGTCACTGGCATCGAAGAGATAGTTGTCGGGACTGGAGAAACCGTTCCTGCTGCCCAGGAACAGGGTGAATCAGTCGACAGAATTGGTATCAGTTTCTATGGGTTGGTCGTGCGACTTTTCGGCGTCTCATTCATCTATATACTGCTCGCAACCGGTCTGGTAATACGATATATCGGCGGGTTCGAACAGCACGTGAAAACGGGCGGCGTTGTGCGGTATTTGACCGCTGGTGGATTTGCACTGGTTCCCCTCGTCATTCTCCACCTCTTCGGTGACGTCTCGGTGTTTCTCTTCCGGTTTATCGGATTCGGAATGGTCGTGGTTACGATCCTCGGGACGATTGCAGTCTACCGACTCTCGGAACTATCAGTCCCGTACCCGTTCGACGACCTCAGGGCCCCCATATTGGTCGGAGCGACAATCGTGATCCTCCTGGCTGGACTCCTGACCGTATTCGCATCCCCATACATTTTCTTGCCAAACGAGCACGTTACTGAAGCGGAGTACGAGGGATACGGAACGATGTTCGACCAGCGAGATGGAGACGTACCGGTTACCGGTATTCGAACTCATGGTGCGCGGTTTGTTGATGCACACCAGGCCGTGGAAGTGTCACACGGGGATGTGCCAGACTCGGTGGAGTTTGAACAACAGTTGCCTGACGTATACGATAGCGACGTTCTTCTTACAGTGAGTGAGCACGACCAGGTTCGAGAGATAGACGTTTTCCGAGAACTGCGATATTCTGAATCAGGATTCAATCAGCTTGAGACGACACCCGGCGTTCATCGGGTCCAGTCGAACGGCGATACGACAGTGTACTATATCGAAGGGTAAAAACAAATATCGTGTAAGCCGGCCTTACCCAGTTTCTACGCGCAATAACTTAGTCGATATTGCCGTTATAGCTCCTTACTGGTTCGGATGGAACAGAGAGATATTCTAGTTACAGGCCCGATCGGTCCAGAGACTGGCGGCATCGCTCAATATATAGAAGGGCAGACGACGCGTCTGAAAGATCGTCCGGAGACAGCCGTGCGAACGTTCGATACGGCACCGTTTACTAATTCGAGTGTCAACAAGTTCGAGTCAGCGCCACCAGAAGATTCGGGACCGCTGTGGTTCGTAGTCCTATTTTTCAAGACGGTTGTAGACATGCTTCGGTTTCCCTTCCGTTCACAACCGGACATCGTCCACGTTCATACGTCCCAGGATTTTGCGTTCCTGCGTTCGACGTACTATGTACTGTTCAGCAGATACGTCTGGCGTCGGCCCGTTGTGCTCCACATTCATGGGTCGTCTTTCGAGGAGTTCGTCACAGCCGACTCTTTGCTTCTCGTCACGTTACAGTCCGTGGTATTCGACGCCAGTGATGCCGTGATCGTCCTGTCGGAATACTGGAAGAATGCGCTATCACTTCGGGTTCCCGAAGAGAAGTTGCACGTGCTTCCGAATGCGGTCGATTCTAACCAGTACGATCCACAGTTCGAGGTCGAGACGCCCGAAGTCGTGTTTGTCTCGAACCACAAAGAACGGAAAGGGGTCGTCGAGTTCACGCAGGCGGTCAGTGAACTCTGTCAGCATCGAAATGGCTCGGTGGAGGTGACGATTGCAGGATCTGGGCCACAATCAGCGCACGCAAAACAGGTTGCAGCGAAGTACTCTAACGTCGAGTACGTGGGATATGTCTCCGAAAGTGAGAAACAGTCACTGCTGAATCGAGCCTCGGTGTACGTACTCCCCTCATATGCGGAAGGATTACCTCTTGGGTTGCTCGAGGGGATGGCAGGCGGAAACGCTGTCGTATCGACTGCTGTCGGCTCCATTCCCGAGGCAATCGACGAGAACAACGGCATTCTGGTCGAACCACGGAACACCGACGCACTTGCATCAGCACTCGAATCCCTCGTCAGTTCACCCGACGTCGTAGAGGATATGTCACGAAATAATAGGGAACTGGTCGAATCAGAGTACGACTGGCAGGCTATCACGAAAGACCTCGTTACACTGTACGAGGAAGTCGCGTAAGGAAACTATTACAATAGTATATCTATCCAATATTGTAGTCGATGGAGCGAAGGGAGTTCCTCAAGGCAGGCAGTATACTCGCAGTGGCCGGTGCAGTTGCCGGTTGTTCAGCGTTGCGTCCGGGAGACGACGAAACCCCGGAAGAAACGCCAACAGATGAGCCTGTGCCCGAGCCTACACCAGAAACAACGCCGGAACCGACGCCAGAGCCGACTCCCGAGGAACCACCGGGAGAGGCTACACCAGTGGAAACACCGGGAGAGGAGTCTGGCATAGAGTTCGAATACGTGGTCGACGCTGTCGACCACCTTGGGATGGATCCGAACGGCAACACACCAGTAGACAATGTACTTGAGTGGACCCTTCAAGTCGGTGGTGTCCTCATCCAGTTCCCGCCGGGGACGTATTTCTGGGAGAATGAACTGACCGTAGAAAGAACAGAAAAGTGGGGATTACAGGGTCAGGGTGCCCACCCGAAAGATGTAGCGTTCATAAGCAATTCAGGAGAAGGGAAACATCTCCTGACTATCAGGAATGGCGAAGATATTCTGCTAGAGAACCTCACCCTGGATTACAGGCATGACCGCAATTCACATCTCGGACTCGTCGTTCAGGTTCAGGATAATCTCCAGATACACGATCTCCATTTTCAGGGGTTCAATCCGTCAAGAGGCGACGGCGGTGTTATAAATCTGAGCCCGCAGGTGCTGGATTCGGAGGGGAACGCGACGGTTACCGGTCTCGTTCGCACAGGCGGATCGGATATTCGAGAACACCGCCACAGGACCAACAATCCGAACGTACCCGGCATAATCTGGTTAGGTGAGAAACATAGCGGAGGACTCACCATCCGTGACAGTGAGTTCGCCAACGCTGGCGAGAACGGTATCTACGCTTCCCGCACGTCCGGAAGCGTCCGTATCGAAAACTGCCTGTTCAGAAACAACAACCAGGCAGCGGTCAGAATCTCCGGAGAGGACAGCTACGTTCGAAACTGCGAGTTCGTCATCGATACCGAGAACGGCCACCCCGACAACGAGTACCCTGAAGGAGACTACATTAACCCGCACGCGATGATGTGGGAAAGCGGTACCAAAGATCGTTCTGGCGCTCGAATCGAAGGCTGTGAGATTATTTATCGAACACGTCCCAGCAACGACAGAGAGCTCCAGGCCGTGCGGGGGTTAGGGAGCATCGGCGATTTCGAGGTGCGCGATACCACGTTCCAGATCGAAACAGACGACACGGTCGCAATCCTCGGTGAAGACCCCGATAACTCATCCTTTGGTGCTCCTGCCAGCAGTCCCTGGAACGTGACTGTCAATTCGGTAGAGATCGTTGGATCGGGAGATGCAACAGGTGGCGCAATCCGCCTCGTCAACAGACCAAACTCACTTATCCAAGCAAGCTGTCTCCAGCTCGAAGGGCAGCAGGATGGCGTTTTGATTCTTGACTCGGGCGGCTGTCGAATCGAAGATACGAACATATGGACAAACGGCGAAGAGACAGTCTTTGTTGACGCTGAAGTCGAAACTAACAATCTCACTTATGACAACTCCTGTTCGTGACGTTCGCAGTGTACCGGCAGATCTCTCTGCCACGGTTCTCGCCGTCGTCGTCACATTCATCGTGGTTCTTACACCAGTCGTGAACCAGTCACCACTCCGGCGGATTGTCGGACTGTTGTTCGTGGTTTTCGTCCCTGGTTACGCTGTTGTCGCTGCAGTATTTCCGGAGACAGGGAAATCATCAACGACCGAACGGAACAGTGTCGTTGTCGCATTCAGGGGAATCGATGGTATCGAACGCCTCGTTCTCTCTTTCGGTATCAGTATCGCCCTGGTACCGCTCGTTGGGCTTTTCGTGGAGGTTACACCATGGGAGGTTGGACTGGGTCCGGTTTTGCTCAGTCTGTCGGCTCTCACCGTCGCTGCCACGGTCGTCGCAGCGAAACGTCGGCTGTCAGTCCCGGCATCCGAACGGTTCCGTGTCCCCTACCGACAGTGGGTACAGACAGGTCGAGAGAGCATACTCAACCCGCCAACGAACGTCGATGGTGTGTTGAACGTGTTGCTAACGGTGACTATCATCGTCACGCTGGGAGTCGGTGTGTATATGTTGATGGAGCCGCCACGGGGAGAGCAGTACACTGAGTTTCACCTTCTCACTGAAGACGAGACTGGTGGGTTAGTGGCCGGGGAGTTTCCGACTGAATTTGAGACCGGTGAACCACAGCCCATCATCGTCGGTGTCGAAAATCAGGAGAGAGAGGAGTTGAACTACACTATCGTTGTCCAGTTACAGGTCGTCGATCCGGGTGGTGAGGAAGCGGTTATCGAAGAACGAGAGGAACTCGACCGGTTTTCATCACCATCGATTCCAGACAACGAAACGTGGTTCAGTGAACACCAACTCGAGCCGACCATACCAGGAACAGAGCTACGGGTACAGTACTTGCTCTACCGGGGTGAAGCTCCGGCCTCGCCGACTCGTGAGAATGCCTACCGAGATGTCCATCTGTGGATCGATGTCGACGAAGGCGAATAATCAGGTTCTCTGGTTCGTCTGCATCACTCGTCACTCGGCGGGTGTAAAAAGAGACAGTCCACGACCAGAATCCCGCTCATGACCGAGGCAACCGCGAGTGTCGCTATCTGTGATGGAATGAGTAGATACCCGACGATGTAACTGATTGCGAACACTACCGGAATGCCGAGGAGCCGAATATCGTGGAGTGACAAGCTACTCACCAACTGAAACGTCCAGTGGTTACCTCTATCCGGTGTATTCCTTTAATTCATAACTGGCTACTGATGTCTACTGACACGATATAACAGCTCAACACTGAATTACCGAATTTGACTGACCTTATTCCAGTACCAGACAATCGCCAGGCTACATGTACCCGAGGTCACGCAGTCGTTTCATGAGGTCTTCTTTGTCCTGGGCCCGACCAGCACGCTCAGTCGTGTCTTCGAGGTCCTGCAACCAGGCGGGTTCGTCGGTCGTCTTTTCGGTCGAAATCTCCGATCCGAGTGACCGAAACCCGGCGACGTATTTCGGAGAGATCGGAATATCCTCCCAGTCCACGTCGTCGGGCAAGTCATCCTCGTCCTGTGGGACGTGACCGTCGTCTGGGAACGCCGGTACTTCTTCGGGGACGACGTAGTACCAGAACGCGTCCCAGACGTCACGTTCACTGAACTGCAAAATGGGGTGAATCCTGTCGTGAGGGGGGTAAATCTCCGGGTCGTGTCGCGGCGAGAAGAACGTCTCGTCGGCCCGCGCTTCCTGTTCGTCCCACCGAACGCCCGAGATGACGCCGTCGATGTCGTGTTCTTCCAGCGCATCGTTGAGCGCAACCGTCTTCAGGAGATGGTTGCCCACGTACGTATCCAGCAGGAACGGGAAGGTGTCCTCCTCGTACTCGAGTATCTCCCGGACGTGGTGCTCGTTGTGTGCACTCAGCGCATTAACCGGTATCTCGTCACCCGGCTCGAGATCCTGCGCTGAGACGTACGAGCCGACACTCTCGTTGCGTGCGTACACGATATCGATGCCCCACTTCTCGGCCCACTGTTCGACAAAGTCGGTGATCTCATCGAAGTGCTGGAAATGGTCGATAAATACCGCGGTGGGTTTCTCGTAGCCGAACTCGTCGGCTACCTCGTTGATGAAATACAGCGTCAGCGTCGAGTCCTTTCCACCGGTCCACATTACTGCGGGGTTGTCGTACTCCTCTAATCCCCGCCTCGTAACATCGACGGCTTTCTCGATTTTCGACTCCAGAGACTGGTAATCCGATGGCTCCTCGTCCTCACCGTCAGTGTAATTGACGTCGATATCTTCTGGAAACTCAGACCTCATGTTGACTCTCCAGCGGACAGTGTAAAGTAGCTTTTCACCAGTTTGCAGTTATTGATTTTCAACTGACAAGACTCTTCCCGTCAAGCTCCCACATATCCACGTCGATATCCATCAACTCCAGTATGGTGGGCGCAATATCGTACAGGTCCACGTCATCGATGATCAGATCGTCGGCAGTCGAGAACAGGCAAGCGTTCTCGAACTTGTGCATGCCGTTGCGTGGCCCTGTCGTGAAGACAGCGTCTTTGCCGCCAAAGCCCGCTTTCAGGTCGAACCCGTCTGTAGGGATGACAACGAGATCCGGCGCTATTTCGGTGTTGGAGCCACTAAAGGCGTCTTCTCCCTTCACAATACGCTTGCAGACGTCCTGGCCGTTCGGCCCAGCCAACGACTGCAGGTCAGCTATCAGCTCCTCACGGACTGGATCGTACTCGTCTCTGGGAACGGTCCCGTTCGGTTCGCGCCCCTCGAGATTGAGATAGAACCGACCTGGAATGAGCGAGTAGGCTGTCGTCTCCTCGCCGATATCCGATAGTTCCTCCGGATTCTCCGTGTCGTAGGAGAGCCACCCGTTGTCGGCGAGCCACTGGTTACAGTTCACCTCGTACTCGAGCTCTGTAAAGCCGTGGTCGGAGGCGACGATGAGCGTCGTGTCGTCGTCCAGTTTGCGGTGAATCTCTCCGATGTACTCGTCCAGCGTCCGATAGAACTGAAGAAACTCCTCGGCGTACTCGCCGTCTTCGACGTAATCCCGGAAGAGGAAGTGGTTTACCCGGTCAGTCGCCATGAACACGCCGAAAAACAGGTCCCAGTCGTCCTGCTCGATAAAGTGGTCGAAGACCCTGTATCGGGCTTCGAGCGTCTGGTGGGCGTCGTTCAGGAACGCTGTCTTGTCGTCTTCGTGTCCGAGCCCAGCGTCGACGTCGACGCGATAGTCCATTTCTTCGAGGACCTGCTCGACCTCCGGGGAGCTGGCAGCCTCGGACAGCGACGGTGAGAGAAAGCCAGACACCTGCCGCTGAATGTTGGTCGATGGCGGAAACGTCACTGGGACGTTGAACACAGATGCGGATGCGCCAGCATCAGTGACCCGGTCCCAGAGCCGTTCGGTCTTGACGTGCGATCCTATGGGGACGTACGTCTCGTAGGAATCGGGCTCCCTGTCCTGGAAACCATAGACGCCGGTTTCACCGGGATTTTGTCCAGTCGTGAGCGCTGGCCAACAGGCGCTCGATTCGGGGGGCACTATACTTGAAATCTGACCGTCTGTCCCGCCCTCAGCAATTGCGTGGAGGTTCTGGAACACGTCCGGATTGTCCTGAACGAGGTTGAACGGAACCCCATCGATACCAAGGAACACGACGCGGGAGTCGTCACTGCGTAATCGGTCAAATAGACCCATTCTTACTCATCATAGAGCCGCCCACTACTGTAAGTAGGAGCCGCCTTCGGAGGGTAATTGGAGTATTTTACTGGTAACCACCTGTTAGTTCACGTCCACGCAGTGAAACGGTAGCAACAAGAAGTGTGAACTCACCGAATGTGAGGAAACCTTCAGTCGCTCTCGACACCGACCACCGTTTGAGTAGTCAGTATGAATCCGCCCCAGTTTTGGTCGTCCGGTGTGGACCTCTTCAGTAATGGACGAATCTATAAAGACGCAGGCAAAGCGGGAGGCGGAAACGAACGCCCTCTACAATGCGTTGAAACACGATAGCGAGGCACAGGTCGGTGCAATCATGGGGCCGCTAATGGGAGAGAACCCCGAGTTTCGCGAGTACGGCGACCAGATCGCCGGCGTCATCGCGCCGGTGGTCCAGGAAGTGAACAGCATGAGCACCGAGGAGCGACGCGAGCGGTTGGCTGAACTGGCTCCGGAGCGTCTCGAAGAGCTCGAATCCGAAGACGAGGAGGACGACCAGGTCCTTCCAGACCTGCCAAACGTCGAGGAGTACGACCAGGTGCGGATGCGGATGGCACCGAACCCCAACGGACCCTGGCATCTCGGTAGCGCCCGAATGCCCGCCGTCATTGGGACGTACAAGGACATCTACGACGGGTGGATGCTCTGTCGGTTCGACGACACCGACCCCGAAACGAAACGGCCGGACCTCGACGCCTACGACCAGATTCTCGACGCCGTCGGGTACCTCGGCTTCGAACCCGACGAAGTCGTCCGGGCGAGCGATCGTCTCGACATCTACTACGAGCACGCGCGCGAACTCATTGCCGAGGGTGGGGCGTA
>LKMJ01005226.1_pt1 | contig 12235 bp, 13 predicted proteins | sample 643391 | NCBI WGS metagenome assembly LKMJ01 (sample SAMN04112250, study PRJNA286221) | soda lake metagenome | biome: soda lake; feature: Kulunda Steppe; material: water; isolation source: sample PL-Br10 brine of Picturesque Lake | place: Russia: Kulunda steppe | collected 2010-07
AAAAACAAAACGGGCACGACGGCGGCCGACAACAGCCCCCGCGTCCCGTCGTCGATGACCTGACCGACCAGTAGACCGGCCACGAGAGACCCGATCACGACGGCGATCAGGTTCGATTTGATCCCGGTGAGTGCCCGACGAATCATGTCCGTAGTATTGTGTTTAATACACAATAGGGTTCCGGTGTTCGACGGAGTGGATTCCCGGTGAGCGGGAATCGCGTACCGAATTATATCGCCGGGGGAACGATTCACAGGTAGGAGAATGGCTACCGACGGGATCGCAACCGCCGACGAGGTCCGCACGATCGATGGATCCGCGGACGGCTCGGGTGAACCCACGGGCTGCCCGGGCGAGTCCGATCACGCGTCCGGCGACCGCCCGGAGGGCAGCGACGACCGGCGAAACGGAGCGGTCCAGGACCGGGGCGTGCGGGCCGTTCTGGAGATAGAACGCGGCGGATCCTGTCCGATCGACGAGTTTGACGGGGAGGTGATCGATGTCGACGTTCGCTACGGGACGAGCCGCTGTCTCGGCGAAGTCGAGCTTCGCGAGTGCGAGGAGACGTGCTCGGCGACGAAGCAGTTCTCCTCGCCGATCTGTGACCACTGCCCGGGAATCGTGTTCTCTCGGTACGGCTGTATTCCCCGCTTTCTGGAGACCGGAGATCGCTCGTTCATCGTTGAGACGCGTCTCGACGACGTGGAAACGCTCTCGACGCTAGTGAACGAACTGCAGGGGCGGTCCGAGCGCGTCACCGTCCGGTCGCTCACCTCGAACGGAGCCTCCGACGGAACCGAGTGGTGTTCGATCGACCTCTCCTCGCTGACGCCGAAGCAGCGCGAGGCCGTCTCGAGGGCACAGGACCGCGGCCACTACGACCCGGACGCGGAGACGTCACTGACGGAGATCGCCAGGGACGTCGGGATCTCCACGTCAGCGCTGTCACAGCGGCTTCAGCGCGCCGAGGCGAACGTCCTCAGACAGCTGAACTGCGAGTGCAGTTGTTGGCTGGATCCGTAACGCCTGCTTTCGCTCACGGTTTGGTACATAAACTGCTAAACCCACTTCCGCCGAGTTGACGCATCGTCGGGACGAAGTTCGGGTCCGCAGGCCCGATACTCGGGTCATCGTTTCCGATCATCTCGCCGGGTCGACTCGGACGCGTCGTGGGCCGTATATAATACCCAAATCGGTCCCGAGCGTCCGCTATGGGGGTCGGTCCCCTTCGTCCATATGTGAGCCACTGATGTCCCGAAACGATGACCCGGATCCGCTGGAGACGCTCGAGGCGCTCGGCGGCGGACCGAAGCCGAGCGAGTACGACCAGACGCTCGGGCGTGAGGTCGGCGAGGCCGCGAAGCTGGTCTCGAACGGGGACCTCTCCGAGGAGCGGTTCCACGAACGGTTCCACGAACGGCTCAAAGCGGAGTTCGGCGACGAGTACGTCGCCCCGGAGGGGTTCGAGAATGAGTGAAAACCGGACCGGCGGGCCGAGCCTCTCGCGTCGAACGCTGCTGAAATCGACCGGGGCGGCCGCGGGGCTGGCGGGGGTGAGCGGCTGTGCCGATCTCCTCGAGGGCGACGAGGACCGCGACCTCGACCGCCTCGGCGACGCGGAGACCGCCTACGGCAACTGCTGGATGTGCCATCACGCCTGTGGACAGGAGCTCAAGGTGAACGACGGCACCATCGTCGACATCTCCGGAGTCGACGGCCACCCTCGGGGGAGCGCCGGTCCCGGAACCGAGGGGACGCTCTGTCCGAAGGGCCTCGCGGAGATGGAGAAGGCCCACGATCCCGACCGCATCACGCGGCCGTACGTCCGGAAGGACGACGAGCTCCGCGAGGCGGACTGGGACGAGGCGTTCGCGTACGCAGCCGATCGGCTCCGCGAGTTCGACGAGGAACACGGCGCGGAGAAGCTGATCAACGCCGCGAGCTGGGCGACGACCGACCTCCACGGCGTGTTCTGGCGCCGGCTGTACGGCACGCCGGAGCGCATCGGCCGCGGCCGACACGTCTGTTTCGGCGGGGCCCACCTGAGCGGAAACCTGATGGGCCTCGGCACGGACATGCGGTTCGTCGACTACCAGAACTCCGAGTATATCATCGCGTGGGGTCGAAACCTCTTCGAGTCCTTCGCCGGCCAGTGGGAGCCGAAGGGCGTCCTCGAGGCGCTTGAGAACGGCGCGACGCTCGTCGTGATCGATCCACAGCACACGCCGACCGCACAGAAGGCGGACCGCTGGCTCCCGATCGAGCCGCGAACCGACGGCGCGCTCGCGCTCGCGATGGGTCACGTCATCATCGAGGAGGACCTGTACGACGAGGCGTTCGTCGAGGAGTGGACGCACGGGTTCGAAGCGTACCGCGAGGCTGTCGCCGACCGCACCCCGGAATGGGCCGCGGAGATCACCGGGATCGACGGCGACGTGATCCGCGAGGTCGCCGTCGGCTTCGCCGAGGCAGCTCCCGCCGCCGGGATCGCACTCTGGACCGGCGTCGGCCAGTACGCCGAGTCGCAAAAGGCCTCCCAGAACGTGTTCGCGCTCAACGGACTCGTCGGCAACGTCGACCGTCCGGGCGGACTCCGGTTCTGGCGGGGGCCGCCGTTTTCGGACCCGTTCGAGGTCAAAGACGTCGACCTTCCGAACAACGCGGCCGGCAAGACGCCCGCGCTGCGACGCCACGAGGAGTACGAGGAGCATCCGTTCAGACACACCACCGGAATCGGCCACAACGTCGTCCCGGAGATGGTCAAGAACGGCCACGTTCGGGGCATTTACTGTCACTACGACAACCCGATCAACGACGGGAACAGCGAGGCCTGGATGGCGGCGCTCGAGGAGATGGACCTGGTCATCACCGTCGACGCCTATTGGAACGAGCTGACCCGCAGCGCGGACGTCGTGTTCCCGGAGGCGATACAGCTGGAGAAGGACACGCTCATCGACTACGCGCCGGCGTGGAGCGCGTACCACGATCGGCGATGGATCAGCGGATCGAAGGCCGCGGTCGAGCCACTCGGCGCCACCCGATCCGGCTTCCGGATCCTGAAGGGGCTCGCCGAGGAGATGGGCTGGGGGGAGTACATCCCGTGGGAGAGCGAGGCCGAGTACAACGAGGACATGCTCGCGAACGTCGACTACTCGTTCGAGGAGATCGCGGAGCGAAACTACGTGGTGCTCGACGAGTTCGGCTACGAGCAGTGGCGCGAGAACGGCTTCGCGACCCCGACGGGGAGGTTCCAGTTCGACCTCGGCGAGATGGACGCGTACGTGCGTTCGATCGAGGAGGTCGACGAGATCGACCTCGAGACGGGTCCACAGTGGGTCCCGCCGGGGACGCTCGGCGAGGAACCGGACGAGGAGTACCCGCTACACTTCTACGACACCCGGTCGGTCTTCTTCGCGTTCGGTGCCGACCAGCCGCACGCACAGCTTCGCGAGCAGTACGCGGCGAAACACGGCCTCGGCGGCGAGGACTACCGCGGCAACTACCTCGTAATGAACCCGGCCGACGCCGAGGAGCGAAACGTCGAGACGGGCGACATGATCTCGGTCGAGTCGCGCGACGGCGCGGGCGAGCTGATGGCGTACGTCAGCGAGCGCACCCCGCCCGGGTTCGTCACTGCGGAGTTCGGGTTCGGCGAGGGCTGTTCACACGCGGAGGGATTCAACACGATGATGCTTCACACCGACCAGACGGACCCGCTTTCCTCACAGCCGGACAGACACCTCCCGGTCGAGGTTCGCGCCGACAGGGGTGATGTCGCATGAGCGAACGGTGGATGTTCTACTTCGATCCGAACCGGTGTATCGGCTGTCACGCCTGTTCGATCTCGTGCAAACAGCGGCACGATCGCGACGCCGACGCCGACGGCTGGCGGACGGTGACCCACCTCAGTCGGGGAGCATATCCCGACTTCGAGGAAGTCCCGGTGTCGATGTCGTGTATGCACTGTCACGACGCGCCCTGTGAGAAGGTGTGTCCGCCGAACGCGATCGAAAAGCGCGACGATGACGGCATCGTGACGGTGAACCGGGACCGCTGTATCGGCTGTCACTACTGTGCGTGGGCGTGTCCGTACGGCGCGCCGACCTATGGCGAGGAGGGGCTCATGTCCAAGTGCAACATGTGTCTCGGCGAGGGTCCCGGCAGCGGACACGGCAAGCCGCCCAAACGGAAGGCGGAGGACGGGGGGAACAAACCCTCGTGTGTCGACAACTGCGTCGGCGATGCGATCAAGGCCGGTCCGGTGAGCGAAGTGATGGAGGAGGCGTCCGAGTCCGCGGCCCGGCGGTTCAAAAACGGCGCGTACGAGTCGCGGGTCATCGTCGAGCCGATGGAGGGAGACGCCGCCGCGTCGCTGAGCGAGGACGCCGCCGAGGGCACCGACGGGTCCGCATCGATGGACGAGAGCGCGGTCGATCAACGTGAGGCCGACTGGCTCAACGGGTGATCACGATGTCGATTGCACACGTCGTACTCGAAACGTTCGTCGGGTTTCGATGGCTCCCGGCCGACTACTGGGACCTGTCCATCCCGGTGTACCTCTACTTGGCGGTGCTCGCCGGCGGCGCATATCTCACCGGTGCGTCAGCCTGTTTCATTCGGGCGTGGCGCGACGCCGGATCGTGCTCGCTGGAGTCGGAGATCGCCCGCTGGGGCTTTCTGATCTCGGTGTTCAGCGCGGCGGGCGCGGGACTGTCCGTGATGTCACACCTGGCGGTGGTCTACCGGGCGCTGCTGTTTCCGGTGTATCTCACCAACTTCAGCTCGTGGATCACGATCGGGACCTGGATCCTCGTGATCCTCTCGGTGCTCGCCACGGCGTGTCTCGTGCTCCAGCTGTTCGGGGAGTCCGCGGTGAACGACGACGGGGCGAGCCTCTGGCCGCGCATCGTCGTCGCCAAGCTCGGGGTTCTCGATACGATCGACCGGCTCGTCGACCGCGTTCGACCGCCGATGGCCGGCTTCGCTGGGCTGCACGTGGTCGGGAGCCTCTTCGCGCTGGCGACGATCTACACCGGCTTCGAGCTGGCGATAGTCGAGACGGTTCCGCTGTGGCACCAGCCGCTCGTCGTCCCGACCCTGTTTCTCACGAGCGGGGTGGCGGCCGGGATCGGACTCACGCTCGCGGTCACCATGCTGTTCGAGCGTGAGATCGGGCCGGTGTTCGGCGGCTACGCCATCGCCGCCGGCGTGCTCTCCGGCGTGAGTCTGCTGATCGCGGGGCACGGCTGGAGCCGTCTCGCCGCGAGCGACGTGCCGGCCGCAAGCGCCTCCCACGGCGCGATGACCGACGGGGTGCTGGCGGTCGGGGTTCTGATCGTCGCACTCGGTCTCGCGGTGGCGCTTTTGGCGGGGGTCGCCTTCGGCCTCGCCGCGACGACGGGTCGGCTGCCCGAGCCGGTCGAGCGAGTCGGCGGTCCGATACTGATCGGATCCTTCGGCTTGCTCACGGTGAGCGGGCTCGTGATGCGGATCCTGGTCCTGCTCGCCGCCGAGCAGCATCCGGTGGTGGTCGTCGCATGACCGCCGCCGACCGCGAGACGACCGCGGTGGACGACCTCGACGAGGACGACACCGGCGGGGACGACGAAGCGGACGCCCCGCGGTGGGACGTGGAGGATGTGGACCCGGAGACGCTTGCGGAGCTGCACGCCCTACTCGCGCGGTGTTTCGAGCATCCGGGTGAGGAGACCTCGGCGGCGATCCGCTCCGGGGCGATCGCCGAGGCCATCGGGGAGCGGGCCACCGCCGTGGGCGTCGACGTCACGCAGCCCTCGCCCCCCGCTCGGCCCCGCGAGGCGTATCTCCGGACGTTCGAGGGATTCGAGGGCGGCGCGTACGCGCCACCCGCGGAATCCGTCTACGAGCCGTGGTGGGACGGAACCGACCGGGGAATCCTCTCCGGTCCGCCGGCACACGACATGGAGCGTCGGTACGAGGCGATCGACATCGAGACGCCCGACGCGTACCCGGCCGACCACGTCGCGCTCGAACTGGAGTACGCAAGTCTGCTGCTCGAACACGGGGCCGACGAGGAGTACGTCGACTTCGTCGAGGCGCATTTCGGCTGGCTGCCGGCGCTTCGCGAGCGCGTCGAACGAACGAGCGACGTGGCGTTTCACCGTTGGGCGGTTCGGACGCTCGAGACCGCGATGAATCGTACGGTGGCAGCCATCGAGGCGGCGACGGAGATCCACGAGGACGATGAGCAGTAGCTCCGATCGCGACGCCGATTCCTCGGCGCGGGACCCCGAAGGCGAAGTCCGAATGAGCCTCTCGGTTACCGACGCCGAGGCGGCCCGTGATCTGCTGGTCTGTCTCGGGGACAACGAGGGGATCTCCCTCTCCGTCGACTGCGTGGCTCGGGAGGGCTCCCCGCCGTGCGTGCTCACGATCGACGACCTGTCGGAACGGCAGCTCGACACGGCGGAGATCGCGGTGAAACGCGGGTACTACGAGAAACCGCGGGAGGCGTCGCTTGCGGACCTCGCCGAGGAGTTCGACGTCTCGAAACCGGCGATCTCACAGCGACTCACCCAGGTCGAGCGAAAGCAGGTCCGCTCGCTCGTCGAGTCGTGTCGGTCGTCCGGATACGACGCCTCGGACGGCGGCTAACTCCCGTTCGCCGACGGGAACTCGGTCCGAACCGGCCCTCACTCCCTGATTCGCACGATCCCGTCCCGGAAGACGGCGTGGTTCGGCAGGACGTGTTCCTCGCCGTCGGTCTCGATCCGGGTGACGAACAGGTCGACCTCCTGGACGATCCCGCGCTGGCCGGCGACTTTCACCTCGTCGCCGATGCCGTACGGCTGCCGAAGAAGCAGGAAGATCCCGGCGGCGGCCGCCGCGAGGAGGTCCTTCGTCGCGAGCGCGACGAGCACGACGATGGCGAACGCGTAGGCGGCGAGCAGAACGACGAGCGCGATGGTCTCGACGCCGACCTGTCCGAGCGCGAGCAGCGCGGCCACGTAGACGACGCTGTATTTGACGATCGTCGGCAACACGCCGGTTTCGGGGAGCTTTACCCCACGGAGTCGCTCGGCGACCAGCAGCTCCGCCTTGTCGCCGACCACGATTCCGACGATCAGCACGAGCAGCGCGACGAACAGGCGGGGCACGAAGGTGGCGACGTCGGACCAGAAGAGCTCGACGTATTCGACGTCGGCGACGCTGAGCGCGACGACGATCGTGACGGCGACGATGAAGTACGCGGAGAGCTTCGCGACGATGGCGACCGTCGACGTGCCGAACTCGTGGGCCGTCCGCTCGAACGCCGTTCCCTCGATGGTCTCCGGCACGCCCGCACGTGTGAGAAGACGGCGATTCACCACGCCGACGAGGTAGGCCAACACGAGGCCGACGAGAAGCACGAACAGGGCGAGCCAGATGCGGTCGGGAACCGCGTTCACCAGGTCGGAGGAGATCTGCATCGACGGCTCCGGCATGATCAGTACTCCTCCGGGTCGACCTCCAACACGAGCGTTCCTCCCTTGAACGCCCGGACGAGCCCGTCGGACTCCGAGAGGACGATGGCGGTCGCGTTGGTGTCGCGGGTGATCGCGCCCCCGGCCATGTGACGCGCGCCGAGCCCCTTCGGGATGTCGACGCCCTCCGCCGCCGGCTCAAGGTAGCGGTACGCCGAGACGATCTTGCCCGAGTCGGAGACGATGAACGCGCCGTCGAGCCGCGAGAACTCCTTCAACATCACGTTGACGATGGGGTCGCCGACGTGGACGTGGGACTTCTCGAACGGGTTGTACGAGAGCGGCCGGGACTTGTTCATCACCTTGCCGGCGTCGCCGACGACGAACAGCGCCCCGACCGGCTTGCCCTTCTGGCCCTTCTTGCCCAACTCGATGGCGACCTCGAAGACGTCACGGATGACGCTCGGATCCGCCCGCGAGTTGACGAAGAGGTCGTAGATGCCCGTGTGGACCGTCGGGTCGACGGAGACACGCACCACGGAGTCGATCGCGTCGTCGAAGACGGAGACGACGCAGACGACCTCGTCGCCCTCGTCGATCAGGTCGTCGTCCATCGCACCCTCGATCCCGAACCGGATCCGGTCGCGCACGTTCTCGAACGGGAGCGGCAGCTCGACGAACGTCTCCGCGTCGACGTCGTTCTCGGACGCGACGACGACGATCGACGGGTCCTCCTCGACGAACCGTTCGTGGAAGGACGCGGACGGCGAGAACAACAACACCGCGTCGGCGTCGTCGACGAGATCCGCGAGGTGGTTTGTGAGAGAACTCATCGGTTACGTTCACCACTCCCGGTGGACGTAAAGCCGTTGCGTCGGCGTCGTGCGTGCGTCCGACGGAGTCTCGTCGGAGCAACACTCCGTCGGGTTCGATCGAGGGTCATGGTGCCATGCTGGATGTGGGTGGGTGTTCAGCTCACGGCGTGTTTGAGCCGACGGACAAAACGGACGAAACGGGATCGGTGATCGTTGACTACAACCAGCCGTCGGGGAACTCTCCCTCATTGTCAACCAACAGTTGCAGTAGGGGGTCGATGTCGTCAAAGTTTGATCCCCGTGTGACCTCATGGGTATCGCGATTCCAACTGATAAACCCGTACTCGGCGAGTTTCGACAGATGGCGGCGGTCGGTTGTAACGAAACGATCGGACCCATCCGGAGCCTCCTTCGGGTCCGTCCGGACGACCGGCGAATCGTCCGGTGAAGGCTCTGCCAGCAAGGCGACCAGTAGTTTGCGCCGTTGAATGTGATTTAACGCATCAAGTGCGCCATCCATCGGGACCTGAGCTAACTCATCAAGCGTGCCGGCGGGGGGCTCTTCGGATCGCTCCATACGGTCCACAAGGGGTCGTATCCAGGTCATACCACCACATCTTCAAGGGGAACCGTTGTTCTGAGTAATCGGGTGAGCGTCGCATTCTCCCGGGCACTCACCGGACCGGATGAGTCAAGCGGTACGAACGATCGGTCAAAGAACGCCCGATCCGTCGACACCGATTTGCCGCTGCGCGCCGAGCGTCCCGTATGTCACGTCGCCCGGAGACGATCACGAGCGTCGGGATCGACGTCGGGACGACGACGACCCAAGTCGTCGTGAGTCGACTTCGCGTCTCCTCACCGTCCCATGACGGCGCGGCAGCCCCCGAGATCCGCGAGCGAACCGTCGTCCACCGAAGCGACGTCCACTCCACCCCCCTCGTCGACCCGGAGACCGTCGACGTCGACGCAGTCGCCCGGATCGTCGCCGAGGAGTTTGCCGCCGCGGGGATCGATCCCGCGGACGTCGACACCGGCGCGGTCATCGTCACGGGGGAGACGGCCACGCGACGGAACGCGGAGCCGTTGGTCCACCGCATTGCGAGCGACGCCGGCGATTTCGTCGCGGCCGCCGCCGGAGGATCCCTCGAAGCCGTTCTCGCCGGCCGCGGGTCGGGCGCGGCCGCCCACGCCCTCGAGGCGGGGATGACCGTCGCCAACGTCGACGTCGGCGGCGGAACGACGAACGTCGCGGTCTTCGATCCGGACGGGGTCGTCGACACTCGGTGTCTCGACGTCGGCGCGCGCCTGATCAGGGTCGACGACGGGACCGTGGTCCACGTCTCCGACGTCGCCCGGCGGATCGCCGCCGATCGGGGGTTCGATCTCGGGATCGGCGACGAGGCGACGCCGGACCGGCTTCGTCCGTTGGCGACCGTCTCGGCCGACCTGATCGCCGACCTCCTCGACGGGCCGCCGTTCGATCCGCTGACCGAGGCGCTCGCGATCGGCCCGCTTCCGTCGACTTCCGTCGCCATCGACGCCGTCGTCGTTACGGGTGGCGTCGGACGCCTGCTGAACGACGCGACGTCCGATCGGGACACGCCGTCCGACCCGAACGTCCCCGCCGATCCGTCCGACCCGAACGTCCCCGCCGATCCGCTCGATCCGTTCGAGTTCGGTGATCTCGGTCCGCTTTTGGCGGCGGCGCTCGACGAGCGGCTGGCGAATCGGCGGCTCCTCACGCTCGCGGAGGACCTCCGTGCGACGGTCGTCGGCGTCGGCACCGAGTCGACGACGTTCAGCGGTCGGACCGTCCGTCTCGATGAGTCGTTGCTCCCGCTTCGGGACCTGCCCGTCGTCTCGACCGGTCCGCTGGGCGAGGACCCTCATTCCCCGATGGAGCGGGCGGTCGAGGTCGCCACGAACCTCTACGATCTCACGGACGTTTCGGGAATCGTTCTCCACGTCGAGTCGGTCGGCGAGTTGAGCTACGACCGGCTGGGAACGGTCGCCGACGCGGCCGCCGGGGCGATCGAGCGGCTGGGCGTCCCCGTTGTCGTCGTCACCGAACAGAACTGTGCGAACGTCCTCGGGCAACTGATCGCGGCACGCACCGACGAGGCCTTCCTTGCGATCGACGAACTGCGGCTATCGGAGGGAGTCCGTCTCGACGTCGGCGAGCCGTTTCCCGGACGCGATGCCGTGCCGGTCGTCGTGAAGACCCTCGCGTTCGGCGCCTGAGGGGCCGCGGGTCGGATGTGCAAGGACGCTTTCGGGCCCGTTCACCGAACGATCCGGACCAGATCCCGGCGGTACCAGACGATCACCACGGAGAGGGTGGCGATCGTTCCAACCGGGACCACGGTGAGGAGCCCCGCGGCGCCCCCGACGCCGAACCGGGAGGCGACGCCGACGGTCACCCACAGCGTCGAGAGGGCACCCAAGACGAGGACGCCGCCCGTAACCCGTACGTCCTCCCGTCCGAAGCCCCTCCCGAGGAGCACGCTGGCGACCGCGATCAGATGGAAGCCGAGCGCCAACGGCCACGCCCGAATCGAGGCGGGAAGGACGCGGAACGGTCGGGTCTGATCGCCGAAGTACGACCAGACGGGATAGAGGTGGTGGCTCGCGCTCGGGTCCGCCGCTCCCGTGTTCACGAACCCCCAGAGGGTGACGAGCGTGAGGTCCCCCGTCCCGGACGGAACGACCGTCATCGGGACCGACAGCAAGGCCAGGACGGCGACAACCGCCGGCGTGGGGCTGACGCGGCCGTCAGATCCGGACGACTCCACGTTCGACCCGTTCTCCCCCGTTTTCGGCGGCGCGTCCGACATACCACGCGTTCAGGATGCGGCCGATTTAGGTCATTCGGCGATCGTCGGGGGCGACGCGTCTGCGATCGAGGGCGATTCCCCGGACGTCAGGAGCGCGACGGTCACGAGTTGCCGACGGTCACGAGTTGCCGACGGTCGTGAGGCGGCACGAGAACCCACGAGCCGGCCGCGTTCCGGGTCATGATGTTCCATCAATATGACAGAAACCTATTTGCGACCTGCCGGAGAACGGGACCCGATCCGACAATGAGCTCACCCGTGACGGTGGCGGTATCCTTCGGGGACCGGTAGCATGTCGTCGTTCAACCCGATCGGGGATGTGGGACGGACCCTTCGATCGCTCCTGCTTGATGGAACCGTAACGTGGGACCTCAGCGAGGAGGAGGTAGCGTTGACGTCTCCGGAGGAGTTCGACCCCGACGAGGGTGGCCTCTCGATACACCTCTACCGGCTCGTCGAGAACGAACACGCGTCGAACCAACGTCCGGGGGGCGGAGGGCGCACGGCCGACGCCCCGCTCGTCCTCGAGTTGTACTATCTCGTCACGGCACATCCGCCGAACGGGGGGCCCGTCGGCACCGACGACACCCTCGAACAACACCGGCTATTGAGCCGGGCGATCCACGCGTTCGAGGAACGCGCCGTCGTCCGCCCTCCCGACCTCCTCGGAGCGCTGGCGGACGGACCACCCCTCCACATCACGATGGGCACGGGCGACGATGGACGCGTGATGGACGTCGTGGGAATGTTCGGGAATGGTCCGCCCCGTCCCTCCGTCTCGTATCGGGTAACTCCAGTGATCATCGAGCCGACGGCGGCCGAGGCCGGCCCCCGCGTCGTCGAGACGACGATGGAATACCTCGCACGCTCCGACGGCGTCGACGATGCCGATGGGTCGGACGACGACACCGCGGAGCGACCATGATCGACGGAGAGCGACCATGACTGATGTGATGCGACCATGACTGATGTGATGCGACCATGACTGATGTGGTGCGACCATGACTGATGTGGTGCGACCATGACCGGGCCGGAGCGACGGCGGGTGGAGACGTCGACCACGCGACTATCCGTGGCGGTCGAACCGGTGGATGCCGTGACGGGGCTTCCGCCGCGCGTCCCGATACGGGTTCGCCTCGTC
>LKMJ01005227.1_pt1 | contig 12234 bp, 13 predicted proteins | sample 643391 | NCBI WGS metagenome assembly LKMJ01 (sample SAMN04112250, study PRJNA286221) | soda lake metagenome | biome: soda lake; feature: Kulunda Steppe; material: water; isolation source: sample PL-Br10 brine of Picturesque Lake | place: Russia: Kulunda steppe | collected 2010-07
CGAGACCAGCTTCTGCAAGCACACTCAACGCCTCTGCATGCTGCAACCTCGTGAGCCTCTGCACGTCTGCAATATCTCTATTGGACCTCTGCATGACCAGATTAGTGTAGAAGCAATGCCCAGAGAGTGTGTGGCTTGTGTATCTGAGATGGTAATTCACCAATGACGGTGATTTGGCGTGACATCTGGCTTAGATTGTGGAACACTCGATAACTTTAACGAAGAACCAAGGTCAGTGCTGCAAGATGGCAGCGTGGGCTTGGAGGCTCAGGGGGGGATTGGCGTGGCAGCCGAATCATGTGTGTGCGTGATGGGGAGGAAAAGGGTGAAGTATTGAAGACATGGTACAGCGTAAGGAATGAAGCAGCTCATGGTCTATGCAGTCGCGTGCCCTCTGTCGCATGGCTTTTTCGCTTTGGGCGAGCTGGGGAAGGTAAGGCCCCACGCACAACCCCGCTTCTCGATAGCTCTGTGTGTGTATCCCCAATTGCTGTTCAGTCAATAGTTGTGATCTGGCATGACAACGAAAAGAAAAGAAAAAGAAAAGAAAGACTACACAAGCAGCAAAAAAGCTCCTCACATCAATTAAGGAAAAGGGGCCACTTGGGAAGAAAGCCCCCCCACCAGATAAAGAAGAATGCAGTCAGTGAGGATCAGGAGGGTTGCGGCCAGTCAAGCCAGCAGACTTCTGCTGATTAGTTTGAAGGTGAGGAGAATGCTCAAGAGAACATAGTCTGTACAAGCTCATGAGCATAGTGCACAGAATGAGCATGAAGCTTGAGAGCAAGTTTCTTGACTTTTGGCATGACAACCCATTGTAACTTAACTTTTCTTGGTTTCGGTTGCAGGCCTGTTTGGCTTCAGCTAAGCTGCCCTTGTTCGGCAGGTACAGCTATGGCCAGGAAACAATCAGCTTTATTTCTTTCTTCATGTCTGTCGTAGTTTTTCTTTTCTTTCCTTTTCTTCCAGCCTGATGGCCAGGCTGGCGGTTAACAGATTAGATGAGGTTCACAGGGGCAGATAATAACTCAGAAATCAAGCTGCATGTCTTCAAAGTCTATATCTAATCTACAGCACTACTCTGCCAAGCTTGCAAAAGTCTGTGCTCTTTCCTTCTAGCACCTGCTGGCAGCTTGGGCTTTTCACTACCAAACCTGTGCACAGCACTCACAAGAAGCTGAAAGCCTCCAAGCATTTTCAGGCAGCATAAATGCAATGTCAGCTTACACTTGTATCAAAAGCCAGATCAACAGGGATGCTGCTTGTGGCTGCTGCTGCTGCTGCTGCTGCTGCCTGGTGTTAGCTGCGCTGGCGCTCAACCACCAGGCTGACTTCCCCATCTTTTACATCCCCCTTCTTCAGCGCGCCACGAATTGCACTCCACCTGCCAAGCCATGCAGTGACAGAGTCGTAAGGCGCAACCCTTGATAGCCACACTTGCATGCTGGGGATTGTATCCATGCGTTGTGCAGCTGTTTGCGACGCAGCGCACAGAAGCGCTGTATGTGCGAGCAGCATACAGGCTGACACTGGCGCAGGCTCCACAAGCCGTCGCTCTGCTGAGCACTGGTGGCGGAATGCCGCCGCCTTGTTGCTGCAAGCGAGTTCCCTGCCATGGCTACACACGCCCTTTCAAGCTTTAGCTAAGCAGCTCCAGACAGATCCAGCTATGGGCCAAGCACTCGTGGCAAGCTTCGCACTGACTCAATACTTCTACCACCCTTTTTCCTGACATTTACGTTCATCTGAACCAGAAACAGGAGGGCCAGTCAGGAACAGAGCAAGCATCCAACTTCATATGCAGCCTGCTCTGTGAGGGCAACCCACCGCTGCTTGTCTGCGCCAAACACCACTATATGGCGTTCCGGCGCCTTTGCGCCAAACAAGGCATTGGTTGGGTACACAAAGTTTGTGCACGACACCTGTGGGTGGCACACAGACACACAGACCTCAGTGGCACACAGACACCTGTGGGTGGCACACAGACGCGGTGACCAAGCTCCCCATTGATGACAGCCTTGTAGCCACAGGTCTCTCAGGCTCAAACTAATTTGAGCAGGCATATTTAGCCGCTCCTGGCTTGCAGGTGTGTACGGCAGGAAAGGAATGACGACAAGTCAACCAAAAGTAGAAGTGCAGGCTTGCCAGGTTCTGAGCACAAGGGGGCACAGCAGAGGGTAGCCTTTGGTTTCAGGAATCTGATGCAAAACGCAAGGGTGGTGAGTACTACAGGGAGGACCCACTTCTCCGCTTCAGACGGCCATGACAACTTTCCCAAGCTGAGCCGCCTCACCACAACAGGCTCTGGTACCTCTGGTATGTGCACCTGGTGGCTAGCTCAACAGGGCAAGGGGAGCTCTTGGCTTTGCGCGCCACCTCACCACAACAGCCTTTGCAGGGCCTAACGCCACCTCCCCTGTCCAAACCCCTCTCTACGCTTCACCTTGGCATACCCAACCCCCTCTATGCTTTACATTGCGCTCCCCCTCCCTTCTTCATAACCTTGCAGCATTGTTCACCGAACCAAAAAGTACACTAGATGCCCTCCATATCATACACCAAAGTTGGCTCGCCAGGCAACGTCATGCCCATCCCAGGCCTTGCACTCACATGGCTACGCATGTGGCAAAAGGTACGACACTGCGTTGTTGATGCACCGCAGGCCACAGCAGGACATGCATATTGCACTGCAGGCTGCAGCAGAGCATTCTGAGCTGAAGTGCATGCCGAGCACGCCTGTGGTGCTCACCGCCCTCAAGACGTCCCCTGGCAGCACACAGTCGCTCAGACGCTGATTAAGCGCGGCCACTTTCTTGCGCTGCTCAGCATGGCTGCCCTCAACCTGTCACGCACGAAGAAGGCGTGTCTGAGCTTGCTACATTGTGGACAAGGAACCAGGGATACTAGGTGGCTGAGCTACCAGCAGGCAGAGAGAAGGCAAAGAAAGGGCAAGGGGCAACCTGGCCGGCAAGGCCTTCAGACGAGTTCCTGGACTTGTGTGACGACTACAGCAAAATATAAGGATTAATGAATTGCACCAGCAAGGAAAGAATCTGGCAGAGACCAAGGGAGTGTGGCAGAGATCATGAAAACTGGGGGAAGATCAAAGAAGGGGTGCTGTTACGCACAAGGCACCAAACGCAGGAATGGAGGCTTTCAGCATGAACCTGTGCATGCTTGGGGCAACACTGCAGCACATCAAGAGGTTTCAGCGCGTTTTGTGGAAGGTAAGAGCACCCAACCATGAGCCCGACCACCAACCCCATGCAAGAAATTGGGACCCACCAAGTCAACCACGTATGCCTGCTTCTGCCTCTCGTCATACTCAAACACAATCCCGAGGGGCCGGGGTAAAGTCACGAGTATGAGGTCGCTGTTTGGACTCAGCTTGTTGAAAACAAACGTGCTGCACACAAGGCAGCAAGCAGGGGCGAAGATCAAAAGATGACCAGCGGCACGTCTGGAAATGGTGCAACACAAAATGAAGCTACAAGGGTATCAAACCCGCTAGGGCCAGGAAGGCAGTTGGTAAAAAAATTTGAGTGCTCAAATTCTTGAACATGCAAACAAGTACATGTTCAGCCTTTGAGCTGGACTTCTAAGTGCAACATATGCTATAGTGATCAGTGATCAGTGATCATAGAGCTGGACTTCTAAGTGCAACATATGCTATAGTGATCAGTGATCAGTGATCATAGAGCTGGACTTCTAAGTGCAACATATGCGCTATAGTGATCAATGCCTGGCCATTATTTGGGCTCAGGCAGGTTCCATGAAACGATTCCACTAATTTGTGATAGCCTTGAATCTTGGTGACAACCTTCTTTAAAGTCCAAAACTGGCAGCATGCAAGATGTAAGTCTCATGGCAATGTGCAAAATGGATTGTGCACCTTGCTGCTCACACCTCTAGTACACACACGCATGCCTCACCACAGCTGACCAATCTTCCACACGCCAACAAACGTGCCATGGTCCCTGTATTTGCTCGCTTGGTTCTGCGGACACACGTCCCCAAGCAGGTGTGGCCCACCTCTCATGTCATTGCCTCAGCACTTGGCTCTAAACAAGATGTCATTTTCAGCTTGTAAATCCTTGTCGAGAAGCAAGCAACAGTGTCCCCAGACCACCTTACCGCATCTCTTTGTTTCTCCTCTCTCCAACTGCTATACGTAGTCTGACACCATCGTAGTCCTCGGGCACTGGCCACGGAGTGTAAGAGATGGCGCGGAAAGCCAGCTCACCCTGTCACTTGCGTGCATTGACATATGCAGGCAGGTGCAACACCATATGCAAGAGTGGACACATAAACACCAGTCTCAGACCCTGCGGCAGGTTTGCATGAATAGCTATGCATTGCAAACCCCTTGATCCTTCTCACATTTGGGTCTGATTGTTGCTGTGTGTGTGCACAGGCACTGTAGCTCTCACCCTCACACTTTGGTATGAACAGGTACTGGCTATCACCTCACATTTTGGTGTGCAGCACTCACATTGTCCACTGTCTCCTGGCAATTTGTCAAAGTTGGGATGCCTGTTGGACCAAAAGTACCCCCCCTGCCAACCTGAGCTTTTTATTTGGAGTCCGTTTGTTATAATGAGTCAGGTCACGGGCCCCCTTTCGGCCAATTTTTCTTGTGGAGGCCCCTTATATTTCGTACGCCTTGCCCAGTCAGACTGTCATAGATCTCTGTTCTCAACGGCACAACAAACTTTGCCATTTCATCTCATAGATTATAGATTACCTTCTTGGCTGGCCATGATCAGCCACAAACCAATGAGCCAAACAGCCTGGCTGGTGGTTAATCCTAACTTGTAAACTTGTAAAGTGAGTTTAGATTCGTGCCCTTGTTTCCCCCAGGTGAAGGACTGAATACCTTCAGTACATCCACAACAAAATTCGAATATTGCAGCTCAAGATGCCATCAAGAGCTCTTGACATGGAAATTTTTTGGGGGCCCCAAACAATACTTCTTAAAAAAATCAATGCGCAAACCTACTGCTCATTGCGCACGAGTGCTGCAATAAAATATTGATAGGAATAATGAGGATTCTCTCTAGCAGCTTGTTGTATATGAGGAAGCATGTATACAGGGACCTGTTCCTTTACCTCTCTAGGCTCATTTTGCTTAAGGAAATCTAAAAACACAAGTCACCCTGATGACATCTTATTTTTTGAGCTGTTCTGCTAACATTTATTTTCAGAATGTTTCTCCCTGGTCATGAGACACTACCTTGCCTCATAGGCATTGGCACCTTTTCTCCTCAGACTAGGATCACAGGCCTGATTTGCTTCAGCTCAGCTGCCCTTGATCAGCAGGTTCAGCTATGCGACCCAAACCTTTCCAAACCATGGATTCTGTGGTTTGTTTAAGATCACCCTCACAAACAGCTCCCCCTTAGCCAGGGCAAACTGTCTCATTTGCAGCTTTAACCTTATCTTGAACAAAAAACCGATAAGTGGGTGCTCTGCTGATGAACAACGTTCATGTTGTATTGTATTTCCAGGACAACAACCTCAGATGTTCTTAAACTCATTAGCAAACTTGTTAAATTTTTGCACTGAGCTCCAACGCTACTCCTGTGTGCAATGCTTCCCACAAAATTGAGTTTTCTTCAAGTCTCAAATTGTTGCAATGTTGACATTGTCTCTTACAACCCTGCAATCCATCTTAGCCATTACGATGAGGTAGAGATAAAACCAAATCAATGTGGTTTGGTACTCAAAGTGACCTGGAAAATGTTTTTAAGAGTAAGGCTCCAGGCTGCTAGAAATGAGGAACCCTGTTCCTAACTAGCAGGTTGGAGTTTGATTTCTTTTTTCACAGCCTGGCGACTTGAGCTACTCTGAATAGTGCGAGCTCTGCAAGTTCGGGTCGCGTGCACTTATTGCATTTGAAGTGTTACTTAGATAGTCTGAAACTCACGCATTAGAAAAGCACGCAGGCTGTGCTGCTTCTTTCTACTGCCATCAACTCCTGCTGTCTTCTGCATCACTTTCCTGGCTTTCCTCGCTGCTGAAGATATCCCGAGCTGGTGCCTGAGCCCCTTGCTCCAGGGCTCAGGTGCGCTCAGCAAAGCGCATATGTTGCTTTACGGACACACTAGCTTGCATGAACGCACTTTGGTCAAGCGATTTTGGCTCATGCTGTGTGCGAAGGAGAGCACTCCAGTTCTGCACACAACCTTGACACATAAAGTGCATGAAAAGCTTGGGATGTAAATTGGAGTGGCTAGAGGTATCTGGAGGAAGATGAGGGTCAACAGGCTCCCCCCCTACAACCAAACCTCTCTCCACACTCCCAACCCCTGAGTGCAGAAGAATTGACGTCATGCCACACATTATTTGTATCATACGCTGGTACGAGCATGTGGACGCATGACCCAACCTAAAACTTTGTAAACTACCGTTCAGGTGACCTGAGTGAGGCGCATGCAAATGCCCACTCAGTTTGGGCCCCAGTTGCCCTCCCCTGCCATTCTTTGCTTAACTTGGTTTGGCCAAGGTAAACTTTTGATCCTTGGTGCACTCACTTTTTGGTCTTTCAAGGGGCTCTCTCCTTGAGGTGCCTCAAATAAAGCTCCTGTCTTGGGGTCCCTGATGATGCGAGCAATTTACCAACATAAGAAGACCCATTTTTATGGTAGACAAACAGAACAGCTCATGGGCACCTTGCAGGACTGAGACATAGAAAAGGAGCGAGTAAATTGCAAGGAGGTAGGATAGCATAAAAGAGCGTGGAAGAGCTAAGCTGCTCACCTTAACATAGACAGACAGCCACCAATCAACATGATTCCAGACTCTTGGTAGCACAGACTCTTGATAGCACCCCACCAACCTGAACAAAGTACCATCTTCCAACGCTTCTTTGGGAGGCGGCCTACATGCAAAGCAAAGGATTGCCATAGTCAAAACAAATGGACAACAAGATCTAGGCGCCTAACAAACAGATGTACTGCGACCTTCGGGAAAAAAGAGCTTACTAGAATAGCACAGTGTACGCCCTGCTTGATGCGCGCAGTCTTGTTTGCACAGTAGCAACTCAGTAGCAAATCATGTGTCTTCCTATCACCCAAGCAACCAACCAGGGAATATAGTTAAGCTCACCTGAGAATGTAGAGAATTGCCAAGCCAGCTACAGCAAGCGGCAACACCAAGGCCAATAGAAAGACCTTGTCAGCTTGCTGTTGACACGCGGCATCAAAGCACAAGCCGCTGATCTGCATACGTGCAAACATTGCTTTTTTGCAAACGTGAGTGTGTTTAAAAGAACATGTATTCCCTTGATCTGAAAATCCAAGCACTCTAGTACTGGTGCCTCTTGACATGAGCAATCAGTTTGGTCCCCTTCCCCTTCCTCCCCAGCATTGCACAGCAAAGCAGTGATGACTGCTCAGAGATTCCTTAATTCATAAGGAGTTAGGGTGCATCAATTATGCAGCATAATGAAACAAAATTGGGTTATCAATCGCCAATCATTCATCGCTGGCGGCATTTACCTGAAGCCCTTTAAAAGCATCAGCGCGGGTGCGCAATTGTGCTTGCGAACATCTATTGCTGGGGGCGCTCTGGCTCAAAAAAAGTGCATTGTGGCCTTGTAGAGGAGCGGGTGGGAAAGGAACCAGAAAACAACTTCTGTTTGCCCTTGGAGGAAGCAGACGGGTGAGGGAAGTTGAACTCAGCATTGAGGGCTAGAACAATACGGCAAGGCACCCTTTTTCAACAGCATCCAAAACGCCATGAACTTGCAAACTTCCCCCATCCACTGGCTACATTACAGGTACGCTTTGTGAATATGAATGGATTGGTGCAAGGCTTTGAACTGTCCATGCGCACAAAAGATAGTAACAAATATGAGATGGTAAAGGCCGAATTCCCAGCGAACGTAACTTCTGGAAAGTGGCTTTTAAAATGATTGAACAAGTGTATTTGGCCCTTGCACAATGCAAAATTCGAAAAAGTGTAATATTGGCCTCCCTTCGCACTTTGAGAGGAGGACGACAAGAAGAATGCTCGCAAGATGGTACCTTCGATCTCTTGGCTAGGACTACTTCTCTGCATAACAGGCTAAAGAACCACACTGGGGGCTCATTTCGCCGAAGCCGATGAACGGATATAGTTTAAGGATCATTGTCTTGAAGGGCACACAAGCAAATTCGCTCATACACGTACGCGCATGAGTGTACAGCTGCTTGCATGTATCCATGCTACAAGCATTGTAAGTGGGTGTGTTTATGCACACATGTGTGCGTACTCGAAAGAGGGGTTGCATAAGTGCATGCGCATGCAGGCAGGCACTGTGCACACTAGCCCCAGGCATGTAAGCACACAGTCAGAAACGCACGCACTCACATTGAATGCATGCACACTCAGCACACGCACGCGCAAACATGCACATGCACGTGCACGCGCAACATTCACACACACATACACACACATACACACAAACACAAACATACACACGTGTACAAACACACAGGCACGCACATTGAGCATGCTTGCACATTGCATGCGCTTCGCACACACTTGCGCATGAGCACGCACTGCACACTCCTTGCACATGTTTGGGCACGGGTACACACACTGGCGTACACACACACACACACATGCACACACACACAACATGCACACAAATCACTTGCACATAGCTCGCAAACATGCATGGGCACACGTCTCACACACACCTTAAACACATGCGCGCACTCAGGCACAAGCATAGGCACGTACGCGAACGGGCATGCGTTCACATCAACCACATCACATGCACGTTGCAAGCAAGCATGGAGAGCGCACTCACGACCCAGGCGCACACAGATAGACATACACGCGCGCTCTCTGGTATGCAGCAAAACGCGCATAAAAGCACAGCAGCGCTTGATTCAAGGCTGCTGGCATCACTTGTGCATGCTGGGACTGATGGGGGGTCGGCAGGGACTGATGGGGCTGCAGGGAGACTGGTCAAACACCATGAGGCCAGGCGGAACGCCTTTGGTGTTGTGTCGAACGCATCTTCAGCTTGCAACATCTTTACCTTGGGCTCGCATGTAGTCTCTGCTTGCTCTTCATATCAACAACTGTTCAGAACCTAAGGTTTGCCGTAGCTGTTCTTGCCTTCAGAATTGTCGGAGTATTGCATTCTTTGTTATTAAGGCACTATCTTGCCTCTTTGATGCCTTTCTAGGTTAAGGCGAAGTGTCTGGCTGATTGACTAACCAAGACATACTTGACAACTTGAACTGTTAAGCATGTTCTGCTTGAAATGACAGCATCGTCTAAATATGCAGTCAGACCCATGCTGTATCATTACACATGCTGTAACATTTCACATGCTTGCAGCGGCCTATTGTGTGCATGGTGTTGTAAGTGACACTACCTTGTGCGGTAAGCCATTAACTTTTTAATGGCTAGCTAAGATGAGAGTGTGTAGCTCTTCATGATTTGTACGGCAGTCAGGTTAGGAGGCCGCCAATTAAGTGCACAGAATGCTCTGCCAGCACCTTTGGCAAGCTGCAGGCATAATCAGCCTTCACATGATCCATCTACAGCCCTAACAGTTTGTAGCCTTTTAAGACTCTCTCAATCCTCAGAAAGCTACCAAGCTTGCTCTGAAGCTTTGCCCTCATTTGGTTCAGTATACTTCTTAATTTTTCAATACCAGATGTCTTGCACCCTACCATCATCAAATTCAGGAGCAGGGCACTGCTTGTCACCTCCCTGATCCGCGTTAAATTCTGTTTTTTCTTTTCTCTTGCATTTTTCTTTCTTGGTTCTCCGGTGCCTTGGCCTTAGGTGACCCCTTTTCCTTGATTGGTAAAGCTGGGCTATTTGGGTGCAGATTTGGGCTACAAATACTTTGACACGCATCTCCTGCCAGATTCAAAGCTCATGATTACGTTGTTTGTTTCTGAAGTCACGATTGAGGTGTGAAAAGAGTAACAGGCACACATTGCTTACTGCAAGGAATAGGCCCCTATTTTTCTACTGGTTAAATTGTCTTATCCGTTCCTGGAACAGTTTTTTGGTAACGCACACTTGCTGCAATGCCACAAAGTGAGCTGACTTCATATCCAGATTGGAGTGATGAGGACCATACGTAAATGTCTTATTGAGCCATCAGTAAGCTTGGTCAGAGACCAATGTATCAAAGCGCAACACATTTCTGCGGCTAAGAACGGACTGTTCACAAGATGCTCAAGAAACCAGCTGCCAAGCATTTTACCCCTGTCTCAGAGAGCTCTTGGTGCAGCCATTTAAACAATGTGTTCGGGCGGGAACCAGTGAGCCAATCTGCTGCTCAAACTGAACAGCACAGGCATGTGGGACGATGGACGGGCACTGAATCAGCCATGGACAGTTTGCTTCAACTGGGGCGCAGACACAACAATGCACAGCCTCTAGGCCCACACCCTTTTACCATGCCAGAAGATGATGATGAGCTACGCACTTTGGTAGCCACCCATATCTCTGGAATTAACATTTCATCTTCACCTGGGTTTGACACAATTACACCTACCTTCATTAAATGTGCTTGCAAGCGCGTGCCCAAACACAATGAGAGAAGTTGGGAAAATGTCGATGTGCTAGTTCTTCACGTTGCTGCTCTCTTCAAGCTGCTCATCGCAAAAGCCAGCATCCCCAAGTCTTGGAAAGAAGCAAAGGTCACTCCCGTACACAAGAAGGGGCCAGTGACACTGTGGCACAGCCAGGGAACTACAGAATGATTGCGATAAGTGGCACATTGTATGGACAACACTCTAATCTGCTACGCTCCATGATTCAGGACCGGTGCATCCGACACAACAAGATTCCAGACACGCAATATGGGTCTTATCCAGGCAGAAGCACAATGAAATCCCTACTCATTCTAAGACACATAAAGCATGCTGCACAGAGAAAGCAAAGCGGGTCATCACAGTTGTATGCTGCATTTATTGACTTCAAACAAGCTTATGATTGTATTCCAAGACATAAGCTTGGAGGCCGTTTAGGCAGTTGCCGGATGCCTGACTATATCCTTTCCATCTTGAAAGGCTTGTATCATGCTGATGAATATACGGCAAGGAATAAAACAGCTTCTGTACAGCCATCTTTCAGTGTTAAACAAGGATTACCCCTCTCCCCTCTGCTGTTTGCCATCCTACTAGAAAGAAGTACTTGAATGACATTGATAGTATTTCAGACGGGGTGAAAGGCGCGCTCACCGAAACTCCAAATTTTTTGGTGTCCCATATGATGTTCGCAGATGACCTCTGCCTCATGTCCAACGACCCTAAGCAGATACAGACCATGTTGAACAAACTAAGAGCGTATGCACGAAGAAAGTCTCTCACTGTCAATACACAAAAGTCTGAAATTATGTGCTTCAACTCTAACACCAGCAATCTGCCCCCTCTCTTTTATGACGGGGCGCAGCTCCCCTACACAGACCTTTTCAAATACCTGGGCATGGTTTGTGACAGACATGTCAATTTGAATACTGAAGCTTATACAGCCCTACATCCATTCACAGCTGGTACGTTCCGCATCAAACAGTTCATCCGGGAACATGATCTTTTAAACAGGTTACACATCTACATGTGGCTTCTTAAAACAAACGCAATTCCTGCTGGTATGTATGCGAGCCAGGTTTGGGCCACCCCATATTTACGACAGGGCAAAGAAATGGACAATCCTTTACAAACATGGCTGATGACAGTGCTCAAGAGGATTCTGATGGTCAAGGACACAACCCCTTAATGGTGCGTCATGCGCAAGGTGGTCTAGAGCCTCTACGATTCAACTGGTTCGCGGCAGTGCGGCTGTACAATGCTTTAACGATAGCTCCACTGCAAGAACGATCATACAAGCTGACATGCATCTGAGCTCACGGTGCGATGATTGCTGGTTTGTTTGTTTGTTTGTTTGTTACAAGACGCGAGCGGACACAGCAATGTCCTTAAGGCAGGCAAGGCAGAAGAGCTGAAAAACGCTGAGTAAAGGAGAAGCCAACTAGCTAAGAGGACGCCCCCAAGGCTACGAGGACAGCTCAGGCTTGGGCTACCAGTTGGTCCGCGGGCAGGCCGGCTCAGGCTCAGCTACCACTACGGCTAAGAGCTCGCACCAAGGAGAGCAAAGAGAAGGGACCTCCTAAGGGCACCGAGACTAGGAACTAACTACAGAGGCACCAGCGCGCTAGAGCAGAACACACTCCAGGCCCCCCCCTGGCCTAGCTCGGAGGAAAGGATGTCCTGACCC
>LKMJ01005228.1_pt1 | contig 12234 bp, 15 predicted proteins | sample 643391 | NCBI WGS metagenome assembly LKMJ01 (sample SAMN04112250, study PRJNA286221) | soda lake metagenome | biome: soda lake; feature: Kulunda Steppe; material: water; isolation source: sample PL-Br10 brine of Picturesque Lake | place: Russia: Kulunda steppe | collected 2010-07
GAACTCAGCAATGCCGCAAAAATGGTATAAACGCGAAACTTAATAGCCCCCGCCCCGTCGGCGCTTGCCCGGTATTTCCTGGCGCCGCACGCTGGCATCTCACGCTGGCACACGGCGTCAGCTCAGAGCTCACAAGCTCAAGAGCTCAGATCTCAGCAGTGCAGTCAGGGCTCCTCGTGGGTGTCAGGGCTCATCGTACGGTGTCTGCTGGCGTATGGCGGCTGCTGTGCTGGGGTTCTGCTGGTGGATCCATGGCGACTGCTGATATGCAATGGGTTTGCTTGGAAGTGAATGTTGGTGTGGGGTGGTTGCTGGGCTGGGTGGGCGGCAGGTGGGAGGAAGGGGGCTGGTGTCATGCAAGCTGCCCCTAGTACATGCCTAGCAGTGATACATCATTAGGAAAAGGCCCCAGCACTGAAGAAGGCTGATGCACACCTAAAGGCGCATGCACCAGCTGCTTTCTGACCACATTCTTCCATTTCAGAAGCAATGTGGGATTGCTTTTGTGTGGGCAGCTGGCATGGCCGCAGAATCTGCATTCAACCTGTGGTTGCTGCTGCCTGGCCTGCTATGGCCTTATGGCGTCAGCCTCTGGCGGTGCTTGGTACTATTAGCATGGCCCTCTGGCAGTGCTTGGTACTTATGGTGTCATCCTCTGGCGGTGCTTGGTACTACTGGCATGGCCCTCTGGCAGTGCTTGGTACTTATGGTGTCATCCTTTGGCGGTGCTTGGTACTATTGGCATGGCCCTCTGGCAGTACTTGGTACTTATGATGTCATCCTCTGGCGGTGCTTGGTACTACTGGCATGGCCCTCTGGAGGTGCTTGGTGCTACTGGTGTCACCCTCTGGCAGTGCTTAGTGCGACTGTGAGCGCCTGCAGGCGTCACCATGGCAGTGCTTGCAAGACCCGGTGCTCTGTTAGCGCTGCACTTAGGCCCACTGATTAGCTGCTCCAGTCTGTGATGATGCCAGCAGCCCCGCCAGGCATATATTTGCACCCCTTGGGACGCCCACGCTCTTCCTGCCGCTGCTTCTGTGTACCTGTTGGCACATCCTTGCGGGGCCACCTGCGCGCTAGCCTGCCCATCAAGCATGCTGGCCGTGCCTGCTCCCCTGGAGATGGCTTCAGCTGCGGCGCTGCTCAGTTGTGCTTGCAGGCTGTGCCCATCAGCTTTGTGGGGAACCTAAGCCGCCTGCGTGCGGCGGTACACATCATTGGCATGGAGGTGCGGGGGGGGGGTTGGCAATGTGGCGAGCAGCGCTGGGTGCATCCCTTGGTGGACATGTACAACAAGAATTGTGCATCCCTTGGTGGACATGTGCAAAAAGAATCAGTGTCGTGCCGCAACCGCCTACCTCTTTTGGGAGCGGAGCAGGGTGGATTTCAGGCAGAGCCAAAGGCAGTGCTTGTCCTTGCTCTGCAGCAGTCGCTGGTGCCGCAGCATCAGCTGGTGCTACTTGCCATAGCAATTGGTGCTGGTGCGCCCATGGCGAGGTAGAAGGCACTGGCCTGTGCAGATCGGGATAAGGGAGCGCTGGTTCGGGGAGGTGGATGACACGAGCAGCAGCCCATCCCCTGACTGATGACTACATCAGCACACATACACACGCTTTGGTTGCTCCATGCACTGAAACCTGCGTGCTTGTGCCCTGAGAGGCGAGGTGATCTTGGTGAGGTGCTTGCTCGCCTTGAGAGGCGAGGCCATCCAAGGTTATCAAGCCCCATGCACAAGAGCACAAGCATGCAGGTGAGAGTGCAATGAGCAATCAAAATGGGAGAGCGCTCACGTAGCGACCTTCAGATAAAAGTATGCTGGGGCTTGCTGGCCCTGAATCATGAATGCACCTGATAAGCACCTAATCAGCTTAATCACCTAAGCACCTGATAGCTGCCCTTCACACTTGCTGCGCGGCGCCAGGTGCGTGAGGCACTGCGACATGATTCCCTGCCATCCATGCTGCTCCTGCTAGACGTTCATGACCGTTGCTTGGTTGCCCTGGTGCTCAAGCTGCTCATTGCGTTGGGGTCTGCAGCTCCTGCCGCTCACAGCCGCTGCCCGCCTGCTGTGCCATACTGATTGCCTGCCTGCCTGCTGTGCCGTGCAGATTGCTCAAGCATTCCGGCAGCAGAGCCGCGCTCTCCCACCGTGGCGCACCCCCGAGGCCCTCCTGTCCAAATGGGCGCCCAACCAGATCGAGGACTTGGCCAAGCTGATGCGCCATGTGAGCAGGCCAAGCAGCCTCAGGGGGTGGGGCAGGGGCCGCAGCCCCGTGGGTGGGCCTCGTCAAGATAGCTAGTGGGCCTTGTCAAGAGAGCCAGTCGGTGCATGCCTAAATGTGCTTGCACCTCACACACCCACGCGCGCGGCAGGCATCCCATCCCTTGCTCAGGCGCTGCATCCTTATGCCACAAACATGCGCAGGCTGCAAGCATGCCCCCCTCCCCCAAAGCCTCACTCAGGCGCTGCATCCTTTTGCCACTAACGCGCGCAGGCTGCCAGCATGCCCCCCCCGGTCACCCCCCAGTATGACCGGCCCCCAACCCCCCACTTGGGCACCGCTGCCTCTTCAGCGCAGCTGGTTGCTGTCTCCTCTGTGCCCGCGCTCGCCCCCCTCCCTGCTCAAGCAGCCAGTGAAGCCGTCACTGGCGGTGCTGCTGGTGGCAAGCCTGAGCGCAAAGATCAGGGCAGGTGCGGTGTTGCGCCAGGCAGTTGTGGAGCTCAGCGCAAGGACAAGGACGCTGACCAGCAGCAGCAGCAGCAGCAGCTGCACGACTCGCTGGCTGAGGCGCAGCAGAGGGGTCCCTTGCCGCTGCTGCAGACAGAGGAGGGGCTGCGCAAGTTGAAACAGCATGGTGCCCTGCCGCTGGAGGTGCGTGCGCACACAGCATCCTGGCCCCTGCCTGCTCTGCGCCTGTGTCTAAGTTGCCTTGCGCTTACATGTGCAGGGCATCCCTGCTTGAGTGCCCACTGGCTCTTATCCAGGACCTGCCCATTTCCCCAAAGAAACCCACAATCATCAAACGCCGGCATGCTTGGCGCGCGCTGGTTGCCCGCATGACTTATGGCTGCCTCGCCTCCAGCCTGCACCGAGGGCAGTCCATCAGGCACTGCACCGTGGGCAATCCATCAGGCACTACATCGTGCGCTGAGAATCTGCGCTCTCCAACGGGCACACCCATATGTGTTCCATGAGCGCATTGCGCACACGCCTCCGCATGCAAGGCAGCCCTCGGTGTGCAATGGCACAGGGGGGGGGTGCAATGGCACACAGGGGGGGGGGCGCATGGTGGATTTGGTGTCGAGGGGAAGTGCGGCCTGCGGCACATGCTGCCTGAGCAACCTCGGAACGTGCCTACCCAGTGGCAGCACCTGAGCGGGGTGCGCGCAGGGCAGACGGGTGCTATAGCCTGTCCCATCCAGTTGCCGGCCAGCCTGTCCCCGCCAGCCTTGCCCACATTTGCTGCGCTAGCACCTAATGTGAAGGCGCATGCATGTTGATGGCAAGCACGCATCGTGCCAGCCCGTCCCCGATGCTGCTCTGGCAGATGATGCCCTGTGGCCCCATCCATAAGGCTCCGGTGTCTCTGTGTTGGGTTGGGTCCACAGTTGGCCCTTGGCTGGTCGTCACCTGGCGGCAAGAGCATTGATGGATTCAAGGCTTGCAGATCAGGTCCCTGGCTGCTGCTGGCCCTGGCCCTGGCTGGTCTGCTGCTGGCTAGCTGATGGCCAGGCCCCTGGCTGGTCTCGCCCGCATGTCCCTGCCTTTCCAGCCACACCCGCGGCTTTTCCTGCCTGCTGCCCCTCAGGGCCCCTCGCGCAGCAGCAGCAGCAGCAACACTGCTAGCAGCCAGTGCCTGAGCGTCAATGACCTGGGTGCGCTGCTCAGCAGTGAGGCTGCGGGAGCAGGCAAGCTGGGCGGCGGCCCTGGCGGCGGCGGCCTGTCTGCCTGCAGCAAGCAGGCCAACGGTGGCGGTTGCGGCAGTCAGGCAGGCCAGGTGCCGCAGCACCGCGGCTTAAACCTTGCCAAAGGCCTGGGCCTGCTGCGCTCCCACAGCAGCAGTCTCAACCTGCATGACCACTTCCAGGAGGGTGGCAACGTGGCTATGTTCAGGTGCGCGGCTGTGGAGGCTGGGGGTAGGGGGCAGGGGTTGAGGGTGTGGGTAAGATGCCGGGGAGGCTGAGGGTGGGAGAGTGTGGAGGCTTAGACTGGGGGGTGAAGGTGGAGGCTGCCATGGAGGCGCTTGTTGCAGCCAATGTTGTGGTGATGAGGTGTGGCAGTGAGGCTGCTGCAGCCTGTGCTCAGTATAAGTGCTCAGTGCCCAGCGCGTGCTGGGCAGGTCAGTATGTCTGGAAACCTACGATCACTCAATCACACACTCAATGGAAGCAGCCACACACTGCAGGGCACAAACGCACTGCAACAGAGGCCCCCCGCTATCGGACCCTGCCCTGCCGCTGCTGCCTCATGCTCTGCACTGCTGCGCGCCTTGCACCTGCTGCCGCCGCACATATGCCCCAACCCTGCCTTGAACCTGCTGCTGTGCCAGCCCCAGCTCCGCAGCCCTGCTGTGAACTTGAGCATGCCTGCCGCTTGATGACATGCATTCAACCTGCTCTGGTTGCTGGATTCCACTGTGCGATGCTTGCGCCCAACAGCATCTTTTTCCAATAGGAGAGGGACAGCCGACAGCCTGAGCTCCCTCCCGCCATGCTTGGGACTTGGCACCGCAGCTGTGACGTGCCCCCCCTGTGTTCCTCTGGCCTGTTGCTGTAGGCTCTGCCAGCAGCAACAGCGCTCCCTGCTGTGTGCCCCGACCTCCCCTGCGGCTCCTGCCGCGCTGTCCGTCTGGAAATCGCAGGAGCTGAGCCCCCCTGGTGGACAGGTGCGGCCTTCACTCCATCCAGGCGCACACACAGCCCCCAAGCCGTCCCACACCTCCCACACTCATGCCGTCACTGCTCCTGCGTCCACGCTGCAAGCTGTTGTGGCTGCTGCTGGGCACAAGCAAGCTGTGTGTGGCTGGCTGTGGCGGCTTGTGGCGCTTGTGCCGTTTGTAGCAACCTGCCACCAAAGTCAGTCGGTCGTGCATGGGCGCCATGGTGTGCCCCGCACAAGGTACGCCTTAGTTCGCCGGAGTATGCCTGTCCGAGCCTGTCCTCTTGATGGTGTATGATGCACGGGCGCAAGTGGAGAAGGGCAGGCGGGCTAAGGCAGAGCTCAGGGGGAAGTGATAGCTGTCAGGTTGGCTGTTTGCAACAGCAGGCTCGTGGGCACCTCTCCATCCCGGCCAGGTTCAGTCCCGGCACTTGGTAGGTGTGCCTACCCGGCCCTCCACGCATTGTGACCAAGCTCTTGCTGCTGCCTGTGTACCTGCCTCCAGGCTCCACCAGCTTCACTTCCTTTTTAGGACGCCTCTTTGCAGGCATGCCCCGCAGCACAGGCCTCGTCCAGGGCTGGCCCCCCCTTGCTCTTCCTTGGTTGCCCAGTTGCTCTTCCTTGGTGGTCCAGTTGCTCTTCCTTGGTGGCCCAGTTGCTTTTGTTGGTGGCCCATTCGCTTTTGTTGTTGGTCCAGTTGCTTTTCCTTGATGGTCCAGTTGCTCTGTCTTGGTGGTCCAGTCGCTCTTCCATGGTGGTCCAGTTGCTCTTCCTTGGTGGCCCAGTCGCTTTTGTTGGTGGCCCAGTTGCTTTTCCTTGATGGTCCAGTTGCTTTTCCTTGATGGTCCAGTTGCTCTGTCTTGGTGGTCCAGTCGCTCTTCCTTGGTGGTCCAGTTGCTCTTCCTTGGTGGCCCAGTTGCTCTTCCTAGGTGGTCCAGTTGCTTTTGTTGGTGGCTCAGGCAGCCCCACCCTGCCGGGCGACGGCAAGCAAAGCACGCAGCAGCGCCACCAACAAACCCTGCCCTGGCCCCTCCCAGAGGCAACCCTTGTTACCCATCAGACACCTGTGCTCATGCCCATGGCCCGCTGCATACCGCGCTCACCCACCTCGGGGCACACCTCTCGCCATGCCCCACCTGCTCCATAGCACGCGAGGCACATCACCCACCCGGCCCAGCTCTCGCGCTGGCAGCACTCACGCGCCTGCTACACCCCTCTGCTGCTCCACAGGCCCCGCGTTCGCTGTCCGTGATGCTGTCGCAAGACCTGAGCTCAGAGCCCTGCATAGCAGCTCAGGCTAGGGCCGCGCCCCTCAGCCCTGCAAAGCTGCAGGCCTCCCCCGGCCTGCTGGCGGCCCCCTCGTCACCTGCCGGCTTGCCAAGCGCAGAGCCCCAGGCGCAGGTGGCCCACCACGTGGTGGCAACGCACGCAAGTTGCAGCCAGGAGCATGGCGGCGGCAGCGGCAGGGAGCCACTGGTGCACAATCTACAGCTGGAGCTGCCGGACAAGCAACAGCCGGCCCCAGAGGTGCAGTACCAGGCACCCCAGCTCATGGCGCACCGGCAGCCGCACTTCTGCCCAGCGCACCAACCACCCCTGAGCCCCTTGAAGTTCCAGCGTGTGAACAGTAAAGACTTGAGGCAGCAGGTGTGACTGTGTAGGGGGCGCTGGCAGAGGGGATTCTACGGGCTGCATTAGAAAAGGGTTGTGAAAGCTGCGCGTGCGCTTAGGGCCCGCAACCAGACATTGTCCTCTGAGCGCACTCCTGTGCAGCGTGCCATGTGCGCGCGCTCTTTGCTGCTTACTCCTGTGCAGCGTGCTGTGCGTGCCCAAATGCTGTGCATCAAACCATTGCCTGCTTGCAGCCCCCTTCTTGCCTCGCTGCACTTATTTGGCCTGTGTGCCTTGACTGTGCACTTCCATGGCTGCAGTGCAGTGTCATTTGGTAGTGACAAGGCCTCGAGCATCTGCAGTGCATTCAGCAAGGCTTGAGCTGGACTTCTCTCTCGTTCCATCTCTCCGTGCCCTTTCCTTCCATTCCATTCTCTTAATAATCTTCTCCGCTCAGCATCCTCACTGTGCTGCTGCTGCTGCTGCTGCTGCTCTTGTGTTTGCACAGCTGCAGGAATCACGAGAGCAGACCAGGTCAGCCCTGGCAACTGCACTCAAAACTCAGGTGTGTTCACGTGCGTGCAGGTAATTTCCCACCTTGTCCTTTGAGAGTGTTTTGTGCTGGGGCATTTTGAATAGATTGTTGCCCTTTGGTTCTGAAATGTCCAGGTTGCATCCATGCTTGGTGTGTTTAGTGCTGCTGACGAGCAATGCCCACGCTAATCCAGCTTGCTATATCCGAGCTGAGCCTTGTTTATTGGTTTCCACCAGACGTGCTGTCCATGTCATACATTTGTCAGCGTGGCTGTGGCAGCGCAAAACTTGTCAGCTTGTCAGGAGCAATTTTGGCAGTCCAGGAGGCTGCGAGTGTAATACTGGTGCGCATGCAGCCAGCCCTTGCTTCTTACTACACTCCTGGGTGTGGCCATGTGAGTGGGGCCGTGCTTCTTACTACACTCTTGGGTGGGGCCATGTGAGTGGGGCCGTGCTTCTTACTCAACTCTTGGGTGGGTCATGTGAGTGGGACCTTGCCAGTCAGCCCAGGGCAGTGCAGAGCGCTTGCTGACTGTGACCTGTGACAGGCAGGTGGTCTGCCTTGACCCGAGCCTCCCTCGGCCAACAGCTGCACACTTGCAACTGTGCCTCCACTCTCAGGCTGAGGACGGCCCAAGTCTGGATTACAGCTCACCCCTGTCAAGGGCATCAGCTGGTGTCTGCTGGACGCGAGACCATCAGCAGGGACCGCTGCAGCAGTGCGGGTCTGCTGTCGGGACGTGTCGTGCAGGAAATGGCGTGTGTGGCGCTGCTGACAAGCACCAATGGCAGCAGGCTAGCGAGCGGCTGCAGATGGAGACAATGCGGCCTCTTGAGGAAGTGCTGCGTGTGCGCACTGTGAAGTGGGGGGCAGCTGCGCAGACGCTGGATGCTCAATCCTCCAAGGTACAGCAGAGCCGCGCTGCTCCCAATGAACAGACCGCATAGCTCTGTCTGGTCCTGCTGCTGCTGTTATGCGATTTTGTGCATGAATTAGAGGAAGAGGCTGTGTGCATGCCCCCTGGGCATCATTTTGAGACCAGCCTTTGTGTATGCCTTGCTGCTGAGGCACATCCGCATGGTTTAGCAAAGCAGAGCTCTCGGTACATACATTGTTCATACACGAAAATTGTGTTGAGATCATTCGCTTTTGTAGGAGAGGTGAGAGGCTGCGGCACCAAAATCTTGGTTGGTTTCTTAGCCTTGGCGTCATGTTTGCACTGTTGCACAAAGCAGTGAAGGAGGGTGGGCCTTCAAACTTATGTGTTGTCTCACGGGGACCTTTTATTTAAGTAGAAGGATGAGGAGTGGAGAGATGAGATTAAGGGCTTTGGGCAGAAGATTGGGCCGGAGCTGGGGACCTGGGTAAGATTACTGGTTACATGGACATGGGGTAGCATGCTGCGTGCTAACGCTTTCCTTTGAATGTGTGAAGCATTCCTTGGAAGGGCTGCGCTGCATGATGAATAAGACGGCTATCTACATCTTGTTCAACTTTCAGCCTTGCTCCACATGCCAAGTTGTGGAAAGTGATGTCCTTTCCATGAGGCCTTGCTGGTACCAGGCTTGCAAGTGTGCGCAGGCTTGCAAGTGTACACAGTAACCATCCTGCAGGGTTGTGAGGTTGGGCCTGTGAATGCCACGCTTCTGCCTTTTGTCCTTAGTTTGGGCATTGTGGGTCTCACTCAGTGAGACCCACCTACCCATCCAGTTTTTTCAGGGTGGAATTTCTACTTCAGCTGCAGGAATAATACTGGTTGGCAGGCATTTTGATACTGTCAAGTTGGTGAGAGGACATGCATTACTGATCAAGCTCACAGAAAAACCAGAATGATTGTGTACAAATGTCATGGGTGGCAAGTGTGGGCTTGCAGCGCAACAGTAGGCCTGATGTAGCAGCACATTTCTTGCCTTGGCAACTTTGCTGCAGTCTGCAAGGTCTTAACAGCATGCTTGGGCTGCGTACGATAATGCTTTATGAGATGCGTGCTGTTGGCAGACGAACGCTGAACAGACTTTCTGAGAATCCATTAACTTATCCAACCTTATTTAGTACAATTTTGTCGACTGAGCAAAATGCAGATTCGAACTCAATTTTCTATGCAGGCCAGTCTGGTACCTCCTGTCCTTGTGATTGTGTGTTCCCACAACTCACCTTGATCATTTTTTGTTCCTGGTCCTTGACATCATTTTACGCAACACTGGTCTTTCAAGTGCAGAACCATGAGCCAGATCGTGTGGCTGATTCTACTCTTTCCACTGATAACCAGGTGGAATGATAACCAGGTGGAACAAGAGAAGGAAAAATAAGACTAAGTTGTGTTGATGTTTTCAAACATAAACTTTCATTCACTTTTGGGGTAGTCCGTAAGCCATTGGCTGACGGATTGACCGCTGCCAGCCCAGTGGGCTTGCTACTAGTAGTTGTCAATTAGATTAGGGAATTGCCTGCCTGGAATGAATGAAGCTCACCGCATTAATATAGGTAAGGTAAGGATTCAAGGCTGTATCCGCCGAACGAGGGCAGCTTAGCCGGTAGGTGGCTTCCAGTGAGGTTCGAACCTCGAACCCACAGGTTGCGAGGGTGGATAATCGACTTTCCATCTCAGGTGCCCCGCCGCCTGCTCGAGTATCCGGAGCAAAAACTACGTTAGCATTACTATAGAAATTCCTACAAGCCCTACAAACTATGCTACTCTTCCACAAGTCTCAGATGCTACAAGGGCTTGTATATATATACCCCTGATGGAAATGTGTTGCCAACAGTGGTATTACCAGTGGTATGCTGAGTACTAAGCTATACATAAATCTAGCAATGCTTTCCACCACTGCATGGCATGAGCGGGATTCAGGCCATCACAATCAAGTCATGCCTCCATCTAAAGACCTTAAATCTGGATAAGTCGGTCTCCTCTCTTACAAAAAGGAATGCACCTCGAAGGTTCATAAACAAATAAGTCAAAAATTTTAAGACTCACACATGCGAGCCTTACCTGACCACATACTTCAAGCTTTTCACGCATAGGCTATGGTGACCAAGGACAGAACAGCATCTGATTCTAGCTTTGGCTCTTCATACAAAGAAGTGTGGAGCAAAAGGAAACGAGATAAGGTTTTTGGATCCAATTTCAACCCTTTGCTAAAGGCTTTAGCTACTAAATTTACAGGCTTCTCGATATGCCACCCTCTCTACGACGATAGTGTCATGCTTAACATGGTGCGCCATGCAATCTACTCATCTCTTTCCACTGAAAGTGCCACGGCAACTTTTCTGCTCCTTCCAAATTGGAAGGGCCTCAATGCAAATGCTTACACGCAGATGCTTAGAAAATATCCAGAGCATTGTTCTATCTTGGGCACTATTCCCCAGGTATCAGTGACCTATCGCAGACAAATTTCTGGATAGGAAACAATACAAGCTCTTTAGCTCCTGAATGGGATCTTGAAATTATTGTTAAATGGAATAAAGAAGCACAAGACATGCTTTTTGATCAGAACCCAAGGTGGTGTGCAGCCTTGTCCACTGGCAATGCCATACCCGAGGCAATTTTCCAGCCCTGCCCACATCCACCCACTCAGAATGCGGAAAAAGTAATCAAAATACCTAGATCATTATGGAAGAAATTGAATGACTCAGCTTTCACAAAGAATCCTAGATCTATCACTTTGGCCCCTAACCTCACAGCGCTTACAAATTATAAACTTAGTCTGAAGGTTCCAGACTGGCGTCTGTGGGCCTACACTGATGGTGGTTGCCTGACATATAAAAGAAGTGAACAACGTGTTGGAGCAGGAGTCTTTATGCCTGCAACAAAAACAGCCATCCATGTTAAATCTGGCGGAGTTGGGATAAGCAATATCATAAACAGAGCAGAACTGACTGGCATAGTTTCTGCACTAAGGGCAAAGTGTACCCACATAGCCACGGATAGTGCCTGTTCTCTATCTCAGACACGGAAACAAGTCTTATTTTCTGAATCACACAGGAAGCACACACATAGCAAACCTTTGGAACAAGTCGTCTCCATGATTCACGGCTTATACTTTGCATCATCATAAGATGATTTTAGAAAGCTTTTCCTTAATTGATGTAGGGAGTGCCTCACTGCCTACATAGTTATTCTTTTCTTTTCTTCCTTAAAAGAGCTCGGCATTTATACACATATAGGCCATAAGACTGCTCTTAGACTTCATGCTCACAGTGGTGCTCCATGCATTATGCACACAAACTGACTACAACAAGATGCGCTCTAAAAGTTTTTGATTTTCTCTCTTTGAGGACAGAGTAGGGGGCGGCTTTAAGTTGTCACTCTCCAGGTCCTCACTAGTTCTTCTTTTTTCACTGGTGGAGGAGAATCACAGCTCTTTGGGCCAATGTGTCTCCTTTTCCTTTTTTGGCAGAGGGAGTGCCTGCGCAGAAATTTTTTTGTTATTCTTTCTTGGTCGAGCCAAGCTTGCTATGATCATAGCTTCAGGAAGCTTCATGCTCATTCGGGTCAGTATGCTTATAAGTATGCCGTCCCCTCTTAGATCTTCAAGTTGGTTCACGCACTCGGGTGCGGAATGAGGGTATCCCCTTGATGCCACCACGGTCTCTGCACCTTGATCTCCCTAAGCATGTTTTGAGGAATGTGAGCAGGTTTTGTTTGCGAGCACATACGCTCGCGGTGGAATCCTCCATCTGGCGCAGTGGGAAAGGCTATTGTAACATGTGTTCCTGTGCTGCTGTTCAAAGTGAGGTGCATGTTCTTTTCCACTGTCAAGACTTGTCTGTGTGCTCTCTCAGAAGAAGGTACTCGTTCCTTTTCTTCCCTTTCTGCCAATCCTTTTCTATGGAGGCCCCTTATATTTTACATGCCTTGCCCCAGGCAGACTGTCTTTGATTTTCTTTCTCAATGGCACAACAATCTCTGCCATTTCATTCCAAACATTATGGACTATTTTTTGGCTGGCAAAGACCAGCAACAAACCAATCAGCCTGATGACCTGGCTGGCGGTTAACCCTAACTTGTAGCTTGTAACTTATTAACTTGTTAGTTACTTCTAGTAACTACGTCAGATATTTCTAGACTTGATAGTACTACTGTAAAAACATTATATAACTAGGCTACTGGTAAAATTTGGGGTGAAATGGACGACCCTTGTGGCCTGGGTGGGTGCTCAGCCTCTGTTTTTGGCCTATTTTGGCATAAACAGCACACGTATGCCC
>LKMJ01005230.1_pt1 | contig 12232 bp, 12 predicted proteins | sample 643391 | NCBI WGS metagenome assembly LKMJ01 (sample SAMN04112250, study PRJNA286221) | soda lake metagenome | biome: soda lake; feature: Kulunda Steppe; material: water; isolation source: sample PL-Br10 brine of Picturesque Lake | place: Russia: Kulunda steppe | collected 2010-07
GGGGGGGGGGGGGTATTCCTGAAGGTCAACTTTAAACTTGTAAACATCGTACAAAGTGCGAACTGAGATGTCTCCATGATGGAGACACAAGTTTGTTTTACCATGTTGCACTTCAAACAAAGATGCCTTTTTTGCGCACCAGCTTTAGGTTCAGCTTGATAAGGTTATAAAGTTGTACCTGCCAAAAGGTATGCATTAAGAAGTAAGGCAGGGTTCAGAGGGGATAGAGGGCTCTCAGCAAAAACAATAGCCTACCAGCCTTCGTCCTTCACTTTCCTTTATTGATGCGGGGGTGTTCTACCGCCTGCGTAGTTTTCCTTTCCTTCTCTTGGAGACACAGGAGCTATTAATTTTGACAACATCAGTGCTGAGAATGTGAAATTGTTTCTATTGAAGCAGACGTACAAATGACTTCGTCTTCTTTTTGACTATGGAAAATTTTCTGTCTGGCTGGCAGTACCCAGCAAGCCCGGCAGTCAACCCACCTGGCTGAAGGTCTAAAACCATTGTAACTTAATCTAGTAAATGATTAGCCTTAGGTAGACCTATCATGATGTGATTGAATACTTCACAAACGTAGATTACTTTTTTGCTGATACCAACCAGTGAGATGACCTGGCTGGTTGTCAACCTTAATTAAGTACCTCCAAAATGCGTAACCTTCCAAACCCCAAATAGGCAGGGCCATTGCAGCAATGATTCTGATGGACACTACCTCAGAGTCGACCAAGTCCCAAACCGGCTTCTTCTGACCCATTTTGCAAGCACAGTTGCAAAGGGAGATGCATATGACGGCTTGAGCAGCGGGGGCGATGCAAGCAGGGAGTGAGCCGCCCAAGAAAAATGTTACGAGCAGGCATCAGCATGCGCAGGCCTGAGGTTCACCTGGTGGAGGTCAATTGCTGGCACCGGTTGAGGTAAAAAAGTCCTCCTGCAGCGAATCTTGTCCGCTGCACCCGAGGGCCTTATGGTCGCATGAGAGCCCTGTTTTGCGCAGTGGCGCACAGTACAGCCATGCTCTGGTGCGCAGGCTGTAGGTGCTGCGCAGGGGGTGGCGCCACTGGGGCAGGGCCCCAACTGCCCCGCTACAGCAACGATGCAGCTCTGCGTGTGCATTCAGTGTGTCCTGCGATCAGCGCCGCCCTATGGTACAAGTGACGGACGCCGCCCTGGGAAGGGCAGCCTGCAGCCCCTCCCTGTGGGCAGGCGGTTCATCTCGGCTCGCGCAGCCTCTCATCAGCCCATGACCGGTGCGGCGCATGGGGGTGCGACTGAGAGGGTTGCCCACGGCGCCAGGGGAAGCCTGGCAGGCTGCCTGTTGGTCAGTGGAGTGCAGGCCCCGGCCTGTTGCGCCCTCAGAGGTAGCCCATGGCCCGTTTGTACGCAATTTCCTCCTGCCAGGTCACGCGGTCCGCGATCCAGTTGCCACTGCTGCCCCTCTTCTGCAGGTCACGCTTCTTCTGCTGCTTTGCCGCCTGCGCATGGCATGTGCCAGGCGCATCAGCAAAAGCGGTTCAGCATGAGCAGGGCCCACAGCAGGAGCATCCCTCAACTGCTACTCACCCCAGAGCCATCCTCATCCATGTTAGTATCCCCCCCCGACTTCTTGCTGCACTCCCCTCCTGCACTCCTAGCCCCTGCCCCCATCAGCCCTCTGTCCCCTTGGCCCCTGCGCCCCTATCTTCCCGGCCCCGCAGCTCAGTAGCCTCACAAACCCTCTGTCGCCTCAGAACCCCAAGCCCACCTCACATGCCTCCATCCTTTTTCCACGCTCACCCAAACCAGTACCGGCACCAGCACCGCCAGCCTGTCACTGTATTCACCGGGGCAACCTTTTTCCTGCTAGTCACTGGAACAGGCACTGGGTTTTTCAAGCATTCCCCCCCCCCTAATGCCACGCCCATTTTAAGCACTGTCCAATTCCTGCGCTCCCGCACCAGCACCGGGCACCCACCTGCGCTGCGTTTGCTGGCACGAACTTGGGCATGCCCATAAAGACCTCGTCCAGGCTGCAGGACTTGAGCTTAGAGGTGGCAAAGATCTGCGGCACACAGGCAGGCAGACGCGGGGCACAAGCCCAGGGGATGAGGCGGCGCGGACCGCGCACTGCAATGTGCATGTGCAGGCTCGGCGCATGCGCAACATGCATGAGGGTTCCGTCCCTAGAGGGTGCAACGGCTGCTGCGACTGCCATAGAAGGCGGCTGCCGGACTGAAGCATGGCCACTTGAGGCCGGGCCAGTTTGAAGGGAGGCCCAGTTTGAAGGGCGCCAGGTGCTCTAGCCCCTGAGGCCCAGTTTGAAGGGAGGCCCAGTTTGAAGGGCGCCAGGTGCTCTAGCCCCTGAGGCCCAGTTTGAAGGGAGGCCCAGTTTGAAGGGAGCCAGGTGCTCTAGCCCCTGAGGCCCAGTTTGAAGGGAGGCCCAGTTTGGAGGGCGCCAGGTGCTCTAGCCCCTGAGGCCCAGTTTGAAGGGAGCCAGGTGCTCTAGCCCCTGAGGCCCAGTTCGAAGGGAGGTCCAGTTTGGAGGGCGCCAGGTGCTCTAGCCCCTGAGGCCCAGTTTGAAGGGAGGCCCAGTTTGAAGGGAGGCCCAGTTTGGAGGGCGCCAGGTGCTCTAGCCCCTGAGGCCCAGTTTGGAGGGAGCCAGGTGCTCTAGCCCCTGAGGCCCAGTTTGAAGGGAGGCCCAGTTTGAAGGGCGCCAGGTGCTCTAGCCCCTGAGGCCCAGTTTGGAGGGAGCCAGGTGCTCTAGCCCTTGAGGCCCAGTTTGAAGGGAGGCCCAGCTTGAAGGGAGCCAGGTGCTCTAGCCCCTGAGGCCCAGTTTGAAGGGAGGCCCAGTTTGGAGGGCGCCAGGTGCTCTAGCCCCTGAGGCCCAGTTTGAAGGGAGGTCCAGTTTGGAGGGCGCCAGGTGCTCTGTACCCCCCTGTGCTGACAGCTTTTGCAGGAAGATCCGTGCTTCAATGATACTGCAGGAAGGGTGCACTGGTGCATGCAGACACACACACACACACTGCAAGATGCAGGCACACACAGGCAGCGGAGCCATTGCCAACAGCCGGCAAGCGCCGCAAGCCCCGGCGCTCGACTGCACACAGAGCGTTGAATGGGAAGTGCCTGGGCTGTGCGCCGTCTCAAGCTCTACACACGCATCAGGGGAGTGCCCCCCTCTTCGCAGAAGTTGCAAGTTCAGCCAGGGCACACGCGTACTATGGTGCAAATGCATGTGTGCAGACCTGGCTTGACCACTGCATCCATCGCCCTGGGCGTGCACAAACAGTTCTCACACACAGACACGCAACTGCATGAGCGCGCGTACCTAGACCGTTCTCACACAAGCACGCAACTGCATGAGCGCGCGTACACATGAGCGAGCCCACGCACGCACGCATGCGAGTTTGCTTCTCACACACACAGACACAAATACAAGCACAAATGCAAAGCAATTGCTTGCTCAAAAGCAAGCTAGCGCCCTAGCAGGCGCAGGCCTTGCCTGGGGGTCCATATGCATGTGCTTCCCTAAGTTGCACAACATTGGGCACAGGCGCCGAGCCTTTGCTGCATGGCCAGGCATACGTGCAAGCGTGCAAGCACCCTTGCATGCGCCCGCACACACAAGCGAGCCCACACATATGCACCTTGTCCGGGTCCATGTGCCGCTGCTTTTCCAGGAAGACCCGAAGGAGGGCTGGCTGCGCCCATTCTGGTATGGGCTTGCGCGCGCGCCGCATGGTCAAATCGTCGTCGTCCTCATCCTCGTCGCTGTCTCCCTCCCTGCACAGCCCAGGGCGATGGCCACAAAGTAGAGGGGTGTTTGCCACACTCATTGCGCTTGTGAGTGAGCAGGCATGTACCTATAGTGCGCGTGTCCAAAATTCTGCACACGAGGAGACCTGCAGCCAGGCATCGCTTTCAAGCTGCAAGCACTGCCCCGTTGCAGGCTTGCTGCCACAGCAAAAAGGAGACACCCCCCGCACGCAACACACGCGCAGGCAGGAAGCATTAAGGGGGGCGGGGGGCCGACGCACATGCGTGCGCACAAGCCCTAGTCCCCCTGTTGCAGGCACAGGCACAGAAGCACAAACGCACGCACACAAACACTCGCACACGCACGCAAACACCCACTTGTAAGGCGAGATCTCATAGCTGGAGAAGGGCAGGGTGTCCGGCTTGGCGGCCGATTTGGCCGCCGCCAGGCGGCTGTCGGGCGTGCGCGGCGCTTGGTTCACATACGGTGAGTGCGCAATGGCCGCGATATTGCGCGCCTCCACGGCGGCCTCTGCAGGTGTCAGCGGCCGCGGCCCAGCCTCCTGCGGGCAAGGGCCGCAGGTGACCCCAGCTGTGCTCGCGTGTCACACTTTTTTGCACGCATTGGACACACATGCCCAGCCACCGCAGCAGCCGTCCCCTGCCCCCTTGGTGTGTAAAACACGAGCCTGCGCACCCCGTACCGCTGCACCACCAAATGCGCCACTCCTGGCCAGCCCATAAGCACCTGCGTGGCTGCACTGCAGGCGTTGCGCGCGCGCCATACCAACACCCACACTCCACCCACACGCGTGCACACACACACACACACACACACACACACACACACACACACTCACAGTGTCCAGCAGCACAACTGGCACCGTATACACCATTACGCAGCATCGCAGGCGCTGTACACGCGCGCCTTGCCAACTCCTAGATGCAGCCCACACGTGCATGTACAGAATCAAGCACCCATCTCGCTCACACCTTCATGCTCCTGCCGACTGGTGCGGCAGGGGCGGCGGGGCGCGCCGCGCAAGGGGTGGCGGCCGGGGGGGCAGGGGCCTTTCCGGCAGGCCTGGAAGCACTGCAGGCACGCACACACACACGCACGTGAGTAGGCTGGCACCAGCAGGCAGGACACACACACGCGTGCGCGCGTGGGCAGAGAGCAGATACAGCACAAGCCAGGCTAGCATGCTTGCCCAAAAGCATGCACGCATGTGCACGAAGCGTAAGGGCAAGTTCGGCAGGACAACACAGGGGGGCGGGATTGGAAACGGATGCAGCGCAAGCAACGAGAGTGGGCAAAAGCCAGGCACGGATACAGGCAGGCAGGTGCGGCGTTATACACTTTTGCTTCGCGAGGAGACGGTAAGGCAGATTGTTTCTGCGGCACACCTGGGCGTTGGCGCCGCCGCTGTTGCCTGCTGCTGCTGCCGCTGCGTCTGCTGCTGCTGTGCCCGGGCCTGCTGTAAGAGCGACTGCCCTGGTTGCTGAGCCTGGGCCTGGCTGGACGTCGCTGCCGCTGCAGCAGCCGGCACGGCGCTGGCTGCCGCTGCCACTCTGGGGGCGGCGCCCAGCTGCGGGGCCGCGCTCGAGGCAGGCTTCAATGTCAGCGCCTGCGCGGGCGCATAAGCACGCTTATGCTGGCACACATGCTGGCACGCAAGCACGCTGAGGCCACAAGGCAAGCACTGTGAAGCTGGTTTTGTGCATGTGGCGCCAGAGGCTCAAGGGATAAGGATTTAAGGGCTCGAGGGTTCAATTCTGTCATGTCATGTGGCATCTGAGGCTTCAGGATGGCTGAAGGACGCAGCGTGCATGCCGTCTTGGAGGGCGCGCGCTCAGCGGCTGCAGGCAGAGGCTGCCGGGTGCAGGGGGTACCGTGCGCGTGTGTGCAATGCACACACATGTGCTGCCGCGTGCTTGCGCCTTCGGCGCGCAGGCACACAGGCATCGCTTGCAGCTGTGGCACATGCCCCGCAGCCTGGGAAGGCCTTGCCGGCTCTGGCTGCCCCTGCCTCCACAAAGCTTCTCCTGTTGCTTGTGACTTGGCTGGAGGGGCCAACCATGCAGCTGGGTGCTGCACCAGGAAAGTGTACAGTGCACAGTCTGCCGCTCCTCTTGAGAGACAAGGCAGGCATGGACATGCGCACACACGCACACGCGTGTACACACGCAAAGCCTCGCAAACGGTGCCTTGCCTTCTGATCGGCAGCCAGCGGGCGCTTGTCCTTGGCCACAGCGGCGTGCTGCAGCTGCGCCTGTGGGTGCGCGCGCTGCTGCGCGGGCGCGGGCGGCGCTGCGCCACTGGCAGCTGAGGCGGCAGCTTTGCGCAGCCGCTCCTCGCGTGCGCGGGCCTTGCCGTCAATCTCAGCCCGCCTGCACACGCCGGGTGCAGCACATGCAGCGGAATCTCACACCAAAGCATGTTGCAGTTGGGAACGAGCTGGGAGGGTCGATAGGGCAGAACCTGCGTGGTGCAGCCTCTGTGCGTGCAGCCTCTGAACGTGGCGCAGCCTCTGTGTGTGCAGCCTATGCGTGCAGCAATCGCTGCATGAGCAGCGACTGCAGGAGGCCATCAAATGCATTGTGTGCAGTGAGGTAGCAGCGGCAGAGGGGCAGGCATGCCATCATGCCCGGGGGGGTTCTCCTGCACGCACACACGCTTGCATGGACACACGCACCTGCCGCTCTGTCTGAGTATCCGCCTTCCACCCCCCTGCATGCCCCTGCCTGTGCGCACGTGCACATACAGGAACACACCCATAGGGAGAGACACTCATACGCAACTGCGCGCACACATTTGTACACACGCAGGCAATCACGCACGCACCTGCGCTCCTCTTCTTCCCTGCGCCGCTGCTCTGCACGCTTCAGCTTGTCGGCCACATCCAGGCGCGCCGCACCGCCGGTCTTGGCCGCCCCTGCGCCAGTGGTGGCTGTGCTGGTGCCTGCAGCGACCGCCCCTGCTGCTGCTGCCGCCTGGGGCTCCTTGGGCCCTGTGGCCCCCCCCCCTTCCTTGGCTGCCGCAACCACAGCCCCTGCCCCCTCCTTGGCTGTCGCAGTCCCCTCCTTTGCGACTGCAGCAGCCCCTGCTCCGTCCCTGAGCACACTGCCCACACCGCCTTTGGTTGCCTCCTGGCTGCCCCCTCTACTCCTGTCCTTGCCGCCACTACCGCTGCCCTCGCAACCACTTACCCCACCATCAACGCCCCCATGCACGGGGCTTCGTGCGCCTGCCGGCTGCGTTTCCCCATCAGCGCCCGCCTCCGACACCCCCCCACTTGCACTTGCACCTACGCCACGGACCCTGCCCGCCTCCTCCATCTCCACATCGCTGCCGCCAGCTGCAGCGCCCGCACATGCCCCTGCGTCGCCCTGCACCTGCACGCCCCACAGCAATGCCTTGCAACGTAAGGGGGACGCAGGCGCAGTGCGGTCTTGCCCAATCGCCCCAACCTCGGCAGGAGGGACTGCTCCAGGCTGCTGCTGCTGCTGCTGCTGCTGCTGCAGGGTCTTAGGCAGTGGGCTCACCGGTGCGCCCGCCTTCCTCGTGCCCCCATCAGCACTGCCAGCAGGTAGCGCACTGGAGGCATCCGCTCCCTGCTGGTCCGCAGCGCCTGCAGCCGCTGCGCCCTTCTGAGCAACGCCCGTTGCCTTGCTGCCCCCCCCTTGTGCCTGAGGCGGCTCCCTCTCCCCCTGCTGCGCCCCCAAGCCCAGCAGTGCCTTGCAACGTATGGGGGACACGGCCATATCCTCGGGCACCGCCCCTGTCTGCTGCTGCTGCTGCTGCTGCTGCTGCTGCTGCTGCTGCTTGTCCTTTTGCTGCGGCCTGCTGGGCCTGTCTGGCCTGTCCGCCCTGACCTGCGGCTGCGGCGGCTGCGGCCGCTGCACGCCTCCGCGTGCCTGGGAGCCTTGGGGTAGACAGTTACCTTGCCGCTCGTGCACCCCCACCGCACCCGCCACATCCCCTGCCTCTTTTGTGCGCATCCTCTCCGCACGCTCTGCCACGCGCGCATCGTTGGCGCGCTTGGCGGCCTGCGCCTGCTCCAGGGCCTTCACCTGTGGAGCCCCACACGCGGGCGTGCACGTGTGCGTGAAAGCCAGTTGCGCGTGCGGCCTGTGTCTGTGTGCGTGTGCGTGTGCACTCACTCGCAGTCACGTTGTGTGAGCGAACAAGCATGGAGCCATGTTCAAGCCCTTAAAGGAGCGAGAACGCACCCTCCATACGCAGGCAGCTTGCCCCCTGCCGACCTCTTAAATGGAGGGCAGCCTGAGAGCTCAGGGTGGGGGGGTGCACACTCCCATGCACCCCCACCCGCACCTGTTCACTCCCACGCACACGCATAAGCACACTCACACCCCCACCCTCACACCTCCACACACGCACCTACACATCCAACCTCACTTGCACCCACACACCCACGCACACACACACTCCACCCCAACTACCTTGACCGCCTTCTTGCCGGCCGCGATGAGCGGCGAGGGCGGGCGCTTGGCAGGCAGGAACGAGCGCAGTGCGCCCACCAGGTTGGAGCGCGAATGCGCGTCTGAGGCTCCACCAGGGGCTAGCTGCTGCTGCTGCTTCTGCTGCTGCTGCTGCAGGGCCGTGGCGTGTCCAGGAGCCTGGGCGCAGTCCCTAGGTGTGTCGGCTGCAGCTGTGCCGCTGCTGTCTGTGGCCTGGAGATCTCGCCCCTGAGGCATTACACTCTGGCTGCCGACACACTGCCCTTGCTGCTGCTGCTGCTGCTGCTGCTGCGCTGCCAGGGCGGCCTCAAGGTCTCCTGGCGTCAGGTCTGCAGGGGTCACGCCACCCTCTCGCACCTGTGTGTGAGTGAATGTGTGTGTCTGTGTGTTTGCGTGTGCGTGCACGCATGTGTGTGCGTGTGCACGTGCGTGCGTGTGTTTGCATGTGTGTGTGCGTGTGTACTTATGTGTGTGAATGTGTACTTGTGTGTGTGTGCGCGTGCGTATGTGTGTATTTGTGAGTGCACGCGCTTCAATGTAAGTGCAAGATTTAGGAGTGCCAACTACCACCACAACCACCAGCACAAGTAAATGACATGCACGCGCCAAAGAAGGTCGCAAGTTTAGGACTGGCTTCGTGCGCTGCACCCGTCCTCTGCCGCGCTCGCTCTTTGGCATGCATGCCAGGCACACGTGCAGGGGCTCTGCAGGGACCCACGACCTAGCAGGGCAGGTGCTCCTGTGCCACAGCGCGCCCAGCGTCAGGCGAGGGCAGCGAGCACACGGGGCCTTGCGCACCTGCTGCACCTGCAGCTCCTGCACCACAGCCGCCGTCACCGCCTGGGCATCAGCCGCACGCCCAGCGTCCCGGCCTGCCACGTCAGCCGGTCCCGCCAGCGCATCAGCAGATGCGGCTCCCTCACCCGCACAGGGCACCTGTGCCTGTGTGGCTGCACCCGCTGCCGCGCCCTGGCCCACGCCCACTGCCGCAGCGGGCGCCTGCGTGGCTGTGGGCTCTGCAGGCGCAGGCACCCTGCGCGCCTTGGTCGCGGTCAGGCGCGACAGTGTGGGGGCGCGAGGGGCGGCGCTGGGCCTGGCGCCACTGCCACCAGACGCTGATGCCAGCGACGCGGCGGAGGATGCAGAGCCTGCATGCTGCGGGCCCAGTCCGCATACAACGCCCAGCGGAGAAACGCCTGCAGGGAGTGACGCATGGGCACCATGTGCTGCCGCTGTCGGGCCGCCGCCGCTGCCGCCATCGTCGTTGCCGTCGCCATCATGCACAAGGGTGGACAGCATGGCTGCCGGTGCAGGCGCCCCCTCCTCCCGCCGCTCCCCTGCTGCGCCACTTGGACCATTAGCAGGGGCAGGCTGGGCGGCGTGGGGCTGCGCGCACTCCTCGCTGTGTGGTCCCTGCCCCTGCTGCTGCTGCTGCTGCTGCTGCTGCTGCTGCTGCGGCGGCGGCCTGATTGGGCTCCTGCTGCTGCGCCTGGCGCCCTTGCCTTCCTGCTGCCCCTGCTCTGGCTGCTGCTGCTGCTGCTGCTGCTGCTGCGCTGCCTGGCTGTGCAGCCCTGCCTCCTGCGCACCATCAGCTGCCTGTGAGCACCCAGCCAGGGGCAAAGGCGGAGACCCTTGCTGCTGATACTCCTGCTCCCTCTTGCGCTCTCGCTGCTGGCCTGCCGGCATGTTTGAGGACACCGGCTCTGGCGCATCAGCCGCCGCCGCCGCCCCCACCGCTGCCGCCGCACACTGCTGCTTTGCTTGCGGGAGCGTGGGCGTCAGGGCGGCGCCAGTTGAGCTGCCCCTCTGCGCGAGCGGCGGCGCAAACACGAACTCAGCGGCCGGGGAGGCTTGCGGGGGGGGCGGGGCAGCGGGTGAGGCCTGGGCGTTGGCTGCAGGCGGAGGCACTGGCGCAGGTGATGTGGTAGGCACAGCTGCCTGCACATGGGCGGGTGATGCAACCGCGGGCGAGGGTGCACGCTGCGCGTGCACAAGGGCATCGCCTTCACCGCCCCAACTCTTGCCCTGAGCCGCAGCCAAAGGTACATCATGCAGCGCGCCACCGCCCTCTGCGCTGCCGCGCCCCGCCGCAACAGCAGCCCTGGCAGCGCTACTGCACGGCTCCTTCTGTGCGCTTGCACGGCCTGCCGCGCCCTCTGCAACCTCAACTGCATGTGGAGTGCTGCATGTTGCGGGTACGCGCGCTCCGGTGCCCGGTGAGCTGCACACGGGGCCGGCGCTGGGCTTGCCACGCTGCGAGCGGCGCACAGGCTTGGGGCTAGCGGGGGCTGGGTGCCCCTCCTCGCTGCCCCTTCGTTGCTGCGGCTGTTGCTGGCCCCCCTCCTCCTGTGGCTGCTGTGGCAGCTTCCCCTCCTCCTCCTCCTCCTGCAGCGGCTGCTGCTGCTGCACCTGGGTCAGAGTGGTGGCCACGCCAGCGCTGCACAGCCCAGCCGCCTCCTTGACCCCGCCTGCGGCTGCGCAGGGCGGTTGTGCCTCAGGCTGGGCTGGTGCTGCCACCAGCGCTGTACCGGCTTGAGGGAAGGCAGGAGGGCTGGCCACGGCCGCGGGCTTGGCAGGCGCCGCAGCTTCAGCTGCGGCAGCGGGCTCCTCGTCCACAGGCTCATCATCTCTGCTCTCAGCTTTGCTGGCCTGCTTCGCCCTTGTGCCCCGAGTGGCACGTGCGGGCGGCCGGCTCGCGCCGTGTCCCTTGCCCCGGGCCCTGGCACCCGCACGTGTGGCTGGTCCCGCCTGTGCTGGGCTGCCGCCTCCCACCTCTATGGCCTCTGGCGCCTGCTCCTGCTCTTGCTGCAGCAGCTGTGGCGGCACCAGCTGCGCAGGGCCTGAATCCTTCTCTTGTTGGAGGCCGATGTCTGTATCCATCTCCATCTGCTGCTGCTGCTGCTCACATCGCGGTGCAGCAGGAGGCACATCCTCCCGCGCCTCAGCCTTGCGCCCGCGTTGGTTGGTGGCAGCAGCTGTGCGCTGGGAAGCGCGCGTGGTGCGCCGCACTGTCTGCGGTGGCTCTGTGGTGGGAGGGGGTGCCTCGCTTCCTCCTGCAGCCTGCTTCTGCTGCGCGCTCTGGCGTGTGCCCCGCCGAACTCCCCCTCCGTGCGTTGACTGGCCTGGCTGCTCCTCCTGCGGATCTGTGGCTGCTGCCTCTGGCATCATGGTGTCACAGGCTCTGGAGGTCGCCCCTTTATCAGCCTTGGTCCTGGCATCAACCCCATGGTCTCCTGTAGCTGCAGCCGCAGCTGCCCCCTTTCTTTTGCCTGCTGCTGGCCTGCTCTTCTTCTTGGGCGGGGAATCACAGCCGTCCATTTGTTCATGATCCTGAGCAGCGCGGTGACCTGCTTTGCACAAATCGCTGTGTACCTGGGATGTGGTTGCGCCTCCCAGCGCTGCTGTTATTGCCAAGCCAGAACCATGATGCTGACTTCCAAGGCCATCATCTGACTTCTCCTGTACAAGAAATACAGGTTCAACGGCAAATATTCATTCAGGGGCAACAGGGGGAAGGGGGCGGAGAGCAAGAAGCACAGGGCGGTCTGCGTTGACCGCGGACAGGACGACCAAGTGCTCACCTGAAGGAGCCATTTTTGCAGCGCTTCATTTATGATGCCAGTTACAGTGCATCGATGCACGGATGCTACCTCTCGTAGCTTGCCATGCTCTCTGCACTTCAACGCTAAGGCGTCCTGCAGTACTGACTGCAAGAGGGCATGTCGGTCCATATCTCATCACTCAATTAAAAACAAGTCTAATCCAGCATTTGGAGCAGTTACTCATGAATTGAGAGTACTTGTTCTCATGTCTGACGATGAATTGATTAAAGAATAAAACAAAATTTCTTGTAAGCGTGGACACGCACACACGCACGCACATACATACACACATACACACATGTACACACACACACACACACACGCACACACACACACGCACACACGCACGCAGACAACACACACATGCATGCACACGCACATGTGCGCGCGCACATACACGCGCGCATGCACAC
>LKMJ01005231.1_pt1 | contig 12232 bp, 16 predicted proteins | sample 643391 | NCBI WGS metagenome assembly LKMJ01 (sample SAMN04112250, study PRJNA286221) | soda lake metagenome | biome: soda lake; feature: Kulunda Steppe; material: water; isolation source: sample PL-Br10 brine of Picturesque Lake | place: Russia: Kulunda steppe | collected 2010-07
GTGGACGCTTTGAACTGATGATTACACGCCTAAACGTGCTTCAAAACCAGTCCTGATTGCATTCCATTCTTTTTCCAATATGTATATTGGATTGAATGCACGACGTTTATTTCATGTCGGTTTAGATAGTTAACATAGTCACATGCACACTGCCATAAAAATGTGATGTTAAACTCACTGGCGAGCAGTGGTTAACGTGAGGAAATAGCCCTCGTACAGCGCCTCATATGGCAACGTCCCAAAATGCTGCATTTGATCGTATTCGATGGTGGATGGCGCCAGGCTGCATAGTGCATTATTGAAAATTATAAATATGAATAAACAGATACATAAATAAAGGGAATTGCATAACAGAGAAGCACTGCCTGCAAAGGTGCAATGAAATCTGCATGAAAAAGTTGCACAAAAAAGCAGTATTGATCATACTTATATCTTAGGCGCAGTCAAAGCACATGAATCAAATTCAAATCGAATGTCAACTTTGCAACTCGTTGAGTGCTGGGAATCCCCAAAAAATGAAAGCGCGGTTGGAGGATTTGGGGGAAAATACATGGATGCCTTGTGGATCTTTACTAGCAGGACATAAAGAGTACTTCAAAAATCTTGGGGGAGGTTGTGACGGTAGAGATACTGATGGGTGATATCTGGTAGGTTAGAGAAGCATGCAGGAAGACCAACAGCGGTTCTGACATGCAGGTGAGCGATGGTGTTCATTGTGCAATAGAAGGGTCTCTTGAACCTCTGTTGACACAGTTTACATTGATGTTGGAAATCCTTGCCTGCTCAAGGCAGCATCCAATGATGTTAAGATCATCCTCTGCCTAGCTTGCTGTCTTTTTAATCCTTTAGGCATGAGGCCACGGAGTCATTGTTTGAGGTTGTGAGACTGCTCTCACCTTGCATAATGGAAGAAGAATGATTTTGTGGCCAGCACATACTGCAGGTGTGCGCCTTCTTTGGAGGTATCCTGGAAGCTCTGCAAAAATAAATGAACCAGGAATTTTTGTCTTATGAGTGCACTAGTCTGATGCCGACAAGTGCACATGTCGTGAGATCAACAAAATAGACAATAAGCCCATTGTGATTAAATGTGTGAAGCAACAACAAGGGAGCTTTATTTTTTCCTGTGTATCACACAAGACACAGCATGACAGAAAATGTGCCATGAAATTATCTACAGGTTAGTACTCAAATCTCACCTGTCCTTCTTCTGGCACCTCAATCATTAGCACGGCGCTCATCTTGATAATCTTGTGACCTGGTAACATGCAGAAAAGCAGAATTTTAACAATGGAATTTTAAAGGATATAAAACAACACCTGGTGTGGCGACTGTTATATGCGAAGACAGGGGCAGGCAAGATACTAAAATCCCAGAGTGAGCACCAACTGCTTAAATGAGATTGGTGCGAGGAATAGTTCCCATTCAATGGGACCAGGTGACCCTCCATTACAAACACCTTGTTCCTGCACCTCGGTGTGATTTGTTGGGTTTGCCCGAGCTAACATGAGGACTCGCTTTCAGCTATACAAACTATTAGCAGCAGCACCACCACCAGCACCAGCAGCAGATTCAGCAGAAGTGGCAGCAGCAGCAGTAACGTTGAGGGAATACCAGTGTTGGCAATATGTACAAGCTTGCTGTAATAAGTCCATGTTATGCTTATCCGCGGGGAACAACTTGTAAGTTAGGAGGTGCCAGGCTGTCACCAGAAATGAATTCAGTGGGCCTTGATTATCCCACCACGTCTCAAATTGTGCATTACTGATATTGTGAGTGATCGTCTGCCAAGGAATGGGCTTTTTGTCAAAGCTTAACTGCTCAACATGAAACCTCCAGGTTATTGCAGCAGGATTGCTGCTGCTGGGACTGCCTGGTGAAGCGCTATTTGCGTACTCACCCATAGTAGGTAGCAAATGGCTACGCTGCAAGACAATAATTGCATGACCAGGGCAACAACCTACATTTATTGAATGTTCCATGGTCACATGGTCGACAATGCAATACAGAAACCAAGACTCAAAAAATCTGGTTGAAGGAGTGTGGGCATGCCTTACCCAGAACATGGCGGATTGCTATCTTCTCAAACTCTTCAGGCCGCTCTAGGATGTCATCCATGTGGTAAAATTCATAGAAGGGCTCTCTGCTGCCTGCAGTTGCCAAGCATGCCTCAAGGGATCGGCCATTGTAGTCTTCCAGCACCAAAATTGAGTCTCTCCCGTTTATCACCCTTAAGTCTAGCTCCAGCAGAACGCCAGGCCCTGGCATTCCTGGAGCATGCTTGTAAAAAGCTATTTCCCTGGCATGGTAATCAAACTCAACACCCCTACTAAAGGAAGAGTTATAAAGACATGATTCTTTCTTTTTTGTCACGACCGCCCTACGCACCTGCATAAACCTGACTTGGGGGGTCCATGATGGCAATACCATCCACAAAGTACAGAGGCACGGCCCCCACTTCCTCTACACACGTGAGCACAAGATCGATAAAAATCCGTACAGCTCCATCCATGCGTGCGCCTGATATCAATACATCAGAGCGCACCTGCATGTGCGACAAAAATAGCATTGGTGAGCTTTATTGCTCGGAGGGAGGGAAATGTAGTACAGGTAGAAGGTGCAAAGCATCAATACAGGTCACGCCTGCAAATGCCACCTGAAGAATGTTGCAACTGCATATCAAATCGCGGGATGAAAGTAGACTTGCCACTAGTACACGTTGCAATATGACACACATGCATAAAGTAAGCGGAAGCACATGCATAAAGTAGGCGTACATGTGTGATCTCCCACCAATAAAAAATCAAAGCTTGCAAGCATTCTTGCTGACCCATCCAATCTCCATGGGTATGTAAATGACTCTGGAGCTTTACGTACATGTTGTGAACATTCCAGTGAGCACGCACCACATTCCCTTTTCGATTTCAGATCAGTGGCCATGGCCAAACAGAAAGTGTTTGAGGCCCAGCAAGGGCTCCAATGAAGCCACTTCACCCAAGATCCTAATGTACGACCTGAGCTATCAACATTATGACTTCTTCCATACCTCAAGCGCAGGAAATTGCATTAGTGATGGATGCCAGTTGCAGCAGTTGCCCTGCAGGAAACAGAGGTGGAGTGGATTTGGCTGTGAGCCAAACAGACCATTCAGGTCCAGGGTAATCAAGAAGCAAAGTACCCATCTATTTACAAACAGAAAGCCAAACATGCCATCCATACAGGTGATGGTGAAAGCGAGCATTCCTGCACGATGCCAGGGTGAAATATATGAATGCACTCCTCCTGCTGTTGAGGGTTGAGGGAGTGGGTGCAAGGATGCTTTGGTTGAGACCATGTCTAAATGGAAGGCTCTGATATGTTCAATGCAGCACAACCATGGGTGCAACTTGCAACTCAACATGCGTTCACAATGCCGGGATAAAGGATGTAGGTGCCTTCCATTGCGCTCACTCAGCAGCAGCCGCAAGGAAATCGTACAAGGCACGCCTCACCTGCACAGAGCAGAACTCTTGTACGCTGTAGCCGTTGCCCACAAGAAAAGGGAGGCTGCTTGGGAAGAATGCTTCAGGCATACCATGGTTCAAGATGTGGGAGAGCACGTTCACCCCTGCAAGTAATGCAGGCACAAGGGCGAGGGACCGCGCTGCATGGCTCTTCGTTCTGATCAATTACCCAGCGCTTGAAAAGACGGCTGCAGGAAGATTGCTTTGGGAATATAAAGCGTGAGCAGCGGAAAAAAGATGGCACATCAAAAACACAAACACATTGATTGACATTCACACCCATGCATAAGCTGCACCATGTACATAGTGAGACGGATTTGCTTGCTTTTGTCTGCCTAGATTCAACATTCCGAGCCATCAACAGAATGGAACGACAGCGTCTGGCATGGCACTATAAACCAGAAAGCATTGCTCTGGGAAAGAAAGCTCAGCAATTCCAGAAAAGATGACATACTAATACATTGCGCTATTGCCGCCTGCCACCTCCCGCTCGAGAAGAATCATTTATAGCCTTGTTCAAGGCAGCCCATGGCGGGTCTTCGCAATTCCGTTGCATTTATTCATGCACAAAAGAACATTGTGGTTCTGAAACATAACGGCTGCGCACCATTCTTAGGGGCGATCCGCAACACGTGGGGCAGTCCAAAGCAATGAGGGGCCTCTGCGTGCTTGCATAGCTTGCTTTCTGGATGAACGACCTCCACAGCACACTGGGCATCAAATGTTGATGCTACTTCTGCATCGCTCTGGACAAAGAGAATTGATGAAGGAGTGAAATCCGTGTGAGCCTCATGATATGGCAGAACATGGTACCCGTGTAGTGCAAAATGAGCAGTTCAAATGCGCCTCACAAGGTTGGTCACTGTGTGGTCTATGAAGACCATGCTCACTTGTTGGTTACAAGCACCCAAATTTATTGTGTTCTTTATTTAGTATAGGACCTAGGCACTCCGTGCTGGATCATCCTTAAAAAAACCATGCGCACTGGTGTTTGTGGTCTTGAATTGCCCTAGAATGATTTTTGGCTACCTGGGGACAAGAAGGACTTAAGTAGAAGGTCTACAGAACTTCGGCAACTGCCGACAGCAATTCTTATGTTCCTACTGAGCACTTTTGAGCAGAGCCATGCAATACATTGGTAGACCGAGAACGAAATATGGGCAGCAGTTAGGCAGGCTGGCATGCATTAAGTGAAGGGGGGCTCTGAGTCTGAGGTGTGCTGGCTGAGCGGGTCAAAAAACTGAAAAAAGCCATCATCGTCAACCTACAGGTACACTTCAGTGTGTACAGGCTTTAAAACCATGTCCGCATCTCGTGTGCCAATGTCTTCCAGAGTCTGTTGTGCAAGCCAAGACCTTGCTCTGACCACCCAGAACAGCATACCGGTGGCCAAGCGCCCCTTCGCTACCTTCTTCTTGACTTACTGATCTGATATTGAGTTCTAAGACAGAAATCTAAAAGAGAATAGGCTTTTTTAAGCTTGCCAATTGGTTTGTCCGTGTTTTTCCAGGGGGTGCAAGCTCACCAGCTTCCATAGGGGGCTCTGGTCCACGTAGGCAGCCAGCAGACTGGCCAAGTAGAAGTAGGGGTTGTCAGGGAGGCGCGGCTCAGAGAACAAGCTCTTTAGAGCATCTCTCAAGGCAGGACCCTGCTCAGCAGATAAATAGGGCATCAACAAAAGTACATGCAGGCCAATTTTATCTCTACACAAATGTACGTGAAATGGCAGCTGCTTATTCACTCTTGTCTGCAGGCTCTACACGAAAAAATGTCAGTGCAGCGAGCCTGGGATCGCCCTGACATTCAGATTCAAATACTTAGAGAACTTAATCACGCTCCTGGTAAAGCTCCAGGACATGCACGCCAACCAAGAGAGGGGCTTGCCAGCAGGAAACCCTGCCCCTGCTGCATGCAAGCTCTTAAAGAGCTTGAAGTTTGTAATTAGGTTCACAATCCCTGTAGCATGCAAGCTCTTAAAGAGCTTGAAGTTTGTAATTAGGTTCACAATAGAACTAATGAAAGGCTGCCTTTTGGATAGAAGCTGCATCTCTGTTAAGCGGCTACACCAGTCAAAAATGGATTAGGCCATGCGGCACCCTGCTGACCTTGCTGCATGTGCTTGGATCAACAGGAATTGCACACATGCACATGCCTGGCACTCACCACATCATTTTTCTCTAAAAACTCCTCACGGACCTCCTCCACGCGGTATGCATACTTGCCCCGGTTAAATTGTGGCATCAATCAAATGAATCCTTGCAATCATCTATTAAAAGACATGGAAACCTCTTATATATAGTATCCTGGCATCTGCTTTGGGGATTTATCAGAAAAACTGACAAGGGTCTCTCTGCAGCATAACACTACTCGGAGTTTCAAAAATATTAAAAACCAGGAGTTTTTTGTGGCCGAATGTCTCCAACTCATTGCACGCCCGAAGACCTGAAGCTGGCCACTCCCGACGATCCTGCTCAAGCCCAGATTGAAGCATGGTACATGGATGACTCGGAGGAGGACCAAAGGGCACCACACAAGTGGGTAGGCTTGCATTGGTGATACATGTGTCTGCACTGCAATTCCACATGGCCGCTATGGACGGCAGATCCCATAACGGTGTTGGATAGAAGGAATGCAAGCCTGTTTGTCAAGCATGATTTATTGAGGAGCTTGGGTGAACGAGAGCAGCAGTGTGGAGCGCCTGCACGTCCTTCCAAAACAGGCATGCAAGTGTTAGCAGGAGCGTAGTTTAGTGTCATGTAAGCCACCTGTGTGAAGAAACGACACTTACGTCTCAATGGTGTTGCTTGCGGATTGTCTGCAGGAAGACACCCAATGAGGTGGCTTCTCCGCAGACGCTAGCTGAGCTAGGGGTGCTCTATTGGAAACTAGATGCAGACAAATTCAAGGATGACTATGAAAAAGACCCAAAGCTGATGGCAATCCGAAAAGTCCGCAACTACTCTTACATAGTGCGTGGTTGAGAGGCGTAAGGGGGGGTGGGGGCGCCTGCTTGGCTTATGCATTCTACTGGGTGTGTGAGGATTGAGCATTCATGGACGCCTCAAAACTTTTTCATGTCTTGGTCATCAGCCGATTTTGCAGCATGTCCTAGGTAGGTAGTCCAGCTGCGCCAAACACTGAACAAACCCTGCTATGCTCTTCGGAAATGCATGCATCCATCAAAACTTATGGCCCACAACTGTTGTCTTACTTCAAGCCAAAGAAAATTGTGAACTGCAAAGCTTATGCAAAGTGTACAGGGGAGGACTTCAATTTTCAAGCGGAGACGTGCAAAGGAAAGCCTTCCTGTGTAGCCTCGAGCATGGAAGAGCCAACACTTTGCCTCTCTGTGCAGGAGATTTTGTCCGTCTCTAAAGAAAGCCTGCCTAATTATGAGCAGAAGATCAAGAGCTTCTATGAGGAGCACATTCATGAAGATGAGGAGATTCGATACATCTTGGATGGCTGTGGTGAGCTTCAGGGGCACAGCACCATGCACTCACTGCTCCTCTGTGAATTGGGTGCCCTGAGTGTTGCTCCAAAGCATCTTCTCACTCAGGGTCCCCATTTGGTTCATTCCATTCTCCAATGCAGGGTACTTTGATGTACGGGACTTTGATGACCGCTGGATCCGCATTCGGTGCTGCAAAGGGGATTTGATCATTTTGCCTGAAGGCATCTACCATAGGTTCACCCTGGACCACACTGACTACGCCAAGGTGGGTAAAGGGATGCGTGCCAACTGCATGAGCCTTAGACAGCAGGAGCTATTCAGGCTGCACTTGCTGGAAGGACTTTGGGTTCCTAAATGCAATGCGGTTTGGACCTGCTTGCTTGACGTGTTTTGAGCAAAGGGATCACTGAACCTGCCAACCTATGACCTGCCAGCGCAATCAATTGAAGCACTCCCTGCCCACAAAGCATGCGTTGGCATTCTTGCAGAGCTGCTCTGTGTCTGGCAGCTCCAAAACAAGTCATTCCAAGGCAACTTGTTCAGACGTGTTGACGTGCTTCGTAGGATGTAGATTTCTAGATAGCCTCCACCCTAGCCTTCATGTGTGGGGTTTGGGACTGTTTCTGTGAGGCCTTCTGTGGGTGTCCCTTTGAGGCGCTCGAATCTCCAAGGGCAATGAGAGAGGCGCTTTCTAGCGCAGACAGTGGGGACATGCCCTGTCATTAAATCTGAAGAAGCACCAGGCCGCACATTCAGTACAGGGAAGGTGAATGAAGGTTTGAAACATTGTAAGACATCTTGCGTTCTGCTTGTGATGAGGAACAAAACATGCGCTTGGGGGCATCGTTTTCACCATCTGGTGTGTCTGAATTGCAAGCACAGTGTCGATCAAGTGCACAGCATGCACAGTCTTGTGGATGTTTTTGCAATTCAGCAACTGGCAACTCTTAATACGGCAACTAGACTAAGGGCTGAGTCTCGGCAACTCTCTGCAGGCTATGCGGCTGTTTGTGGGCGAGCCTGTGTGGACGCCATACAACCGGCCTCAGGAGGACAGCCCAAGCCGCAAGAAATATTTGGAGACCTTCAAGGAGAAGAAGACTGCAGTTGCAGCTTGATATCCAGCTAACATCCTGAGCATGGTCCAGCAAATTGCACCTGTACAGTAACCCTTGACAAGCTTCTTACCTACTTACTCAGGTACTACCTAGTTCTACTACTCGTTTTGAAAATAAAATTTACACACAGGAAATGTGTGCATCACACAAAGCAGAGGCAATCTTTGTCAATTCAACCAAAGCTTGCTACCTTGCTGCAGAAAAGCAGGATGCCTCGTTGGCTAAAATCTGCAATTTTGTAGCTGTACTAATGTCTCTCCAGGGTGGCATCCCTTTCAGCCTGGCATTCAGTGTCCCTTGGAGTGGCTCTCTCCTGACCTTGTAGCCGGAACCGAATCTGTAAAAGGGACTTGCAATCAGAAGTCTTAGCTGCCCTGCAGCATGCCAATGTCCAGATGCATGGTGGCAACGCGCTCATGGTACGGACAAAATGAAGATGCAGTTCAGCAGCTTAACTGCATCAGTGGCCAAGTCTTCATGATCGGCCTTTATGGGTAACACGACCATTCCTGAAGACATCCAGCCTATGAAGAAGGCTCCTCATGGTTCTCAGCCTCGGCAGCCCAATCAGGAGTGCACAAGAGCGAAGGGAGAATGAAAGGAAAACTCAAGTAGTAGCTGAAGAATGCCACCTGCTCCAGGTTTGCTGGCACTTCTAGCGTGGCGCAATTACCATCGCCATCAATGGCATTCTTGCAACCCGAACAGCTGGCAGGTTGAAGGGATACTCCAAGGCGCATTGTGTCAGGACACAAGATCAGGGCCCTCTATGTACCTACAGGTACAGTAACCCCTTTCATGTGCGAGCAAGCCTGCTACAGAAACATTGAGACTGTTCAAGGAACACCATGATAGCCATGGCACTGTCCTGGAACCTGACGGACCCACCTTGTCCCTTCCCTCTTTTCATGTCTGTTTGATGTAGCATGTACCCTTACAAGAGCATAACCCTGCATGCACATGGCATGTGATGGATGAAAGCATGCAGTGCAATGACTTAGGCCAACTCGATGATTACGGTGAGACAAGAGCAGTCTTGCCATAAGTTATGGGCTCTTTGTGTATCAAGGCCGAGCTTTTCAAAGTGATGTTAAGTATTTAGAGGTATGAATAGAGCCCCTCACAACGAGAAGGATGGTGTGAAAAATGACTTCTTTAGCATTCAAAGACTTGCTAAGAATCTCATTTATCTCATGTTGTTTTCTAGGCCTCCAATTGGTGTCCAGGCCGTGTGTCTTTACAGTACTTGACCTCTACGAGGTGTATTTCCCTCTTGCTGACGTTGAGCTCGTGAGCTCTGCGCACATCTCCACTTAATTGGCGCAGGCACGCCACATGCCATGCCTCTCGGAGAGAGAGAGAGCAATTGCTCTCTTAGGCAGTGCTGGTCAGGAGCTTCCAGTTTGCAACATCATGTGACATGATGTCAAGAAGATGCAGAAGGTAAGATAGGGAAGAAGAAACTGCACTGGGTGGAGACTAACGGCTATTCAGGCCAATATGTCTCCATTTTCTTAAATGATGCTTGGAGTTGTTTGCTGCCTGCCAACAGTGAAACACAAGCAGTGTTACATGACCTTACCTCAACAAAAAAATAAGGGCCACAGAGGGAGAAAATAAAATGAAAACTATGTATGCAGTGAGAAACTATGTATGCAGTGAGACCTGTAAGTAGTTTTCTATTGAAACCAAATGTACACCGACGATTCTTCTTTGTGAAAGAGAGCAGTTTGGTCACAAGACTTTAGGACTGGCCTGACGCAGAGAGGAGTACTTGCCTGACTGTGGAGAGGTGTCTTCATAGACGCGGTATAGTTCAACTATAAGTTGTTACATGTCGACAATTTATACGAAGCCAACACAGATCCAGAAGAATCAGGGCAAAGAGAAAGAATAGACTGGACTGGATTTCTATCAATGACACAACTCGCGATGTATACCAACTTGGACAAAATATACCAACTTGGTTGAACTCTAGTCAATAACAGCCACACAATTGTACATGTGGTTGGCAGCATTACGAGTGGCTTCAGTCTTCGCCACAAACTCAATAAGTGGTCCAAGTTAGAACCTCTCACAATGTGAGGCTCTCAAGCAGTGTATAAAAGCCAAACAACATTAAGTGGCGCCATCTTCCGTAAGAGCACCAAAGAGCCTTCCCACATGTTGAGCATGCTAACAGTGCTGACAAGCGTCGTGTGCCAGGCCTTCAAATACCTGTGATAGCAGAAGCCAAAGTTCCTCCAATTTGAATTTTTGCTATGAACCACAATCATAGACTGACTCACTTCTTGCCCTGATGCCATTATGGTGTATATCCAAAGAGGACTTCAAAGAAAGCACGCAACATCAATTTCAAAAATCAATAGAACCATCCCAATGATCAAGGCCTTACTTAAAAAAGTGGAATTAGGGTGGTTTTGGGTGGGGGGCAGGGTTCTTTAGTGGCATCCGCTGCAGCTGGAGGCAGACCCCCAACACCAGCCACAGCTTAAAAGCCCAGACAGACTTGCCCCGAGAACCTCCCTTGGCAGCGTCGTACCTCCCATCTCATTAAGATCAAGTACTGTGAAGACACTCGCTCTGAGCAGCAGCTCCAACCTGCCCATGCTCAGCACTGTAGCCTTGGACGCAGCATCGCAGGAGACCATTTCTTCATGTCATTCTCTTTGGTGTAGGGGGTGTTATTTACATTCCTCACACTTCGGTTCCTCTGAAGAGTCTCAGCCTTGTTTCGCAAAGAGTCAAGAAACTCGCTCTCAAGCTTAATGCTCATTCTGTGCACCATGCTCATAAGCTTGTGCAGACCAGACGTTCTCTTGAACACTCCTCACCTTCAAACTAATTAGGAGAGGTCTGCTGGCTTGTCTGCTGCAACCCTCTTGATCCTTACTGACCGCCCTTTTCTGGTGAAGGGGCTTTTCTTCCCAAGTGGCCCATTCCCATAATTGATGTGAGCAGCTCTTTTGCTGCTTGCACAGTTTTCTTCTATTTTCTTTCCTTCTTGAGCACAGGTCTTGCATACAATCTGCTCAAAATATGTTGTCAATAGCACAAGCGATTGCCAGTTTAGGCACTTCGACTCAAGGTCTCAATTCATAGCTGATTAGTGTACAATTGTGCATACGATATATAATAATGCGCTTAAATGCTCAGGTGACATTGCACTTTCTTAGTGCACATGCTGGCGCATGTATATGTATGGTATAATACTATGAAGTACAACTGGGCACAAGCTCAAGAAGCTTAAACACTGCAACCTGTTGGTTTTAGGCCTCCTCAATGCAAATATGTGTCTTGGAAGGCAGGCGCTTTGTAATATCTCAATAAGTCATGATACTTAAATGCTATCCAGAGGGTGCAAGCAAGTTATGACGTCTCTCGGTCTGGATTTCCTAATCAAATGTGATGCATGATGTGCAAATTCTTCTCTCCTTTCCTCTTAGAACTTGTGGCTTGTGATGCACAATAACACTAATATTGTATTTGGAAAACCACTCCCTACATCAATAAAGGAAAAGGAGAGATTGGCACGAAGAGCCGTAAGTCTCCTCCTCCTCAACCAGGGAAAAAGAAGAACTAGCAAGGATCTGAAGGGTGACAAGCCGCCCCCTGCTCCAGACCAAGACCTTCAAGGTTATGGCCCCTTCAAGGTAGACAGGACTGTCCCAGACAGGCGCAAGTATGCTCTTATAGAGGAAGAGCAAGCATATTTGGATGAGGAGCAGCTTGGGTTATTAGCATAACTGGGAGTGGGCAGTAGTTATGAGGGTGATGATAACGGTCAAAAGGATGTTTAAAACAGAATGTTGGCCAAGCATGCATGGTCCAGCTAGGTATCTGGCTATTTGTTTTTGAGTTTATGGGTGTCTCCAACGGTCTGACACAACCTACTGCTGAGAGGTGTTTTCATCAAGATGGCAGAGGCATTCACGCGAGCTGATTTTGCTTGCGGCTGGGCTTGAAGCCAGTAACCGAATGAGTAAATGTAACGTGATATCAACGACCCCTAGAAAGGAAAACAACAAACAAACAAGAAAGCAGGCCAGTAGCATATGCAAACCATCAGCATTTGAATGGCAGAAAAAGAGGAAGAAACAAAGGCAGCAGAGGGGGAGTAATGGCAGAAGAAGGCACAAGGCCTCTCGGCACCAAAA
>LKMJ01005233.1_pt1 | contig 12229 bp, 10 predicted proteins | sample 643391 | NCBI WGS metagenome assembly LKMJ01 (sample SAMN04112250, study PRJNA286221) | soda lake metagenome | biome: soda lake; feature: Kulunda Steppe; material: water; isolation source: sample PL-Br10 brine of Picturesque Lake | place: Russia: Kulunda steppe | collected 2010-07
AGCTGGCTCGCCAGCGCTTCTTCGACGTCAGTCGTCGTCTTGAACGAGGAACCGTAGACGCCCTCCGCGATGAACTTCAGGGACTGATCGACGCGGCGCTGGGGCGCGACGTCGACGGCCTTGGGGACGGAGATGCCACCGTACTTCAGGCGGACCGTTTCCTCGCGCGGTGCGGCGTTCTCGATGGCCTGTACGAGCACCTGGATCGGGTTCTCCTCGGTGCGCTCGTGGACGATCTCGAAGGCGTCACGCGTGATGTTGAGCGCCTGCTGTTTCTTGCCGGTGTTCTCGTCGGTCTGCATAAGACGGTTGATAAGTCGCTCGACGATGGAGACTTCCGACTTCTGGAACTGTTTGCCGGCGTGTCGACCCATCGTGTGGGCGACCGGCGTGACCGTGATGTAGCGCTCGGTGGAGGGGTCGGAGTAACTGATTCCCGTCACTTCCCACTCGCCGAAGAGCTTGGCGACTGCGCTGTCGTCGTCGGTGCCCGCGGGCTTGTCGGGTTCGGGCTGGTCTTCTGCCGCCATGATTATCGCACCGGTTTCTCCGCGTTCCCGCGCACGAGTTCGATCATCGAGACACCGTTGACCTTCTCGACTTTGTAGTTGACGCCGGAGAGGTCACCCATCGCACGACCTTTTGCACCGCCGATCCCGGCGATGGTGACTTCGTCGTGTTCGTCGATAAAGGAGATTGCGCCGTCACCGGGACAGAACGCCGTGACCTGCTTGCCGTTCTTGATCAGCTGGACACGGACACATTTCCGGATCGCGGAGTTGGGCTGTTTCGCCTCGATGCCCACCTTCTCCAGTACGATACCTCGACCCTGGGGAGCCCCCTCGAGCGGGTCGGACTTCTCGCCGAGACCGCGTTCACGTCGCGCGTACTCCGAGTCGGACCACCGCGCACTCTGGCGGTCCTTCTTGATCTTCCGCGCGGCGTATTTGCCGTTTGCCATAGTACCACCGACTACCTGACGGAGCCACTTAAGCATCCCCTTTCGAAGCCGGAGTTACGGCGTGAGGTTCCTCGACAAGGGTCGATAAAGCAATCTGAGCCTGTTTCGTCGTCGTAGCGGTTCGCGGCGGGCGTGAGAAGTGGTCCGACCCGCGGTCAGGTCAGCTGAATATCCTCGACGTCGAAATGTCGCTCGGCCAGCAGGCGGGCGGCCTCAATGTTTGCCCCGCCTTCGCCGATTGCGACGCCGGTGTCCTCGTCGGCGACCTCGGCGTAGGCCACCAGTCCATCGTTCTCGCTGATCGTCACGTTGTACACCGCCGCGGGGGCGAGTGCGTTCGCGACGAATTCCTCTGGTGTCGGCGCATCCTCGACGAGTTTGACGTCCTTTCCGATCCGGTCTTCCGCCTTTTGAACCGTTTCCCCGCCGGGACCGATCGCCTGTGCCATATCGCCGGTCGCCACGAGGACCAGCACGCGCTCGTCCTCGACGACGCAGTCCCTGGCTTCCGCGCCGGTCGCATCCTCGAACGCGACCAGATACTGGCGTGCAGCGTCCGACAGGGTGACCGTCATCAGTCCGAACTCGGCTCTGCGTCCGGGCCCAGCGACCCCATCCGGAGGTCGACGTCGCCGGTCCCGAGTTTGATCGGCTTCCCGACAATGACGTTCTCGGTGACGCCGTCGAGTTCGTCGACCTCGCCGTGGATCGCGGCGTCGAGCAGGTGATTCACCGTCACCTCGAACGCCGCACGCGCGAGCACGCTGTCCTTGTTCCCCGAGATGCCGTGTCGACCGATCGACTCGATCGTTCCGGGGTTGGTCATGATGTCGGCGACCAGCATCAGGTGCCGGACGTTCACGTCGTCGAGACCCTGCTCTTCGAGCGTATCCATCGTCTCATTGATGATGGACTCACGGGCGGCCTCGACGCCGAGCTGTCGGTACACCTCGTGGATGTTGTTGGTCGTGACCCGTGACGAATCCACGCCCTCGATTGCGAGCGCGTCACCAAAGGCCGACCCTTCGGTGTAGAGGACGAACTCCTCGCCCTGCTCGTTCTCTTCTTTGCGGATCACCACACGGGAGATTTCCTCGATCCCCTTGAAGGTGATCTCTCGCAGCTCCTCGACGAGCTGGAGCAGATCACGGTAGCTCGGCTCTTCCGGGCCGAACTGGATGACCGGACCCTTCTGGACCGTCTCGACGCCGAGGTTCGCCTCGATCGTGTCGGCGACCCCCTCGGGATCGATCATTCGCTCTTCGAGGGTGTCCTCGTTGAGGTCGATCCGGACGCGCATGTCCGCAACGTTCGTCGAGACGTCACCGAGTGCGAGGATCTTCGTCGCTTCGAGTTTCCAGACGACCTCGTGGGCCTTCTCGCGGTCGTCGGCGTACTCGTCCTCTAAGTGGACCGTCATCGTCGGCGTGTCCGGCTCCTTCCGGGCGTCGACGAGTTCGATCAATCGCGGTAGCCCCTGGGTCACGTCGATCTCGGCGACTCCGGCGTAATGAAAAGTGTTCATGGTCATCTGAGTACCGGGTTCCCCGATCGACTGGGCGCTGACGGTCCCGACGGGATCGAGCGGGTCGATCCGTGTGTCGAGATAGCGGTTCTCGGTGGCCGTGATGATGTCGTCGGCCTGTTCGAGGGTGACGTCACGGGCTTCGAGCGTCTCGTAGACCTTGTTCTTGAGGCGGCGCGGGAGGTCCGTATCCTCCACCATTGCTTCCTCGTCGTTGCTGACATCGAACTCGAGTATCTCAGTCATCGTCCACCTCCGTGGCCGCCGGTTCCGGCTCCGGTGGCGGCGACTGGACTCGCCGGGCGTCGGCGTGTTCAGAGAGGTTCGTCGGTAGCTCTTCGCGACCCATGAACTGTTGTTTCTCGTCGTCGTCGGCGAACTCGGATTCGACGATGCGGTCCGCGATGGCATCGACGTCGATCTCGTGATCCGCGTGGGAGGAGACCTGCACCGGGCTGGTGCCGTCCTCGCCGAACTCGAACTGGACGATCGTGTCCGAGGTGTCTCGGACCGTTCCGTCGTACTGCGTTTCGAGCTCGGACAGCGCGTTGATCAGGCGACGCTGAAGGTAGCCGGACTTCGAGGTTCGGACTGCGGTGTCGACCAGCCCCTCGCGGCCGCCCATCGCGTGGAAAAAGAACTCCCGCGGGTTCAGCCCCTCCGTGTAGGAGTGCTCGACGAAGCCGTGAGCGTCCGCCGAGAGGTCGTTCGGTTTGTAGTGGCTGAGCGTCCGGTCCTCGTAGCCGCGGTTGATCCGCTCGCCACGGACTGCCTGCTGGCCGACACAGCCGGCCATCTGGGTCAGGTTCAGCATCGACCCACGCGCGCCGGATTCGGCCATGACGACCGCCGGGTTGTCGTCGTCGAAGTGCTCCTCGGCGATGTCCCCGGCGTTGTCACGTGCCTTGCCCAGCGTCTGCATGATCTTCATTTCGAGGGTCTCGTGGACCGTTCGACCCGGCAGGGATTCGAGTTCGCCCGCCTCGTAGGTCGCGATCAGTTCTTCGACGCGGTCGTAGGCATCGTCGATCGTCTCGCTGATCCGCTCGCGGGCTTCCAGTGAGACGGTCTCGTCGTCGATGGCGATCGAGAAACCAAAGTGCATGATCGAGCGCATCGCGAGCGCGGCGATCTCGTTGATGAACTGCCGCGAGCGCGTTGTCCCGTTGACCTTCGTGATGGTGTCGACGATCTCGCCGCCGAACGCGCCGACGCCGTCCTCGTCGATCGTTCCCTCGAGTAGCTGGCCGTTCTCGATGACGACGTCGTCGCCCGCCGAGGACGTGAACTCGAGGTTCAGATCGTCGGGGAGCAGTTCGGAGAATAGCTGGCGTCCGGTCCAGTACGGCTCGCCGTCCTCGGTACCCGCTTCCTCCGGCAGTTCGTCAACGTGGGTCGCACGTAGCAGGTCGAGCGCCTGCGTCTCGTTGAACTGTGGGTTCTCGTTGGTGAGCAGGTAGGTCCCGGAGATGTGGTCCTGGATCGCGCCGATGATGTTCTCACCAAAGCGGGGGCTGAGGATCTGCTCTTGCACACGCATGAGAACACGGGCCTCCGCCCGCGCTTCCTCGTTCTGGAGGGCGTGCATGTTCATCTCGTCGCCGTCGAAGTCAGCGTTGTACGGCGGACAGACGACCGTGTTGAGCCGGAACGTCTTGTAGGGCATCACGACGACTTCGTGAGCCATGATCGACATCCGGTGGAGCGACGGCTGGCGGTTGAAGATGATGATGTCGCCGTCGATGAGATGGCGGTTGACTTCCCAGCCAGCTTGGACCTTCTCGGCGAGCTCCTCGCAGTTCTTCTCGGTTACCTTCAGTCGGCGACCGTCGGGTCGTTTGACGTAGTTCGCGCCGGGATGGCCCTCGGGGCCGTTCGAGACGTACTGTCGGGCCTGCCCGAGGTTGCGCTCGGTGACGTTCATCGTCTGTGTCATCTCGTTGGCGACGTGCTCGGGAACCCCGACCTCGTTAAGGCTGAGCGTCGGGTCCGGTGAGATGACGGTTCGGGCCGAGAAGTTCACGCGCTTCCCGGAGAGGGAGCCGCGGAAGCGACCCTCCTTGCCCTTGAGTCGCTGGGAGAGCGTCTTCAGCGGACGGCCGGAGCGGTGTCGCGCCGGTGGCGTCCCGCTGATCTCGTTGTCCATGAACGTGGTGACGTGGTACTGTAGCAGTTCCCAGAGGTCCTCGATGATCAGCTGTGGCGCACCAGCCTCTCGGTTCTCCATGAACCGCTGGTTGATACGGATGATGTCGACCAGCTTGTGGGTGAGGTCGTCCTCGCTGCGCTGGCCGTTATCGAGCGTGATCGAGGGTCGTGCGGTCACCGGTGGCACCGGCAAAACGGTGAGGATCATCCATTCCGGGCGCGAGCGCTCGGAGTTGATCCCCAGCACCTCGATGTCCTCGTCCGGGATGGCCTCGAACCAGTCCCGGATGTCGCTGGGCATCAGCTTGTTCATGTCCTCCTCGGTCAGGTCGATATCGAGCGCTTTCTCGATGGCCTTGCGGTCGTCCTCACGCGGGCGGAACTCGCCGCCGAGGATCTCGTTGATCCGCGAGAGATCGATTCCGGTCTCCTCGGACAGTGCCTGTGGCGGCATCGGCTCCCGATCGGCCTCCTCGTCGCCCTGCATCGCCGCGGAGATCAGCTGTGCGTACTCACTGGTGAGCACCTGCTGGACCTCGTAGTACGTCGTCGGCTTCTCGTGGTTGATGTCGTACTGCTGTTCGCCACAGTGGGGACAGACGTCCTTCTTTCGGGCCTGTCGGATTCCTGCCTTGGTGACATCGTTGACGTCGTTGCTTAGCTCCTTCGTGGTTTCCAGTTCGTCGCGGAACTCCTCTTTTTCCTCCTCGGTCAGCAGGAGCTTCGAGCACTCGCGGCAGGTGCCACGGAGCAGTCGCCGGATGAGCTTCGTGAAGCCGACGTGGATGACAGGCGCAGCGAGTTCGATATGGCCGAAGTGGCCGGGACAGGACCCCGAGTGCTGGCCACAGCTCGGACACTCCAGTCCGGGATCGATCACGCCGAGGCGTGGATCCATCAGCCCCATATCGATAGGGAAGCCGTCGTCGTCGTAGGTGTCCGCCGTAATCACTTTCGTGACGGACATATCGCGGTACGTCTCCGGGTCCATGAGCCCGAACTCAATGCCGCCGAGCTCTTTCGGTGTTTCCATGTTCATGTTAGACTGCGTCCTCCAGGTTGAGCCGGGGTCGGATGCCAAGCGCCATCATCTCGTCGAGCAACAGCTTGAACGCGTAGCTGATCTCGATCCGGTGGATGTCGCTTTCGTCGCCCGTCAGCTGGTCGTACACGCGATTCTGGTTGACGTCGTTGACGGCGACCATCCCCGTCTCCGCGGAGATGAACACCTCCTCGCGGTCGGACTCGTCGAGAAGCCGCTCTTTGAGCGTCATGGCCGCGCCGTGGCCGATGAAGACGTCGCGCTCCATCTCCCCGATCCGGAGACCACCCTCGCGGGCACGTCCTTCGGTCGGCTGTCGGGTCAGCACCTGCACCGGCCCGCGAGAGCGGGCGTGCAGTTTGTTCGAGACCATGTGGTAGAGCTTCTGGTAGAAAATCGTCCCGACGAAGATTTCGGCCTCGATCTTCTCGCCGGAGACGCCGGAGTACATGGTCTCCTTGCCCGAGGACTGGAAGCCGTGCTCCTCGAGTTTGTCACGGAGGTCGCCTTCGTCCTCACCGGTAAACGGCGTCCCGTCGACCCGGCGACCTTCCATCGAGCCGACCTTGCCGCCGATCATCTCGAGGATGTGCCCGACCGTCATCCGCGACGGCAGCGCGTGTGGGTTGACGAGCAGGTCCGGGACGACGCCCTCCTCGGTGAAGGGCATGTCCTCCTGTGGCGCGAGGTGGCCGACGACCCCTTTCTGTCCGTGGCGGCTCGCGAACTTGTCGCCGAGTTCGGGGATCCGCTCGTCCCGAACCGAGACCTTCGAGAGCTTCGAGCCGTCCTCGCCTTCCATCAGCGTGACGGTGTCGACGATGCCGTCCTCGCCCGAGCGCATGGTGACGCTGGTCTCGCGGCGTTTCTGTGGGCTGAGCCCGCCCATGTCGTCCGGCTCTTCGAGGAACCGGGGCGGACTCGTCTTGCCGAGCAACACGGAGTTCTCGTCGACGCGCGTCTCGGGGTTAACGAGACCGTCATCGTCGAGATGCGTGTAGGCGTCCTCCCCACGTGCGCCCCGAACGTCGTCGTCGGGGATCTCGAAGCGATCCTCCTGTCCGCCGGGATACCGGCGTTCCTCGCCCTCGTAGGTCCGGAAGAAGTGCGATCGAGCAAGCGCGCGCTCGACCGAACCTTTGTTCATGACGAGCGCGTCCTCGATGTTGAACCCTTCATACGACATGACGGCGACGACGAAGTTCTGTGCCGCCGGGCGGTCGTCGTAGCCGATCTGTTCCGTGGTCTGGGTCTTGACCATCGAGAGCTGCGGGTAGTGCAGGAGATGTTGTCGCGTGTCCGGTCGGATCCGGTAGTTCGCCGAGGGGAGCCCCAGCGACTGCTTGATCATCCCCGCACCCATCGTAATCCGCGGGCTGGCGTTGTGCTCGGGGTACGGGATCATCCCCGCACCGATCCCGAAGATGAGCTGTGGGTCGACTTCGAGGTGCGTGTGGTCCTCGTTCAGGTCGTCCTCGTCGACGGCCACGTAGATATCCTCTTCCTCCTCGGCGTCGATGAACTCGACATATCCCATCTCGACGAGATCCTCGAACTCCAGTTCGCCGTCTTCGAGCGCCTGAATCTCCTCCTCGGAGATGAGTGGTTCACCGTTGTTGACGACGAGCAGGGGTCGGCGAGCGCGTCCTGCGTCAGCGTTGACGATCACTTCACGAGTGCGATCGTCAACTGAGACGTTGACCATCTCGCTGATCTCGCCGCGGCGGCGCGCTTCCCGGATCTGTTCTGCGAGCTGGTTCGGCTCGGGATGCGTGCCGACCAGACTCCCGTTGACGTACACCTTCGCTTCGCGTTCCTGTTGTTGGCTCATATTAGTCACCCTCCACTCGTCGATCGACGCCCTCGATGCCGGGGATCCCCTCGACACCCATAGAGGCAAGTTCGCGTTTCAGCTCCTGTTCGTCCTCGACGTTCTGGGACAGCTCCATCGCTTGAGCGAAGTTTTTCACCAGCCCACAGTTCGGTCCCTCCGGGGTCTCCGAGGGACAGATCCGGCCCCACTGCGTGGCGTGCAGGTCCCGCGCCTCGAAGTGTGGCTGACTGCGCGAGAGCGGCGAGCGCAGGCGTCGGAGGTGGCTGAGCACACCCATGAAGTCGGTCCGATCGACCAGCTGTGAGACGCCCGAACGCCCACCGACCCAGTTCCCGGTCGCGATCGGGTGTTCGAGCCGCTCGGTCAGCACGTCCGAACGAACCACCGTGTTCACGGAGAGCTGCCGATTGCGCATGTTTGCGCGTTCGAGCTGGTATTTGACGTCCCGCGCGAGCTTGTTCAGCGCGGTCCGGAACAGATCTTTCATCAGGTCGCCGCTGACCTTCAGACGCTTGTTCGCGTAGTGGTCCTTGTCGTCGGATTCGCGGCGTTCCAGCGCCAGCTCGAAGCAGGCCTCGGCCATCCGGCAGAGGTAGTACGCCTTGTTGATCCGGACGTCCTCTTCCTCGACGCCCTCTTCGTGCAGATGCGGCAGGAGATACCGGTCGATGACGTAGTTGGCCCGTTTGAGCTGGTAGTTCTTGCCCTGGCCCGAAGCGACTCGTTCGCCGAGGGTCTCGATGGCTTCCTCGGTCGTCTGGACTTCGGCGGCCTCCAGGTTTTCGAGCATGAACTTCACGATCTCCGGATCGTCGGAGACGCGATGGACGATCTCCTCGTCGGATTCGAGCCCGAGTGCACGGACGAGCGTAACGAAGTTGACGCTGCCCGAAACCGACGGGAAGGAGACTTCGAGCAGGCCGTCGCGGGTGCGCTCGGTCAGGACCAGCGCGCGGTAGCCTCGGCGCTGGCTGAACGTCTTAGCGACCTGAATCTCGTCGCCGTACTTGGTGTCGTACTCCGCGAGGATCTTGTTGGGCGCGAGGTCCTCGCTGGTCATCAGCACACGTTCGGAGCCGTTGACGATGAAGTAGCCGCCGGGGTCGGCGGGGTCCTCGCCGATCTCGATCAGCTCTTCGTCGCTGAAACCGGCGATGTTACACTTCTCGGAGCCGACCATGATCGGCATGCGCCCGACCTTCGTCTCGGTGCTGTCAACGACGCGCTGTTCGCCCTCTTCGGGGTCGCCCTTGACGATCTCCATCTCCATGAAGACCGGCGCGGAGTAGGTGATGTTGCGCAGTCGCGCCTCCTGAGGGTAGAGAAGCTCTTCGCTGCCGTCGGCCTCGCGAACGCGCGGCGTCACGACGCGGACGTCGCCGAGTTCGACGTGGACGGGCTCTTCGCCTTCCTTGTCGCCGATGTCCGTGTCGATCGTCTCCTTCTCGTCGACGACCTGTTGCATCCCCCGATTGAGGAAGGAGTTAAAGGAGCGATAGTGATGTTCTGCGAGTCGTTCCTTTCCGAAGTACTCCCGCGAGATCGTCCGCCTGTCCTGTTGGTTCATTATTCGACCACCATCCGATAGGTTACCGATCGGTCGGTCGTCCGCGAGTCCCGGACGATCTTGATGACGTCGCCGACCTCGGCGTCGTCGGGCAATGCTGGGTCCGCCCGTTTGATCTTCGGCAGGTCTGTGCGTCCGATGTCGTACTCTTCGAGCAGGTCGTCGAGTGCATCCTCGTCGACGACTGAGTGCTCGGGGACGAGTTCGTGTTGGCTTACGTCTACCATGTGTTGTGGGTCTTACCGGAGAGAGAAACTGCTATCACGAGATACTACAGGCCCATACCGACGCAAGGCTATTAAGACTTACCAAGTACGTTGGGATATACGGCTATCGAACCCCAAAAGGAGCGGGCAAACACGGGTCGACGGGTCTGGATCTGTCGGCTGTCAGTACTGACGGCTACGCGAGCGATCTTTATAGCGTTTGTGGCGTCGTGACACGGCTGTCCCCCGATGGCTTACCGTAACCGTTTGGAAAGTCTTAAGAATACCACCCGGCAACGATAGGATGCGTTCGTAAGCCCGGGTGGTGTAGTGGCCTATCATATGACCCTGTCACGGTCGTGACGCGGGTTCAAATCCCGCCTCGGGCGCTTTCTGCGAGGAACGAAGGTGACGAGCGAAGCGGTTACAGGTGGATTTGAATCACGCAAGACGAGCGAGTCTTGCACGGGTTCAAATCCCGCCTCGGGCGCTTCTTCCGATCTCATTTCCCGCAGCGAGGCGTTTTATCGCCGAGCGGACGCCGAGATCGGAAGAACGCTAAAAGAGGGATTTGAACTACGGAACGCGCGAGCACCGCGAGCGAAGTTCCGGTAGTTCAATATCCCGCCTCGGGCGTACTTTTGCGGTGAACAACGTGGACGAGCACCGCGTAGCGTGTGCTCGTCACTCCGTGAGCCGCAAATACCCTCCAAGGGTTTGAACACGAAGAGTCGCAGCGCTCGAACGGAGTGAGAGCGACCGTCTCTGAACGGGTTCAAATCCCGAGCGACGAAGTCGATCGTAGCTCGCAAACAAACCGCGTTCGCTCACTCCCGCCTCGGGCGCTTCTACTCCGAGGATATTTCCGGTACGTGTACCAAACTTCAGTACAAAAATTTCACACTGGAAGACGCCGATGACCGGCCGTCGGTCGTCGGCGTGGGCGGTGTCAGTCGTCGCTCTCGTCTTCCTCGTCCTCGGCCACGTCTTCTGTTTCCTCCGTCGCGTCTTCAGCCCCCTCCTCGATATCTTCAGCAGCCTCTTCGACCTGCTCGGTGACGTCTTTGCCGGTGGATTCGATCCCTTCCGCCGCCATTTCGCCGGCTTCTTCGGCTTTCCCCGCCACTTCCTCAACTATCTCGTCGGCCTGATCCGCTTCGCCGATAGCCTCTTCCGCGACCGACTGGACCTGCTCGGTCGCTTCCGTGACGACCTCGTCGACCGACCCGGACCGCGATTTTACGGCGTAGCCGATCCCAACGACCGCCCCGAGCATGAGAAGTTTCGAGAGGATTCCTCGTCCGCCGCTTTTCTCCTCCGGTTCAGTCTCGGGTTCTTCTTTTCCCTCCTGCTCGGTCTCGGGTTCTTCTTTTCCCTCCGATTCTGGTTCGGTTTCCGGTTCGGGATCGGGTATCGGTTTGATCTCCTCTATGAGGCTTTCGGTCTCTGTTCTGCGGCGCTGAAGAAGATAGCCGACTGTCGCTCCGATCCCGACCAGCGACAACGTTCCGAAGAACCTCCGGGTACGCGATCGGCCCCGCTGCTGAGTTCGTTCCGCCTCGGCTTCCTGTAACGTCTCCTTGTACGCCTGTTTAAGCGGCTCGCGAACCGCACCTTCCATCGATCTCGACAACAACTCTTTCCTGTCCTGTGTCAGAACCGTACTCATTCTATCCCCCACATATAGTGAGACATCAGATCAGTGGAAAACCATTGGGGGTGCGATGGGGCGTCACGGCGGTGAGTCGCAGTTTCTGGCGGCTTCCCGGAATCACTCGACGCTGACGCCGCCCTCGGCGTCCGGCAGTTCATACGTTTCGCTGTCGATACCCAGTTCATCCAGTGCGGCTTCGAGGTGGCGTTCCTCGGCGTACTCCGCACTATCCTCGACGCGCAGGCGCTGGGCGGTCGCCAGCACCTCGCCGCGGCGGTCGTCCGGGATGTCGAACTTGTCCGTGGCGAGCTCGATGGTGAGCCCGTTGTAATCGCGCGTATAGAGCGAGTGGAAGATGCCGCGGTCGAACTCGTTGTAGCCGTGGCCGGTATCTTCGAGCGCCTCGCGCGTTTTGACGAAGTGTTCGGGTTCGACCGAGAATGAAAGGTGATGGACGGAGCCGACACGGTAGCGGTGTGGCTGTGGGTTCGATTCCCGCCCCGGCGCGACGAAGAAGGTGAGGATGCGCCCGTCGCCGGTGTCGAAAAACAGGTGGGTCTGGTTGGGATCGTCGAGGTTGGGCTGGCGGAGCACCAGCGGCATGCCGAGTAGATCGCGGTAGAACTCGATTGCATCCGCCTCGTTGCTACCGATGACGGAGATGTGGTCGGTCCCCGCCAGTTGAATCGCGGTGTCGGGACGCTGCGCAGTGACATCTTGACTGTCGCTCATATCGGTTGTGCGGTCGCCGGAGAGAAAGGTCTGGTCGTCGTTTATCGGTCAGAACACCCGTTCGGGACTGATCTTCAGTAGGACGCGCTCGGTCTCGATCTCGTTTGCCTCGGTGTATTCCTGTCCGGTGTACCGATGGGAGAGCTCGTCGATGTGCTCGCGTGCGCCCTCGGTCGTGTGTTCGACGACGTCGCCGAAGACCGAGATGCGTCGATACGGGTCGTCGGGATCGGTCATACTGACGCCGACTTTGGGGTTATGGCGGACGTTCAGCTCTTTGCGACGCTCGCGCTCGGTGTTGACCAGCAGCAGGTTCTCGTCGACGTCGTAGTCGATCCAGACCGGCGTGACGTGGGGGTAGCCGTTGGGAAGCGTCGTCGAGACATGGGCGATGGTCGGGCGCTCGAACAGGTCGTGGTACTCGTCAGGGATCGTGGCCATAGCGGCTGTTCGGACTCGGATGACTTGTTTGTTATACCCACGTATGGACGGCATCCGGGTGAACCGTTCACAGTGTCAGTCCAATGCGAGGGGCTTAAGTTAGTGCCCGGGGAAGCGTA
>LKMJ01005234.1_pt1 | contig 12227 bp, 10 predicted proteins | sample 643391 | NCBI WGS metagenome assembly LKMJ01 (sample SAMN04112250, study PRJNA286221) | soda lake metagenome | biome: soda lake; feature: Kulunda Steppe; material: water; isolation source: sample PL-Br10 brine of Picturesque Lake | place: Russia: Kulunda steppe | collected 2010-07
ACACCGGTGAGGTGACAGTGGCCCCCGTCAAGGAAGAGGGGGTCAGTATTTCCATTGTCGACGTTGCCCGGGAGGCCCGGGAGCAGGTGTTGCATTTCCCCATGCTGATCCGTTTCCATGATCTTCTGCGCAATCGGGTGGAGCGGATCAACCGGGCTTTTTCCGAGGCCATTGCCGAGGACGGCTACCGCAATGAGTACCGGGGGGTTTACCCCATCAAGGTCAATCAGCTGCGGGAGGTGGTGGAAGAGATTCTGGATGCCGGCCGCGACTTTCATCATGGCCTGGAGGTGGGTTCTAAACCGGAACTGCACGCGGCCCTGGCCCTGCACGAGGACCCCGAAAGCCTGGTGATCTGCAACGGCTATAAAGACGAGGATTACGTCCGGGTGGCGTTGATCGGCCGCAAGCTTGGCAAGAAGGTGGTCCTGGTGGTGGAGAAGGTCGAGGAGGTCCACCAGATCATCGCCATGGTGAAAAAAATGAAGGTGGAGCCGCTGATCGGTTTCCGGGTGCGGCTGATGAGCGGCGGCAAGGGCAAATGGGCCCAGAGCGGCGGCGAGAATGCCAAGTTTGGCTTGAGCACCATCGATATCATGCGGACCTCGAAGCTGCTCCAGGAAGCCGGGCTGGCCCATTGCCTCAAGCTGATCCATTTTCATATCGGTTCCCAGGTGCCGGATATTTTGACCATTAAAAAGGCGGTGCGGGAAGGGGCGATGTTTTTCGCCAAGCTGAGCAAGCTGGCCCATCCGGCCCTGGAATATCTCGATGTGGGCGGCGGCCTGGGGGTGGATTACGACGGCAGCCGCACCACCTTCCACTCCTCCATCAACTACTCCCTCAACGAGTACGCCCGGGACGTCATCTACAATATAATGGACGTCTGTGACGCCGAGGGGGTGGAGCATCCGGTGGTGATCAGCGAATCGGGCCGGGCCCTGGTGGCCCATCACTCCCTGCTGGTGGTGGAGACCTTCGGCAACATCAAAAAGGCCCAGGTGGAAGAGGAGCCGGTGGCCCCCACCATCGAACACAAGCTCATCGATGACGCCTGGTATGCCTACCAGAATATCAGCGACCGCAACCCCCTGGAGGCTTACCACGACGCCCAGCAGTACAAGAGCGAGGCCCAGAGCCGCTTTGAGCTGGGGCTGCTGGACCTGGAGGTCAAGGCCGAGGTGGAGCGGATCTTCTGGCTGGTGGGGGTGGAGGTATTAAAATTTTTCCGGGGGGCGGAGTATGTCCCCGATGAGATCGTCGAGCTGGAAAACAAGTACAGTGATCAGTACCTGTGCAACTTCAGCGTGTTCCAGTCACTGCTGGACCACTGGGGTTTTGGCCAGCTCTTCCCCATTATGCCCCTGCACCGGCTGACCGAAGAACCCCAGCGGCGCGGCACCCTGGCCGATATCACCTGTGATTCCGACGGGGTGGTTTCCCGGTTCATCAATCTCTACGAGGAGGGGGTGGATACCCTGCCGCTCCATGAACTTAACGGCGAGCCCTATTACCTGGGGATTTTCCTTACCGGCGCCTATCAGGATATCATGGGAGATCTGCACAACCTGTTCGGCCGGGTCAACGAGGCCCATGTCTTTCTCGATGAGGACGAGGAAAACGGCTATTACATCGAGGAGACCATCCCCGGCACCACCATGGAAAAGGTGCTGTCGCTGGTGCAGTACACCGAAAATGACCTGGGCCGGAAGCTCAAGCGCCAGTTCGACCAGGCCATCCGGGAAGACCGCCTGCGCCCCAACGAGGCCATGCGGCTGCTCACCGAATACAACCGGGGCCTGAAGGGCTATACTTATTTACGGCTGGAATAAGGACAAAAGCAGGCAGATCTGACCCAAGGCGGCGGGAAAAGGTATGGTATGCCTGGCGCCACTCTGTGACCGCCAGGCACTGTGAAAACTAGGATTGCCTGCTCGGAGCTGCCGGGTGTTTTACGACGGGGGGCGCAAAGAGCCCAGAACCGAGTCCACCGCCTGGTAGATCTCCAGGTCGTCGCCGTAAACATCCTGAATTTTGTCGTGTTCCAGGAGATCCTCGGCAACATACTGGGTGACATAGAGGCTGATGAAGTTGGGATTGTTGACCAGGCCGCGCAGGGGGGCGGTCTTGTACTGGATGTCGAACTCCTCCAACTCCGGCAACTTGTGAAAAAGGTTGGTGAAGGCCTCGCGGATGGCTTCCGGGGAGTTGGTCTCGATGATATGTTTGTCCAACAGGCGCTGGACCAACTTGGTGGCCAGCTCCGGAGCCTGCCGATAGAGGTTTTGCAGCATGCTCTGCCGCTCCCGCTCCCGCTTGCGGTCTACGGCGCCGGCGGTTTTATCGCTGTATGGTCTGGTCTGGCTGCCCATTCTTTTTACCTGCTTGTTCTTGTTTCAAGTTGCCCGTTCCCCCGGTTCGTAAGCCGTTGTTGTACTTTGGCGGAGAGGTTGAGGATAGCCGGGGTGTTTGTTTTCTATACCCTGATAAATACCGGAAAAGCACGGAAAGAGAAAGGAAAAATAACGGTTTTCTTGATTTTTCAAACCCTGTGATGGCATTATTATGGTAATTAATGCCGACTGTTTCGATATTAATTTTTTAAAAATTTTTTTACCTGTGAGCGAGGTTGTGGATGAGCAGCGAAGCCAGTAAACAAAACCGACTTACCATTCTTCTGCCCGCCGGCCGCCTGCCCCTGCCGGTGATGGCCAAGGCCTACGAGCTGGCCCAGCGTTACGGCCTGGAGGTTTATCTTTCCACTCTGCAGAACCTGCGCCTGATGGGCCTGGATGAAGAACAACTGGCCCAGGCCAGGGCCGAGTTGGCGCCCTTTGGGGTGGATTTCAAGGGGCCGGGCAAATTTCCCACCCCCCGGGTCTGCATCGGCCGGCGGGACTGCAGTGCCGGGGTCCAGGAGCCCGAAGAACTATCCCGCCGGCTCATGGATTATTTCCAGGAGCGCGGGCCGTTCAAGCCCAAGATCAAAATCGCCATTTCCGGTTGCCCTTTCTGCTGTTCCGGGGTCAAGACCACCGATATCGGCATCATGGGCACCAAAAAGGGCTTTGATATCTATGCCGGCGGCAAAGGCGGTCCCAACCCGGTGGTCGGCCGTCGTATCGCCCGCGAGGCCAACGCCGAACAGGTGATCGAGACCGTGGAAACCCTGCTGGCCTACCACGACCGCAAGACCGAGAAAAAACAGCGCATGGCCCGTTTGCTGAACGAACCGGATTTTCCCTTCCCGGAAGTTTAGGCCCGCAATTGGGGAAAAAGGCAACGGAGCTGTACCGCCGCTATGCGGCCGCGTTTTAAAAAATGCCATTTTCAGTTGACCTGCCTGTTTCACTTGTAGTAAAAGCGGGCAACCCGTGCGTATGGCTGAATTTCCGGTTTGGTGTTGCCGGCGGTTGCTAATTGCCGGTTTTTGCAAATCCATCAGATTTATGTATTTCCCAGTCCCCGTTGATTGTGGACGCAGTTAACCCGAGGGTCCATGACATATTCTCTCTTTGATTTTCTTCAGTTGATTGGTTCCCTGGGGGTTTTCATCTATGGGATGAAAGTCTTCAGTGACGGGCTGCAAAAAGTAGCCGGTAATAAGCTGCGGGCCATTCTCAAGGGGATGACCCGTAACCGACTGATGGGCATCACCACCGGTTTTGGCACCACCGCCATCACCCAGTCATCCACCACCACCACGGTCATGGTGGTGGGTTTTGTCAACGCCGGCCTGATCACCTTCATCGAGTCCACCGGGGTGATCATGGGGGCCAACATCGGCACCACGGTCACCGCCTGGATGGTATCGGTCTTTGGCTTCAAGTTTCAGATCACCCCCATAGCCATCAGCCTGATCGGGCTCTTTTTCCCCTTTCTCTTTTTTAAAAACGAAAAGCTGCGCCACATGGCCGAGGCGATGATCGGCTTCGGTATTCTCTTCATCGGGCTGGACTTCATCAAGGGGGCGGTGCCCGGTATCGAAGAAAATCCGGAGATGTTCGCCTTTTTGAGCGGCTTCACCGATTTCGGTTTTGCCTCCACCCTTTTGTTCGTCCTGGTGGGAACCATTCTTACCCTGTTGACTCAGTCCTCTTCGGCCGCCACCGCCATTACCCTGGTCATGCTGGCCCAGGGCTGGATCACCTTTCCCATCGCCGCCGCCATGATCCTGGGGGAAAATATCGGCACCACCGTGACCGCCAATATCGCCGCTCTGGTGGGCAACGTCCAGGCCAAGCGGGCGGCCCGTTTTCACCTGTTCTTCAATGCTATCGGGGTCGGCTGGATGTTGCTGTTGATGAGTCCGTTTCTGCTGGGGATCGACTGGGTGATGCAAACGATTTCCGCCGAAGGGCTGTCGGTGCTGACCGATGATCCCGCCGCCCGGACCAACGCCACCCTGGCCCTGGCGCTGTTCCACACTTCTTTTAACGTTATCAACGTGTTGCTGCTGTTTGCCTTTGTGCCCCTGCTGGTCCGGCTGGTGGAAATCATCCAGCCGGAAAAACCCGGAGAACGGGAGGGGTATCATCTGCGCTATATTCATACCGGCCTGATGTCTTCGGCGGAGTTGTCCATAGAGCAGGCCCAGCGGGAAATCCAGCAGTTTGCCGCGCTGATTGTCAAGATGCATTTTTCCTTTACCGGCCTGTTGTTCAAGGATGAGCAGAAACAGAAAAAGTTTCTGGAAAAGATTGAACAAAGGGAGAAAATTACCGACCAGCTGGAGCTGGAAATCGCCGAGTATCTGGTAAAGATCCTGGAAAACGCCAACCTCTCCCTGACCTCCATCAACCAGATCAGGCACATGCAGAACATGCTCCATGAGATGGAGCGGATGGGGGACATCTATTACGAGATGTCCAGAACCTATGAAAGAATTCTGGAAGAAGACCTGACGGTGCCCGAAGATGTTATGGATGAGCTGCATGAGATGCTGCGGGCCGTGCACGAGGCCCTGGTGTTCATGACCCAGAACCTGCGGGAAACCACGGTGCGGGTTGACATGCAGAAGGCCATCGAATTGGAAAAAGGCATTAACAACCTGCGGGACTGTCTGCGCGACCGTCATTACGGCCGCCTTGAGCAGGGGATTTATTCGCCACGGATCGGGGTGATGTATCTCGATTTGTTAAATCGACTGGAAAAGATCGGCGACCACATCATCAACGTCAATGAGTCTCGGGCCGGCGGCAAGCAGGCCATCAGCCCGTAAACAGCTGCTTTCTTTTTATCTTTTTTTAGATTTTGGCGGAAAAAATTACGCGGTCGGGGGCCGGGTAGCCTTCGAGGGTCAGTGCCGGGTTTTCGGGGTCGAGGAAGTCGGCGTAGGATTCGAAGGTCATCCAGTCGGTGCGGCGTTGTTCGGTGGTGGTGGTGGGGGTCTGGCTGATCAGTTCGACCTCTTTGAAACCGTTGCGGGTCAGCCAGTTGTGCAAGCAGGCGGCGGTGGGGACGAAGTGTACCCCCGGGGCCTTGGCGTAGGTGCGTTCAGGGAACAGGGCCAGGCTTTCTCCCCCCGGGATCGCCTGGGATTCCAGGATCAGCGTGCCGCCGGGTTTCAGGGCCCGGTGCAACTGCTGCAGCATGGTCAGCGGCTCCCGCCGGTGATAGATGATGCCCATCAGGAAAATCACGTCGAAGGATTCGGGGTACAGCCCGATCTGCTCCACTCCCATGGGTTCGATGAACAGTTGCTCCGCCGCTTCGCCCGCCAGGTGTCTCAGGCTTTTAAAGCAGTAATAATGCTGCAGCATGGGCTCGAAGCCGACCACGGCGGCGGGCCGGCAGGGCAGCATCCGAAACATGTAATAGCCGTTGTTGCAGCCGATGTCGGCCACCACTCGGCCGTCGAGTTCGGGCAGGCTGGGCCGCAGGCGGTCCCATTTGTAAAAACTTTGCCATTCGGCGTCGATGTCGATGCCGAAAAGGGAAAAGGGTCCCTTGCGCCAGGGCATAAAGGCACGCAGGGCCCGGTGCAGGACGGTGCTTTGGTCGTCTGCCAGTTCTTTACGCCGGCCGATTATCACCTTGTCACCGGTAAAATCGCTATAGCCGGCCCGGGGCAGGGCGCAAATCTCTTGCCACGGTTCCTGGAAGCGGAGAAAACCCTTCTTGGGCCGGGCCAGCCGCGCTTCCTCCCTGGCCCGCAGCCGGCGGATCCCGTCGCCGTCGGCTGCGGGCATCAATTCCAGATAATCTTCCATTTCTTTCATCATCACTTTGCCGTCCTGCCGCTATTTTTCCTGTTTAATCGCGGCCAGGGAGGCGAAGTTGAACCATTGGAAAAAACTCTCCACCTGCCTGAAGCCGGCTTGTTCCAGCAACTGGTGGTTTTCCGGCAGGGAGAAGGGGATCAGGACGTTTTCCAGGGCCTCGCGTTTCTGGCTGATCTCGATTTCCGAGTACCCCCGGGCCCGTTTGAAATCATGATAAAAATCAATGAAATGACGGTTCAGTTCCGGTTCGTGGGAGATAATCTTTTCGCTTAAGATCAGGATCCCCCCGGGGCGCAAAGCCTCGTACAGGCGGGCGATAAAGGCGGGCCGGAGCAGGGGGCGGATGAACTGCAGGGTGTAGTTGAGGATGATTCCCCCGGCTTGCTGGCAGGGAAAGGTGCTGATGTCCGCCTCGATGAACTCTATGGCCCCGCCTGGTGAGTACCCGGCCGCCTTGCGGCGGGCCTTGTCGATCATCGCCGGCGAGTTGTCCACGCCGATCAGGTGCAGATCCGGGGTATCCAGGCGCCGGGCCAGGTGCAGCAGGGTGTTGCCGGTGGAGCAGCCGAAATCATAAAGCCGGTCGCCGGCTATGAGATAACGCTCCAGCAGCCCGGCACTCATCTCGATAACCTGATCGTAGAAGGGGATCGAGCGGGCCAGCATATCGTCGAAGACCTCCGCCACCTCATCGGTGAACCGAAAGTCGCTGGCGACCTTGCCGTTGTTGAACAGTTGGTCCTTGCTCATTGCTTTGCCAGTAAATATCGGTTGATCAGGGAGACAACCACCTTGGCGGCGCGAAGTTAAATCGTAATCGTTCACCAGGGCCAGCAACCTGTTGATTTAACGGGCCGTAACCGTGTTTAGCGGCGGCGGGCCAGGGAGCGAATCTTGCCGGTGGTTTTTTTGCCGGCGGCGGCTTTGTTCCGACCGCGGACCCCGGCCCGGGTTTTGGCTTTGGTCTTGCCTCCGCCGCGCCCGGTGTTTTTCGCCTCGCTCCGGTCTTTTTCCTGCTTCCTTTCATCGTCGTGGGGAATTTCCCGATAAAGCAGGATGGTCCGGCCGATGATCTGGACGATCCGGCTGCTGGTAGCAGCAGCCAGATGGTGGGCCACCACCGTTTTGTCTTCCGGGCAGCTCTCCTGGAGCTTGATTTTAACCAGTTCGTGGGCGCAGAAGACCCCCTCCAGGGCGTCCACCACCGCCGGGCCGGAGCCTTCCCGGCCGACCATTACCTTGGGGTGCAAATGATGGCCGCGGGCGCGCAGCTCCCGGGCCTGCTGGCCGCGCAGGTAAAGATTTTCGTTACTGCCGTTACTGCTTGCAATAGTATCCATAAGAATCCATTCGGGGCCTTTTGCGGTCGGTTAAGAGCCGGCCCCGGTTAAAATACGTTGGTAATAATTTCGTAGCCGCCGATCCAGGTGCCGATCATGCTGCCTATACCCGGCAGAATAAAGGCCAGAAAGATACGCAGCAGACGGTTTCGCCACCAGCCGCCGACACTGTTCATGTCGTCCAGGACCCGTTCAAACTCCATTACCACCGGCGGGCGGAAATTGGCCTGGAGAAAGGCGGTGACATAGCCGGCCCCGATCACCGGGGTCAGGCTGGTGACCGGAGCCGAGACGAAGGCCCCGGCGACGGTCAGCGGGTGAGCCCAGGCCAGGGCCGCGCCCAGGGCGGCGGGGATGCCATTGGCCAGGATCCAGTATAACAGGTTCTGGCCGGCCACCGCCATACCCTTGCTGATGGCGATATAGGCCAGGGCGCTCAGGATGACCGCCGGTACCGCCCAGCCCAGGGCCTTCAATACGGGGGCGGCCGGGGGGATCCGGCTGATGTCATCCATTTGCTCCCGGCGATCAGTGGTAAGGGCCTCCCTGATGCCGGCCACATGCCCGGCCCCCACCACCGCCACCAGTTTGTCGCCGGGGGTTGCCTTGATCTTTTCGGCCAGGAAGGTATCCCGCTCGTCGATGAGCACTTCCTTGAGTTCCGGCAGATCGCGGCCCAGCTGGGCCATCAGTTCGGACAGCAGATCGGAGTCGCGCAGCTTCCGCAGGTCGGCCTCGCTTATCTCGCTGCGGTCGAACATGCTCGCCAGCAGGGTGGCCAGCAGCATCATCTTGCGGTACCAGGGGGTGGCCCGCCAGGCCCGGCGCATGGTGATACGCACATCCCGGTCGCAAAGACTGATGGGGATTTGCAGTTTTTCGGCATGGCGGGCGGCGCCGATTAATTCCGCCCCCGGCTGGACGCCCAGCTTGTCACCCAGTTTTTTCTGGTAGGAGGCCATGAGCAGGTTGATCAGCAGGGTGGCCAGTTGGCGCCGCCGCATGATCTCCTTGAGGTCCAGCTGCTCCCATTTTTTCCGGTGGGCCAGGGATTCGTAACGTTTCTCGTCCAGTTCCAGACAAACCGCGTCCGGTCGCTGTTCGTTGATGACCCGGGCTACCAGGTCGGCCGATTCCTGGGAGACGTGGGCGGTGCCGATCAGGTAAATTACCCGGCCGGAGAGGTGGATCAGGTGAACGTCCGGGTCCTGGTGGGAATCGGTGGCGGTGGGGGATTGTGACACGTGATATTCCTGCATGAGTGGATAAGTTAGACCAGTGTCCTTTTACCGAAAATCAGCGCTTTGTTCAATCTATTTTCGCAGGGGCGACAGTAAGTGATCACAGGGTCTATAATAATAGTAAGCGGTCACGGGAAGTAAGGTCACTTGTCAAGAATGGTTTTTCCAGCTATGGTTGGGTAATATAACCGGTTTTTGGCATTAAGTCCGCAGCCGCCGGTAAAGGCCTGGTTTGCTTTGTAACCTGTTACCCCCACCTCAGCAGGGAGTTTCCGATCATGACCGCCGAACCCCAGAGTTCAGATTGCCCAGAGCTTCTCCGGCAGTGGGAGCAGGCCTATCTGGCACGGTCCTGCGATGCCGCCACCGGCCGCCTGTTTCGGGGGATTGTGCACAACCTTAACGGGGTGCTCCAGGTCGCTTCATTCCAGGGGGAGATGTCCGGGCTGGCCCTGGAAAGGGCCGCTGATCTGCTGGACCGGGCCAGAGAGACCGCTGCCGGGCAGGCCGCCGAACCGCTGAATGAACTGGCGAACCTGCTGGCCGAACAGCAGCAGGGGCTGGTTCAGTTCAAGGAAAGGATCGGCCAGGGTTCGGAAATTATGCGCCGGGCCCTGGTGCTGCCGGCTTTGAGCCCCCGGAAAAGGGGAGACTGGTTCTGGAACTTAAATGATATTGTGCGGTGTGAAATCGAGTTTCTCAGCGCCGATTCCTTTTTTAAGCACAAGGTGGGGCGAAAACTGGAAATGGCCCCGGAACTGCCAGTGTTGAGGGGGGATTCGGTGCCTGTTCACGAGGTTGTGCATATCCTGCTGGAAAACGCCCTGGATGCCGTCCGCGATTGTGATGACGCGACCCTGGAAATTGTTACCCGGGCCGAAAAAGACCACCTCGAGCTGGTGGTCCGGGACAATGGCCCGGGGGTGGCGGCGGCGGACCGGGAGCGGATCTTCGCCCCGTTTTTTACCACCAGGCCCCAGCGTGCGGGCCTGGGCCTTTATCTGGCGCGCCAACTGGTTGCCCCCTTGGGCGGCGAGGTCCATTGCCTGGAGGGTCCCGGCGGGGCCTTTCAACTGCGGCTGCCGCTGACCACGGCGGGGGAATGATGGCTGAAACCCCGCCAGGCACCCTTTATGTCGTGGCCACCCCCATCGGCAACCTCGAGGATATCACCCTGCGGGCCCTGCGTATTCTGGGCGAGGTGGACCTGATCGCCGCCGAGGACACCCGCCGGACCAGAAAACTGCTCAATCACTTTGCGGTCAAGACCCCCTGTATCAGTTATTACCGGGAAAACGAGGCCCGGCGGGCCGAGGATATCCTGGGCCGGTTGACCGCAGCCCAGTCGGTGGCCCTGGTTTCCGATGCCGGTACCCCGGGGATCGCCGACCCCGGAGCCCGCCTGGTCAACCGGGTCCGGGAGGCGGGGCTGGCGGTGGTACCTTTGCCCGGCCCCTCCGCCCTGACGGCTTTTTTGAGCATCGCCGGGCAGACCGAGCCCGATCATCTGTTTCTGGGTTTTTTGCCGGGTCGCGCCGGTCAGCGCCGGAAACTGCTGCAATCCCTGGCCGTCGAGCCCCGGCCCCTGGTGTTCTACGAATCCCCCCATCGTCTGCTCAAAAGTCTGGCCGACGCCCTGGCGGTTCTGGGTAATCGGGAGGTTGTCCTGGCCCGGGAGTTGACCAAGATTCACGAGGAAGTATTGACCGGCGACCTGGAAGAGTTGCTGGATAAATTGAAACAGCGGCCTTCGCTCAAGGGGGAATTTGTGGTTTTGTTGGCCGGGGCCAAGGGTGTTGATGCCCGGGAGGAGTCGCGCCCCTCCGGTGAGGATTTCGCCCAACTGGCGGCCTGGTACCGAGATCAGGCGGGTCTTTCGTTGAAGGACGCGGCCCGGCGGATCGCCGTCGATCTTGGCCAGCCCCGGAGCAGGGTCTATCGACTCCTGCTCGATCTCTGGTAGGCGGAAACCCAATCACCAGCCCTGGCAGTGCCCGTCGCCGGCTTCCCTTAAGGCTTTATGCTTGTCAACTTGCCAGTTTCCGACTAAAATTGACTCCTTTTATCGTAACCAATCACGGGGTTTGTCCCGTAAGCGGTCACCGGGTGCCGCGTGGCGTTGCCGGCCCTTGCGGCGCCGGCCGGATCGGTCCCGGTAAACGGTGACTGCGGGTTGCGCTGCCGGACACCCGGTCGCTGCCTGGGAAAGATGGATTGTTGGCGGTTATGACCATGGTGGTGGACGGATGAAGCAGATTCAGGATTATTATTTTCGCAAGGCCCGGAAAGAGGGATACCCGGCCCGTTCGGTTTACAAACTGGAGGAGGCCCAGAAGAAATTTTCCCTGCTGCGGCCCGGTGACAAGGTGCTGGACCTGGGCTGCCAGCCGGGGAGCTGGGCCATTTACGCCGCCCGGGTGGTGGGGTCCGGCGGTCTGGTGGTGGGAGTGGATATCAATCCCGGCCCCATCAGAACCCGGGGCGGGGCGCCTTTTCATTTTGTCCTGGGGGATATCACCAGGGAATCGGTCCAGGAGAAAGTCAGGAATATCTGCCCCCGCTACCAGGTGTTGATCAGCGATATGGCCCCCCGGACCACCGGCAATCGCTGGGCCGACCAGCAGCAATCGCTGCGTCTGGCCCGGACGGTGCTGGAGCTGGCCCAGGGGCTGCTGCTGCCCGGCGGGCATCTGTACTGCAAGGTATTTGAAGGCGAGGATTTCCAGGACCTGGTGGCCCAGGCCCGCACCCTGTTTGCCAAAGTACGGGTTTTCAAACCCAAAAGTTCCCGCGCCGAAAGCCGGGAGATCTTTTTGTTGGGCTGGAATTACCAGGATTGATTTATTTTTGTTACCGCTAAATTGCTAAGAGGAGAATATGGCAGGACATTCAAAATGGGCCAATATCAGGCATCGCAAAGGGGCGGCCGATGCCAAGCGCGGCAAGATTTTCACCAAGCTGATCAAGGAGATCATCGTGGCCGCCCGGCTGGGCGGTGGCGATATCGACGGCAACCCCCGCCTGCGCACCGCCGTGGCCGCTGCCAAAGCGGAGAACATGCCCAAGGAAAACATCGAACGGGCGATCAAGAAGGGCACCGGCGAACTGGAGGGGGTCTCCTACGAGGAGATCACCTATGAAGGCTACGGCCCCGGCGGGGTGGCGGTGCTGGTGGAATGCATGACCGACAACCGGGTCAGGACCGTGGCCGATGTCCGCTACTTTTTCAGTAAATCAGGCGGCAACCTGGGCGAGGCCAACTGCGTGTCCTGGATGTTCGACCGCAAGGGCCTGATCCAGGTGGATCCCGCGGTGATCTCCGAGGATGAGCTGATGGAGGCCGCCATCGAGGCCGGGGCCGAGGATGTGGTGACCGAAGACAACACCTTCCAGGTACTCACCGATCCCGAAGACTTTGCCGC
>LKMJ01005235.1_pt1 | contig 12226 bp, 12 predicted proteins | sample 643391 | NCBI WGS metagenome assembly LKMJ01 (sample SAMN04112250, study PRJNA286221) | soda lake metagenome | biome: soda lake; feature: Kulunda Steppe; material: water; isolation source: sample PL-Br10 brine of Picturesque Lake | place: Russia: Kulunda steppe | collected 2010-07
AGTGGGAATGGGGAATTTGAATTTCAGAGGAGACCTTTGGAAACAGTTATGCACCAAAAGGAGACAAATTCTGTCTCAGATTGCTGCCGAACTGTGCTCTTAAATTGCCTATCTGTAATTTCTGACGTTTTAGCACCGTAAATATCCGGAAACCCGACCGTCTGATGTCAAAAATTAAAATCACCGTAAATTACGCCTGCAACTCAATTTGTGACGGTCCAAACCGTAAATTACGCCGTACCGTCAAATGACGGTTGACGGCGTCAGTAGTGAAGTGCACAACTCTGAATGCAACTGGACCACAGCAACCGTATGCACACCTGTGTTTCGAATGACAATCTGGGTGAGATTGGCATGATGCTTTATGGACCCCATTGCCCTTCCGTTGACATTCCTGCGATAAAATGGTTGGCACAAAGACAACTCAGACTTGCATTGTAAGTGCCCGCCACCAGAGCCTGCTGGTGCCATGCTAGCTCTGACGCGCAAATCATGAAGGCAGGTTTATGTTGGATTAGCTTGCTCTAGCATCACATGACTGCTAAGCTACGTGGTTTTCCCCTGGAGGTCAGAGCCTGCATTGGAATAAACTGAACAAAACTGCAGCAGCCAGAAGGCTACACCAGAGGAAATATAAAAAAATGCAATTTCTGATTGACCAGCTTGCAGCAGCTCACCAGAGTTCTCGTGGGGCCTTAGTAAAATCTGCATGGCCGTACCTGCATGCAAAGTCAGGTTGAAGTGGATTTGGAGGGATAAGGTTCTTAAACTAGAATGTATGCTTCCTGACTAAGTTACTTCGCAAATCTGCACCGAAAGCCATGAGCTAACCAGCCACCTGGGAGGCACATTTGATCCGTTCCTGCCCATTCTGTAAATAGACGCCTGGCAAAAATTACGGATCAAGAGGTAGGGGCGGCTTGCAAATTACTGGTGTGGCAAAGCCCCACAAGGATGAAGATGCTCACCCCTTAGTTGCAGAGCAGTTTTTGCACTTGTGCATTGCTTAAAATGATCGGGAGCAAGCAGCTCCAATCTGACGAGTTTTACTCGTATGCTTTATATTTCATGCCAAACGGCAGCTCCTATTTGAACGCAGGCAGCATGATGACGCCTAGGTGAGCGGTCATATCAATGAATGAATGAGTGCAGATTCATGAACCTAACTAAATTGCATACAGTCTTACTTGGAGGATACACAGCAACTTTAGCCTACCACTTCATTGAGTGTATCCAGGCTTCATTGGATGCCACGCCGCACTCCGCGTCGTATTGGCCTTGGTAGAGGAGGACTGGGTGAAAGCTGAGCAAGTCAGCTACCAAGCGCTTCACTGTGTGCATCACATCGTGCGCCAGTACTCTATCCACGTCCGGTGAGCAAGAGACCCACCTGCAGACCAAAAAGCATGCTCTGACACTGAAACCGTCAGGAAAGCAACTCGACATGATCAACATGCAGCGGTTCCAGTCTGTGAGCGATGAAGACAATCATATAGCAGAACTGAAAGTTAATATTCGTCCACAGGGTTAAATGCCCAGGTCTGCGTGTACTTCATCACTGGCATTGCCATAACAATGTCTGAGAGGCCCAATAGGCAGGGACCGTTGTCTGATGACCCGCTCATGGTTAGTACAACCTTTGTAGAGTAGCACTTGAGATTAATCAAAGTGCTCACACCAATTGTAAGGCTGCAGGGATGAGCTCATAGCTGTCTAGCATTGCAGGTTCTGGCGCCTTCTCAGGCCTGCAAACCAAGCTGGTCCTTTATCCCACAAGGTAAGCTAGCGGTTAGCTTCTCACCAGCTTGAGTCCAACCCCGTGTTCGGCATGTATCACAAAATGGAAGGATCTGACATACAGATGTGGGTGGCAAGTGTATGAGTGTGCGCATGGCCCAGGGTCAAGCTGTTGCTGCAATAGACTCAAACAACTGGACCAATGCACTGCACTGCACTGGAGTGATTCCTAGAAAACAAGGAGCAGAGCTCTGCAAGTCCCCGCCGCCCTCGTACATGCTGCAATGGCTTGTCGCTTTTATAACATGGTGCATGCCCTGCAGTAAATCTTGACTCCTTCAAAACATGGCACACATCGCAAAGAGGGGTAAGGCCTCTCCGAGAGCTGCTCACCGCATGTCACCGCGTACGCCCATTTCCTCCATGAAATGCTTCTGGTTTAGGTACTTGTCTACGAGCTCAGCACCGTCATACCCAGTGTTCCTTGGGGCAAGAAAGAGCGGCATTGATGTCAATTTTCAAATGCTGATGGCGTGGGTCCAAGGAAAAAGGCTGCATGAACGAACTGCGAGGCTTAAAGCAGGGTTAAAATCGCATCTTTCTGAACAGCAAAGCTTTCATAGCAATCCATGGGTATTGAATATCAGCATTGCACCATAGCAAGTTGAAACATCTGCACAAATGTCTGCTCCATCTCGTGCAAATTTTGTAAGATTTTTATCCACACCATGAAATGCTTACCTACGCACGTCCTCCAATGTGGGACTGCCACCAACTTTTGAAATCATGTCATTGACCTGATCGCTGAGCACACGTGCCTTCCGCATCTTCCTGCTCTTGACCTGCAGTCAAAGCCGTGTGCCTGATGATGAGGCTTCACACGTGTGCTGTGACACGCCACAGGATTTGCACATTTAAGGTTTTCAAGCAAAGAATCGCCAAAGTATGCCTATGGGTACTGGGCACAATTTCAATGGCACAACCCTGTCAAATATGAGAATCATTCCCTGGCTCAACATTTTTTGATGTGTAGTATATAGGTCCATACGGAGGACATGAATGTCCTGCCGCATACGTCATTGATAAGTTGGGAGCAACATTCCCAGTTTTGTAATGGTGAGGGTCTGCCTGGTGCTTGCATCAATTCAAACCTCTACCACCAGGGTCCTCTTTGTCAGCAGAGTCCCTTCTTATTCTTTTTGCTTCTTACCAGCTCCAACACTTCAGCGCTCATGTCATCCACCAGTTTGCGCTGGTTGCTATCAATGAGCCCCAGGCTCCAAGCCACTTTTCCCTGCACCATCTGCTGCGTGTCCGCATCTACATATGTACACATAAATGAGTGAAGAGGTCGTGTGGATGCGCTGCTTGTGACCCTAGATGTCAACACAGGTCATGAATAATCCATTTGAATCCATCCATCAGAATTAGACTTGCAGGTCATGAATGACTCATAAGCATCCATTCACTGAAATTAGACTCACAGGTCATGAAGGATGTATTCGCTATTATTCATTGGAATTACACACTGTGGTCATGCCTTATTCATTCACATCCATTCAATGGAATCTCGAGACCTTAATTAGCTTTGCTGTTAGTCGCATGCTGTGTGAGGGAGAGCTCCAGTTCATTGATCCATGCCAACCCTGATTCTAACCTTCACCAATGGACAAGCCAGTGCACAAAGGCCAAGCCAGTGCTTTTAGTCACCTGTCCAGCCGTTGCCGATGGCCAAGCCTCCCAGCTTGAATTTGGGGGCAGGGATGCTGGCGTTGGAGTGGGAGCCTGGCCCGAAGTCACCGGCCCTTCTGATGTGGCGTGGATGCTGCAAGTACATGAGCGGTGCACGCATGCACGCCCATTGCTTGGTTCGTCGAGAAGGCTCCAGGCATCCAGGCACATGACGGTGGAGCTGCTTGGCTGGATTTGGTGCACTCAGGCTGACACACTCAGGATACAGTAGGCAGTGGATATGCACAGAGCATGCCGCTATATTGCATGGCTGCTGCCGTGTGTGTGCAAGGACTCACTCGCAGCTGCTCGTAGTAGCCCCGGGCTAGCGAGTCCACTTGCAGTATGTAATGCGACAGGCTGGGCACGTACTTGCCTGCAGAACACCCATGTGCACGCCAGCCACACTCTCTTAGCACGCACCGCATTTGAGCAAGCCGGCCCTCCCTGCCAGCTCCCATTACCGGCACTGTCTTTGATTGATGTGCAGCACGTTCAAACAACAATGTGCGCCTCCTTCCCCAAAAGCTCCCCCTTTCATCCTCTAAAAGGGATGCTCCAGCCGATCCTTGCTACTTCTAAAGCTGAGATCAGGCATCGTGCAGCACCTTGGACAAGCACCAGGGCCATGGTTCTCCTGTTCTTTTTAAAAACAGAGGGCCATACATCCTAAGGGCTTCTCCTACATATCAATAGGTAATATTAGGGAGGGTTCCAAGTGCAGGGTGGGCCAACACATACACATCTGCTACATTCTATGTCAGGGCTTTCCCCTGATTGCAGGTATAATATCTGTGATATAAGACAAAGATGAGCTGCTTGCAGTCAAGAAACACACCACCATGAAAGAAGAAAGCTTGACTGTAACTAGCAAGGGCAATAGACTCCAGCTCACCTGCATAGCTCTCCCCAGCAACAATCAGAGGTCTGTCATCAAAGTGAGGAGAGTTTTTGGCATAAAAGTCGTTAAGGGCGGCATAAAGGTCGGCCGCCACATTGACTTCGTTGTCTGGTATTGCCTGCTTGCCTATAGTCAGGAAAGTAAGTCATGTGCCAATCAGAAATGTGTGTATGCACGCGTGTGCTGGCTGTGTAGCATGTTACAAGTTCTGGCAAGAGGTTGTGCTAGTGCATGTCATACTTCATGCTATGCAGAATTCTTCTATTGTAAACAATTCAAGCAATCCAGCCTGAGATCAACAAAAAATTGTAGGTTGGAAAAGCAGGACAACTGCTTTCACTCCATGCAGCTTAAGAGCCTGGCTCTCAGGAACAGACTGCGCTTTTACCAACCCCATGCAGTCAGTCAGCCAAACACTCGGTGCTTAGTGATGCCAACCCGTCCATGCTTAGGAACACCAGAGCCTGGTTCCCTGACCATCAGAGTTCCAATCCTATCCAGAACCTTCCCACAGAGACCAGCACATTTTGTGGAACCTCCAATGGAACACTTGTTCTTTGCATTCCTTCAATTCCCCCTCTTCCTTGATTGACGCAGGGAGTGCTTTCAATGCCTACTTCAAACAGAGACATCCTTTGAAATGGTGCTGAGGCTGAATGTGCTGCAAGGTGCTGAGGCATTCAAGCGCACTGATATGCACTGGTCAGCCACAAGCACACTCCTTTGGGGAGGAAGTTGTTCTTACCAGCCAGGCTGAACCCGGTGGATATGGGCTGCTCGATGTACAGAAGGCCATACAGCCGGTTCCATGATCCTGGATTAGAGCGCAGCGTCAGATCGTCTCCATTCACCCAGTACGGGCCATTGATGTACAACTGCGATGGAGAGAGAGGGTGCAGCAAGACCAGCAATGGTGCATTGGCCATCAAGACCGCAGGGCCAGCAGTGCACTTGTCCAGGTCAGCAGAAAGCCTTTCCAGTTTGAACAAACACTGAATGTACGTCTGCTTACATGCATTTCTTGATCAACTGTATTATTTGCTACTGCTGCCTAAGCATCTCATTCCTACAGAATTTGTGAGCCTGGACGAGCATTACCGGGAGCCTGGAAGAGCTTTGATGCATTTTGAAGTGCTGTTTGTTTACGCTGGTTCTCAAGGGCCGATTTAAGCAGCACAGCATGCTTTTGCCTCCCTTACCATACCAAACAAGGAACTACATCCTGGACCGCCTTGCAGCCAAAGTACTATGGGGGTCTTGGACTTCTTAGTCTGGGGCTCTTTTGCCTCGTAGAACATGTAGTACATGCTGCAGGTGTAAGAGAGGCGTGCTCCACCATCAGAGAATATGCCAGCACGAGCACAAGCAAGAGCTTTTTGCTTGTGGTGCGATTGACGGATGATGATGCGGAGGCAGCTCGCAAGACAGGCTTCCATCCTTCTGCCCTGCTGGAAAATGCCCAGACAGTCTCTGGCAGTTATGCAGAAGGGGCTTGCAGGAATTACCCGCGCATTACGCTTGTAATGTGATCATGTGATGGGAGCCTTTGATCGGTAATCCGTGTAAGCAAGCCAAATACATGTACATCTCATGATACATGACCCACCTGCTGCCCAATTCCGGCACCACGTCCAAGTATCCATATGCATCAGCAGCAGGCAGTTTTATTTTCTCTCTCCCGTGCAGGTCCTCTTCACGCTCGGCTGGATGAATCAATTTCTCCTTTGGACCACCTGGAAAACCTGAGCCAGGAAACCTTGCCTCAACTTTCCAAGCAGTGCCAAGCAGCGCACACAGTCCTTGTAGAATTAATAGCATTGCCTTCAACGGAGACGGATACGAAACATTAGAATTTGAATTTACGCACGCCCGTAACAACACAGCACGAAAATATTGCTTCAAACAAAATCCACAGCTTTACTTAAGTGAAAAATGTCTGATATTAATTCTTGTGCATCAAGACGCCTGATCGTGCTGTCGGGCCAAGTGGCTGCTGGTGCAAGCACAGCACAGCAGCCTAATTTTGGGGGGAGCACCCAGACCTCAGTGGCCCTGGGTGTTGACAGAGAAAATACATCTGGTCAGCAGCAGCCTTGGCGCGGCCAGCCCCAGCCTTCATCCTCCTATGCGCGCATCCATGGCCAGGTCCCACGCACCCCTGCCGTTTGGCGCAGGATAGATATTGTAGCCAAGGAGCAGCTTCACGAAGTAATTTATGAAAAGGCTGTGGGGGAGGGTATCGCCAAGGTGTGCAAAAAAACAGGACACATATCTCAGAAATATCACACACTTATGTCAGTTAACTGAGGCACACGTGTGTCATTCAGAATGACATACTTGTTACACCTTAAGTTGAAAATGGATTCACTGGTCCACCTGCCTGTAACTGTGTAACGCTGCCCTGCTGCCACAGATTTCCATCAACCGGCCTGAGAGGCGCAATGCCTTCACACCGAGGACAGGTGCGTGTCAGGTTGCACAATGCTTTGCTCACCGCTTGCTTCATCTCTGTTTGTTTTGATTTTTTTTAGCGCAGACAGCACAATGCTCTATTTGTTGTGTGTGATATTTACAAACTCCATAGATCTGATCTGCGTCAAGCTCTTGGGTTTCATGTCATCAGCAGAGACAGCAGTGATATAAGTATCTACCTTACCTACCTTACCATCCACTTATCAAGGAAATTTGAGACTACCTTATGTTTTTGCGGCCTCTGGCTTGCTCATGCTCCCGCCTTCTGTACATGCTGGGCTGCGTAGTCCAGGAGATGTCATGGTGCTTTGCTGACGCACGGGATGACCCCAAGATTGGAGTCATTATCCTCACAGGTGATTGACTAGCTGAAATGTGGATCACAAGTTCAGGCAGACATGCTGCATGGGTCACCTAGTACAGCCAGAGCCATGGCTGCCATAGGCATGTCAGCCGATGCCGGCTTCTGTTTGAAGCAGAGGACAAGACGCTGCTTTGTACCCCAGACTTTTACCCTTGCACTGCACAGCAGTGACACGCACGCATGCTCTTGCACATCATGGGCACGGGCATGTGAGCTCAGTTGCGGCCATGACATGGAGCTGCGCACCCCTGCAATAGCACATGAACACATGCTCGCGTGCAGCGATGCCTCAGGCAAGCCTTGCGGTAGACCTGAGCCGGGCATGCACACACACCAGTCTACAAGTCTACATGTCAGGGTCAACCGCCACCTTCCACACACGAGTTTGTTGTGAGCGAGTTTTTGGATCGGCAGGCAGCACGCATGTGCCCTTGCTCTGCGCTCAACAGCAAATGTGCGCTGCAAATGAGCCGCTGCTTCTGTGCCTCCTGCAGGCGCTGGGACGCAGGCGTTCTGCAGCGGTGGTGATCAGACGGTGCGTGGCAAGGGCGGCTACGTGGGCGAGGACGACGTGCCACGGCTAAACGTGCTGGACCTGCAGGTGCGGCGCTCCCGGGTGGAGGGGAGACACTCTGTTGTGTGCCATTGGTGCAGTATCGTGTATTGGTGCTCAATCTGCTCGATCAACCCAAGGCATTAGCATACTCATTCAATTGAACACGGCAAAGCGTCCCAGAATTTGCTCAATTAACCCAATCAGGTAGCGCGCACAGTCTCAATCCATAATTGAAAGGATTTGCAGCTGGTGTGTTTGCTGTTGGGACGTTCTTTGCATGTCAAGATTGGATATCTAGTTTGCAAGGCACCCAGACAGATATGGCACGCGCTGTTACAGGGTGTACTTGTGAGCAAGCCGAGCAAGTTGATGTGTCCTGAAGGGTTTAGACTTGTTGCTTAGCACTAGCGGCACCGAATCTTGCGAGGCTGCCGTCAATTTGTTAGTTTAGGCACTTGGCTGGGCAGCAGGTGGCATGTGCAGGTGGCATATGCAGGGCAGGTGCACCCACCCTCAACATGCCACCCCAAGGCGATGCACACACTGAGGCTTGGATAATGCTGCTACATGCGCCGTGCGAGCGAACACTTCTGAACATACAATGGGCATGTATTGGAGGGCTCCCTGCCCTACCAGGCCCCCCTTTGCTGGTTGGATCATCTGGCGTGACAGGCTTTGCTGGTTGGATCATCTGGCGTGACAGGCTTTGCTGGTCGGATCATATGGCGTGACAGGCTTTGCTGGTTGGATCATTTGGCGTGACAGGCTTTGCTGGTCAGATCATCTGGCGTGACAGGCTTTGCTGGTCGGATCATCTGGCGTGACAGGCTTTACTGGTTGGATCATTTGGCGTGACAGGCTTTGCTGGCTGGATCATCTGGCGTGACAGGCTTTGCTGGTTGGATCATTTGGCGTGACAGGCTTTGCTGGCTGGATCATTTGGCGTGACAGGCTTTTCTGGTTACGCTGAAGTGCATTGTGGACCTCTGCCTGCACCCAGGCGTTCAGTACGGCATTGTTCCACCCAATGCACTGAAAGTGTGTGTTCTAAGGCCCCTGTTTTGTGACGCTAGTGTGTCCTGGGACATAAGTGTGTCTTTGGGGACACTAGCCTGCGCCCTCTGTCTTGGGGCACAGGTGTGTGCTCGAAACCCCCTGTCTCGGGGCACTGTGCTTGAGCCTATGGGTTACCTTGAGATGCGCAGTGCCCCATCAGTGGAAGCACGAGGAGCACATTGGTGGGAGTACAAAGGGCACACATTGACTGTACACATCACAGATTGCACAGGTTTGATCATGCTCACTGCAGATCCAGATCAGGAGGCTGCCCAAGCCTGTGGTGGCCATGGTGGCCGGCTTTGCTGTTGGGGGCGGTCACATCCTGCACATGATCTGTGACCTCACGGTACGCATACACTCTTGTCTGATATATCAAGGTTCATGACACAGCAGCCATCTGTCGAGAGCTGTCCTCTGAATGGATAACCCTATGCAGCACAGATGTGCTTTGCTGTCCTGTTCTCTTTGACCGCTTTGAGGCGCTGGGCGCGTAGAGCAGTCCCTAGCCAGGAAAGTCCTTCGCTGCTCTCAAATTTTGTCACTTGCAAGCTTTTCATAGCTCCTTGAGCATTTGACACTGTGATTGAGTGATCTTGGGTTCCAGTTGCTGAGTTTGTCCATCCTCCTCAAAGCCACAGTGGTCCATCCTCCTCAAAAGCCGCAGTCATCCTAATCTCACACTGCTCTGGTCTGTGCCCTTCGCTCCACGGACCCGCTCCTCCCTACTTTACTTGCCTCTTCTCCTTTGCTTGTTTCAGATAGCTGCTGACAACGCAGTGTTTGGACAGACAGGGCCAAAAGTGGGCTCGTTTGATGCTGGGTATGGCTCCACACACATGGCAAGGCTCGTAGGTGCGCTTTTGTCTACAGTCACCTCATGTGTGCTTGGATGTTATCGGTCTACGTTCATGCCCTTCACAAGCCTTTATCCTGGAGGGCATGCGCACACTGCTAACTCTGCTGTCTGAGTGAGAGAGGGAATGGCAAGGCTCGTGCAAGTAGTCCATTGCTACCTCACTTGCATGCCAGAAGATGGCAGGCATCATTTGCCCATGCACACACTTGCTGAACATGGGCATGCATGTACACGCTTGCATGCATGAACTGGTGGTGCATGCCATGGTCGCTTGCAGGGCAGAAAAAGGCCAGGGAAATGTGGTTCTTAGCGCGCATGTATGATGCACAGCAGGCACTGGACATGGGTCTAGTCAACACGGTAAGGCAAAGCAGAGGTGTATACAAATGGTTGTGTGCCAAACTGATCCATGCCGTGAGCTCAGCTCTGTGAGCGAGTTTTTTGTTTGTGCTGCACATGTGCACTGATATCAGCTCCATCTATGAGCAACTAGAGCGTCCATCAATGAGCATGGGACATGGCAGTACCATTCACAGAGGATGCAGGATGGCATGCCTGTGCCGTCAGCAAGTTGGTCACATACCAAGTGGATGGCTTTCTGCAGGGCACCATCACTATCTCCTTGGCCAGTGCTTGGTATCCATCCAGCCTCTTGGTATCCATCCAGCCTGGCCCTTCTCCATGTGTTATCGTGTGCTCCATCCTTGCGTCCCCTGATTGTGCAGCCATGCCCGTGGCATGTGTTGTTGTGTGCTCTACCCCTGCTTTCCCTGAATGTGCAGGTATGTCTGGGGTGCTAGGCTTGCTTGCAAGAATGCATGATGCAAACAAAATCCAAATCTGCTTGGTGCTCTGGATGCCATCAAAATCCAGGATTGCCTGAAGCTCTGGAATCAGCTTCATGACTGCTTGGTGCTCTGGACGTGTATGCCTTCCTGCAGGTTGTGCCTCTTGCACAACTTGAGGAGGAGACGGTGTGCTGGTGAGTTCCTGTAGGGAAGTGCTCCACTGCAAACGCTTCCAGCAACGCATCAGCTATGCTGATCTGCAGTATTTGAACCCTACAGCCTATCCATGGTAGGACACACAGGGTAGGGTAGGAAGGCGGACAACATGAGGGGCTGAAGAGCACAAGATGCAGGACCTGGCTGTGACGGTGAGCAGCAAATTGCAAACATTCATTCCACCATAAATCTGACTCCAACCTGCCTTGCCCTCATGGTCCATCCCCCTTGCATCCCCCTCTTGAAAACTGTGCTGTATTTTTCTCGCCATGGTAACCATGATCATGCAGAGGCGTACATGCTTTAATGTCATCCAGTTGCGCCTAGCCATGCGCATCCTTTTTTCTATCTCAAGCGCTCTTTAAGCTGTCTGCACTTATTGTCCGGACCTGTCCACTCTAGTTGCTCTAGGATTTTGAGTACGCACAGGGTACAGACCTGTCCACTCTAGTTGTTGCTCTAGGATTTTGAGTACGCACAGGGTACAGACCTGTCCTCTCTAGTTGCTCTAGGATTTTGAGTACGCACAGGGTTGAGTATGCACAAGGTACAGACCTGTCCACTCTAGTTGCTCAAGGTTTTTGAGTACGCACAGGGTTAAGTACGCACAGGGTGCAGACCTGTCCACTCTAGTTGCTCTAGGATTTTGAGTACGCACAGGGTACAGACCAGTCCACTCTAGTTGCTCTAGGATTTTGAGTACGCACAGGATTGAGTAGGCATAGGGTGTAGTACCATGGTGCAGAAATGCAGAGCGCAGGGTGGGGAGGTGCTGCACAGAGCACCTGCCGCACCACGCTGATTCCCCACTTGCCTGGTACATTTGCAGCCGCAGGCGGTGCAGATAATGCACTCTGCAGCGTCACACCCCTGCCCCACTGCACTTTGCAGCGCCACACCCCTGCCTGCCACACTGCACTTTGCAGCGTCACACCCCTGCCTGCCACACTGCACTTTGCAGCGTCACACCCCTGCCACACTGCACTTTGCACAAGCATTGCTTCCATTTGCACCCAAACAGGGACGCTTCAGGTTTCAGCAGCAACGCGCGTGCATGCGAGTGCTGAGCGATAGTGCGATGAGGGTAAAACAATGACATAGCTGCACCTGCCGTCTTCGCCGAGCAAAGGCAGATGAGCTGAAGCCTATGCCAGGCCCCCCTAAGCCCTGAAAAGCACCAATTGAGTGCTTGACCAAGCGCCAGACAAGGGCACCCTCAAGTGTGCGTGCACACGCTCACGCTCTGCGCTGCAGGTGCCGCGAAATGCTGCGCAACAGTCCCACTGCGCTGCGCGTCCTCAAGTCTGCCTTGAACGCCGCTGAGGATGGCCAGGCAGGCATCCAGGTGGGTCTGCAGGTGCCTTCCGGCATCGCCCGTAACTCTGCCTTGAGTGCCGCTGAGGACAGCCAAGGGGGCATCAAGCAGATGTGGATTTTGGTTGCATCCAGGTGCACCAAGCAGATGTGGATTTTGGTTGCATCCAGGTGCACCAAGCAGATGTGGATTTTGGTTGCATCCAGGTGCACCAAGCAGATGTGGATTTTG
>LKMJ01005236.1_pt1 | contig 12225 bp, 13 predicted proteins | sample 643391 | NCBI WGS metagenome assembly LKMJ01 (sample SAMN04112250, study PRJNA286221) | soda lake metagenome | biome: soda lake; feature: Kulunda Steppe; material: water; isolation source: sample PL-Br10 brine of Picturesque Lake | place: Russia: Kulunda steppe | collected 2010-07
AAGCTCGGCACACCTGCGTTGAACGAGTTCAACCGACCAGGTGTCACCGAACTACCAGGGCTAACATCAGATCCCATCTATACGGCGGACCGCAGGGGTGGAATCCTCATTTCCTTCGGACCTAATCTTAAGCCAGAACGGGACTTAAACCCTTCGAGTTGGCTTTGATTTCGGTCCAGGTCGGCCAGGGTGTTTCGACCCCAACACGACCGCGTTTGCATTCCAATCGAACAAGCCCTTAGTACTTAAGGGCGTCGGATTGGGTTCACTCCGGAACCGCCCGGAGTGATTCGATTTTTGCGTTCGTCTCGAATGCCCTGTTATACTTAAGGGCATCGGACGAGCGTCGCGGTCGTGCAGGGGTTCGGCCCTGCGCCGCTTCGCATTCTATCCGAGTGGGAGGGATAACTTAAGGCCGTCGAACGAACGGCTCTTCGCCATGCACTCTCACGACATACTCATCACGCTACCGTCCCGCATATATTCATCAAATTACCAACTGATAAAACCCCGTATCTGCCTGCAAAAAAGGCTACAATGAGGACGATTACGCACGCTCGCTTCCAGTACGGAGCAAGCACCGGGAAACAGACTGAAACTGCTGTCGCGTGGCCGGAGGCCGACAGGTCATCCCACGTTGTTCACGCCAGGTCGCGCCGGATGAGAGCCACGCATCCGAAGACTAGCCCGTGAGCTACTTGAGCGTATCCGTCGCGCATCAAAAAATCGAAGGTACGGCCGCGCCGTCGGCTGTCCTACAGCTCGTCGAGGTGCTCGACGCCCTGTTTGGAGACGTTACCTTTTGTTATCTCCTCGGGCATCCAGTCCGGCTTGTCATCGGGTGCCGACTCTTCCCAGGCCCAGCCCTCGTAGACATGGACCTTGTGTTTACCTTTCTCGCGGAGTCTGAGCTCTTCAGCATCGCTCTGAGCTTCGTCTTCAGAGTCTGCTGGGTCGAGTCGTCGCGCCGCTTTCAGTGCCGCCTGACGGGGCGTCCCGCCGGAAAATACACTGGTCTCTTCTCCATCTTCAGTTCGGAGCGCAAAGTTGCGCTTGTCGTCATCTCGTGCCATTGTTTACACCGCTCCATGTGAACTGAACGCATGACCATACATAAATATACCCCCTAAATCGACTGCCGTACGGTGGTATTCGAATAAATACTGGCTATCTGTCGTGAAATAATGTCAGAGACCGGGAAAACACCACCCAGACAACACTGGTGCGCGCGACCGCGCGTGGCTGATGGACGAACGCTACGCGCGCGAAGGGGCAGACGAGAAGGCTATTTGTATGACAACTGTCAGGAGACGGGAGGCGGCCACAGTGAATTCTCCAGTGTCTCGACTTACCAACTAATATGTAATCGAAATAATAGCGAAAGAATATGCATGATATCGTGCTCGCGCGGTAGACTTAAGTAGCTCCTCGGGTGAACCACCGAGTAGGATACCCCGATGGTTCGAAAGAAGAAGCTTAGCCCGAGTGGCGCAAAGGACGAGGACGGCGAGTACCACAATGTGCACCTCAATCTCCACGAGGATGAACTTGCCGTAGCGGGAATGGATATCGGCGACGAAGTCTTCGTACGAGTCCGGGAAGACAAAATAATTATCCAGAAAGCCGACCCAGAGGACGTCGACCACGAATTCTAATGGTAGCACATTCGCGCGCATGAAACAACTGTACACCGCAGCGAAGCCTGTTCTCTTTCGACTCCCACCAGAAACAGCACATTCAGCAACGAAAACACTTCTTTCAGTCACACAGCGAACGCCGCTGCTTCCGATTCTCCGTCGTCACCTGCGAGTGACGGACCCACGGCTTGAAACGACGGTCTTCGGCCAGACTGTGTCGAATCCCGTGGGCGTCGCCGCCGGCTTCGATAAGAACGCCCGAATACCAAACGCGCTTGCTGGCCTCGGCTTCGGTTTTGTCGAGGTTGGTGGTGTGACGGCAACGCCACAGGCTGGCAACGCACGCCCGCGTCTGTTTCGACTGCCGGAAGACAACGCACTCATCAACCGGATGGGCCTAAACAACGACGGTGCCACAGCCGTTGGAAAACGGCTATCTGAGACGGATACCACAATTCCCGTCGGCGTCAACATCGCAAAGAGCGAGCACGTCTCGACCGCAGACGCCCCCGCGGATTATCGGGAGAGTTACGAGCAGGTTGCTGCCGGCGGCGACTTTTTCGTCATCAACATCTCCTGTCCGAACTCACAGGGATTCGAAGCGTTACAGAATCGCGATTCGATGGCGGCTGTCTTCGCAGAACTGACCGATGCCGGTGCAAGCCCACTGCTGGTCAAGCTCTCGCCTGACTTGCCAGCGCCCGCGGTCGATGATGCACTAGAACTGGTCGAGGAGTTCGAGCTGGATGGGGTCGTTGCGACGAACACGACGACGAGTCGGCCAGCCTCCCTCCGCTCGCCAAACCGCGTCGAGACTGGCGGCCTCTCCGGGAAACCAATCGAATCCGCCGCAACCGAGATGGTCAAATACGTCTACAATCGGGTCGATGTTCCGGTCATTGGCGTCGGCGGCGTGGCAACGCCAGCGGATGCATACCGAAAGATTCGCGCAGGTGCGAGCCTCGTCCAGCTCTATACCGGGCTGGTATACGAGGGGCCAACAATCGCCCGGGACATTAACCGCGGCTTGCTGACGTTGCTGGAACGCGATGGATTCGACCACATCGAAGCCGCCGTCGGTGTCGACGCGTAGGGACACAAGCTAACGACTGTCGTATCGACATGCTCTTTTCACGCCGTGGGAAAGTACGGGCATGAGTCACAAGATTGCGGTCATCCCTGGAGACGGAATCGGCCAGGAAGTAACGCCAGCGGCGCTCGATGTCCTTGACGCGACAGGGGTTACGTTCGAATTCGTACATGGTGAAGCGGGCGATGAAACGAAAGCCGAGACGGGAGAAGCCCTCCCTGAACAGACACGAGAGCTAGCTGCGGACGCGGATGCAACGCTGTTTGGCGCAGCAGGGGAGACCGCAGCCGATGTTATTCTGCCGCTCAGACAGATTGTCGGGTCATACGCGAACGTTCGCCCCGCGCGCGCGTACCCGGGACTCGATGCACTCAAACCCGACACCGACCTCGTGTTCATCCGCGAAAATACCGAGGGCGTCTACAAAGGCATCGAGAGCGAGATTACTGACGGTGTCACAACACTTACCCGCGTCATCACGGAAGATGCTTCTCGACGGATTGCGGAGTACGGCTTCGACTATGCCGAGCAAAACGGCTACGACTCGGTGACGATTGCACACAAGGCAAACGTGATGCGCCAGACTGACGGACTCTTTCTTGATGTGACAACCGCTGTCGGCGACGCACGGAATGCGTCGTACGATACCGCCCTGATGGATGCGCTGGCGATGCATCTGATTTTGCGTCCGGAAGAGTACGGCGTCGTCATCTGTCCGAACCTTGCCGGCGATATGCTATCTGATCTGGCTGCCGGCTTAGTCGGCGGGCTTGGCCTGCTTCCCTCCGCAAACGTCGGCGACGAAAACGCGCTGTTCGAGCCAGTTCACGGGTCGGCCCCGGATATTGCAGGCCAGGGCGTTGCGAACCCGGCGGCAATGATTCTCTCCGCAGCGATGATGCTCGACCACCTCGGCTATCCGGACGAAGCCTCGCGCGTACGGGATGCAGTTGAAACCGTGCTGGCGGACGGGCCACGAACGCCTGACCTCGGTGGCGACGGAACGACAACGGATGTAACGGACGCAATCGTCGAAATTCTCGGCTAATCAGGGGAAACAGCCCCGAAGGATTATCTGAGCGCAGGCACTATTACTGGTATGGTCATTGGTACGCTGTTGGGCAATATTCCACTCTTGTTGTTACTGGTCGGTGCAGGTCTCATTATCGCCGAAGCATTTGCGCCCGGTGCCCACTTTTTCGTCGCCGGCGTTGCCCTCTTTGCGGCAGGTGCCGCGGGAATTTTGGTCGCCTCGTTGCCGTTTGTCGGTCCAATTATCACCTTTCTCGTGATGTCGATTGTCGTTCTCGTCGCCTCAGGAGCGACCCTCTATGCCTACCGACAACTGGACATATACGGTGGCACGGGCGAAGGCAGAACCAGCGACTCCTCATCGCTTCGTGGACAGACCGGACGGGTAACCGAGACTGTCACGCCGACGAGCGGTGAAGTGAAACTCGACAAAGGCGGATTTAACCCACACTACAAGGCACGAAGCATCGACGGGGAAATCCCGGAAGGGGCGGAAGTGATGGTCGTCGACCCCGGCGGTGGTAACGTCGTGACCGTCGAATCAATTGCCGACCTCCGTGATGATATCGACAGAGAGCTAGAGCGCGGGCGGGAAGCAAAAGCAGAAACAGAAACTGAAACCACCTCCTGAACTGTCGGCTGGGCCCGGAACTTCGGAACTGCACATTTTTTTGCGCTCGGTATCGGATTGCTATCCAATGAGCGAGTACGACTACGACGACCTTGGTCTCGTTGCCGGGTTGGAAATCCACCAGCAACTCGATACCGAGACGAAACTCTTCTGTGACTGTCCGACAACGCTTCGCGAACCTGAGGAAGCGACCCGAACCTTTACCCGGTATCTGCACCCGACGAAAAGCGAACTCGGCGAACTCGACCAGGCAGCCGTCGAAGAGAGCCGTGTCGACCGGGAGTTCGAATATCTCGCCTACGACACGACCGACCTCGTCGAGGAGGATGACGAACCACCCCGACGCGTCGACGAAGAAGCGCTCGAAACGACACTGGAGATATCTGCGTTGCTCGATATGGCTCCAGTGGACCAGGCCCACGTCATGCGGAAAATCGTCGTCGACGGCTCGAACACCTCCGGATTCCAGCGGACCATGCTAATCGCAACCGACGGCCAGATAGAAACCGACGACGGACCGGTGGGCATCGAAGACCTCCAGCTGGAAGAGGAAAGCGCCCAGCGGGTCGAAGAAACCGACACTGGCGTCCGGTATAGCCTCGACCGGCTTGGCATTCCGCTCGTCGAGATCGGGACGAGCCCGGATATTCGGACACCGGAACAAGCACGGGACGCTGCAGAACAGATTGGCATGCTGCTTCGCTCGACCGGAAAAGTGAAGCGAGGGCTCGGCACCATCAGACAGGACGTCAACGTCTCCATTGCGGACGGCGCGCGCGTCGAAATCAAAGGTGTACAGAGCCTCGACGATATCGACGATATCGTCCGAAACGAGGTACGCCGACAGGTCGAACTCCTAGAGATTGCAAAAATCCTCAGTGAGCGCGATGGGAGCGTCGGCGAGCCACAGGACGTGAGCGATGTCTTCGCTGGAACAGACAGCGGCGTCATCGGCGGCGCTCTCGAACAGGGTGGGGTCGCGCGTGCGGTCAGGTTGAGTGGATTCGACGGTATCGTCGGCCGCGAGATTCTCCCGGATAGACGGCTTGGAACGGAGTTTGCAGACCACGCGAAACGCCACGGCGCGGGCGGTATTTTCCACACTGACGAGTTGCCAGCCTACGGCGTGACCGAAGACGAGGTTGCGGCGCTTCGCGAGGCAGTCGGCGCAGAACCTGCTGATGCGGTTGCGCTCGTCGCGGATACGCCGGAGACGGCGGAATTAGCAATCGACGCCGTCGCCGAGCGAGCGAAAACCGCACTCGACGGCGTGCCAGAGGAAACGAGAGACGCACTCGAAGACGGGACGACCCGCTATCTCCGACCACTTCCGGGAGCAGCGCGGATGTATCCCGAAACGGACGTGCCGCCGGTCGAACCCGATCCGAGCGAGATTGAGCCACCGGAGCTGTTGACCGACCGGGTTGAGCGCTACGTCGAGGAGTACGGGCTCGATGCAGGTCTCGCGGAGCAAGTGGCCTACGGCCAGCGGATGCCCCTGTTCGAGCGCGCGGTCGAGATGGGTGTTGACCCGACCCTCGCCGCCGGAACCCTCGAATCGACCGTCACCGAACTCCGGCGCGACGGCGTCCCAGTCGAGCAGTTAACCGATGACCGATTTGTCGAGCTATTCGAGCTGATTGTCGGGGACGAACTCGCCAAAGAGGGGATTCCTGACCTGCTGACGGTGCTCGCTGAAGAGCCGTCACTGTCTGCACGCGAGGCTGCAGAGCGCGAAGACCTTGGGAGCGCAGCCGAAGACGAGGTTCGCGATGCCGTCCAGACCGTCGTCGAGCGCAACGCTGAGCAAGTTGAGGCAGAAGGGATGCAGGCCTTTTCCGCACTGATGGGCGAATGCATGGGTGAACTTCGCGGGAAAGCAGATGGCGATATCGTCAGTAGCGTCCTCCGCGAGGAGATACAGGCTCGAAGCTGAGACCGAAGCAAGGAAATCCAGTTTCTGTGGACGGTTCGGGATGTTGACTCGAAACCGATAGTGAGTGCTCCATGGAGAAGTCGTTACCCCCACGCTTATCATTGCGTAAACCGACCTACAATCTATGGTTTACGAGACGGGAAACGCGACGATTCAGGACGCAGTCGACCGGGTCATTGCGGGCGAACAACTCGACCGCACTGACGGCATTGCACTGCTGGCACAGCCGGTCGAAGAACTGGCCATGGCTGCGGATTTCGTCCGGGCGAAGTTCAGCGATGGAACTGTCGACGCTTGTAGCATCGTCAACGCCAAGGCTGGGGATTGTGCAGAAGATTGTGGGTTCTGCGCCCAGTCTGTCCATTTCGATACCGGAATCGAAACGTACGGCTTTCTCGACCCGGAGGAGATACTGGCGGCAGCAAAGCGTGCTGAACGCGACGGGGCACAGCGGTTCGGCATCGTCGTTGCCGAGAAAGGCGTCTCGAAGAAACATCGCCCGGAAGAGTGGGCAGAAGTGCTCCGAGCAATCAGGCTCGTTCGAGACGAAACGAGCGTGGAGGTTGACGCTAGCCTCGGCATCCTCACGGAGGAAGAAGCGGAAATACTCGCTGCGGAGGGGCTCAATCATTACAACCACAACATCGAAACCTCCCCTCGATTTTTCCCGGAGATTGTCGATAGTCATACCTTCGAAGACCGCGTCGAAACGCTCGAAATCGCAAAGGACGCAGGGATGGACCTCTGTGCAGGCGTTATCCTCGGCATGGGGGAGACGCCAACTGACAGAGTCGAGGCTGCAATAGCCTTGCAGGATATCGGCATCTCATCGCTCCCAGTGAATATTCTGAACCCAGTTCCTGGGACACCGCTGGGTGACAAGTTCGATGGCGAGTCACAGATTACGACCGAGGAGACTATCAAAACAATCGCCGTGTATCGCTTGCTTCACCCGCACGCCCGCGTGCGGTTGACTGGTGGGCGGGAAGTGAATCTCGGCGAAGACGAGCAACATCTCCCGTTCGAGGCGGGTGCTGATGGAATCCTCACCGGCGATTATCTCACCACCGACGGCCAGTCACCGGCCACCGACCTCGAAATTATCGAGCGGGCAGGGCTGGAACCCAACATGGCTGCCAACGAGTTCGACGTTTCGGCGGTGAAAGACACGGAAACCACAGAGGAACAGCCCGCGAAAATCAGGCAAAACCAGTAGCTGTGCTATCTCCCTTCTCGCTCGACCGCATCGAACGACTCAAAGAGGTCAGCAGCGTCCGGAAGCAACCGGCTCGCCCGTTCTCGAAGGGCCGCCGTCCGTTTCGACAGGTGTTGATACTCCTCGCTCTCTGCGAGCGCATCGGCCTCCAGTTCGGCTTCAAGGACGCTCCGAGTCGACTCTGCACTGAAATACTCCCCGAGTAGTTCATAACCCAGAATCTGACACTGCTGGATGACCGCCGTCTGGAGGTCCTCCCGTTCAAGCGGTTTGCAGAGATAATCATCAAAGGGCATATCGAGTACATCGAACCCCGGGTCGATAGCCGTCACCATAATTACACGGCCATCAAAGTCGCGGTCGACCAGGCGTTCAAGCACTTCATCGCCTGACATGCCCGGCATATGCCGGTCGAGCAAGACGATATCAAACGTGTGCTCCGCTACGAGCGAAAGCGCCTCGGCACCATCATATACCGTCTCGACCGCACACACGCCTCGAAGTCTGAGCGCGTACGCATCTGCAACTTCCTTCTCGTCGTCGACAATCAACGCACGAGGGAGGGAGTCTTCGACGGGGGAATCTGTCATAGCTAGCTTCCTGTTCACCAATACTCCTGCGTCGTTAAAATAGCTCCTTTCGACAACGGAGAATAGCCCCTGCAAAATGGTTGTTAGTTACTCAGTCACGGTTACATCTGTCCGCCATCTCCTGCCCCCGTTCAGCATAGCTAGAGTGAGCTGTCACCGTGTTCAGCATACCTAGCAGCACAACCAATGAGAGGTGGGCAACTCTCTGTAGATATGTCAAGCAGTTCAGTCCACATCTCACAACATCCGGTATCACGGCCAGGAAGCAACGCGTCGGTAGAGACGAACCCAGATTGTTGCGCGGAGACGCTCCTTGAGTTACTCGGTGACGAATACACCCGTGCTTCCCTCGAAGCAGTCGCGGAAAGGCCCAGAAGTGGGCGGGAGGTCAGCACCTGCACCTCAATGTCACGACCGACGGCGTTTCGACGGCTCAACGAACTCGAAAGAGCAGGACTTGTGACGACCGAACAGCATATCGACAACTCAGGACATCACCACAAACGGTATCGAGCAGTCGTCGAAGAGGTATCGTTCGAACTGACCGCTGACGGACTTACTGCAAGTATCACGACTAGCAGCGATGAGAGTCGACAGCAACTGATAATCGATGCCGTGAGCGACGATTGAGACCGCCTCTCCGAAACAGACGAAGCAGTTACACTGACCAGCTATCGCGTGTTGAGGTCGTCCTCGTCTTTGACAATTCGGGTTTCAGCAGTACCGCTGGTTTCCTCGTTGACGAGGTCATAAAAGTCGTTTTGCATCCCGGCGGGGAATTCGACGACGCCAATCCAGGAGCCATCCGCCTGCCACTCCTCGCTTTCGAGCGTGCCGAACTGCCTGACTTTTGCCTGTCCGCTCCCGGCGTATTCCGGTGGGAGTTGCACGGCAATCTTGACGGTATCGAATCGGATTGGAATGACGGGACGTAACGCATCAAGTGCGTCATCAATCTGGCTTTCGACGGGTTCCATCGGGTCGATTCTGAAATCCGTCTCTTCGAGCGCGGATTCGATTCTGTCCGGCGGGTGCGGCGCATCGTCCATCTGCGGATTGACCGCATTGCGAGCAATTTCCGTCACAAGCTGGTTATGCTTTTGCTCTTGCATCTCCCGGCGTTGCTCTGCCGTAATCTGTATCTCACCGCGTTTGATGACTTCCGGGATGATTTCGAGCGGGTCGGTCGTCTCGAACACCTCCTCAAGCGCATTTTCCGGTGGCCGGTCACCGGTCGCAGCATCCTCGAAGACATCCTCGGCTGCGATTACGTCCTCAAGGTCGCCGTCGAACTCGCCACGTTTGATTGCTAGCGCAGCGTCCGGGTCAACCAGTACCTCGAACTGCTCACCGTGAGATTCGAGTCGGGCGGTGACTGCTTCGTCGAGTGATATCATTACCCGAGTCTACTGTCGGGTGCATTAAAGGTGTTATCAACACCAGACTGTTGGTTGGGTCAGAATAGGGAACCAACCCAGGAAAGGCGTTGCTAGTCGATTAAAAGCCGTCAAAACGGAGTTGAACAGGAGCCTGCTTACTCTTCGTTAGCGTCGTCTTCGGCGCTCTCGTCTTCGTCGTCTGCATCGGCTTCGTCCTCGTCCGCATCATCGAGCAGTTCAAATTGTTCGAGATAGGCTTGGGTCTCCTCGTCGGAGAGTTCGTGGAACCGTTCCGTTTCCGTGCTGATGGTTGCGACACCGAGTCCATCCGCGGAAAGCCCATCGTCGCTGACCGATGCCAGCGCGGACAGCGCCAGCCCAACGCCCTCATCGAGGGTCATATCATCTTCGTACTCCTCCTCGAGGTATTCACGGATGTCAGCGCGGTCGGAGCCGACAGCGAGCGCTTTCCATTCGTACGGCGTTCCGGATGGGTCCGTCTCATACAGCCGTGGTTCGCCGTTTGCGATGCCAGCGATGATGAGCGCAACCCCGAACGGGCGAGCGCCACCGACCTGGGTGTACTGCTGGATGTAATCTGTAACCTCTTTGGTCAGGGTCTCGACCGGAATCGGTTCGCCGTAGCGCAGTTCATTTAGCTGTGCCTGCCGGCGGGCGAAATCGATAAGTTGGCGAGCGTCAGCGACGTGACCGGCGCTGGCGATACCGATGTGGTCATCGGCTTTGTGAATTTTCTCGACGCTATCACGCTCCATCAGCGGCGAGCGGATGCGTTTGTCGACCGCAATGATAACACCTTCTGGCGTTCGAACACCGATACTTGCCGTTCCGCGTTTGACCGCTTCACGGGCGTACTCGACCTGATAGAGGCGACCGTCCGGGGAGAAGATTGTAATCCCCCGGTCGTATGCCTGCTGTTGATTTTGTCCCTGCATAGTTACTCGAAATCGAGCGTCGTCGCGCCAACGAACGCATCACCGACCCGGATATCCGCCAGACCAGCAAGGCAATGAGCGGTTCGGTCAGCGTTCTCGAACACGACGTCTCTCTCTTCCCGTTGTTGCAATCCCCGACCCATATACTTTTCCTCACACGCCCGGATGGTCCCGCTGACACCACTAACACGAACACCGACCGGTTCGCTGTCGACGACACTCAGACAAGCAACTGCAGCGCGGGCAGCCGAGACAGCGTCCCGGTAGACCCGAACGACCGCCTCAGCACCGCTATCATCCCGCTGGAATCGAACAACGGACAAGTCAAGTCGTGCGCTTCCCGCATCGCCAAGCAGGTTTTGTGCGCTGTAATACAGCTCACGTTGGAACTCGTCTCTGTCTGGGGCGCTGTCGGGCCACGTCGTTATTTCGACAGCGAGATATCGCCAGCGCGGCTGGAGGTGTTTTGGAAGGTGTTTCATGAGTGGTCGGTCATCGAGCGGCTATCGAACGCCCCGATTTGACTACTCGTTGTGTTGGGAAGTATTTGATAGTGATTATTGGAGTCTATCTCACCATGCTGAATCAGGGGAACGGTACCACAACAAAGAGCGTGATAATCAAGCACATAAATTAATAGAATGGGACCAGCAGAGTAGAGTAATCAATGGCACAGAGACAACAGTATGGCCTCCTGATTGCGCTGGGTGGGCTGGTACTTGCTGGCGTACAGTTGATACAGGGGGTACAACAGCTATCGGGATTTACCGGAACAACGCGAGCCATCGTCTTTCTGTTCGAGACGGGACCGTTCATCATCATTGGGCTCTCGTTGACGGTAATTGGTTACTGGGTTACCCAGCAGGCGGAATACGAGGAGTTCCTCCCGCGAGTCATTGCCTGGGGGACAGGTAGCATTCTGCTTTTTGCATCCGTTGGGGCGCTGTTGTTGTTCAGCCTCGAAGTGACGGTCAGTGGCGGGATACTGGCGCAGACACCGTATGTCGTCGTCAACCTGATAACGGTAGGTGCGGTCGTCGGCGTGTTACTTGGCCTCTACGACGCACAGAGTCAGGCCCGAAAACGCGACCTTGCCGCTGAGCGCGACCGGGTAGAACAGTTTGCCCGGAAGGCTGCAGACGTCAACAATTACGGCCGAGAGTTCAATCGGAGCGAAAGCATCGAGGAGGTGAGCGCCCTGTGTATTCAGTCGGTACAGGCGTTTCTCGGGTTGACCAGCATGGCGTTCGTTCTCATCGATGGCAACACACAGGAGGTTGTCGATGATACGACCGTCGGTATCGACGAACAGGAATTACTACGGCTCAGTGACGCTGCTACAGAACAGGAAGCAGGCGCTGTCGTTGTTACTCAGGCATCGGCAAAGTTGCCGGACTCACCCAGTATTGTCACTGCCCGTCTCACGAGCGACCCCGAGCAAACAGCAGTGCTTATCGCACTGGCGGATACCGACCTCGATCTCAACGAGGAAGACAAGCAGTTGCTCGAACTGCTCATCTCTCACGCATCTACTGCCCTCGAAGGAATTGGAAAACAAGATACAAAACTGTCGATATAGAGCTTCAGAACCAGAGAACTCATCTTATTCCTTTGTGGGAACTGAACTGTGCAAATATCAGTATCGATAATGACAGCTAGCGAGTCATATAAGAGTACACACCCCCTTCCTACGTGTGCAGGGTTACCAATGCCCTGAATGGGGCATCGGGGGCAGGTGGTGGCACCTCACAGCATCGT
>LKMJ01005237.1_pt1 | contig 12225 bp, 14 predicted proteins | sample 643391 | NCBI WGS metagenome assembly LKMJ01 (sample SAMN04112250, study PRJNA286221) | soda lake metagenome | biome: soda lake; feature: Kulunda Steppe; material: water; isolation source: sample PL-Br10 brine of Picturesque Lake | place: Russia: Kulunda steppe | collected 2010-07
ACAGTACGCAAATCTTTTAACGGAAGCCGTCGAAGACGAAAAATACTAGAAAATTTAGAAAATTACCTAAGGGAATTTAGAAAATTCCCTAAGGGAATTTTCTTCCCTTCCCTTCCTAAAATTTTCTTTGGGCAGCAGATTTCCAATTTCAATATAGAAGATTTAGGGAAGAAAATTCCCTTAGGGAATTTTCTAAATCTTCTATATGGAGAATTGTCGAAGATTAACACTTCCCCCTGAAGGGGGAAGTGTTAACTTCGACAATTGGATAATGAAAACTTGGATAATGAAAACTGTCCAGAGTACATCCGCGGGGCGCTTCGCAAAAGATACACGGATAAAATCATAAGTAAAAAATAATCGTAACATATAAAAGTGAGGTATCGCGATTCTCAAGGGACTATCTTGTTAAATCTTCACGGCAGAACCGTATAACGGGAAACTGTCACGTAAGGTTCGGTTCGGAAACGTGGCGTTGTTATAACCGAAAGTGGCGCTCTAGTTTCATAAGGAAGACGTAATACGAGAAGTAGAGTTTTTCTTAGAATTTTTTCCCACGAAAAAACATTACCATAAGATAAAGTTTACTAGATTTGGGACTTTTTTCGATACAACCCAAGGGCGGCAACGCGCTGTTTGGTTGCTTAAACGGCCGCGGTGTAAACCTCCCGCGTTAGAATATAACACAGGTGGGTCCACGAAACCGAAATCCTCACGAAATTTGTGCGAATCAGCTAACATAACTGGAGTTTACCGTTGGAGAGCTGTTAGTCTCGGACGAGTTTACTTGAAATTAATGAGGTTAGCTCTGTAACGATCTGCGTCACCGCCGTAATGCACACTACGATGACAAACAGAATGTAGTAATAGTAGGTTCCCGAACGTATCCCTTCCACCCAAGGATCTTTCTATAACATGGTGTCTCTGCTATCTTTCAACAGAGTGCAAACAAGAATCACAAACCGGATACACCACACCTATATATTAAAAAATCTCGCGTAGCGTCTGTCCTCCTCCCCTTTTTTAAGGGGGGACCTTCGGGTGGAAAGTTTTTTATTTTATATGCGATTTGCACCATAAGAAACTGACCGCTTTGTATGTCTTTTAACATCTTTCTTCGAAAGTGTTAAAAGACATATATCTTTTCTTTTAGAAATCCTAGATTTCTAAAAGAAAAGATACTAGATTTCTTATGGATGGAAATCTCATACTCTTGTGATACAGATAAAGTACGATCTAAACCAGAAAGCAAGTCGACCGCTTTGCGATCGAAAAGAAGCTGTTGACGATTACGCCAATATTCCTTAGTGGCCGGAGAAGGATCTATCTTTACACATATAGCCGCAAACGATAGTATGGTATACCTTAGAAAAGTATTTATGTAGTAAGAGAGTCAGGTCGGAGTCCGGATCACTCAAAATCCACGAAGAATCCATCCTAGCAAGCTTGCCTTTCTTAAAATAGCGATCTCTCTTCCAAGCCCAAGACTTGCAAGGATGTTCTCTACGAAGCCAACGAACCGTTAATCTAAATATGTAATTATCTCGATAACGGAAGACCTTTGAGCCATCCATCGTATGTGCAGACAAAGCTAAACCGGGACCTCCGTGTTTTTCTTTGAAAAACACGGAGTTTAATTTTGGGATTTAACGCTTTTATTAATACACTCACCTTGAAGCCACGGTAGAAGCGGAAAACTTCTTTATAACCGGCACATACAAACTTGAGCTTACTTTTCGAAACAGTCACAAGCACTATGCGATACTTCTTACCGTTTGTGATGGACGGATCATACCAAGGTAAAACCTCAAGATTATGGTCATCAAAAATCGGAGGACGTAAAGTAAGTTTTTTGTGGAAGCCATCATTTGTTATACGTCTGTATGTACCGCCACGTAAGTCGAAACCCTGTGTAATATGAACAATCAGGGGTTCCTTTGTCTGTTTGATTTTTAAGCCTCTTTGACTCAGAAACTCCTCGGTATGACGAAGAGCATCCTGAGCCGAAGAATAAATCTTACATAGAATGACAAAGTCATCCGTGTAGCGTACCATAACCAGGCTTGTGTCTCTCCATAGATCTTTTTTTTTACATTAGTACCTCACCCTTGTAGAGCGATGTTACACAGAAGTGGTTACATGACACCCCCTTGTGGAAACCCTGCCGTAGTTGCTTCGAATCCACCTTTCTCAAGAATCCCGGCCGTTAACCATCTCTCGATAAGGAAATCTGCCAGAAAACCTTTAGTGGCGTTAACAATAGACTCATGAGAGATATGGTCGAAGCAACAAGAGATATCTGCTAATACCGCCCATTCGCGATTTACATTAGATGGTGACGTTGGAGAAGCCGCCTAGATGGTTAAAGACAAGCTGTAGAGCCTAAGCCCTTGCGCACTTAGGTCGATAACCATAGTAGCCTCCCTCAAAGTGAGCCTCCCACTCAGGTTCGAGCGTGTCTAGCAAAACCGCCGGGAATAAAGCGATCCTGGATTGGGTGCATGATTAACGGTCTCCTACGCTTATTGTCAGCTTTAAGGATATTTATCCTACGAACAGGAGGAGGTTAACATTGATCTAAATCCATAACAGCGAGTTCCTCGAAGAGGCTCCAATTATCTGAATCTCCAATGACAATAAGCTCATCAACCCCCGCCGTTTCGCGAGCTGATCTAGATGTAACTCTACGAATAGCCGTTAATAGAGTAGCAGGTGCTTCAAGGATCTGCCGTTGAGCGTCACGCAACTTCACTAGATCCCCAGACTGCGAGCTAGCAAAGTCTTCTCCCCTGTGCGATTCCACCTGGGGAAACGACGACCTCCCATCGATCTGGTTCCAAGCACCAGAAAATTACACACGAGGGGGACCACCAAGAATTACAGACATAATTCGATAATGATGGAGCCTTCCCGCCCTGACCCTTTCTTTCTAGTAGAGCGCGGATAAAACCTCCAAGTGATAATTAATCCGACTCGATTTACCGGCATTCCTTCCTGGCAGGTTATAGGATAAGTCCTCCCTTTCCCTTTCGCTTTTTACATTTGCAATGGATTCGCCAGCCACTTACACTAGTAAATAATAAAGAAATTCGGACTCTACCTTCGTGGATCGGTCATATTCGGTTACCCTGAGTGCACCCATGCTCCCAACATGAAGGCAGGTTACACGTTCGCCAATGCATAGATACAAGCGAACCTAGGTCCTATAGACAATCGTGCCGGGACTTTATGGTCACCAGAGACAACATAACGAGTTGTTGTCTCCTAATCCAGAATGTAAAGAATAAAGATCCATTTCGCCCTGGTGGACGCCACCGTAACTATAGCTCCTTCGCTCTTCTACTAACATAATATAATGAGGGCGATCTTGCCGTATCCTGCGTTTAATCCCTGCTATAAGCCTCCACCATTACTGGTGGAGGCACGGGAAAATCGGAACGCACCAGGTGACAAGTGCTATCAAGACTACTAATCTTGACACTATTTACTGGCACGTGTTGCCCCACTCCTACTAACCCGAATCGGAGTATCTCATGGGTATTTTGCCATGGCGGGATGCCATGCCCAACTCCTGTAGGCGGAATATCTGTATATTATTCTCCTCCAGATAGCTAAATTATTCGCGTGTTTAATGCAAGGTTTTTTAATAACTATTTATGTGATAAATAAATTTCTTATTTAGTATATTTTTTTGGAGGAAGGGTAAACGAGTAAAAAAATTCCAAAAATTAAGAATATTTTTTAAATATTCGCATATTTATTATTTACCATAAATATTAGGTAATGTTTTTTCTCACGAAATAAACATCTGATTTTTTTTTAAATATTCGTTATTCCCGTGCAATTTAGAACTTAGGAAATTTGCGAAGGGAAGAAAAGCTCCTAAGGAGCTTTTCTAAATTTCCTTTCCTCGGGAATGTTTTTTTGTGCGAAATAAGTTCGGATTTTTATAAAATTTGCGAAGGGAAGAAAAGCTCCTAAGGAGCTTTTCTAAATTTTCTTCCCTTTCGAAGAAACATGACAAAAATAGAAAATTACCTTAGGGAATTTAGAAAATTACCTAAGGTAATTTTCTTCCCTTCCCTTCCCTTAAAAATTTTTAAATTGATCATACTAACTTTGAATAAGCTGACGTGGAAACTACTTCAAGGATTCTTTTAGAGAAGACATATACGATTACGATTTGTGCCAGTATACTGGCACAAATCGAACAAGTAGGTAAAAACGTTTTACTATGGATAAATAAAGCTCAACCATACAAAATAAAAATCCCTTAAGCTTCTCCGAAGCGCTCTTAAATTAGGAATCATGGACCAAGGAGTATATAAAGATACTCTTTTAGGCATTCCACAAGAGGTATTGTTAGCCCCCTTCTTTTCAACATATATATGTATACTTTTGATCGATTCGGGCTCAAAGATCTCACAAAAATAATCTCTTCAAATCCACCCATCACTCAAGTAGATACAGACTACGAAAGAAATCGTTCCACTGTTAGACGCATCAGATCTCAACTTGAAAGAATTCCTAACATAAATGATGTCAGTGCCGACCCTTTCTATGAACACGTACAGAACTCGGAGTACATAAAAAGAATTATCCCAAACAATCCCACTCTTACCGAAAAAGCGGAGAAAATCAACGCTCTTCTTAACTTCTATAACCACCAAATAGATCGTACCACACTTTTCAACTGGCGCAAGTCATTCAAAAAATATCTACGGACTTCTGAGCAGAAAAAATACATTTTGTTAACGGAGTAAAACAAACAAAGAGCACTCCATAAGGCGGATCAGATTAGATCAGAAACCAGATATTTAAAACGCAAACCTCTTAAACTAACTTACATCCGATATGCGGACGACTGGGTTATATTCACCTCAGGCGACCTAGAAACTGCGTCGATGATTAAGTCCGCAGTGGCAAAATTTTTAAAGAATGAATTAAAATTAACCCTGAGTCTAGACAAGAATCGAATCACAAACCTACAAAAATCTAACCTACAATTCCTAGGCTTTGAGATATACTTTACCTGAACTCCGTGTTTTTCCAAGAAAAACACGGAGACAAATGCCCACCTGGTGAAAACTAGTAAAGGAACGGTACAGAGATACAGAGGCTTAAAAATATTACCAGACAATCAAATACTGGAGTCTAGATTCCTTATGAAAGTATATATGGATAAAAAAGGTCGCCCGCGAGAAATAGGTTTCCTAACTGTATTAACAGATCCGGAAATCATACGCAAATATAACCAGATGGGCTTCTCTAATTACAACAAACGAAAAATCTCTTAACCTCGCCGTGTCAATAGATGGATCTATATAATGTATTATTTGTGCCTGAAAACGCTTGCTACCAAACACAGAATGTATATTAAAAGCGTTATCCAAACCTATGGTTACAAAGATATACAACTTAAACTGGTACAAACCAAAAAACCAAATCCATCAAACCTGCGCATTGCGGTTAAATACCAATTTAACAACAATGTTTAGTGGGAAGTTCTCCTAAACTACAACGCGCTTATGTCCAAAGCTATCCGACTTCGACAGCCCAAAGAAGGCAACGAAGTCGTTATACCAACAATAGATTCCTTAACTTTAAATAAAGTCAACTTTGGTGTATGTCTTTTAACATCTTTCTTCGAAAGTGTTAAAAGACATATATCTTTTCTTTTAGAAATCCTAGATTTCTAAAAGAAAAGATACTATATTCAAGACAGAATCTGGATGTCCGATGCGCGCATCCCGTTACTACGACCTCCACTACATCAAACCACTAAAACATAAAGAAGGACGATACTTAGGATCCAAAGGGTTCGACGAAATTGTCGTCGCGCTGGGTAGTAACCAAATCCCAGTTTGTAGATCCTGCCACCAAAACATACACTCCGGTAAATCTGACGGACTTTCCCTACATGACTTATACGATGTACGTAGGGCCGCCCCTGAAAGCCTACTTCGCATTTCGGCTACTCCTACAGAACCTTTGGGCAAAAATCCTCGGAAAATAAGTCCTCGAGTGGCTATAACAAAAGTTCGGAGAAAAAACCGCCCAAGTTCGTTATTAACGAAAACTCTAGAACTTATTTCGCGCGAAGCTTAAATGCATATTTAAAACAAAAAACCAATTATGATGAGACCTGAACTCCGTGTTTTTCTTTGAAAAACACGGAGACTAACACTATTATCATCTTCAAAGCAAGATGCTACAACTGAAGCTACAACTGAAGCTCCAACTGAAGCTGTTAAAGAAAACACCACAAACTCAAATTAATCTGTTCCTCTTGATAAGGTGAATTCTATAGAAGATTTCGCAAATTTGGACACCAACGCTTTACAAGTCCAAATGGATCAAGAGCAGTGTAAAATAGACGTTTTACCTCAACAAACTGTGGATAAAAATATCCGTCAATTCTCCGATAAATCGGCCACGACGCTTGGTATGGCGGTAATTAGATATTGCCGCTTTATGCCAAGCGGGGGGTACCAATGCAGGTAACCCTAGTGTAAAACGCACCATCCATAAAGTCGTGTTTGATCTTCAAACGCTTCGTGAAGTAGTCAAATACGTTACGTCAGATAAAGGTACTCTCCGTCAGCTGGCGAAATTAATGCGTGACGTCCTAGCAAAAATATCCATGCCCTATGACGGCCCAATGGCCAATGCGCTGGTGAAAGAGTTTCCAGATAGGAAATTCGATTCTAAAGACCTTGTTTACGCCGCGGAATATCATGATGATAACCGTAGTTCTGGTTTTCCGGAAGTAGTAGCTAAGGCTCTAGCTATTAGAGAAGCTAGAGTTCGTGAAGCTAGACGCAACATGGTAACAGACAAATCTGCCTCTAAGGGTAAGAAAAAAAAAAAAAGGTAAATAATTTTAGTTCATTAATTAATGGTTTTAAGTGACCAAGAAAAAAACAAACTAGTACGTTCTAATGAATGCGTTGGTGGAGAGCCGTATGATAGGTAACTATAATGTACGGTTCGGGAACAAGTCCTTGTTAGGTTTTCAGTTACCAGGAGAACACTGTTCGAATGGGAATCCCTCATATATCCGTCGTAATCATAAAGGCTGGGGGCTTAGTTTCATCAATACATCGCATATGTAGCATACCCATTAGACTTATGTGCGGACGTGAATTAGGCAGGAATTAGCACTGGTTTGCTTAATTTTTGTCTAAGTGTTCTGATGGGCGCCCTTCTCGGGGACCGAGAAGAAACATTCCGGCTTACTTGTCTGGCGAAAGTCAGCGGGGACAATAGGGTCTCAGGTAATAACCTATTTTTTGAGAGGACTATGTCATGAATAGATACATACCTGAGTATATAGAAAAAGTAGTTCCCAAAGTTGGTGACTCTCCGCGAGGCGACACAAGGAAGGATGAAGCTTAAGCCTAACCTTAAAGGACCTTGGTAAGGATGTCCCTAACCTCGGAGAGAGCCGGTTGTTTATTACCTTTGCTTTGAATAGGTGTGCAAGGGTAGGTCCCATAAGAACAACCTGTAGGATGGACCGTCCACTTTTCTTTTTTAAACGAATTTGTGACGGTCCATCCTACAGGTTGTCCTATGGCCGGCTCCCTACCTTGTTTTAGATGTATTCGAGGGACTCGTCAAACTGGCTAACCCGCTTCCAGGCGCAAGTCGCTATGGCGGTAGGTAAAACCTTTTGCCAGGAGAGGGCATAAAGCTTGAATTGCCTTAACGGGCAAGTTGTACATTTGAACCAAGCCGGTGGCCTAGCCAATGGAAGAGCAAAGGACCCTCAACTTGTATTACGCTTAGAACAGTACGGTTAGTGGTGGGTCACTTTACGAAGGATGTGGAACTCTTTTAATGGCACCATTTAACAATAAGTATAGAAATTTTATGCAAAAGTAAGACTTAGAAATACTACTAAGCTTAAGGCCACATTACCCTTTGTTAAGAAGGATGCTTTGAGAAATATGAATGTGGCATATTACAAAGCTTATTCAAGAAACATTAGGGACTCTGTTTACTTGGAAAAAGAGAAAAGACGTCGGTATACCGTAAACTGGGACTACGTTTACGAAATTCGTGATTTCTACCTAAAAAAAGGATTTATGGGCATATCGGGGGCCGGTATTGCTTTGAACGTCTTTTATAAAAAGAATTGCTTCGATGCAAAAAAAGAAAATGTCTCTGAAAAGACGGAAGAAAATTTAGAAAAGCTCCTTAGGAGCTTTTCTTCCCTTCGGAAATTTTTTACCCATGTCCTAAAGGTAATATCCCGACCAGAGTTGTTATGTATTGCCTATAGGAGATTAAAGGGATATAGCGTAATCCTTACGCCAGGAGCCGCGGTCTCAAAAGAACAGTTTAATAACTATTCAGAAAGTCCAAAAGAAATCTTTTTTCGCAAGAAAGTTACCCCTGACGGGTTCAGTATGCTAGATGTTTACATTGTAAGTCGTCTTATTGTTTTCCCGTGGGGTTCGTGTAAAAGGATCTGGCTGGACAAACCCGGCTTTAACAAGAAAAGACCTGAACTCCGTGTTTTTCTTTGAAAAACACGGAGAATAACTATTCCCCCATTCATAGATAGATTGATACAAGAGACAATAAAAATGGTTCGTGTTTCGCTCTGGAAACCGGATTTCGAAACAATGAACAGAGCTTTTGGAATACGTTCAAATAAGTCATGTCACGATGCCATCGTGGCTTTACCCTCGAATGACAGAGTGGGTTTAACAAAAGCTCTCGAAGGAGATATTGGAGGCGCCTATGACAACGTTAGAAAAGAAGACATTATTAGATGTCTAGAAATGTAAATTCATGATCGAAAGTTCACGGAATTTAAGTCCACACGGTTAAACTACGATAACGTAACGGTTAAACTACGATAACGTAGATCAAAATGATACGACTAGGGTTCCACCTGCTACCTGCTATAGGTATACCACAAGGAGGGATTGGCCGTCCCTACCTGTTCAATATTGTTTTTCATGAATTGGACAAGTTCGTTATGAATGACATGAATATATACCTAGATAGATTAAATTCAAAAATTGGATTAACTGGTCCAGGAATTTATTCTTTCGAAGAAAGAATAAATCCGATGTTTTTTTTTTCTAAGAAAAAAAAACATTGTAGAAGATCATTAAACAAGACACGACGTAACCTTAGAGAAAAGGCTTTACGTATGTAGAGAAAAGTTAAGGCTCGTAGATCAAAAAACTTTGAAGCTAACAAATCTACAATTTTTCCTTTTGAAAAAGAACTAAAAGTTTTGAAAAGAAAGATATTTACCATGTCTTAATATGACCACAGGGCGGTTAGATACCGACTCTTTTATGTTTATGTAAGATATGCGAATAACTGGATCTTGTTAACTAACGCAAGTATCCCAGTGGTCCAAAAAATGAAAAGACGAATCAAGGATTTCTTGTCAGATTCACGAGGTGCACAATTATCCGATGAAAAATCTTTAATAAAGGATGTTAAGATCAGAAATGCCCACTTTATAGGGTTCGAAATTTTTGCACAAAGAAAACCGAAATTTGTAAAGATTGAAGGGGGATTAAAAAGAGTCTCTACTTTTCCCCTTGTGTTTCGACCGGACCGCGCAAGACTTATTAACATATGGTATTCTCGTGGTTTTTGTAACAAAAAAGGTTTTCCTATATCTGTTTCTTGGCTAACCGATTTAGAAGCGACGGTCTTAATTGAAAGATACAACGCCACTATAATAGGACTTATGTCCTATTATGTCGAGTGGATTTCTAGACCTGGAGATTTACATAGATGGGTGTACATATTACGATATTCTTGTATCTTTTCTTTTAGAAATCTAGGATTTCTAAAAGAAAAGATATATGTCTTTTAACACTTTCGAAGAAAGATGTTAAAAGACATACATTAAGGCTTTATCCCATAAATATAAATATAAATCTCCGATAAGCAAGGTCATGATTAGATTCGGGAACGGACATACAAAGCTCCGCCACAAAGACCATTGTGGCTTTTGCGGTAGTAAAAGTTAGAAAATTTTTCCTCGTAAAATTTTTCTTTGGTGACATCACCTATGAAAAAGGATATAATTTGGTAACTTTTTTACAAGCTAAAGAGGAGTGTCTTAAGAGAAGAAAATGGCGTCAATATAATAAAATATTCTTAGAAAGAGAATCGGGAGTAATTGTCGAAGTTAACACTTCCCCCTGAAGGGGGAAGTGTTAATCTTCGAGAATTCTCCATAGAGAAGATTTAGAAAATTCCCTTAGGGAATTTTCTTCCCTAAATCTTCTATATTGAAATTGAGTTTCTATGAGAACAATAGCCGCTTTTGATATGCCGTGTGCTTTGTGTGTTGTAATGGAGGATATTGGAGGATATAGAAAAGCACCACATCAAACACATTAGAAAGACGGCATATAGAGATTTACCGCAGGTGAATTATATGAGAATGTTAGCTCTCAGAAATAGGAAACAAACTCCTTTTTGCCACACGTGTCATAGATATGTTATACACGGAGGACGTTATAAAGGTCCATCTCTTAGTAGACTAGTAAACAAAACAACCGACAAATTAGTGGATAACAGAATAATACATCTAGAAAGTTTTGTTAAACCTCGTGATGAGGATTTCTCAAATACACTAGAAGAACGTCTTTGAAAACAATCACAAATAAATACACTATCGAAATGAGTCCTCCACCAAAAGTAGGGGATTATAACAAATAATTTATAAAATTAATAATGGCAAAAAAACAAGGTTCCGAAGAAGAAAAAAATGTAGAAGTACCTTCATGACAAGAAGAAACTTCTTCCGGGGAAGTAATTATAGTTAGCGCCGAAGCTACGGCTTGGGTACAGAAGATGTACCAAATTCCTTGTGCTAATGTCAGAGGGGCCGGCTCTACACATGAAAATCGCTGTATTCCTGAAGCAATAAAAGTCGTATGCCGTCGTCGGGGCCGCGGAATATCTTTATGGGATTCATGAATCAACGGCTCTTAATGCCATTTCATAAATGATTCGACGTGGGGGTGCAAATGTGGCAACACCAGGCACATTCAGTGTAGAGATTAAATGCCCAGTGCAAAACATCGCCACGGATGTATCCAAGATGGAACTGGCTAGTTTAGTAAAACGTCACGTGGATGGTAAAAACATGCTTAATTTATCCGAAGGTATGTCGTAAGTCCTTGTAGTATATTGAGTTGAATTAGTAAGAAGTAACCCTGATGTATATCGTACCGGCGACCTGGCTAAAAAGATATATAATAGACTCGCATACGAAAAAGAACCTCAAATAACACCCGAAGAACGTGTAGGATGTGCGAGCTACGCTCAATGGTTACCTAATTAAAATAATTCGTTGACTCCTACAGACTTAAGAGTCTTCGGACGAAGGATTTAGAACTTCGTAAACAAAGTCGTGCAGGATCATCATCAAAGCAAAAGTATACTGCCGCTAAATCACAGAAAAAAAATAAAAAGAATAGTGGTAAGAATAAAAAGAATAGTGGTAAGAATAAAAAGAATAGTGGTAAGAATAAATAAGAATAGTGGTAAGAAGAAATAAAAATCTATATTGTTAATGGTTCAAAGAAATGAAAGAGTTCAAGGACATTCAAGTGAGCCTATCCATTGGGAAAGAGCCTAGTGATGGGAGACTATCACGCTGGGTTCGTGAGTTGAAGAGGACATCTTTTCAGATGTCTTCTTACTTACATTAAAAGTAACGATAGGGGGGTATCGTTACGAATGGACAGATGGACAGAGTTAATAAATCAAATATTTATTAACGATAAAAATCTCCTACAGATTTTTATATTTTTATAAAAAAATCTTTGAAACTACAGCAAATTTCCCCGAGATAAAAAAAAACAAAAAAATACCGGATCGAGAAAATTTACGAAGAAAAATCTTCTCGCCTTCTGTAGTATTCTAATTTGTATGTAAACAAAAAATAAGAAGTATACTCCTTGTTTTACAAAGAAACCACGGAGTATACGTATAGTAAAAAATAAACGTAAAAGGAGTTACTAACTAGTTAGTTAACTCCTTTTACGTTTATTTTTTCGATAAAGTTATCAAAATTCCCTAGAAGGAAAAATTATAATTTATCAACTGTATCGAATTCGAATTTAATTTCTTTCCAAACTTCACAAGCAGCTGCTAATTCAGGAGACCATTTACAAGCTGAACGAATTACGTTACCACCTTCACGAGCAAGGTCACGACCTTCGTTACGAG
>LKMJ01005238.1_pt1 | contig 12224 bp, 7 predicted proteins | sample 643391 | NCBI WGS metagenome assembly LKMJ01 (sample SAMN04112250, study PRJNA286221) | soda lake metagenome | biome: soda lake; feature: Kulunda Steppe; material: water; isolation source: sample PL-Br10 brine of Picturesque Lake | place: Russia: Kulunda steppe | collected 2010-07
GAGCAGTACAAGGCCAACCGGCCGAGCATGCCGGAGGATCTGCGCCCGCAGGTGGAGCCCCTGAAGGAAGTGGTCCGCGCCCTGGGGCTGCCGTTGGTGGAAAAGCCCGGGGTGGAGGCGGATGACGTCATCGGTACCCTGGCCCGGCAGGCCGAGACCGAGGGCTGGCAGGTGGTCATCTCCACCGGCGACAAGGACATGGCCCAGCTGGTCAGCGACCACATCACCCTGCTCAATACCATGAGCGGGACCAAGCTGGACCGTGATGGCGTGGAAGCGAAGTTCGGCGTGCCGCCGGAGCGCATCATCGATTACCTGGCCCTGGTGGGCGACAGCTCCGACAACATCCCCGGCATTCCCAAGGTAGGGCCCAAGACAGCCGCCAAATGGTTGGCCGAGCATGGGGATCTGGACACCATCGTGGCCAGCGCCGACCAGGTCGGTGGCAAGATCGGCGAGAGCCTGCGGGAGCACCTGGACGATCTGCCCCTGTCCCGGGACCTGGCCACCATTCGCTGCGACCTGGACATGGACCGCAAACCCGCGGACCTTCAGCGGGGCGAGCCGGATACGGCCGCCCTGCGGGAGCTGTATCGCCGCTTCGAGTTCTCGGCGTGGCTCTCGCAGCTGGGTGATGATCCCGGTGATGCCGGGGAAACGGGTCATGGCGGTGATTACGCCATGGTGGTGGAGCAGGAGGAGTTTGACGCCTGGCTGGGGCGGCTGCGGGACGCCGATCTGTTCGCCTTCGACCTGGAGACCGACAGCCTGGACTACATGGTGGCCCGGATCGTCGGTTTCTGCTTCGCCGTCCAGCCCGGTGAGGCCATTTATGTCCCGGTGGCTCACGACGGCCCCGGTGCCGCCGACCAGCTGGACCGCGACGCCGTGCTGGCGGCGCTGAGGCCGCTGCTGGAGGACCCGCAGCGGCCCAAGGTGGGCCAGAACCTGAAGTACGACATGAGCGTGCTGGCCCGGTACGGCATCCACCTGCAGGGCATTCGCCACGAAACCATGCTGCAGTCCTACGTGCTGGACAGCACCGCCACCCGCCACGACATGGACTCCCTGGCGCTGAAGTACCTGGGCGAGAAGACCATCTCCTTCGAGGAGATCGCCGGCAAGGGGGCCAAGCAGCTCACCTTCAACCAGATCGCGCTGGAGCAGGGTGCCCCCTACGCCTGTGAGGACGTGGACATCACCCTGCGCCTGCATGGCGAGCTGCGCCCGCGCCTGGAGGCCACGGGGCGCCTCGCCGAAGTGCTTGAAGAGATCGAGCTGCCGCTGATTCCAGTGCTGTCGCGCATGGAGCGGACCGGGGTGGCGCTGGACCCGGAGCGGCTCCACGAGCAGAGCCGGGAGCTTGAGGTGCGAATCCGCGAGCTGGAGGCGCGCGCCCATGAGCTGGCCGGGCGCGAGTTCAATCTGGGCTCACCCAAGCAGCTTGGCCAGATCCTCTTCGAGGAACAGAAGATTCCGGTACTCAAGAAGACCCCCAAGGGGGCGCCCTCCACCGCCGAGGCGGTGCTGGAGGAGCTGGCGCTGGACTTCCCGTTGCCCAAGGTGATCATGGAGCACCGCGGCCTGGCCAAGCTGAAATCCACCTACACCGACAAGTTGCCTCGGCTGGTCAACAAGGCCACCGGACGGCTGCACACCAGCTATCACCAGGCGGTCACCGCCACGGGGCGGTTGTCGTCGTCGGACCCCAATCTGCAGAACATCCCCATCAGGACCGAGGAAGGAAGGAAAATCAGGCAGGCCTTCATCGCACGGCCGGGCTACCGGATCGTCGCCGCCGACTACTCCCAGATCGAGCTGCGCATCATGGCGCACCTTTCCGAGGACAAGGGTCTGCTCGAGGCCTTTGCCGAGGGCCGCGACATTCACGTCGCCACCGCCGCCGAGGTGTTCGGGGTGCCCCTCGACAAGGTCTCCGGCGAGCAGCGGCGCAGTGCCAAGGCGATCAATTTCGGCCTGATCTACGGCATGAGCGCCTGGGGCCTGGGTCGCCAGCTGCATATCGATCGTAACCAGGCCCAGACCTGGATCGAGCGATACTTCGACCGCTACCCCGGGGTGGCCCGGTATATGGAGCGCATTCGCTCACAGGCGGCCGAGGATGGCTTCGTCGAGACGGTGTACGGCCGACGCCTCTACCTGCCGGAGATCCACTCCCAGAACCGCGCTCGCCGCCAGGGGGCCGAGCGCACGGCGATCAATGCCCCCATGCAGGGCACCGCAGCAGACATCATCAAGCGCGCCATGATCGATGTGGACGCCTGGCTGCGTTCCGGCGACATGGACGCCTGGATGGTGATGCAGGTCCACGACGAGTTGGTCTTCGAAGTGGCGGAGGAGCAGGTGGACGCTTTTATCGAGCAGGTGAAGGGTCGCATGCAGGCGGCTGCGGAGCTCAGCGTGCCGCTGATCGTCGAAGCCGAAAGCGGTGCCAACTGGGACGAGGCGCACTGATTCATGGAGCTCGCCACGCCGAAGCGATAGCGCGGCCCTAGAGTGTTATGTTCCTCTATCCGGGCCGGCGTGGCCTGAGTCAAGCAAGGAGACGAAGATGCGAACAACAATTAAGGCATTGCTGATCGGTGCAGGGGTGGTCCTGGTCTCGGGATGTGCGAGCCAGGCCACGCCGCCGACGGCGGAACTGTTTGACTGTCAGGCACTGAACCGGGCCGTGTCGAGCGCTGATAACGCTTTCGCCGAGATCAAGGGGCGCCTTAGCACTACCCCTCTGACGCGCACCTGGCAGACCGATACCCAGGCGTTTCACGATGCCTGCGTGGTCGTGTCGTCCCGGCGGCCCGATCACTATCTGTGTTTCGGACCCCTGGCCAGCGACGATCCGCGTGGCGCGCTGGTCAAAGGCGGCGAGGTGGTCGCCCAGTGCCTGGGCGACGACTGGCAGCCGCGGCGAGCCACTGCTGATCGGTTCGAGTTCACCCGAGAGGGGCAGTCTGCGGTGGTGATCCTCGAGACCTTCCTGAACGATCGAGGGCGGCGCATGGGCACGCTGAGCGTCTTCCAGAACGCCGAGCACGCTGAGCTCCAGCCTGGCGACGCTTGACCCCGGATTGTCTGTGGTAACGAAAAAGCCCGCGGCTTCTGCCGTGGGCCCTCTTCGTCTTTCGGCAACTTCGTCTTGCGGCAACGATCCGCCAGACCCTCATAGCGGCTGGTCTTGCCATCATCGACCTCGGTGGGGTGGATGAAGATCGCCCTTATGCGTTCGGTGAAGCCGAACCGCCTGCCTTCCGGATGGCACTCGATGCTCGGGGCCAGTCCCTCTGCGCTTAATCTCTCAATACCGTGGCGGTGCGCTGAGGCTCCAGGCTGACCTGCTCGCCGACCTTCCATAACGTGTGACTGGGTGTGATGGCGCAGAACTGTTGGCCGTGCTGCTCAAGCAGATAGAAACAGTCGTGGCCGCGGAACTCGCGCTCGACGATAGTGGCGCCCTGGCCCTCGGGAGCCGCCGATAGCGACAGGTATTCCGGACGCAGAGAGAGGCGAACCGGCCCGCGGCGGTGGCTGTCGATGGCCACCGGGCCCAGGGTGGTACGAGCAATCTCGCCGTCGGCATCGCCCTCGAGCAGGTTGGTATGACCCAGGAACTCTGCCACGAAGGAGGTGGCCGGCGCCTGATAGATGCGCTCCGGACGATCCATCTGGATCAGTTGGCCATAGTGCATCACCCCCACCTGGTCGGCGAAGGAGAGCGCCTCGGACTGGTCGTGGGTGACCAGGATCACCGACGTACCGGCGGCCTTGAAGATCCGCCGTACTTCCTTGCGGGTCGACTCGCGCAGGGCTGCGTCCAGGTTGGAGAAGGGCTCGTCGAGCAGTACCAGTTCGGGTTCGGCGGCCAGCGTCCTGGCCAGGGCCACGCGCTGCTGCTGGCCACCGGAGAGCTGGTCGGGCATGCGCGCGGCGAGTTCCGCAAGCCCCACCAGGTCGAGCCACTCCCGCGCCTTGGCGGCCCGCTTGGCCTTGGGCACATGACGCATGGCGAAGGCGACGTTCTCGCCCAGGCTCATGTGCGGGAAGAGGGCGTAGTCCTGGAAGACGATGCCGATGCGGCGCTGCTGGGGCGGCAGGCCGGTCACGTCTTCGCCGCGCAGCAGGATCTCGCCGGCATCGGGATGCTCGAAGCCGGCGATCATGCGCAGCGTGGTGGTCTTGCCGCAGCCGCTGGGGCCGAGCAGGGCGAGAATATCGCCGTTGTCCAGGGAGAAGCTCACGTCCTCCACCGCCAGCGGATCCTCGCGGCGGTAGCGCTTGTGCAGGCCGCTCACCGACAGCAGGGGTTCCGGCAGTCGGGTCGGCGCTCCCTGAGGCGCGGCCTTGAGGTTGAGGTTGGACATCATTTGCCCTCCTTGGTGAGCAGCAGGCCCACGGACAGGCTGGAGAACACCACGATGGCAGCGGCGAAAGGCGCCGCTTCGGCCAGCATGCCTTCCGAGGTCCGGGTGAAGACGGTGACCGCCAGGGTGGTATAGCCGGTGGGTGCCAGCAGGAAGGTGATCGGCAGCTCCTTCATGCACAGCACGAAGACCAGCACCACGCCGGCCAGGATGCCGCGACGCAGGCGCGGGAAGATCACGTTGACGAAGGTGCTGATGGGACCGTGGCCAAGAGAGTGGGCGGCCTCCTCCATGCTCGGGCGGGTCTGCAGCAGGGCGTTGCGTATCGGGCCCAGCGCCAGCGCCAGCGAAGCCATGGCCCAGGTGATGATCAGCATCGCCAGGGTCTGGTAGAGGAAGGGCGCGGTGCGCAGGGAGAAGAACACCATGGCCAGCGCCAGTGCCAATGGCGGCAGGGCGTAGCCGATATAGGCGGAGCGCTCGACCAGGGTGGCGAAGGGCGAGCGGTAGCGCACGGTCAGGAAGGCGAGGGGCAGGGCGAAGGCCGCGGCCAGCAGAGCCGCCGGCAGGGCGGCGCCGGCGGAACGCATCAGGGTGCCGGGCACCCTGGCGAAGAAGCTCAGATCCGGCGGTGCCAGCAGCAGCCAGTAGGCGAGGATCATCACCGGCAGACCGATGGAGGCGGTAAACAGCGCCACCAGATAGGGCCAGGCCAGGAATTTCGCCCGTCCCAGTGGCATGGGCGTCATCGGTCGTGCCACGCCGGTTCCGACGCGCGCCAGCTTGCGCTTGACCACCAGGCTGTCGAGCATCACGAAGGATAAGGCGAGTGCCAGCAGCATCAGCGCCAGCCAGGCAGCGTAGACGCGGTCGAAGGCGCCGGAGTACTGGGTGTAGATGGCGTAGCTGAAGGCTTCGTAGCGCATTAGCGCCACGGCGCCGAAGTCGCCCAGCACATACAGCGCGATCACCAGCCAACCGGCCATCAGCGCCGGCATCAGGTGGGGCAGAGTTACCCGTCGGAAGATCTCGCCCTGGGTGTAGCCCAGGCTCCGCGCGCTCTCCTCCAGGTTGCCGTCGAGGCCGGACAGGGCGGCACGCAGGTTCAGGAACAGGTAGGGGAAGGTATAGAGCGACAGCGCCAGGGTCGCCCCCCAGTAACCCTGCAGGCGTGGGAGCTGGAAGCCGGTCAGCTGGGCCAGCACCCCATAGTTGCCGCCCAGGCCGATCAGCGCATAGGCCATCACATAGCCCGGTACCGCCAGCGGAATGACCCCGAGGAGGGTCAGCGCCTTCTTGAAGCGAATGTCGGTGCGGGTGACCAGCCAGGCAAGCGGGAAGGCCATCAGGGTGGTCAGCGCCACCACCCCGGCGGCCAGGGCCAGGGTGTTGATCAGCAGCTGGAGATTGCGAGGGCGGAATACCAGATCGACGAGAGTGGCGCTGTCGGCCTCGAAGGCGCGTAGCCCCAGATAGACCAGGGGCACCAGCATCACCCCTGCCGCCACCAGCGAGGGCAGCAGGATATGCAGGGGCACGCCGCGTGGCAGCAGTCGGGGGAGCCCCGGGGCGTGGTGCGGCGTGGCGGGATGACGCATCGGCTTCATGGTGCCTCGTCGGTGGAGACCTGCCGCCGGTGGGCGGCAGGTCGCAGGCCGGGGTTAGAGCAGCCCGGCGTCGCGCAGCAGTCTCAGGGTGTTTTCGAGATCGTCCAGATCGTCCAGATCGATCTGCGGGGAGACCTCAAGCAGGCGATCGAAGTCCTCCAGCACCGGGTTCTGGATCACGTCGGGGGTGACCGGGTACTCGTAGATATTGGTGGTGAAATATTGCTGTGCGGCCGGCGAGAGCAGGAAACGCACGAACTCCACGGCGGCCTCCCGGTTGTCGCTGCTTGCGAGTACCGCGATGCCGGCCACATTCACCAGGTTGCCGATGTCACCGTCGGCGAAGAAGGCCTGTTCCACCGGGAAGTCGGCGTCGGAGGCCAGGAAGCGCGGCAGGTAGTAGTTGTTGACCAGCCCGAAGTCGATCTCGCCATCGGCCACGCCCTGCACCTGGGTGCTGTTGTTGCTGAAGGTGACGGCGCCGTTGGCCTTCATGCCTTCGAGCCATGCCAGAGTGCGTTCGTCGCCGTGCTCGACGCGCATGGCGGTCACGAAGGACTGGAAGGAGCCGTTGGTGGGTGCCCAGCCGACGCGTCCCGCATAGCGCTCATCCACCAGGTCGAAGATGCTCTCCGGGTGCTCGTCCTCGTCGACCCGCTCCGGGGAGTAGGCGAAGACTCGAGCGCGACCGCTGGCGGCCACCCAGTTGCCGCTCTCGCTGGTATAGATGGTCGGCAGCCCGGCGTAGATATCGGCCGGCAGCTCGGCCAGCAGTCCGGCCTTGCTCAGCTCGCCCATGGCGCCGGCGTCCTGGCCCCAGTAGAGGTCCGCAGGAGAGCGGCGGCCCTCTTCCTGAACCAGGACCGCCAGCTGGGCGGTATCGCCGTAGCGTACGGCGACTTCCAGGCCGGTATTCTTCTCGAACTGCTCGATGATGGGCTGGACCATGGATTCGCCTCGGCCGGAGTAGAGCGTCAGATCGGCGGCGAAGGCGAGTGGGGAGGCCATCAGGGTCGCCACGAGGGTGGCGGAGGCGAACAGTGACTTCTGCATGTTGGGATGATCCTTGGGTTGGCGGTCGGGACGTATCCGCTCTGCGGCGGTTCGGGCTCCACTGCCAGTCTCGGTCTATCGGGACGATAGCAAAATTATTGTCTGCTGCAAATGATAATGATACGCAAAATGTTTTTCATGACGTGCGTCAATTCCTGTGTTGCCACGGCCCTGTTTTGAAAACCAAAGCGCCCGCCATGCGGGGCATGGCGGGCGCTCCGGTCGGGCGGCTGATGATAAGAGTCAGTAGCCGACCATTATCGCGGGCAGCCCGGTGACCAGCACCGGGAAAAAGGCCATCAGCAGGCAGGCCAGCACGATGATGGCCACGAAGGGCAACACCGCCTTGTAGAGATCAACGATCTCAATCCCGGGTGGCGCCACCCCCTTCAGGTAGAACAGCGCATAGCCGAACGGCGGGGTCAAAAAGGAGGTCTGCAGCACCACCGCCACCATCACCACGAACCACAGCACGTCGATGCCCATCTGGTTGACGATCGGCAGCATGATCGGGAAGCTGAGCAGCACGATGCCGGTCCAGTCCAGGAACATGCCCAGGATGAACACCAGGAACAGCATCAGGATCAGCGCGCCGGTGGTGCCACCGGGCATGGCCAGCACCAGATCGCTGATCACCGTCATGCCGCCGCCACGGGAGAACACCCCGGTGAAGGCGGTGGCGCCCACCAGCACCAGCATCACCATGGTGGTCGTCTTGCCGGCCTCGATCAGGGTGCGAAAGCAGGTCGAGAGCTTGCGATCACCGAAGATCATGAACAGCAGGAAGGCGATGCCCACGCCGATGGCCGAGGCTTCGGTGGCGGTGGCGATGCCGGTAAACAGGGCGCCGAGTACGCCGAGGATCAGCGCCATGGGCGGCAGCACATACTTGGCCAGCATGATCAGCAGTTGGCCGGTGCTGGTCTCGGCGCGCTCCTCGGCCGGCACTCTCGGCCCGTAGGCGGGCTTGATGTAACAGATCACCAGCACGTAGAGGGCGTACATGCTGCCCAGCATAACGCCCGGCACCAGGGCGCCGGCGAACAGCGCACCCACCGACACCGGCGAGTAGCTGGCCATCAGGATCAGCATGATGCTCGGCGGAATCAGGATGCCCAGGCAGCCGCTGGCCATGATGACCCCGGAGCTGAGTTCCTTGTTGTAGCCAAACTTGAGCATCGGGGCCAGGGCGATCATGCCCATCACCGCGATGGAGGCGCCGACGATGCCGGTGGTGGCGGCCAGCAGCACCGAGACGATGACCACGGTGAGCGCCAGGCCGCCGCGCAGGTTGGCCAGCAGCAGGCGCATCACACCGAACATCTTCTCGGTGACGCCCGAATCGTTCAGGAAGCGCGCCATCAGCACGAACAGCGGAATGGCCACCAGGACATAGTTGTCCATGGCGTTGCCGTAGATGTTGTTGATGATGGTGCCGAGCACGCGCTCGCCGGGACCCAGGAAGGCGCCGATGACGGCCACGCCGCCCAGCACGAAGGCCAGCGGATGGCCCATGAACAGGCCGACCATCAGGCCGCCGAACATGAACAGGGTGAGCAGTTCGGGACTCAGGTTCATGCGGTTTCCCCCCGGAGCTGCTGGATGGCGCGGATGACGATGGCAATGGCCTGGAGCAGTATCAGGACGGCGGCTACCACGATGACCCCCTTGATGGGATAGACCGGGACCGAAACCATGCCGTAGGTGGTCTCCAGCCGGCTATAGGAGCGCATGAAGAAGCTCCAGCCGAATGTCAGCAGCATCCAGATGAAGGGAACAAAAAATATGAGGTAGCCGAGGATCTCGAGCGCCGCCTGTTTTCTGCGTGACAGCAGGCGCTTGAGCACGTCCACCTCGACATGGGCGTGATGGCGTAGCCCGTAGGCGGCCATCAGCATGAAGTGGGCGCCGAACAGCATCTTGGTGATGTCGAAGGCCCAGTCGCTGGGACGACCGGTGAAGAATCGCAGGGCGATATCGTAGAGTACCACCAGGGTGATGATGCCGATCAGCGGCGCGATGACCCGCCCGAGCACCTCGTTGAGCGTGTCGATCGCCTTGGCAATCGCATTCATGGAAGCTCTCCGTTGGAGGGGATACAAAAAACCGCCCCGGGATCAACCGGGGCGGCAGAGACCCCCTGTTACAGGCAGGCTTCGAGTTCTTCCAGGGACGGCAGGTTATCCATGGTACGGCTCATGTTGAACGGCACGGAGATATCACGCCAAGTGGCGTAGTGCTCGAGATAGCTGACCATGGAGTGGTAGACCTTGGCGTGCATCGGGTTCTCGCAGGCACCGCGCAGGATCACCTCGTTGGTCATCTCCTGGATGCGCTCAAGATCCTCTTCGGAAAACTGATGAATTTCCACGCCGGCCTCGAGGAATTGCTCGGTACCCTCGGTGGAGCCACGCTCTGACCAGGCCAGCGACCAGGCCATGGTGGCGTCGGCGGCGATCTTCAGCTTCTCCTGGGTCTCCTCGGTGAGGGCATCCCAGGCATCCTTGTTGATCATCACGCCGAATACGCTGGCGGACTGGTGCCAGCCGGGCGTGGCCCAGTATTCAACAACCTCGGCGAAGCCAAGTTGGTAATCCACACCCGGGGTAGCAAACTCGCCGGCATCGACCACGCCGCGCTCGATGGCCTGGTAGAGCTCGCCACCGGCCAGGGTGACCTGGGAGCCGCCCAGCTCTTCCAGCACGCGACCCTGGTCACGGCCGGCCAGACGGATACGCTTGCCCTCGAGGTCGGCCAGGCTCTCGATGGGCGTGCGGCCCATGAAGCCGGACTCGTTGTTGGTGATGCCGTAGGGCAGATAGACCATGTTGTAGTCGCCGTAGATCTCCTGGTAGATATCCCAGCCACCCCACTGCTGGATCCAGTTCAGGTAGTCGACGCCGTTGAACAGGCTGGTGGTGGTGGCCAGCGGCGAGAAGGCCGAATCGCGACCCGCCCAGTAGCCCGGCCAGTCGCCGGAGGCCTCGATGCTGCCGGTCTCGGTGGCGTCGAACACCTCGGTCGGCGGCATCAGGGTGCCGCCGGAGCGAAACTCTATCTCCAGCTCGTCGCCGGCCAGCCTGTTGACCAGGTCGACCCAATGGCGGTCGATCTCGATCAGCGCAATGTCGTCCGTCCAGGTGGTGGTCATGGTCCAGCGTTCCTGGGCCTGGGCGGTGGTGGTCATTGCGGCCAGCGCCACGCCGGCGGCCAGGCCGGTGAGGGCAAACTTGGTCATCTTCTTCATGTATTGCTCCGCGAATTGTTCTGATGGGGTTGGAGAAGAAGGAGTGCCGTTACCGCACCGCTGATGAAGGGCGTATCGGGGCGGTATCTTCTGCCCGGACGGCACTTGACCGTCTGGGCAGGGTAGGCAGCAGGGATTAAGCTAGCACGCGTCTCGTGTCACAAGCGACAGCTTGGTGATGACATCGGAGGGGAGTTTGGTAAGTGCCAGAGGCATGCCCAAGGCCTGTTTATATTCATGATAAAGTGTTTACTATCAATTGCTTGTATTCATTTTTGTGCTCTCGTAAAGGGTGTCGTCGAGGCGGCGGCTGCGTTGAAAGGAAGAAGGTGTGCGACTAAAGTTGATCGATTCCAGGATGATCCTGCATGGCTGATCGCGTCGATTGGGCCGTTGCCGTGTTGCTGGGCCATGCCGACCACCTGGCGACGCGACGTTGGCGGGGGTTGGTATGGCTGACCGGCGAGGCGGATGCGTGCCGACATGCGGCCCTGACGCTATGGCAGGCAGGCGCCTGGCAGTCGCCTCTGTGGGTGGCGCCCTGGGCCCCGCCGGGGCTGCCCCAGGCTGACTGCCTGGCTCCAGGCCTTGCCCGCACCCGGCTGGGCGGCGAGCAGGACCTGCTGGTGGTGGATGCGGTATCACCCGGGGCAGGCTTCGACCCCAACTCCTTCGGCGCCCTGGCGGGCACCCTGCGCGCCGGTGGGCTGCTGGTATTCATGACACCGCCGGACTGGGGCGAGCGCCCTGACGCCGACTACGCCCGTCTGGCGGAACACCCCTTTCGCCCCGAGCAGCTCTCCGCCCGCTATCTGACGCGGCTGGCCAGGCAGCTAAGCGCAGCCAACGAGGTGATCCACTGGCCGGTGGATGAACAGCCCCGCCTGCCTTTGCTGCCGTTCCAGGCCCGGCGTGAAGCGCCCGATGTTGCCGATCCCGACTGCCATACCGCCGACCAGGCCGAGGCGGTGGCGCGCCTGGTCAGGCAGCGCCGGCGGCGCCCCCTGGTGATCACCGCCGACCGCGGCCGAGGCAAGAGCGCGGCCCTGGGCATCGCCTGCGCGCGGCTGCTGGCCGAAGGCGAGCCCGAGATCCTGGTAACAGCGCCGCGTCCGGCGGCGCTGGAGAGCCTTTTCCAGCGTCTCGAGGCACTCTGCCCCGACGGACAGCGGCTGGGATACGCTTTCGCGCTGGGTGAGCGGCGTGTGCGTTTCGTCGCTCCCGACGAGCTGACGCGCCTGTCCCGGGAGGGCGCGGTCGGCGGCGCCGGCGCTCGGCTGCTGGTGGACGAGGCGGCCGCCATTCCCGCCGGCCTGCTCGGCGAGTGGCTGACGGCTTTTCCGCGCATCGCCTTCGCCACCACTCTTCACGGCTACGAGGGGTCCGGGCGGGGCTTCGCAGTGCGCTTCCTCGAGCGGCTCACCCGCGAGGCCCCGGAATGGCAGGGCCTGCACCTGGGCGAACCGATCCGCTGGGCGGCGGATGACCCTCTGGAGGGACTGGTCAATCGTCTGCTGCTGCTCGACGCCGAGCCGGCACCGGCCTCGACATCGGTTTCGCCGGCCTGGCAGCGAGTGTTGCCGGCGGCGCTGGCGGATGACGAGACCCTGCTGCGTGCCCTGTTCGGCCTGCTGGTGCAGGCCCACTATCGCACCACCCCCACCGACCTTCGCCGGCTGCTGGACGGCCCCGGCGTTGGTATCGGTGCCCTGGTTGCCGGCAACACGCCAGTAGGCGTGGTGCTCACCGGCGACGAGGGCGGCTTCGATCTCGAGCTGGCCGAGCGTGTCGCCCGCGGCGAGCGGCGCCCCCGCGGCCATCTGCTGGCTCAGTCGCTGGCCGCCCACGCTGGCTGTCGCGAGGCGCTGACCGCCCGGCTGCGCCGTGTGGTACGCATCGCCGTGGCGGGCCCCCATCGCCGCGGCGGGCTGGGAAGAA
>LKMJ01005239.1_pt1 | contig 12223 bp, 18 predicted proteins | sample 643391 | NCBI WGS metagenome assembly LKMJ01 (sample SAMN04112250, study PRJNA286221) | soda lake metagenome | biome: soda lake; feature: Kulunda Steppe; material: water; isolation source: sample PL-Br10 brine of Picturesque Lake | place: Russia: Kulunda steppe | collected 2010-07
CGTAAAATTCAACGGCAACTTCATTTTCAACCATTCCCATTGTGACTTTTGCGACCGATTCATCATTTGGGTCATTGGTTGTAATGAAACCGTATTCAGCGTCGACAGCGTCACCGCGTGCCTCTTGAAGTATGAGAACTCCCATTTCATCATCTACAACCGCGTACTGCTTTTTATCGCCATCTAGTAGTTCAGCGTCGATGTTAATCTGCTCTTGTGTTCCTTCCATACTACCATAGAATACCCCTATATAGATAAATGTTATGGTATGGGTTAGGACTTTCTCTTGTTAGTATTGTCCATATGGGAAGATATAAGTCGATGGGGGTTGTACGTGTATGTAGGTCGGAAGCCCCGTTTGGTAAGGGGCAAGCGCAGACTTAGTGAACGGTCGCTCTTAGTAACTAAGACCCTGCCGATACAGCCGATTCAGTTTGAATCAGTGATACCAAATTACGGTCGCCCCGTAATGAAATATACTGGTCAAATTGAATCACGTACTACAACAGTAAAATGTTGTAGCACACAGTAGCGTATCATGGTCGCTAGTTCAAATCTAGCCCGACCTTTTCACACTCATACAATATTACACTCACAGACAGTCATGTGTGTCTGTCTATGTTGATCTAAACCATTATAGTAGCCACACATATAGTCATATCTCGCGGCGGTCAAATAGCCGTCTGACAGTCTTTAGTTGCTACTATGTCGTTTGGGACATACAGTAAAGGAAAACAGCACCAACCACCACATGAGCCTTGAGAATGGGAACAATATCCTCTCACTCATGGTATAATTAGATTGTAAGGCTTCCAATCAAAATACGTTGAAACATAGGGAACAATTATGTTCAACGTTTTGTATTGATGGGAATGGCCCAACAACCCGTATAGTGATGGAATAATGAAACTTCGTGGGGGAACAATCCACGTTGTATGTCTCATCATACCACCACTGTAACCTTCAATGTTTACCCACTATTGTCTCATTACAGCGGGCCAACTATACACTAAATGATGGATGAACCACCACACTTGCGGTTTGTTCTATATGGGTTAAACTTCATTTCCTTCATTGTGCAACTATACGTATGGCCCATAAGTATATAAAACTTATGAAACTGCTACACACTTAAAGAAAAAGTATAGTACATACATCAGTGACATATAAAAACTTAACAAAATATTTGACCAACCGATAATCTAATAAAAATGTCCAAACTCATTATAATCGTTTTCAGTCAACCCCCACGGGGTTCAGGGGGTATTGGAGGTCGACCGAAATATATCACCAGAACCCAAGGTTTTAAGACCTATAATACCCAAACAACACATGGTATTAACAGAACCCTTGTGGATTAGAAATTAATACTATTCCCAATATCCACCTGTCGACGTGAGTATTAACAGAACCCTTGTGGATTAGAAATCTCCGGCATCAGCTACTGACGAGGAAATCGAAATCGTATTAACAGAACCCTTGTGGTTTAGAAAATGGATTAGAAAAGTACTATTTATGTTAGAATGACGGGCATGAGAGTCTATCACCGTGGTCAATATCATGCCGTTCAGCTTTCCGGCTTTTCGTTGATTTGGTTCTCTTTTTCTCAAGTTCGCGGGCTTTTTTCTCAAGTTCTGTGTGAAGGGTTTCTGTAATTTTTTCAGGGTCTTGGGTAGTTTCGCTGCCCGCACGGAAAAATCCGGTACTCCCATAATAGGACACATTCACTTTGATCGTAGAGTATTCTTCTTTGCCATGGACAAAGGCCGTCACATATGAACGTTCATAAACAATCTTGTTATCAGTTTCTGCACGGGTTTTAACGAACCCACTCATAGTTCGTGGCAGATTATCCAACGTCGGATGGAGGTCAACATCAGTCAATCCCTCAACATACGGTTTACTTGTTCCACGCATACTACCATAGAATACCCCCATATACATAAGTGTTTATGTTTGTAGTTAGGGCTGGTAGCTATAGAAAACTTTAATAGGTATCCAAATAAACAGACCACTGTAAATAGACTACACTGTGAATGTACAAAGGGGGAACTATGAAAAACAGTCAGTCAGCTATTTAGTCGTCTGATTGTTTTAACTGTCGCATCTTTTCAATATCATCTTTCATTTCTTGGGAGACTTCAAAGTTTTTCAATCGTTTAGAAAATTCTTTGGATTGATCTTTATTTAACGTGGGTACTGGTTTTGGGTATGCCATTATGTGTAACTATAGATATGTAACCTAAGAGTATAATAGTTGTGTGAGTGAATCAATCGTATTGTGTAGATATGTCTATACGTGAGTTGGTTATGAAAATAAATTAATGTTAATGATTGATTGGTTCGCTAAATTACTATTGTGGTTCGATTAGAGTTACTGAATGAAGTTTCGGGCTGGTGCGATAACGTATTTGTTTCCGCCACCACGGTACACATATACATCATCGTATCGTTCTGCGATAGCGATTAGTGTAGCTTTTTCAGTCGTGTTCTGTGGCGACACTGTAATGTACGCATTGAGTCGGTCGTAATCGTTGTTAATATCTAAAGAGCGCGTGCTAATTCGGTAGTCGTTGTTTCGTTCGTAGTTGGCAAGTTGGAACGTTGCGTGGTTCTGTTTGTTACAACGGGTATCTGAGCCGATTGACGTGTGGTCGACGGGCATATCCATGTCGTAAAATGCAGTGCTGAATAGTGTGTATGGAATGTCTCGGCCTAGTTCATCAAAGACGGCGCGGAAAAAGCCCTGAATACTAATCTGACCGTCTGTTTCGTCGGCCTTTGTGTGTCCTGAAGCTAATCGCTTCAGTTCCATTGTGCGAACTTTATCCATCACAGTTTCCGACAGGTTGGTTTCGGTCTGAGCTTCAGCGGTTGCAGTAGTTCCCTGCATACCTACACCAATGGGAGTGTACTACTTATACTTAACGGTATAGATTGGGACTAAGTGCTATAGAAAACTTTAATAGGTATCCAAATAAACAGACCACTGTAAGTAGACTACGTTGTGAGAATGATGGGTAGTGAGTTCTGGTAGTGGGTTCACACTATGCTACGAATAGTGGTGTGTGGTGGTAGTTACTGTGGCATTAGTCGGAGTTGGTTCGTGCGACTTTCGTGGGTGTAGCCCCATTTTTCAGCGACATTTGCGATTGTGGCACTGAAGCTTTCGATGGTGTTTTTGTCCATGTGAACATCAATTGAATGTTCGGTGACTTCAATTTTTTCTGTGCCGGTGTCTGTCAGTACGTCGGTTAGTACGTCGGCCAATTCAGCGGCGATAGGGTTTGCATTTTGGTATTCAATACTTGGGCGTTCTGTGGTGTTTGTTCCAAACATCATCTGAATAGTCACACCATAGGTATATAAAATTTATGCTATGGGGTTGTTTATAAGGAATCTTCCAAATATGAATTACAGTTTGATAGTTGTTGTAAGTAGTATGCTAATGGAAGTATAATCGCAGTGGTAATTGTTGGTGGAATTAGTATTACAGTTGGATTATGTCCATATGGTAACGATGTAATGAGCCATAGTGAGGTTACTATATTGATAAGAAATAAGAGTATAATCGCCCATAGTATGAAATTCATTTTCCATACGTCCCAAATTTCTTTTTCAGACATATGTGTATCATCAATACAATTTTCGTATTGATTGTCATTACTTGTCATTGCTTATCCGTTAACGGACTTCCCGCTAATATATCACGGTCTGCCTTCATATTTGTTTCAATTAATCAAAATAATCGCTCATAATAAAACATCGTACACATTACTTTCAATCAATTCATGCTATGTGCGGATCATTCAATGTGCATTGAATAGTACTTGTTAATTACAGTTGTTATCGTAATCAAACTAACCACGGTTATGATTACTAACAAAGCAACCATTTCACTGGTAACTGTGAACGGAATTAAATCATGGTTGACAACTGTAGATATTGTATCCCATCTTGTATTGATTGACTCATTTATCAAATCGAGATACAAATACACTGTTAGACCAATATATAACAACCCAAACCCTATGACTATTGGAACAACAATCATTTCACCCGTCCCATCGGATGAATTTTTATTATTATTATGTTTTACCATTTTACCAATTGCGTTCTTTTTCAGTCATTCTCATATTGATCATAGTAGGCAAAAGTAGTCACTCATAAATAAAACATCACTCTGAAAATAGAATTTTCCACCCTACAATCATACAACACACAAAAAATGCCATTACTATGAAAACATATCTAACTGTGAGTTGATCAAAATATAAAGGTGAAAACACAAATCCAACTATAACACTCATGATTGTAGTAAATGGAATACTCAATAATAGTAGTCCTAATAAAGATTTATGATAACTGTACAACCTTTCATTAGGTGGTTGTTTTAATTTGTGAGAATCATTCATTAGTGTGTTATTTATCTCAGCAATATTCTAATTGTTCAAATACATTTAATAATTCATGTAATATAAAGCATTACATTTTAAAAACAATCACCACAAAATTGCGTACTATTCAACACACTTTATTCAATGTGCCTAAACTGTGTATTCAGCTTCGACCATATCACCAATGGCTTGTGTGTATTTTTCGTGTGTAATAATTTTGTAATTGGACGGCATGAAGACAGGAACATTTAGGGTAATTTCACCATTTTTAAGAAGGGTAGCGAAATTTTTGACGACTTCATGAATGTTACGACTTTTAATATCATCAACATCAATATGTTTCATTTTCCCTTGCGTGTGTGCATATTCCTCACCACTCTTATGGTTGTAATACCGATTTTCTTTAATACTCATCGTAGTATCTTTTGGAGACACATAATTCTCAAATACACTTTTTAACGGTGTTTGTCGGTAATCAGTGTATTCATCATTATGGTGTGGCCAAATAACACTTTCAAACGCCAGTGCCGCAACAACTTCACCTGTTGGAAGTACTGCCATTAATTCCTTTGCATAATCAACAATTCCGTTAGTTTCACTTGACAGAACGACAGTTTCCCCATTCGGGTCACATTGAACATAGTCACACCCTCTAATAGAATCCGAAGGTGACGACAGTGAAAATGCAGTCACTTCATTACCGTGCTTATCAACGTCACGGTAATTCCCGTCTTCATCTTTGAGAGTGTACACAGTAAGCCCGCTAAATGCACAATCACGCTTATCAACCACTGTGTCGCCGTCAATTCGTTCGATTTCGTGTTCCGACATAGTACACCTCAATAGAACACTCACAAATATATAAAACTTATGCTATCGACCTGAATAGACATAAAGAGAATAATAGAACCAAATATGAATATCATTGATATTGTACATCATATCCCATAAGTCCATAAGCGGCGGTGTGAGCTATCTACAACAAACACCACTGTTACTATTGATTGGTGAAAGAAAAGCACACAAGAGCCATGTGTGCCGTACTATTCACACTGTGTGGGTTAGTTTACTTTCCTGTGACCTTTTCGTAGTTTTTGGTGTTTCGACACGAATCAGTCGAATCAGGGTTTTCGTGGTCGTAGTTTGGACAGCCGAGGAAAAAGCCGTACTGACCCTCTCGGAGTACCATAACCGGCGTTCGGTCTTTGTTCGGGTCAGCCTCACACACATCACACGTACACATATGTTCAGGTAGGTCTTTCAGTTCAGCAACCTTTGGCTTGAGGTTGCCCCACCAACCGTCAGGGTTACTTTCAGTAGGTGCAATGCGTTTAGTGTGAGTAGCGGCGGCAATCGCATTGTCACGGTAGTAAAGAACCACACGGTGGGCGTCAGTACCTTTGTCCCGAACCTTCCCATTCACAAGCGACGTGTACCAATACACTTCAAAGCCACCACGAACCGTAGTAGCCAACACTTTTTCCTTAGTGCTAATAGCTACAATGTCGTCTTCTTTCGGGTTTACTTCCCGCCACTCATTATCATCCGCATTTGCACGCGCCATAACTTCGGCTTCTCCGGTTTTCTGAAAGGTGGTTCCGTGTTCGATCTCAGTCTGAACCGCTTCGGTTGCTCCCTGCATATCTACATAGATGGGGATATAACATATAAAGTTTACGCTTAATTAGGACTAAATGCTACTATTACAGCCCCAAGTTGGTGAAAACAACCTAATTCATGCCAAATGTGGCAGTGAAAACAAGTCTATAATGTTGAAAGTACTGAAAACAGTAGGTAGAAGTCTTGCGTCGTCTGTTTTACTATTCAGGTAGTTGGTTTGGTGTTAATTCATTAGACAAAGTAGCTCCGCCAAAGGTAGAATCAAGTACTACAATATATTATCATCATCATTTTCAGTCGACCCCCACGGGTTTCAGTGGGTATTGGAGGTCGACCGAAACTCATCACCAAAAACCAAGGTTTTAAGACTCATACCACCCAAACAAAACATGGTATTAACAGAACCCTTGCGGTTTAGAAACGGATACAACGACTGGACGACTGACGGAGTATTAACAGAACCATAGTGGATTAGAAATTGCCTAAATCATGCCTTCTTGAACCATAGGAGACACACACCCACAGTCTCCCAAACCGCTCCGTTGGTCGTCTTCACAGCGATTCCCATGCGGGCAAATGAACGTTCCCAATCCGTCAGTCGTCCAGTCGTTGTATCCCATTTCGGTAAGGAATTGTTCCTTCATGACTCATTTGAATACAGGTGGTATATGTATATAAACCTTACGCTAAATTAGGACTAAATGCTATCATTACAGCTCTAAGTTAGTGAAAACAACCTAATTCACGTCCAAAATGGTAGTGGAACTAAGCTAATATCACCGAAAGTGCTGAAATCGGTGGGTAGAAGGTCTGCGTAGTAACAATAGTATTAAATTTTTATTCTATAAGAATGGTTAAAGTATGGTATTTTATAGGAATGGTTGCTATTAAACAGTCTTATATAGACAGATTTATTAGTATAGGTGAGTATTGTGTATGTATGACGCCTTCAGAAATTAGGAATATACTTTCTGAGAATGGGATTCCAATTCAAATGGATGAACATGAATCAGTTGGTTCGTGTCGTCGCGTTTCCAATGAGGTCTATAAGGCTATTGAGCCTTATGTTAATGATGAATCAATTCATCTTGTTCAAGGACAATTCATTGGTGAAAGCAACGCACAGCATTTTTATGTGAAAATTGGTGATTCTATTATTATTGATCCAACAGTTTCACAATTTACGTATGACAATTGGGTTGATAGAAAAGCAGACACATATATTGAATGTGATTTAATTCCCGATGATGGAATTATTACAGCAGATATGGAAACGTTGTTTGACAAATACCAATAAACTGTGAATAATTTCTTTATTTGTAAACGTATTTTTGACTATCTGTAATGAGTCCATCTAAACATTGTGTGTTCATATTTTCAACCACACTATGTGAACGAACCGTCCATGCAAAGTGATTAAATTCATCATTCATACACATATCACTACAAATTTCACTAATCATTGAATAATGAAGACTCAGTCCATTCAAATTGAATTGTGCTACCAACTTATACCCACGTTGCAAGGACGTTATTGCATTTGACGGTATACCCTCTTTTGAAACATATTCAATAGGCGTACACAACAATACAGTTTCATATTCATCAGGAATTGACTTTACTATCTGTGGATCAAATGACTGATAAATCACCGTATTATTTGCCCGTTCACATAACTTAACAGTTTCACCAACAACATCATAATCTTTTATTTCTACTATTAACGGTGACTCAATTTTTGATAATACATCTTGAAAAGTTGGAATCACCTGATTACTATTCCTAATAGTATATTCTTGTATTTCATCTACCGATAGATTAGATACTTTCCTATCATTACCACACAATCGTTTTAAATTTGAATCATGAAATACAATAGGAATACCATTAACACTTTCACGAATGTCTAATTCAATATAATCACAATAATCAGTAGCATTTAAAAATGCCTGTACTGTATTCTCGATATTATCGTTAGCAAACCCACGGTGTGCAACAATTTTCACAGTTACTTAGGAATTACTCATACAAATGCATAATCTTTTGTTCGTTCAATATTTTTCATCTGTCTATCAATCATCCGCTGTCGTTTTTCACTTTTCAACTCAGCTTTTCGCTCATCCCACTTCTTGCGACTGTAAACCTTTGTTTCACTTGCAAGGAACCACTTAGCGACAGCCCTAGAACCATGTTCATGCGTGTAAATGGCCATTCTAGTCCCATCATATAGTTCGACTAACAGACTGTGGCCTATATCATACCCTCTAAATGTGACTGCCACACCTGAAATAATCGTAGCCGTACAACGAACATCATTTCCTTTTTGAACACACTCAATACCAACAGTATCACCAATACTAAGTGGTGAATCTGTGATTATTTGGTCGTCTTTTTCCTGTCGAACATCGGTCGACACTTTGCGGCCATTTGTTCCGTGCATACCTATCCATTATCCCGTGGGTATATATAATTAATGGTTTAGACCGCATTATATACGATTAACATTATAGGAACCATTCAAATCACCCTACTCAAACGTTGTAACTCATAGGACTCATAATACGGTACTGTGAAAAGTAACGATACTATTCAAACCGCCTTATCAGTCGTTCTTACGCTCTAAGAGGAGGTCGTCAATGACACGCGCTTTAGTCATGAGAGCTTTCATGGTGTCATCCTCAGACGCTTTAGAGTGCTTTTCAAACATCTCATCGGCAAGGTCTTCGAGTTCCTCAGTCGGCAAGTGTTCAATCGAGCATCGGTAAGTTTCGGTGTTGACTTGTGTTCCCATTACATATGGTTAGAATACTCCCATGTACATAAGTGTTTATGTTTGTAGTTAGGACTGGTTGCTATAGAAAAGTTTAATAGGTGTCCAAATAAACAACCAATCAAGTACTACAATATATTACTATCATATACACATTACACTAACACTCATATTAACTAATGTAACCACATTTAATTACATTCAAAAATATATCCCCACGGATTTCTCTCATAGATCGTTAAAATGTAACCACATTTAGTTACATTGGCTAATAACCATACAAATCTGAAATGAAAAGCGGTAAACACTCACTCACAAAGATACCATTAGGTGTATGGTTGTAGTGGTTGGTGTGAGTTACTTGTATGAGTAGGCACACAAGCGGTGTGTGCGATTATAGAATGGTTCGGGTTGTTTAGTATGTGTTACGACGAAACCGCTCTAAGGTAGTTTTAGACGACTGCGATTACCGTCCAAATTTCATCTTCATGTTCAGGGAATACGTCTTCTTGAATTGAAGCCCGAAGCCCGAATAGTTCCAACTGTTCTTTAATTTCTTTCGCAGTCTGTTCGACGTTATCATGGTCAAACTCATCAATGCGAACCCGAACCGTTTGTTTTTCAGGGGCGTCAGGGTATTCAGTTTTCACAACTCCGGGGGCAATATTATGTTCGATCACTTTTTCGCCCGGAGCCATTTCAAGTGTTGGAAAAATCAGGTCATTCCCTTCTTGAACGATCTTACAAATCACGTCAAGGTTTGGATTTTCATTTTCCATGTCACGCGAGACGTTTGCGTAGCGACCGTTATCAATAGTCGACACAATGTCGCTATCCTCATCAATGGGTAGCTTCTCGAAGTTTTCCGGCGTAAATTCCATCTGACCGTGGTGCGTCGACACTTTGTAACCTTTAGTTCCCTGCATACTACCATAGAACACCCCCATATACATAAGTGTTTATGTTTGTAGTTAGGACTGGTTGCTATAGAAAAGTTTAATATCCATCTAAATAAACAGTCAGGCAAGTGGGTAAGTTGATCAATCCCCTAATTCACAGAAATCTAAAGATAGAATACGATAACAACAATATGTGATGATACACAAACCGCAACAACGCCGTGAGAATACTATTCTTGTGTATCTATATTATCCACGTTATCCTGATATTCAACCTCATCAGCCGCTTGTCTGAGTGCATACGCAACATCTTTAGGGGGTATACCAGACTCGGCGGCGTCAAGTGCATAATCAGCTACCAACGCCTCAACATCCGACCAATCATCCGGTTCCGATATACCCGTTCGTTTCATTTGTTCCGACATATTCCAATAAAATATCCCCATATACATAAGTGTTATTGTGTTTAATAGGGCTAACTACTATAGAAAAGTTTAATAGCTATCCAAATAAACAACCAATCAAGTACTACAATATAATACTATCATTATTTCTCAGTCGACCCCACGGGTTTCAAAGGGTATTGAAGGTCGACCGAAAACTATCACCAAAAACCAAGGTTTTAATACTCATACTACCCAAACACCACATGGTATTAACAGAACCATAGTGGATTAAAAAAGAAATAAGTAGGATGATGGCCCTACTGTCGTCGTGTATTAACAGTATTAACAGAACCATAGTGGATTAAAAAAGAAATGGGACACCGATTACATTAGACAATTATAAATAGTATTAATAGAACCAACAGTGGATTAGAAAATATAAGAGTAGAATCAAAGAAAAATGACTATTACAAATTCGGGTTTCGCTCACCCACGGTGAGGCTTGGGTGTCGTTCCTTACGCTCTTGTTCGCGGTCGTAGCGGTCACGTTCCATTTGTCGCTCTTGTTTGACGGTAAGAGCTTCACGCATCGCATAGTATGCGTCTTCACCTTCTAGGAGGAGAATGTCCCTACTGTCGTCGTCTGTTTTTCGTTGTAGCATAGCAGTGTCTTCTTTTGGACGATTCGTCACATCATCAAGTCGTACTGACAGTTTGAGAGTTGGCGTTTCCAGTGTGAGACGGTGGTTATAAGTATCGTGGTCGAATTTGACTTTCTCGGTGTCAAACCGTTGTCCGATCAAAACAACAGCTTGTTCAACGTCGTATTCATCACAATCAGGGTTTGTCATAGCGGCCACATCATCAACGTCCCATACATTATCCATTGTTACAGTAGTTCCTTGCATACTACCATAGAATAGCCCCATATACATAAGTGTTTATGTTCTCTGTTGGGACTATAAGCTATAGAAAGTTAACTTATATCGGTATCTTTAATAGGAACCCGTCGAAACAGTTCAGTGAGTATAGTACTATTATTGTATGAATGAATCGTACTATTCGTATGTGATTTTTGACTATTTACTGTTGTTAATTTGTTGGGTTGTTTAATTGTCTGCTTGCGCTGAAATGTGAAGGTGTACTGTGTCTGTGGTACTTTTTTCGCTGTTCACGAATACCCCATTTTTGTTTTGAATGGTTCGTTTGTCTAAGAGGTGAAATTCACTCTTTGGAGACATTTTAAATGTGACTTTGAGTGAAATGTTTGAGACTATTGAAATCTGTGAAAGGTGTCCGTCAATCACTTGTTGGAGGTATTGAAGTTTTCCGATTAGTCCCCCATCAATAGTTTTCCCCCGCGTGAAGTGACCGCGTTTGTCAGTGACACGAACGCCATTCTTGTAATTAATGAAAGTCAGCATCTTTTTCGCCCCGTTCTCAACATCATCAACGGTCTTGTGTGCAAGTTTTGTCCCCTGCATACCTACTCCAATGAACGGGCACTACTTATATTTAATGGTATTAGATGGGACTAAGTGCTATAGAAAAGTTTAAAGGTACAATTACTGCGTGTGGTTTTATTTGTAATCAACCCCACTACAATACTATTCAATACTATTCAAAATTTCTGCCGGAAGTTCACCACCTGTCATAGTGTGGCCAGTAACGATAATTTCTTTATCCCCACGATTATTTTTAAATCGCTTATCCGTAGCGCGGATAAATGTGTATCCTAATTCTTTTAGCACCTTACACAGCCCCGGAATTGCTGACTTTCTAAATGCGGCGTTTTGACGGTCACAAGTGAATTTAATCCCCGCAGGGTCATTTGTAGTTTTGGCTACCCATTCGACAGTGAATCTATTACCAATCCAGTCCGATTTACTTGACACATTAAATTTCTCACACGCTTTTTCATTCACATCATTCGTGAGAGTAGCAAAAAACCACTCAGCCATTGTTTCTGTTTCACTATATTTTCTCAGTGCCTTTGACGGGTGTTCAGACTTGTTCGATTGCATTGGGTAGTCAAATGCCATGTTTCATAGTTAATCGCCAACCATATAAATTTATTGCATTAGGTTAGACTATATGCTATGGTAAGTGTTAGAATATGAATGATACTATTGATTGGTTGTGACTATAAGA
>LKMJ01005241.1_pt1 | contig 12218 bp, 14 predicted proteins | sample 643391 | NCBI WGS metagenome assembly LKMJ01 (sample SAMN04112250, study PRJNA286221) | soda lake metagenome | biome: soda lake; feature: Kulunda Steppe; material: water; isolation source: sample PL-Br10 brine of Picturesque Lake | place: Russia: Kulunda steppe | collected 2010-07
GCGGCCTGCAGGATGAAGGCGGTTTCCTCATCAAGTTCACCGTCCTCGTCCCGGGCGATGTCGTTGAAGGTGACGGTTTGACGCTCGTTCCGTGCCTCAATCAGCAGTTGTGCCAGGGCCTCATCGAACAGCGGCACTTCCTCTTCGTGGAAAAGCAGCTCGTCGGCGTCGTCATCTTCCTGGGTCAGCAGCTCAAAGAGCTTTTCGTTGATGTCCCGATCTGTCTGGCTGGCTGAATCCGACAGCGACATGTCGCTCAGGTTGTAGGTGCCGTCGTGCAGCTTACCCAGCGCATTCTTGCGCTCTTCTTCGCGCACGCTGTCATCGAAGAAGGTGGTGGGCACGACGTTGGCCAGCAGCACATCATCCACCCCAGTGGTGGTGAAGGTGCTGGCGAAGGTCACGTCACTGAAACCGGGAACCGAGGCCTCATCACCCACGGCGTCACCCACCGCATCGAAATAGCGCGCTGCTGCCTCGCGGGCTGGGAGAAACGCATCCCGGAAGGGCTGCAGTTCCGGGTTGGACAGCGAGCGGTCGGGATTGGCCAGAATCTGGAAGTTGGGCGCGCCGACCAGCGGAGTGCCGGTGTCGGTGGTGACGCCATTGGTCATGGCCACGACGTATTTGGTGTTCGGACGCAGCGGCTCCTGGGGCAGAATCCGCAGGGCATTGTCGGTGCCCCCGTCGACGCTGATCACTTCAGTGCGCACCTGCGCGTCTTCGTCTTTCAGGTCCTCAAGGATGGCAGTGCCTTCATCGACATCATCACTGTCGTCACTTTCAATCAGAGTGAGGGCACGCTCCAGGCGGTCTGCGCGGGACATTCCGAGCACTTCGCCGTCACCGGGGAAGAGCGGGTCGCCACTGGCCAGGGTCAGGGGGATCAGGAAGACATTCTGATTGGGGTTGGGTACGATGTTGTCGTCGTCATCTTCAATGAAGCTGCGGGCATCGACGCTGTCCGGATCGATGCTCTCGCTGATCTTGATGTCAAAAGGCGAGAGAACAGAGTTGCCGTCGAGAAAGCCCAATGCCTGGGTCACCGGGTTGAAGTCCGGCGAGTCCGGGTCGGTGAAGTTGCCATCGAGCATGGTGCCGTCGTCTGCATCATTCAGAAACAGCAGTGCGTCGTTCGGCAGGGGGAATTCGGAATCCAGGGGCTCAACAACCGGGTGGGGGCCTTGTTCAATGGCAGAGGGCCCGGACGTGTTGATGACGTTGGTGGCGCCTTCGTTATTGCTGGTTTCGCCGCCACTTTCCAGGCAGCCGGCCAGTCCCAGGCTGGCAATGGCGACTGCGAGAATGGATCTATTGTAAGTATGCATGTTCTCTACCTTTTTGTTGTTTCGGTCACATACAGCGGACTAAAGCCTCAGGTAGGGCTGTTCGCATCTGTTCCGGAGACCGAAACGGGGTGAGGTTCAAAATGGTTCCGATGTAATTAAATTTTTCTCAATCGTTGCGTTTGGTAACTGGTAAGTGCGAGGGGCCTTTGTGGTAGAGTCCGGGCCCGGTCGGGGGCGTGGCGAGCCAGTGCACCTCGACTATCATTAACACTATGTCCATCGCGCATTGGAGGTGCCGGCTGCGCCGCCGGTCACTGACTTCGGTGATGGCTTCATCCTTGCTGCCGGGGTTTGGCCTGTGGCAATACTGTCTTTTAAGAAAAAAGCGCGTGCGAAGCGTTTTGAACAGGCTGTCCAGCCTCACCTGAAAGGGATGTATCGTTTTGCCTACCGTTTGACGGGCAGGCAGGAGGATGCAGAGGACCTTGTTCAGGATGTGCTGACGCGACTCTATCCCAGAGCGGAAGAGTTGTTTGAGATTGAAAAGCCCGGAGCCTGGCTGAATCAGGTGCTCTACCGCCAGTTCATTGACATGACACGGCGCAGCGCCTGGCATGCTGAACGGGTGGCCTCGGATGTTGTGTCGGCCGAAGCCGCTCAGGATTTTTTTGATTCCCTGTTGTCTGTGGAAAAGGAGCCGGAGTGGTTCCTCAGTCAGGAGCAGTTGCGCGGAGCTGTATCCAGAGCGCTGGATGGGCTCTCCCCGGATGAGCGGAGCCTGCTGCTGATGCATGATGTGGATGGTTGGAAACAGCAGGACATTGCGCATGTACTCGATATTGCCGTGGGTACGGTAAAATCCAGACTGAATCGTTGTCGTACCCGTTTAAGAGCAGAATTGAGTGAAGTGCTGGAACCTTTTCTGGATGAGATACGTTCCAGTGACCAGAGGTGAAAAGAGATGGCATGCAGGGACATTCGAAACGAGCTGATTGCTTACGCATCCGGAGAGGCGCTTGATGAGGACAGTCTCAATGCCGTCCGTGAACACCTTGCTAAGTGCCCGGAGTGTGAGCATCGGTTGCGCTGGGAACAGCGGGTGCACGAGGCTGTCCAGAGCGAAGAGGTGCCGGAACCGAGCCCGGATTTCGAGCGGCGTGTACTGAAGGCAGCCACGGCAGAGCAGGGCGGTGAAGCTCCCCGTTGGGTCTGGCACTCACTGGTGGGTGGTGCGGTTGCTGCGGCTCTGGTGGTGGGCATTATGGTGGGCACCGGCATGGACTCCGGAGGTGATCCGTCACAGGATGCCGATGTGCCGGAAGTGGTCGAGGCTGAGCCGCTGTGGGAGCGTGAGGAGACGGTTCGCCTGTCATTCAACTCCCGCTCCAGGCTTGATGACGTAAGCCTCACCATTGAACTGCCGCCGCACGTTGAAATGACTCGCTTCCCGGGGCACCAGGAGCTGACCTGGAAAGTGGATCTGGAACCCGGTGACAACGTCATCGCCCTGCCGCTGCGTGTGGCCTTCCCTGATGATGGGGAGATTGTGGCGCATCTGGGAGAGGGCGATGACCGGCGGACCTTTGTGGCGCCAATACCGGGGCTTTCCGAAACCCAGGAGGAGCCGGCTTTATGACGGAAGGAGGAGGCACAGGTCAATACTGGGCTCGTGGCGTCATCACACTGATCATCGTATTGTTCAGTTGTTCGCTTGTCGCGGATGATGATCTCGATGGAGTGACCATGCGCATGGTTACGGATGAGGATGAGCTGTCCGATGAAGTCATGCGCGAGTTGGACCTGAATGCACCAGTGCAGCTGGATCAGGATGAACCCGATGAGGTGATGGAAGCGGGCGAACACGAAGAGATGACCGAGGAGGTGATTGAGGACAGTGGCGATCTGCAGGATGAGATCACTGACGATATCACGGACGAGGAAGAGACTCTGGCGGATGAGCTCGATGACGTGATTGATGAGGATAGTGATCTCAGGGATGAGCTCGATGACCTGATTGATGAGGATGATGACATCACGGATGACCTTGAAGATGTGGAGGAAGAGCTGGATACAGAGCTGTAACATGACCCCTGCCCGATGGTTGGCAATTGGCTACTATACTTTTTAGGTTGAGATTTGTTCGTAATCCGACCTGCGCCCAGGAGCCGCTTTGACCGACCGTGCAAGCCCTTTATTGGTTTTAATGTCTACCCTGCTTGTGGCGATCCAGGTGGCTGCCGGGGAGGTGGGTGACTCTTCTGCCCGTGAGCCTGAGGCCCTGCTCCAGGAAGGTGTTGAAGCCTTCAATGAGGGGGAGCTGGAGCAGGCGCGTGATCTGCTGGAGCAGGCGCGTTCTGCCGGGGCGAGCGGCACAACGCTGCGATACAATCTCGGTGTCGTCTATTACCGTCTCGGTGATTACGGCGCATCCGAGGCCGAGTTCAAACAACTCCTTGACACACCTCACCGGGCCCTTGCCCTGTTCAATCTTGGTCTGGTCGCTCAGGCCGACGATCGGGAAGAAGAGGCGCTGGTCTTCTTTAAAGCGTCTCTGAACGAGACTGATGAGGACGGGCTCCGGCGTCTGGCGCGTTCGAAAATTGAAGGGCTTGCAGGGGAGGCTGAGGATGAATCCCCTGAGCGGTCCGTCAATGGCGTTATATCTCTTTCTGCCGGCTATGAGGACAATCTGTCACAACGCCCCAACGAGGCACCCTCCTTGCTTTCCGACGGTTTCAGCGATCTGTTTGTTGGGCTCAGGGGGCGTCCTCTGCAGCGTGATTCAGCAGAGGTTGTAAACGCTCTCGAAGTCCAGGGCACTCTTTATCGGCGTCATTACCATGATGAGGGCGATTTCAGTTCCGATCTGGGCCGTCTGGGCCTTTACTGGATTCGTGACCGGGGCCGCCAGAAACAGGCCATCGGTCTGCAGCAGGCTTATCTTCGATTCGGTGGTTCGTCCCGGGAATGGCAGACGACTCTGGATCTGAGGCACCGTTTTGATGAGTGCTTCGGTGCTGGGGCAAGTCGCTGCCAGCTGCGCTTTCGGGCAACCCAGGTTACCCCCTACTCGGGTTCCGAGCCCGTTCGCGGTCAGCGCTACCGCCTCGATGCCAGTTATCAGAAACGACAGAGCAACTGGCAGGGGCGGCTGAGCTACCGGGCCGAGTACAATGATCGGCGGGATCTGGAATTACCTGAAGACCGCGAGGCAGGCGAAGAGCCGTTGTTTTTTTTCAGTTACTCCCCGATCCGCCACGGTCTGTCTTTTAGAACACGCTATCTCGGATTTGGTGCCGTGCGCCCGGGAGCCACTCTGGCCTATCGCTACAGTGACTACCCTGACCCGTTCCGCCTGCCCGAGAGCGGGCGTCGTATTGACCATCGCTACCAGGGCACGCTCAGCGCCGACTGGCGGGTAAACCCTGCGTTTTCGGTGGTGGGGCAGGGGCGCTATATCCGTAATGAAAGCACTCTGGATCGATTTGATTACCGCAATTATGTGGCCCAGCTCAGCGTGCGGTATCAGTTCTAGGCTCTGACGGGGTGGCTGTTATTTTGCAGAACCTGTCAGTGTGGCTATTGATTCACCGGGGGTGCCTAGATATTCTCCGGGACAAGTGTTGGGCAATAGTGCGGCAGAGACCTCAATGAGTGAATGGCAGGTAGACGTGGGCCGACAGACGGCTCAGCACAGCAGCGGGTTGGTATTGACCTTTGAGGGAAAGCCCAAAACGCGCCACTTCTCCGGAACGCCGACCCATGTGCCTGACGGCATGCCCTCACTGGATCTGGTGCGTCTTATCCGTGAAGGCTACCAGGCGTTTGAGGATGCCTGGCCTGAGGGAGGGGCGCCCGCACAGAGCGAGCCCTGCGCTGGAGCTGCGGGAAAGGAAGACAATGGCGCGGGGGTGAAAGTGAGTCACCGTCGCCCCCGTCGCCGGCTCAACCGCAGCTGAGTTACCAGGGCAGTTCCGAACCATCTGAATGGCGGAACACGCCTGAGGTCTCCAGAGTCAGCTCATCCACACGTTGAATCAACCGCTCTGCTGCAATATCCGGTGTGATATGTCCGTTGTAGCCCGTCATGGCGGTTTTCACGAAGCCGGGGTGAAGGATGGTCACGGCAATGCCCCGGGGCTTGAGGTCCACTGCCAGTGATTTCCCCGCCGCATTCAGTGCTGCCTTGGTCATGCGATAGCCGTAGCGCCCTCCGGAATCATTATCCGCAATGGAGCCCATGCGTGAGGTCATCAGTGCCACCTTGCCGCCTTCGCGGATCAGGTCGAGCAGTGCCAGGGTGACTTTGATTGGTCCCAGCGTGTTGATCTCGAACTGGGTCTGGATTCGCTCCCAGTTCATGTCCTGGAGGGATTCATCGGTCAGCAGTCCCGCATTGTTGAAGAGGACGTCAATCTTCTGGTCTCCGATCTCACGTCGGGCCCGGGCAAGACTGTCGTCACTGGTGACGTCGACCCCTTCAATGATTCGGGCGCCAGTATCTTTCAGCTCCTCGGAAGGGGCTCGGCACAGCGCTGTGACGGTGTTGCCTGCCGCCTGCCACTGGCGGGTCAGTTCCAGTCCAATGCCGCGGTTGGCACCGGTGATGACAATATGCTGGTTCATACGGAGCTCCTTTGTGCGGGCCGTTGCCGTCATCTGTAATGGTGAATGGGCTGCTTTTTCTGGCAAAGTCATATCCTGTTGCTCAGAAGCACCATTGATAACCTCTTACGGCAATCCATGACAAGAAAATATCCGTAGAGAGCACAAATCTGATAACAGGAGGATAGTACTGTGGTGTACAGAAAAACGTTGCTCGCCGGTTGTGTCTGCGCCCTGGCATCAGGCGCTGCCATGGGGCAGGACGGCTGGTCCGGTGATGTGGAGGCTGGACTTAACCTGACCTCCGGCAATACGGATGAGACCAGTATCAACAGTCGGGCCGATGTGACCCGCGACTGGGCGGACTGGCGCCAGAATGTGGTGCTGCAGCAGCGCTACACAGAGCAGGATGATCAGCGTACCGCTGAACGCTATCAGGCGACCAGCCAGCTCGACTACAAATTTACCGACCACGACTATGTGTTCCTGCGTGGCCGCTATGACGATGATTCGTTCAGCGGCTATGAGTTCCAGGCCTCTGCCTCAGGTGGTTATGGCCGTCGGGTCTGGGAGGAGTCGGAGAGCTTCCTCGATACCTCGATTGGTGCCGGTTATCGATACAGCCGTTTTGACGTACCGGATGCTGACGAAGGCAAGCGCCGTGAGGAACCCATCGGCCGGCTTGCGGCCAATTTCCGCTACAAAATCACGCCTACTTCGAGTTTCCGCCAGGAGCTGGAGTCGGAAGTGGGGATGGATGACGGAGAGTCGCTGTCCAAGTCAAAAACATCCTTGCAGGCCAATCTGATGGGCTCTCTGGCCATGCGACTGTCCTACACGGTTGAGCGGGATTCAAACCCGCCGGAAGGGGTGCGTAATACCGATACCATCACCAACATCACGCTGCTCTACGATTTCTGATGGTTTTTCGATGACGAAAAAAGCCCCGTCAGGTGACCTGACGGGGCTTTTTTGTCGTTTCAGGAACGGTGGTGGTGATCAGCTGTCGGAGAGCTCATCAACACGCTCCTGAACGGAGGGGTCGGAGTTGTAGGCAACGGCGATGGCGTTGTATTCCTCAACGGACATGCCAGCCTCTTCAATCACCTCGACCATTTCAGTCTGAGCTTCCTGCTGGAGCTCGCGCGCTTCGTCTTCAGAATCAGCGGCTTCGATCTGGGATACGTACTCTTCGCGTACGTCACCGATCTCGTCCTGCAGTGAAACAAAGTCTTCCAGCTCCTCGTCAGAGAAGTCAGCCTGCTCCTGCTGCTCAGGCTGGCCCATGCCTTCCTGACCCTGTTCCTGCTGCTGCTGTTGCTGCTGCTGCTCCTGACCTTCGGCTTCGCCGCCGTACTCCTGACCAACAGCGTGCATGCCAGTGGTACCCAGAGCGATACTGATTGCGAGAGCGGTCATCTTGAGTTTCATGGTGTTGCCTCCTGCTTCAGGTTTCAGGATGTGTTTTGAATTCACCCAGAACACAATCAAGCAGCGTGCCAACATTGAAAAAATCAATAAAAACAAATGGATAGGTTTTTGTTAATCTGAGGTAACTGAAAGTGGCTGCACTTTGATCCGTGACAATGAGGCGATCTGCCACACAAGGCCGATCGGCGAGGCAGTCTGCCTCACCGCAGTCGGATCCGTATCTGATCGCCACCTTCCACGGGGCGTACTTCAATGGGGATGTCACCTGGGGGTGGGGTGCTGAGCACCTGGTCCAACCGTTGGTGGTCATCGATGCGCTGCAGTATGCTGCGGTGTGCCGGTTCCGGGATTCGGTCCATAGGCAGCGTCAGCTCGGCCGGGAAGTCAACCGGAGGCGGCTCCTCAGTGGACTTGGGCTCTTCGGCCGACTCTTCTGCGGTAACCGGCACAGTCAGGAATGCGGCTGCCAGTATTATCATGAACGCGTACAGTTTCATGGGTGCTTCTCCAGTGTGAATGCGCTTGCCCTCGCATACACCAGAAAAAGGAGGGGTCCTGTTGCAATTATATGGGTTTTTCGGGGGGAGGGGTACGGAATTGGATCACGCCAGGCGTCCGTGCCACCGGCAGGCACGCCTGGCGCTATTGAGATGAAATAGTAGTGCCTGTCAGTCGGACATCCCGTCCACCCGCTCCTGAATCTCGGGATCGGAATTGTAGGCTACGGCAATGGCGTTGTATTCCTGAACGGACATGCCGGCCTCTTCAATAGTCTCTACCATTTCAGACTGCGCTTCCTGTTGCAGCTGACGCGCCTCATCCTCGGAGTCGGCATTTTCAATGCGTGACACGTAATCTTCACGCACCGCGCCAATGTCGTCCTGCAGATCAACGAATTGCTGCAGTTCCTCGTCAGAGAAGTCTGTCTGCTGCTCCGGCTGCTCCATGCCCGGGTCCTGTTGCTGCTGGTCTTCAGCGCCCCCGTAGTCCTGCCCGAAGGCCATTGGAGTGCTCATGCCGAAGGCGATGCTGATGGCTAGTGCGGTCATTTTGAGTTTCATGGTCCTGTTCCTCCAGTGTGGATGGTGATCCCTCCAGAGAGGCATTCATAGATCATGCCAGTTGCTGGGATTTCCTTTAATTATTGAAAAGCTGTAAGAATTTGCGCCGGTCGATCCGTTCGCGGTCAATTCAGGGTGTGTCATAATGACACATAGGGCAGGAGGGTGTGTCATCCTGCCCCTTTCCTATGTGCCAACGACTGGGTTCGTTCATGCGTCTGCCGCGTTTTGCCAACCTCCACCTGACACTGGTGGTGACCATTGTCCTGCCGCTGCTCTTGATCAGTGGTATCGGTGTTTACTGGGGACTGAATGTCATGCAGAGCCATGATCAGGAGCGGTTGCAGGAGGATCTGGCGCTGATGGCCCAGGCCACACGCTACCCCCTGTCACGGGCACTGGAGATGGGGGACTACGTTCAGGTCAACGATATAACCACCTCCATCTTCAGCGTTGGGCGGGTCTATGGCGCCTCGGTCTATGACCACCGCGGCGAACGGATCTCCCAGGTCGGGGTGGCAGACCTCAATCTGAGCGAAAGCCGCAGTGCGGCGGATGCCGTCGCCCGTGGTGATGAAATCGGCACCTTTCGCGAGATCGAGGGTGAGGATGTGTTTTCCCATTTCACGCCGCTGTTCAGCGAGGATGGGCGCATCATTGGTCTGCTTCAGATCACCCGTGAGCGCAGTGACTTTGATCAGCGACTGGAGACCATGCGTGCCAATGCCTGGTGGGTCTGGGCGTTGACCGGCGGCGCCATTCTACTGGTAGCGATTGCCGGGCACTATGGTGGTGTGGGGCGGCATGTGGATCGGTTGCTGAGCACCATGAACCGGGTGCGTGAGGGTGATAGGCAGGTCCGCGCTGATAGCGGTGGGCCTCGGGAGTTCCAGCAGATTGCCTCCGCGCTCAATGGCATGCTGGAAAGCGTTGAGGAAGCCGAAGGGCAGATCCGCTCCCAGAAGGCGCGGGAAGCGCAGTTGAATCAGCGGCTGCAGCATCAGGAGAAAATGGCCATGATAGGGCGGGTCGCCGGCGGTGTGGCCCATGAGCTGGGGGCTCCGCTCAGCGTCATTGATGGGCGCGCCCGTATTCTGGAGCGGCGTGATGGCGACAGTGGTAATGCCCGTCAGGTGGCGGACATCCGAAGTCAGGTCCAGCGCATGACGCGCATCATCCGCCAGCTTCTGGATTGTTTCCGTCATGTGCCCCAGGATTCTGCCACCTGGATCAGCACCCGGGAACTGCTGGCCGGCTGCCAGGATGCGGTTGCCGGTGAGGCACAGGACATGGGGGTGTCACTTGAGTGGCACAACGGCGCACCTGATGCCAAGGTACGGGGTGATCGCACCCGACTGGAACTGGCCATCACCAATCTGTTGCGCAATGCCTTCCATGCGGCAGAGAGTCGCGTGCTGGTGACGGTGCAGCAGGGGCCACAGGCGGTCACCATCAGCGTTGAAGACGACGGGCCGGGCATTGCAGAGGCGGACCGGGATAATGTCTTTGAGCCTTTCTACACCACCAAGGCTGCCGGTGAGGGAACCGGCCTGGGTCTGGCAGTGGTCAAGAGTGTGATGCAGGAGCACGGTGGTGGCGTCATCATCGGCACAAGCCGGTGGTCCGGTGCGGCTTTCGTTCTGCAGTGGCCACCGGTCCGGCCGGAGGAAACAGAGCCGGGTGAGGACGGAGTGAATCAGGAGAGTGATGCATGAGTGACGTGCGGATACTGGTGGTGGAAGACGATGCGAGCCTGGCGGATCTGTTGAGTGAGGAGCTCGATCTGGAGGGCTACCAGGTACGGGTGGAATACAACTGCGCCAGTGGCATCGCCGCGGCCCAGGCGTGGGAGCCGGACCTGATCATCTCGGATCTGCGCCTGCCGGATCGCCACGGCATGGAGCTGCTGCACTTTGTGCAGAGCCAGCCCCGGGTACCGCTGTTTCTGCTGGTCACCGCCTTCGGCACTGTCGATCAGGCCGTTGAGGCGCTTAAGGCCGGTGCCGATGAGTTCCTGACCAAGCCGCTGTCCATGGACCATCTGCTTTTGATGGTGCGCCGGCTGCTGGAGCAGCGCGCACTGCGTGAGGAGGTGACCGCCTACCGCGCCAGTCAGCCCCAGGGCAGTTTTCATGGGCTTATTGGTGGCAGTGAGCCCATGAGCCATCTCTTTACCCAGATCCGTCAGGTGGCGCAGGGGGACATGCCGGTGCTGGTGCTGGGTGAGAGCGGCGTGGGCAAGGAGCTGGTTGCGCGGGCCATCCACAACGAGAGTCCCCGGGCCGAGGCGCCTTTTGTCGCCATCAACTGTGCGGGTATTCCGGCGGAGTTGATGGAAAGTGAGTTTTTCGGCCACGCCAAGGGTGCCTTTACCGGTGCCGACCGGGCCCGCTCCGGACTCTTTGGTCAGGCCGACGGCGGCACCCTACTGCTGGATGAGATCGCGGAAATGCCGCTGCAGCTGCAGGCCAAGCTGCTGCGCGCGCTGCAGGAGGGCTCAATCAAAGCAGTGGGCTCAGACACAGAGCAGGCCGTGGATGTCCGCATTATTGCGGCTACCCACCAGAATCTTCAGCAACGGGTCCAGCAGGGAGAGTTTCGCGAAGACCTCTATTACCGGCTGGAGACCCTGGCCCTGCAGGTGCCGCCGCTGCGTGAGCGGGCGGATGACATCGAGCGTCTGGCCATGCATTTCATGGAGCAGTCAGCCGTGCGCAACAGCAAACCGGGCCTGCGTTTCGATGACACTACTCTGGAGTGTCTGCGGGCCTATGAGTTTCCCGGCAATATACGGGAGCTGGCCAACAGTATTGAGCGTGCGGTGACCTTCTGCAACGGCGAGCGCATCATGCCGGAGCATCTGCCGCCGCGGCTGCAGGAGGCCGTGGGCAGACCTTCTCCCTTCGCCGGTCATGACGGTGGCGGTCTGGATGGTGTCCTGGGAGCGACCGGTGGCGACCCGGATCAACTGCCCAGTCTGGAAACCCTCCAGCAGCGCTATGTGGAATATGTGCTGGGGCAGGTTGATGGCAATAAACGGCGGGCGGCGAAAATCCTCGGGGTGAACCGCCGTACGCTTTACCGCTGGCTTGCGCCCGAGGAGGAAGAGGGCGACTGACGCAGCGGTGGCGGGTTGTCCATTTCCTCCCAGGGCAGATTCCGCGTCCGGTGACTGCAGGGCACGCGTCTGTGCAGGGCGGCCCGGGCCATCATGTGGGCACTGACCGGGGCGGTGGCAAAGAGAAAGACCGTGATCAGCACTTCCTGCACGCTGACTCCCTCTCCGCTGACGGTGAAATACAGCATTGAAGCCAGCATGGTACAGCCCACGCCCAGGGTGCTGGCCTTGGTGGGCCCGTGCAGGCGCATGTAGAAATCCGGCATCCGCGCCAGTCCCAGCGACCCCAGGGTCGCCACTACGGCACCGGTCAGCAGCAGCGCCGCGATGATTGCTTCCAGCCAGACGGGCATGTCCATGGCAGTCTCCTATTCGATCACGTCGCCGCGTACCAGATACTTGGTCATGGCCACCGTGCCCACAAAACCCATGAGTGCAATCAGCAGCGCTGCCTCAAAGATCAGCGTGGTGTCCATCTGGATGCCGGCGAGCACGATAACGGCGATGGCGTTGATATTGAGTGTGTCCAGGGCAAGAATCCGGTCGGTAATGTCCGGCCCACGCAGGAGCCGGTAGAGGTTCAGAATCAGATTGATGCCGAACAGCCCCAGAGCAATGGGAATGACAGTGCTGATCATTCGAGGATCTCCTTGAGTGGCTGTTCGTAGCGGATGCGGATGTGCTCCACCAATGCCTCCGGGTCCTGCTCATGCA
>LKMJ01005242.1_pt1 | contig 12218 bp, 14 predicted proteins | sample 643391 | NCBI WGS metagenome assembly LKMJ01 (sample SAMN04112250, study PRJNA286221) | soda lake metagenome | biome: soda lake; feature: Kulunda Steppe; material: water; isolation source: sample PL-Br10 brine of Picturesque Lake | place: Russia: Kulunda steppe | collected 2010-07
AATCACACTGGAGAGTCAAAATAACGGCACTGTTGAAACCCTCAATAGCTGATAGGAACCACACCCAAGATACAGAGCTCATATTCAGTAGGATATCATAGACACAGTCAGACCATCCCCCGAGACTACTATTCATACGTTGACGAAAATCATTCCAGCGCGAAGAATTATGTTGAATTAGACATTTGGGTTGACAATGGCTGATAATAACGGTGAAGCGAGTCCAGTTGAATATGGCTGGGGTGGAACGAATCTGCATACTACAGTTGAGGGTGAATACTACCCAGATGTTGTATCGAAGAGATTTGGACTGGATATTCCGGACATCTCAAATGCCTTGGTTGTATATATTCTTGAATCTTGGTCAAAAACTATCAGATCAGGTATCGAACGGTTACACCAATATAATCAGAGTTCGAATTTCCTGTCGAATTCAGCTGCTGTCGGGGATTATTACCTTGTTAACTCAATGGGCATCTCATATTTCGAGGTAGTATCATTTCTTGTGTTGACCGAGCCACTATGTTACGCTGATTCAACCTCTGGAGACCGTATAGTGTCTTTGTTTGACCAAGATGGCGAGAGAAGTTGGTTTAAAGTTGAGCGAGCTGGAACACATCAGTCCAAACGCATAGAGACAGTACAGCGAATATCTGAAAGATTCTCTGCAGGAGACTACATCAGGTATCTTGAGGAGTATACAAAATTCGATAAAGCATTATTGACGGATTTACAACGACTAAATTCCCAGCGGAGAGGGATAGTGCATGGCTTAATGAAGATTACCGAGACTGACTGGGCAGATGTGACCGAAACCACGGAGGAATGGGGACACGCGATTCCCAAATTAAATGACGAATTACGAGAAAATCTAACTATACACTCCGGTCTGCTAACAATGCTAAATAGCTGAGATGGATAAACTGGGAAGTCTCCTCTCCGCTGTGCATATTTGTTTGCGGAGTAAATATATGAGACAGGAGCGAAGCTAAAGCTCGAATTAGTTATTTATTCTGACTAAATAAGAACTCAGCAGAGACTACTGGAACTAATCCCGGAAAGATGAAGAGTCAATGATTAAGGTCTGAGCACGCACTTGTGAGCGGTTAGGTATCCTTTCTCGGAAATTCGGAATCGACACTCAACGGCTTATCTGATACGCTACCGTTCGATGAGGTGTTGGAGGATTCGAACACAAGATGCCGTTCACTCTCGACTTTCTAAACAATGGCCGTGTCGTAGAGTGGACTAGCACTCCCGACGGCGCTGAGAAATCAGTACGCGATGACTACACCCCAAGGTTCTACGTAGCTCCCCGTGATCCAAACGTTGAACTTGATTTGACGGAACTCCGATCGCTGTACGACAGGCATCCAGATGTTGTTTCGACAGAGTTCGTCTCTCGGCAACCGAGTTTCAGGCGTGATACCGAACGTGTCCTCGCTATACAAGTCGCACACGTAGACCGTGTGACCACGCTCGCACGGCAAAGCCAGCAGTTATCATCGTATCCCGTCGGTGATCTCGCGTGTTTCAACGTCGATTTCTCTCGGGAATTTCGTTACTGCCTCGAAGAAGAAATTGACCCGACACCGGCAAGTGAGTTGACGAAACTCCGGCTGAGCGTCCCACTCCCGCAAACCAGTAATGACGCTTACACAGAGCTCTCAGTCGCTGGTAACAAAGTTACAGGGTCAGTGACCGATATTCTCACCGCGGTACAAACCGAGGTCGAGAAGCAAGACCCAGATATTCTCGTGTGCTCAACCAGCGAAATCATTCCAACGCTGTACAAGATGGCCGCGAAAGCCGAGGTTGAGGAGTTCACTTTGAGTCGGTTACCGGGCGTAGATTATCAACAACTTGCAAGTCCATCAACGTACTCCAGTTACGGGCGCGTCGGGCATTCACCAGCACGATACAACGTCCCGGGTCGCGCGATCATTGATGAGTCGAATACGTTCTTTTACGGTGAGACAAACCTGGATGGTGTTTTTGATCTCGTTTCACGCTCTAAAAAACCCATTCAGGAGTTAGCGTGGGCGTCAATTGGGAACGTGCTTACTGCTATCCAGATTTGCGAAGCCAATGATCGTGGAGTGCTTGTTCCGTGGCACTCGTGGCGGCATGAGTTCTACAAACCGATGGGGACGCTCCATGATGCTGACAGAGGCGGGTTCATTTTCGCCCCTGAAGTCGGGGTTCACGAAGATGTTCATGAGCTCGATTTTTCGAGCCTGTATCCGAATATTATCTGTACGCGAAACGTATCACCCGACGTTATTCGGTGTGACTGTCACAGCGACCGAGACGATGTCCCCGGACTTGGGTACGCTCTCTGCGATGAGCGTGGATACCTTGTTGACGTGCTACAACCAATTATTGACGCTCGTGACGAAATTAAATCGGCTATTCGCCGTGAACAGGAGTCCGACAATCCAGACAATGAGCGGCTTGCGGAACTCGAAGGGCAATCGGGAGCTCTGAAGTGGATTCTTGTCGCCTGTTTCGGATACCAGGGGTTTAGTAACGCGAAATTTGGTCGTATCGAATGTCACGAGGCAATCAACGCGTTCGCGCGGGAGATTTTACTACAGGCGAAACAACAGTTGGAAGCTGGTGGATGGCGAGTTGTTCACGGTATCGTCGATTCCATTTGGGTGACTCCGGATTCAAGCGTTGATGACGAGGCGCGGATAAGCCTCAAAACACTCGCTGCAGAGATAACCGATGAGATTGAGATTCGGCTTGAGCACGAAGCTCACTACGACTGGGTTGCGTTCGTTCCTCAGCGAGAGAGCGACGCTGGCGCGCTAACAAAATATTTTGGGAAGGTCGCTGCTGAAGACGCGTTCAAGCTACGCGGGATTGAAGCTCGACAACGATCAACGCCACTGTTCGTCGAGCAGGTTCAACGGGCGTGTCTTCGTCGGTTTGATGAGACCCGGTCACCGGAAGCAGTCGTGCGCCTTCTGAAAGGGTCGATTCGTGATCTTCACGCTGGAGACGTTGCTGTTGAAGAATTGGTGATACGGAATCGAGTTTCAAAACCAATTGAAGGGTACAGTCAGAATACGCAGAATGTGGCGGCGCTCAAACGTGCTCAAGATCAAGAGATTGCTGTTCATCCTGGGCAGGACATTGAATACGTGGTTGTCGATGACGAGAAGTCATCACGAGATCGCGTTGCACTGGTCACCGAAGATATCGAGTCATACGATCCGTCATTTTACGAAACTCAATTGATTCGCGCTGTCGAAAGTATTCTATTGCCGGTTGGCTGGGATCGACGCGACATTCGACGAGAGCTCAATAACGCGAGAGACACTACATTACCTGAATTCGGTACGTAGAACCTATGGAATTTGACTAAAGGCCGGTGCTCATGGCAAATAGGAATTAATCAGCGATGGCTGATAGTGAGCAGTTTAGTCGCTTGTGGGTGTTGTGTATTTTGTGGAGGGCCTAGTCATTTCGATCGTCGATCCACCAGACAGTGGCTTTTGCTCCTACCTTTTTTTGTGTTATTTCACCATCATTGGCTAGTTGTTTGAGCCGTGATAGGGTGCCTCGTTCGCCCATTTCGATTGCGTTTGCGACCTCACTTGTGGAGAGAACGGGATCCTCAGATTGACGGAAAGCATCAAGAATATCATCGTCAGAGACAGTCGGTTGCCGCCCTGGCCCAGCCATTGTTCTGAACAAGTAATCCGGGATTGATAGTGGTTCGCTCTGACAACCGAGTTAGTTCGGTCAACAGAGTTATTTATCTCCACATCAAGCATGCTAGTGGCGATGGCACCACACTACCCTGTCCTCAAAAATTCTAACAGGTTCATCAGTACTCCATCAGGTGAGACAGATGGATAAGAAGCAATTCGAAGGAGATGTGAGCGTACGCCAATCCACTTCGTCAATCTATCATGTGCTGCGGGCCTATCGCCGGAGAATCACGATACTTCTGATCGGACAACGAGCTCTTGCACCCGGCATGATACATCGTGCACCATCTTATTCGAACCAGTCACAAGAAGTAGAGCCTATTATTACCGTCAAAAATCTCACTAAGGAAATTGTCGCTGTCGAAGAGGACATTCCAAAAAATCACGCCACTGGAAACTTGTATCATAATGTGTATAATTCACTCACACAAACCCACCTCCCTCGTCTTGACGATATTGGTGCTATCACATACAATGAAGACCGGAAACTAATTTATGCAGATCACAATCTGCTTGCTCTCACAACCATCGTATTAACATCCGAACCCCTGATCAGAACCTATTTTAACGAAGATAACGCAGAGCAGTTCTTTGGAGGACCCGTTGATACCTCAATCACCGATTGATGAAATTGTTTGGGAGTAATTAGTGAGTTGCCAATGAAGATTACAATAGTGTGCTTCACAGTAGAGCCCCTGCCGTATCTCGATCTGGTAAAAGACCCTATACACAGCAACCAATGGCAAAGAGAGTCTTCTGTATAATGGTGCTCATATTAACAACTTACTGCCGTACATGCGGGGGGTATGTCTACTGGGCCTATGAAAACGGGAAGATACACCCCCGATCTCAACAGGGTTGTCCAAGTGAAAATTGCAACGAAGTACATGAAATCATAGCGAAAGAATTCTCCCCAGAAGAAGTGAAAGGGTCCAACCTACCGGACAAAGTCATTGGCTGGGAGCCAAGCGAATAATTAACTCAAGGGCCCTGTTGAAACCCTCAGTGGCTGATAGAAATTACATGCAAGATACAGAGGATGATATTACATATAGTCAGATAATATCGCATTTGACTGGAATTATATATTACGAATATATTATATGATCTATGAACATTATGATTGGTGGGCTGTTTTCGAACATCCTTCTCACTGTTCCCATAGTGGTGGCAGGCTTATTTATACACGAACTGTTCCACTATCTGTTTGGCCGGGTATTCGGAGGAGGCACTTTCGTTTCTCGATACACTTTCGGGATTCCGACGCAGATCGGTTTTGATTCGCCGTATGAAATGAGCGACAAAGGAGTGCAGATCACCGGTGGAAGCGTCCTACTCTTTCCTGTCATCGCGCTTGTGGGGGCGGCGTTTGGCTTCTTTCCGGTGTTCGCTTTTGGATTAGGTGGTTCAGCTATAAGCATGACTGACATGATGGCTTTACAGTACCCGGATGTATGGAAAGACTTCACCGCCGGCGAATCCATCTCAAGAAGTGATATCAAGTAACCCCTCAGAACCCGTTTTCGTGTTTAGTCACGGAGTTACACTGACCACAGCCTATACAGAATATCTCACTTTCTAAGGATTTCAACAGAGCCAACTCAAGCAAAATTTATGTTAGCAATCAAGTCTAAACACAGTGAATCAGCTCACTCTTCGTTTCCCTCAATTGGGAATTGATGAACTAGTACGTCGATAAACAATATTTCTATGTTGCCGAAGAAAATAGAAAGCGATCTAATTCAAACGGAGCCCCGTAACAGTCATTCCACGACAGCAGAGACCTTGGCTTTAGCATATTCGACAGGGCAAACACAATGCAAGTAGAGCTCGTATACGAATGTCGAGGATGTAAAGAAGCGATCGTGTGGGAATACGATGGGGATGAGCAGAAGAGAATAAAGAATTGTAGCTGCGGTGAGGACGCTGGTATGATATTGCATACCATTTGTTGATCCAGAAGAGCTACCTAACTCTCTTCAGTTGTTGTAGTACTATTTCGCTCAGGGTGGTCAATTAGCAATTGATGATTTGACCTTAGCCATAATTGTTGCACATGGGCGCGAATATCAGCAACCGACATGAAGTCTCCATCTCCAGACAAGGGATTCTGAGCTTAAGCCGTGGAGAACAAAACGGGATTGCGGCAGAACCATTCTGTACAAATGTCGCTATGAAGGTAGATTTGAATGATTCAGCCGAACCATATTTACCGGTGAAGTGTAGGATTCACCAATGAAACCAGATGTCGAAGACTCTGATTTGGAATCACAATCAACAACTCAAAAAAATACTAGCGTGTCGAGAGGTGATTGGAGGAGTCCTATAATTCGAGCAGAAGACGGGAGAGTGATCGGGGCCACATTGTTTTTCACGGCAGATGATTTGGAGATGCTCGGTATAGACACGCGCTCTACGGAGGAGATACATTATACGATAACAGAGGAAAGATTAATTCAGATTAAAAACTGTGAGTAGGAACTCTATCCAGAATAGCACCGTACGCAGTTTGGATGTGACCGTATCCACAAAGATGCTTATTATTGGGCAAACCATTCTTTCTTGTAAGTGAGTAGAGCTGCTCATTGCGGGCTCACGTGCTAGTAAATTCGTGTATATCACGACCGAGAAACCTCATTTGAACATCAAGACGAACCATTACTAACAACACACCACGGTCGAACTTCAACATCAACGCTTCGCCGTTCAGTAAAACACGCAAGTAGCGACCTCTCATTAACATCGATTAATTCTAGCCAGTCAGCGACTGCACACGAAGAGCACCGCGAATCTAGTACCAAAATCCTACCAGTCGATATCCAGTGGGCAGGACTCTCAAACGCACTCAACAAATAATGAACCTCTCACTCTCAGAAACTTTAGCACAAATCGACGATCCTAGCACCATTCAGGATATTCTCGATAGCGTTGGCATTAAGCGAGTTTCTGAGACAAAAAATGAATCACTGGACTCTCCAACACTCGACGACCTGTATGAACGATACCTCTCACGAAAAGAGAATCGAAGTCCAGCAACACGCGCACAATACAAGCGAACGATCCCAGAGTTCATCGCGTTCGCTGAATCAAAAGGCATTACGACACCGTTAGGACTCTCCACAGAACTATCAGAGGGATACGTAGATGAAGTGAAGAAAGAGTACGAGGCTGACGCGACACAACTCACATACACGAAAAATGTACGAAGCTGGCTTCGATGGTTATCAAAACGACAGTACTGCAATGAAGCCACGTACAGAGTCCTTGATAAAGATGAATTAGGCCTCAACCCAGCTGCACGTGACGAAGCGATTCCAGAACCTGTCGCACGACACATCATTGAACAACTTGCTGAACAGCGCTATGGGATGAACATGCATGTTCTCATAGAGCTGGACTACAATGCTGGTCTTCGAGTTGGTGATCTCTACTCACTCGACGTTGAAGATTTTATATTCGAAGATAATACGATTGTCATAAGACATCGGCCTGAAACTGGGACCCGACTGAAAAACGGAGAGGAAAAAGATGTCACGCCAGGAGACGGTGAACGAGACGTTAAAATCAAAGATCGAGTCACCGACGTAATTCAATGGTACATCGAAAACGAACGGCCTGATGTGACAGACGACCACGGTCGTTCGCCGCTCTTTGCTACGGTACATGGTCGAGCATCTAAATCAACACTTCGCAGGTGGATTTACAAGGCAACCAGTTGCCGATGGACACCCACCGAAAATGAGAATCATGGCGAGTCGGTCACGTGTGATGGAAATTGTAACCCGGATTCAAACGTTTGCCAGTACTCATATTGCCCGCACGCAATTCGTCGAGGATCTATTGTCAATCAACTCAGCAATGGATTGTCCCCGTCCCGCGCAAGGAAACGGTTTGACGTCTCAATCCCAGTGATGGATAAACACTATGACCCGCGAACCAAACGAAAAGAAAAAATGGACCGAGCCGATGACGTCCAGAACGCTTGGTCAGACTGGTAGTTGGATTCACTGTGCGGGATTACATGGTTGCCAAGTATTTTTATCACTTGTCTGAGTAAACGGTCCTATGAGTATAGATGTCGAATCAGGCGATTGGCCATCTATTGACACGTGGTGGGAATCCTGCGCCGAATCTACATCAATCACCGTTCGCCCCGACTCTATTCAATTCGTTGGGGCTGACCATCTCCAAGACCACTGGATAGAACTTGATGAATGGTCTGCAGCACTCGCCACAACCTCGCCTGTCGTCAACAATGACATCTCAAAAAAAGGGCTCAACAGGACACAATTATCTGAAAATTGGAAGGATATCGATCCATGGTGGAATGAGTACGTTACAACCGGGCACGACACTGCGGAACATCTTGCAGCCGTGCTCGCCGAGTCGAACACAGCTTGGAAAACTGGTAATGCACTGTTCAGTAGCGATCCGTTAGCTGCTGACGTGACGGGTACGTCTGCTAAACGTGGGCCGCTTCGACCCACTAATGAAGTGGCATGGTCTCGCTGGTTATCTCGGCTTCTAAAACCATCAGAAGCGCTCGTCACCGAACTCTTCGGTGTCTCCGTAGAGGAGGCCCCACAAGAAGTCATTCGGGAAGACCGACTAAAAAAAGAAGACGGGTCTTATCGACGGCCAGATATTCTCGTTCGACACAGTGACCAGAGTATTTCGATTGAAGTAAAAATTGACGATAAAAATTACTCGAAGACTGCCGAAACCGCCCAACTCGTCGAACAGCAGTACGACGAGGAGTGGGCTCATACACTTTTACTTCCGAAACGTCACGCTTCTAGATTAGATGCAATCGTCGAACCCGGTCTTACCAATCGTTCTGACGGGAACCCACTGATAGAATGGGATGAACCTGGGGCAATCAAGGTGCTTTATTGGCGAGATGTAACTGCGGCACTTCGAACTCTCCTGCAGCGAGGTGATGTCGTCGATGACCATTGGGCAGCCAACGCGTATCTCTTCTGCGCAGTTGCTGAACAGCAATTACTAGGATTCTGCACTCAAAACGAGATCTGTCAAATGGCCGAGCCAGGGAATGTTGTCGATACAATACAACCGATAACTCTCGCTGATACGTTGGAGGAACAACTAACATACCTTCGTGAGATGACTAAAACATGAGTGACGAGTTCCTCACATTAGGTCTACAAGAAGATCGGTATCTGAAAGCTATACAGCTCATCAACCAGTTTGAGGAAGAGATTGGAGCGATACTGCGGAGCTTCAATCAACGATTGGCTGACCAACAACCAGAACTGTTCGATCCGAGTACCTTGCTTAAGTATAATACTAATAAAAGTACTTCGAGCGGGTTAGTGGCCCACAGCGTTAATCACTCGATGGAAGGTCCTTTAGCCCCGGAAAACGATCAGTGGCTAAACGTTCACCTCTACTGGCTGACTCCAACAGAATACAACCGCACGGATATTGATGGGGCGCTACGGGCGTTTGGGTATAAAATCAAGAACGCCGATGAGGCGATAGACCGTGCTGTTGCCGAAGAGACTCGCAAGGGTGACTGGGCGATAGAAACATCTGGAAGTCCCTACGATGATAACACAGTGTTCTACCGGCATGTCAGCTCTAGCGCAGAGATTGAGAATACCATGGAGGTGCTTGTAGACCATTTCTCGACGTTCGGAGATAGGTTCACCGTTGAGTGAATGATTGAGCTCTGGACTTAGGTATTCAGCAGGGTTTGATCATCTCGTTGATTTGTGAGAGGAGTTATGTTCTGTCTCTATGTTGAAGGCGTTTTGGGCGTGGTTCATCGAGGATTGGACCGTATTCGATGATTCATTGCGCGTCGGTGTAACTCACAAAATCAAAAGAGCCGTTCAATTCACTTTGGAAGTGGGAGTGAGGTTGAAATTTCTTTCCAAACGGGAGTATATTTTTCAACGATTTTCTCCGTGTAAGTTTTTTTGTATGCTGCTTCTTTTTCTGGTACAGGTTTACTTTTTCCACAATTGTAACAGTGGAGCTCGATATTCTCTTCAGATAATTTTTCTCCAATCAGACGCGGATGGAACCGGTTACATTCAGGTTCATGATTACATGGACAATAACTAGCCAGGCACTCCTCACAGTACGCAAATTCTTCTTCAAAACCATGGTGCTTAGTCCCAATCCCACAGGCATCACATGTATCACCGTTCTCGTACATATCGGGGTCAGTGGGAGGTGCGGGTGGTGGTCCATCTCCTCTTCCAGGGCGATACCCCTGTCCAATCTGCTCTGAGGTTTCCAGTGCCTCAGTGAAAACATTCTGAAGAGGCTTTCCCGCACGAAGGCAGTGGGCATGACTGCGAAGACAAATTTCCACCCAAGGCGGGGATTTTTGCCCGATAATTCGCTCCGCTCGTCCTCTTGCAGCCCACCAAAAGGCTGCGTTCTGCCGCTCCTCACTCGACTCATTTTTTCGATTGTATAATTCTTCTAATAGAGATAGACGGTTCGCAACATGAACAGCTGCTGCTTCTGCAGCGTAAGCCACTCCAGCATCTTCGAAAACATATTTATTATCTGTTCTGTACTGGTAAGGGATCGGAATGTCTGAAGCCTGAATCGTTTGATTTCGGATCTTGTCCATATATTCCGAACACGAACCACAGATTTCAACAGGATAAAACCCTGGCTCTGGCAGATTCAACCAATCAAGTACCCGCTCAAAATAATAATCTGATGCTAACGGATTGTGTTGTTCGTATTCCCGTATATTCTCAACACTGGTTTGGTAATCTCTCGATTGATAAGAACGATCGACATCTCGATTAGCAATATCGTCGATGAAAACTTCTGTTGAAATATAATCTCGTCTCTCATCTCGGTGGATGGCTTCACCGCAAATCCAGCAGATGCTGACGTAGTCACCAACAATTGCTTGTTCTATGCCTTCCCGAGCTAATTCTGAAATGCTCTGGTCACTCGCCTTTACTGCTCGTCTAACGCTTTCACTAAGTCGGATGCTTGAGATAGGCATTGTACTATGTATTACATTGGGTCGTATTCATTGTAATTCTAATTCTCCCAATATAAGGTATGTGAAGCTCTCTATTAACACTTTACAGTTTGAAGGATTATTTCCTATACCCGTAGATTTATATTAAGTTTAACGAATAAGTAGAATGCAGTTGAGTGGCAGACGGGCGACTCCGCTAAGGGTCGTCCGAGACACCCTGGCTGTGTCAGCAGCCAGGAGGACAGCAAAAATGCAACCTAAGAAAAGCCATACGCGCATAAAACAGTTATCGTACGACTTCGGAGGTGTCCACGATGAGTAGTGCCCACTCCGGATGCGTTGCTCAATTCGTGGCTGAACCCGAAGGCGTTCACTCGGATCTGGCACTGTACAATGACCACAGTCATGTGTACGAGCAATATCAACAGCGAAACACTTCCTCAGAGCAGTACTGGGAGGCGCTAACCAAAGCGGGTCGGGTCGGTGAAAATGATGATGTCGTATCTCGTGGATTATCCTACGAGGCCGACGAGTTGTGGCTGTTCGCACCACCTGATGGGAAGAATTTGCTGTTTATTGTGCACGGAAATACGATCAAGACAGTGCTTCGAGCAAAGTCGTACCGGCTCGATTTGAGTGGTGTACGCCGATGCTCGCAGTGTGGGGCGATCGGTAGAATCGTCCTGAATACGGGTTGCAGCCATTGTTCAGATGCCGTTCAGCAGCTACAAAGAGTAAACAACCATGAGTAAACCAATAATTTGCAAACAGTGTAATAGCGAATTAAATCTTAAAGATGATTCGGTGTCCACAGCCGCGTTCACCCTCGCTGGCGCTACCGCAAGAGCTGTAGGCGGGGGGAAAGTCGGGATCACTCTCGGCCCCTACGGTACAAGCGCAGCTACGATCCTCGGAGCCATCGTCGGAACTGTCGTCGCAGTTGTCTTCGCAGTCATCCGGAGAACGAGGGGGCATAACGATGAGTGATCTGACAACTACCTGTGAGGAGTGTGGTAGTGAGTTCGATCCGAGAGACAATGCGGCGTCCGCAGAAGCAATCACCCTGGCTGGTACTGCCGTCGGAGCATTAGGCGGTGGGAAGGTGGGGATTGCCCTCGGCCCGCACGGTGCCATTGCCGGTACAATCCCCGGGGCAATCGTCGGAGGTATTGGGGGGCACCTCATCGATAGGTCGTGGGTGACGTGCCCGGAGTGCAAAAAGACGAAACTGCTCTAAATCGATAGCATCTCTGTCATCGAGTTGCACACCAATATTTTTTGACACGTGTCGTCGCCGATTCACGGCGTATGGAGTCCACTTCTCGTAGTGCTGAATTAATCTTCGACAATTAGCGCCCAGATAAATGTTGATGCTCAACCAGCAATTGGTTATTACGTCCGCATACTTCGGACATTAGCGAAGGCAAGAAGAGAGCGACCCTCGTATACCGTATGAATGGGCTCCACCAGAGATCAGGACGACGAACCCCCACCGAAACAGTGAAAACGCCGTTTCA